>Ga0209979_1000649_pt1 | contig 44534 bp, 37 predicted proteins | sample AnhtaG_FD_183114 | JGI IMG/M metagenome (GOLD analysis project Ga0209979, IMG submission 183114) | Deep subsurface microbial communities from Anholt, Denmark to uncover new lineages of life (NeLLi) - Anholt_01485 metaG (SPAdes) (version 2) | ecosystem: Environmental > Aquatic > Marine > Oceanic...
CTTAGAGAGTTTTCCGACACAGAACAACCAGATGATAGTTGTAAACAGTTGAAATTATTTGAATTATGATGGGACACTAGTGGGCTTGTGCCCATTTTTATAACGTGGTTAGGTCTGACAATTTTTTGGAATCCCACAGGTAGGTTTGATAAATCAAACCCCTATATAAAAGGCGGGATTGCCACGTCACTGCGTTCCTCGCAATGACAATATTGCAGCATTTCGTTCGCAAAAACATAATAAGTGGCCTGGCTACTATTTCCTTCTAAAATCCTCTAGCAAACATCCCCCAGAATTTATCCCCAAGTTCCAGGTATTTATGAATCGCTGCCCGAGCAAAATCATTTGTATATTTTGTTAGGTATTCTCTGAGTTTTTCCAGGTCCTTCTCGGAACCTCCTTTTTTATAAAGCTCCAGCGCCTTTTTCTCAATGCCCGGAAGATCAGTAAAAGCTCTCTCCTCAAATTCCTTCACAGCTTCCTCAATGAATTTCCTGGCAACTCCCCAACGGACAGTTGCTAGACGATTCGCTCTCCGAAAAGCCCAGCATGCTGAATCCATACGGAATCTGTGCTGCGCACATATTTCAAAGCTGGGGAGAAGTTCTGTGACACCGGAAAATATGGGTATTCTCGGGCTTTGACCAGGATTGTCAAATGAAAACCAGGCTATTCCGCCAACAGGATCAGGCAGCCAATCTCGACATTGAATTATATGCGAGTAAGAACAACCCGAAATCGCGATTGTCCGGAATCGCTCGGTCACACCTGGCTTCAACGCATTCAGAAGGTTCCACATATCATAGGACATCCACGGATTTACCACAGGGCTCTTAACCTTCTTATCGCTCCGGCGTGGTTTAACCAGAAGATTTTTTGTCATGTCCTGTTCTGTTCCTTCATAAGTCTCCCTGTAAAATTTCATAACATCTCTTACTGAAACCTTCTTATCCGGCTTCACTGAAAAAGGGAGTTCTTCCGCCTCCTTATCCAGGTTGAGAGAAGGGGCAAGCGCGCTCAATATATAGTATTCCCTGGTTGAAAAAGGCTTTCTTCCGCTGTAAGCTTTCCAGAACTTAAAAGGCTCTTCACTATCAGGATCCCACCATTCCATTTCTTCCGCAACGGAATAAACATTATCCGAAGCCATAAAATAATCAGGATTATCCAGATCCAGTTCTGCTATCCTCGGTATATTCGCAGACACGCCAACATGGTCATCAGGGATACGGGCAGCTGCCCACACCGCTCCTTTTTCCAAAGGACCGGCACCGAAAATTTCAAAGTGCCACACTTCCTTTGGATCAGCAATGGTGATACATTCTCCCCTATCACCGTAGCCGTACTCTTTAACAAGCTCACCGGCAAGCCGTATGGCATCTCTGGCATTGGTACATCTTTCCAGAATAAGGCGCTCAATTTCCTCAATAACAAACAGCCCCTCGGCATTGTACAGCTCTCTTCTGCCTCCAATCGTTGTTTCTCCGATTGCAAGCTGTTTTTCATTCATGCAGGGATATGCGGTATTAAGAAATGCATATGTTTCATTAACCTGGGGTATCTCGCCTTTTAACAGAAGCCCTCTTAAATCCCAGGAAGTCTCATTGTGCATCCTGCCATGGTAGATTTTAGTTTTTGATCCTTTTGGGTGCTTTTTATTCGGAACGATATTCAACCAGGTACGATAATTTCCATCGCAGGAGTGAGCTGTCATCACCGAACCATCCGTACTTGCCAGCCGACCGACCATTATGCTTGTACAATTCTCCTCCCGGTCTTCCAAACCCTGGGGCTTTTCTTGAGGACGTTGAGCAGATGTCAGCAATAAACCAGAAATGAATAGCAAAACCGTTACTATAGCCAATCTACCCCATACTTTTTTAAGACTAAAATTTTTCATTTTAACACTCCTTTTTTTTTACGTTTCTATTTTATTAATTATTAATAAGGATAATATTGATGTCAATTCATTTTCCTGAATTATTCATAAAAACTGCCGACACTATTATCTATTTTCAAAAATATTAGCCCGTTATATTAACCCTTTCTCAAAATTATGTTATTCTTAATACTGAATAAAGGGAGAAAAGACTTTTGAAGAAAAAATCTATCTTTTTAACAACCCTATTTATTATCTTTGTCTTTTTTAATGCTAATCTTATAGCTGAGATCAATTATAAAGTCGATTTTTCCTCCCGCTACATCTGGAGAGGATTTGACCTTAATCCTATAAAAAAGCCCGTGATACAACCGTCCATAGACTATGCTTTTGGAGGTAGTGGTCTTTTTTTAAACATCTGGGGCAGTATCTCCTTCGAGAATAAAGAAACCAATGAGATTGACTTAACTTTAACCTATACATTTAAAACTCCTGAAAACATTTCAATATCTGCAGGGATTATCCATTATGGAATGTATTTTGTGGAAGATTTTAATATCAAAGATAACACAAACCATGAAATATTTGTCTCTGCAGGTTTGCCAAATATGCGCCTCAATCCCTCTCTATCAATTTTTTATGATTTTACAAATGGTGACGGACTTTACGTTCTCCTTAAAACAGAATATTCCCTAAAATTGTCTAAGGCAATTGGAGCTGATCTCTCCGCATCCTTGGGTTACAACGGGGGGCAGTGGCTCGCCGAGGGTGTTGATCCCGGGTTCAGCGATTTAAATTTTGGAATTGCTATTCCATTTAACATTGGTAAATTTAATATATTCCCCTTTGTTAACTATACAATAGTGCTGCTGGATGCTATCGGAGACGAAAACCACCTCTGGTTTGGAGTCTCTGTAAGTTACAAGTAACAAAGAGAAAAAATCGGAAAAAAGGGGTCACGTCTCAACATTCAACATTAGTAAAAACAGAGACAGGTTGCTTATTCCTGTGAATATTTCTCTTTGTTTGAGAATAATCGTAAATTAATCCGTCACTAAAGACGCTAAGTCAATAATATGCTTCAGAAACCTGATGTATAAATTCCGGTTTCCAATCTTCCCGGTTTATATTTTTAACATTGACATATATGCATAATATATGCATATATATACATATGAGAACTACAATCAATATCGACGACAACCTTCTCAAAAAGGCTTCGAACCTGACAGGAATTAAAGAGAAAACATCACTTGTTAGGAAGGGATTAAATGCCCTGATCGCACTTGAAAGCAGCAGAAGATTGGCCAAATTGGGAGGAACGGAAAAATCCCTTCGCCGTATTCCAAGGAGAAGAACAACTTAGAATCAGCCATGGTTTTAGTTGACACTTCGGTTTGGGTCTCTCACTTAAGAAAAGGGAACTCCCTACTAAAAACCTTATTGACAAAAGGTGAAGTCGTCTGCCACCCATTTGTGGTTGGCGAGCTGGCATGTGGTAATTTACAAAACCGTGAAGAAATTCTCACGCTCCTTAAATCTTTACCAATGGCAAAAACTGCAGAACATCAAGAGGTTTTGTTTTTTATTGAAGAAAATGACTTAATGGGCTTAGGTCTTGGCTATATTGATGTAAATCTCTTGTCCTCTGCGCTATTGACAGAGGTAACGCTGTGGACTAATGACAAAAAGTTAGGTGAAGTGTCAGCAAAGCTTAAAGTATCATACAGGTAAGTGAGGTTTTCTCAATTATAATGGGGACTTGTCCCTTATTTTGAAGCCAGTTGAACAACAGCCCAGATTTTTAATGGTTTTGGCATTTGAGGCCTCATGCCGCCTCCGCGGGTTCCGCCAGCCCCGCCTCTTCCACCCATTCCGCCTGTTCTGCCGCCCATACTCCTTCTTACATTTTGCCTTTCAATTTTAGATGTTTCCAATCCTATACCAACCAAATTTCCTGCCTTCGTTCCAACAGCATAGGGGTATTCTTCACTGCGTTCAAGCGGGACTTTGATTTCATAGACAAGCATTCCACTTGAGAGCTTTACATTAATATAAATCCCTTTTGCCTTTTCTACCGGCATTCTTACACTTTTTTCTTTCTCCGGCCCAAAAATTTCTAATTCAGCCATTCGTTTCATGCGTGCCTGTCTCAACTCTTCAATATCCGCTTCGTCTCTTTTCTCTTTATTCGGAACGCCACCCGGTCGTTTCCTTCTGTCTTGTCTTTCTCCCGGTTGTATCCCAATGGGAAACTTAATACCAAAAGTCTTTTTCTTGCCGCCATCCGGATCAAACCACAGTGTAAATCCCTGTCCCATCACTTGATTCCGTATTATCTGGTCTTCAGCAATCAGGCAAATGTAGATAAAATTTTCATCATTAAGCAAACCGAGTGAGACGTATTCCTTTTCAAAATACATCATGTTGCCCAGCCAGTCATCATTACTTCCATCAACAATGATCTCGCGGTCCCGCCAGTCACTGTTTAGTTCTAGAGTGCCGCATCCGACCATACAAAATGTTAAAAAGAACAGGATAAAAAACAGAGCAGTCAATCTGTCCGTAAAGATTCGTTTAAATCCTTTTGATATTGTTATCATTTTTTCCTCCACGTTAAACATTTCGATTTTTGATATTATTGAGAATAAACAATGGCATCGGCAGTTTTTATGAATAATTCATATTAATTAGATAACAAAACTCCGGAAAAATTTGATTATTCAATAACTTTATCTTGACTTCTAACTGAATTTTACACAAAATTACAAAAAAATTAAGGGAAACTTAAACAAGAAAGGAGGAAACTATGGAAAAAAAGTGGATACCCTGTTTTTGCTCAATACTATTAGGTATAATTGTTATTGTCTTTGCATGGTGGGAATTGAGCTTCTCCACAATAATTCTTACTATTGCAGGCGGCTTAGTGATCTTGAGAGGTATAATCAATAAGTGCTGCTGCCAGGAAATTGCTTGTAAAACTAAAGAGAAAGCAGCTTAAATCCCGCAAATAACACTTTTTGTTAATCCTGCTGGATTACCCCATTCATCGCAGGATATACTGTGGGTATCGTACTGCAGCTTACAGGATTTTTCCCAGGAGTAACAATATATACAGCCCTCCATAATCCTTCCCACTTTGTGTTAATGATTTCGACAGCACAGAATTGTTTATGCCGAACATTGTTAAATAATTCCAAAGGAATATTTTTGGGATTGGACCAGGGTAAATAATTGATATTAGTAAATTAAAAGGCTATAAATTTACTATTAATATAGTAACGATTCTTAATCAGCCTCAATAAAGGAAAAAGAGTGGAGATATGGAAAACAATAAGAATAAAAAAAGGGGCAAAGTGTCTGATAAGGATACATATGCACACAGGCTGTATTTAGCCGATTTCCTGAGAGAGCCGGTCATTCGCTCAGTGATCCAGGCGCTAAAACTTCCTTCCGGGAGCCGGGGGCTGGATGCAGGATGCGGAATTGGCAGTCATACTCTGATGCTGGCAGAGGCAGTGGCACCTGCAGGACATGTCACCGGCCTTGATATCTCCTCCGAGTTTTTGGCTCATGCAAGGGAAAAGGCAAAAAAATCCAGCTTATCGGAACACGTTTCCTTCCAGGAAGGAAACGTGAACAAACTTCCCTTCGATGATGATCTATTCGATTGGGTATGGAGTTCGGATTGTGTAGGATATCCTGCTGTAGAATCTCTCACATTGTTAAAGGAATCTGCACGGGTGGTAAAACCAGGCGGTATTGTGGCTATCCTGGGCTGGACTTCTCAACAAGTGCTTCCAGGATATCCCCTGTTGGAAGCCCGGCTGAACGCAAGCTCTCCGGCTATTTCCCCTTACTTCTCAGGGAAAAGACCGAAGCTTCACTTCTTGCGCGCTCTGGGTTGGTTTCGTGATGCTGGTTTGAAGGAACTCAATGCCCGCACATTTGTAGGCAACATAAATGCCCCGCTAAACGACAATATCCGTAATGCCATGATATCATTATTTGAAATGGTCTGGGGGAATGCTGAGTCAGAAGTGACACAGGAGAATTGGGAAGAATTTCAACGTATCAGTCAACCGGAGTCACCGGATTTTATATTGAATCTTCCGGATTATTACGCTTTTTTTACCTATTCACTCTTCTCTGGCAAAGTCGATAAGTGAATCCTTTATAGAAAAAGGGGACAACAGGTTGCTTTATTTAATAAAGAAGCCTGTCTTCATAGTTCCATAAAAAGTTCAATTTTTGTACCAGTACACTCAGAAATCAATTACTGCATTCCAAATTTTATTTTAAATTTTTCGGTAAGCGGGAACTGCCTTCTTTCATAAAAAAAGGTTGTATATCTTTTTTGTAAAAAAAATCAGTCGTAATATTATTCTGTGAGTTTTCTTTTTCTATAAAAACAAGTTAAACCAGCAAAAAGAGCGCAAAGTATGGTACTTATTGGAGTAAAAGAGCAATGAGCTTTATAGCCAAGCATACATATTTTGCTTGCGGATGGATTTGGAATAACCGTACTTATCATCGCAAGCGTAAAGATAACGGCTTTTATTATTAATAGCCCATAACCTTTTTTTCTTTTTTTCATAAAAACTCTCCTTCACCTGTAATCTTGTTACCCACTTACATATTCTTGAAGAAATTGATGTAAAAGAAAACTTGGAGTGCTCCCCTTTTGTATACTGATTTTGGAGATTGAGTTCAAGCTGTTTTTTTTCGACAAGGTTAGGACTTTGGGGAATGTCCCTCTTTTTAATAGCCTATCCGCTTGACCGTGATTACAGGAATAAGTAGATACTGATCGCCAATTCCCGCATTTAACGATTGGCCTACTTCAAAATCCAAAACTACTTCTGTCGTGCCGTCATCCATGATAGTAAAGCTCGCAGGAATTCTCACTTCTAAACCGGGTGATATGTTAATGTCGATAGTTCTGCCATTAACAACAATCGATGCTGCTTCTATTACTATTATAATATGGGTGTAAGTTCCTGTTTCCAAGTCAACATCAAGTATACGCTCTTCAATATCACGCAGTGTTAGCAAATCAAATGTTCTCGTGCCTTCCCATACAGTTGTTACAGACCCATCATCTTTTTGGACTTTTATCTCGCTTATAGTGACATAGACATGTTCGAGACCGGGAACAGGCTGGTCTGTCAGGTAAAGCTCGAAGTTTCCTGTTTTATTGGAAGAACACCCGCTAAAGAGCAAGGCTATAGAAAGTAAAAAAAGAATTAGCTTTTTCATTTTTCCTTCCTTTTCTGAAAACTAACTTATAAAAGTTAATTTTATGCTGTTTTGTTTTATCCTTAAGCTATTTTATTTTATAATTCCTTAGAAAATCAATCATCTGTAGAGGTGATTTTGAGGGTGATTTTTTATGTCGTTTTGCTTTGATATTGAGCCTTTATTTAATTATTGGATTGCCACGTTGCTTCGCTCCTCACAAAAACATTTTATTCTATCTCTTTCCTATTGCGGGTTTGATAAATCAAACCCCTACGACAATACAAATTGTGTGATTGCCGCACTGCGTTCGCAATGACAATTAATGGGTTTGATAAATCAAATCCCTACATCTACTTTCAAACGTGGGTTGATGAATAAAGCCCCTAAATAAAGAAATGTATTTTATGAAGAAAATAGGGCCTGGAAAATGGGGCCTGTCCCTATTTATTTAATATCTTTCCAGATATCTTGTCGTGAAATAATCGTCTTTCACATTTGGATTAAACTGGATTTTATCCACTTTTAAGACCGATTTTCTGTTGTTCTGCTTGTTGATCATGACCATGTGCAAAGGTCTGTACTTGTGGTTCTTTGTGTCCAGTTCCTTAATCTCTTTAACAGCAAGTTCTTTATGAAGCTCTCCGTCAAGGTCAAAATAAACAGCCTTTCTTATCACAAAATCTTTCTTTCCAATATAGGTAATCCTTTTTGAGAAACCGTTTTCATCGGCAATGTTTTCATTGACCGGCATCATCTCAATTTCCCAGCAGAGTGTGCCTTCTGCCACTGTTTCGGTCAAGATATTATAAGTGAATTCATCCAGAATCGGCGGAGCCATATCTGCATAGGAGAATTCCGATCCCATGAAGCTTTTAGCCCGCTCGCTACTGACAATCCGTCTTGTTTTTCTTAAGGCCGGCATGAATAGCCACATGTCGTCATCCTTTTCTTTATAATCAAAGACGAGGAGTCCTGTCCCCTTCACATCAGGTGGAGAGAGAAAGCGCAGAAGCCTTTTCTCTGTATCACCGCTGTTAAAAAGTTTTGTAACCATCGCAATCTGTCTCACCCGCTCCCTTCCTTTGTTGTCTATAATGGTCATAGTGGAAACAGCTTCTGAGCCAGCCAGCTTCATGGTTTCAAAGGATTTATCCATAATCTGTTTTGCAGTGAGTTTTTCCTGTGAAGAAAGCACAAAACAGAAAGAAATAATCAACACAAGTATTGTTGAAATTTTTATTGCTTTCATCGTATTCTCCTCTCTATGATTAATCATTTAAACTACTATTTTTCTTGGCTCAAGAAATTTGGGTTTAAAAACAAGGCAGAGTGCCGGAATAAAAACTAAAGCCCCAACAAGGCAGGCAAAAATCGATACCACAATGAGAAATCCGAAAAACCTTACCGGCATAAAGCTGGAGGTGATCAAAACAGTAAATCCAATAATAACAGAGAATGCATTAAAGACAATACCTCTTCCTGTTGTAGTAAGAGTCTTTTTTACAGCTTTTTGCGGCACAACCCCATTCCTCCTTTCTTCTCTATATCTCCAGAGAAAATGAATAGTATAGTCAACTCCCACCCCAATCATGATTGAGGAAAGCAAGGCGGTCGCTATGTTAAGCTCGATTCCAAATAAACCCATAAAGCTAAAAAGAAACACAACAGATAGCGCAAGTGGGATAGCTGAAATAAGCCCGGCGACGACCGACCGAAAAAGAAACATAATCAGAATCCCAATCATCAAAACAGCCAGGCCAAGAGAACGCAGCTGCCCACTGACAACAAGGCGCGCTATATCTGCAAGAATCAACGCAAAACCTCCTACGAGTTTAACATCCTCATCATCTTTTACCATTTCCTCTATCTGTTCTTTGATTTTATATAGTTTTGGCGTGCTGGTTGTATTAATACGGGCTGTAATCAGCGCATGTTCATAAGGGAAATCAACCATCTTCTCAAAATCTTCCGGATTTCCGCTCATGGAATAGAGCTCAAAGTACTGGGCAACCGCGTTCCTGGTATCAGGAATAACGTCATACCATTTTTCCCCTTCATCGTTCAGCACTCTGCTCATCATCCTGACCACACGGGCAACGGATGAGGTGCTGCCGACTTCGGGAATTTTCTCAATCTCTTTTTCCAAATAGTCAATCTTTTTCATAATTCCTGGATTTTTTATATCTCCCTCAAAAACAACCGATATGTTTTGGGCGCCGCCAAGATTCTCATTAATCAAATCTGCCGCATAAACAATCGGGGAATCTTTCGGGTAATAATTATTCGGATCTGCATCAATAACAATAAAAAATATTCCTATTGATGCCGCCAAAGCGCAAACGACAGCTCCTGTAACGATAGCTTTTGGCTTCCATGAAACAAAATCTCCGAAGAATTGAAGCAGGCGCTCAAGAAGAGGCTTTTTCCTGCTCTCCTCCGGCGCCTGGATAACAGACTTTGCTTTGGGAAGAAACGAGATGATGGCTGGAATGAAAAGAAGGCTTGCCGCAAGAGCAAAAGCAATTCCTAATGAGGCCAGAACACCAAGCTTGCGTGCCGGTAAAAGAATGTGGCCAAAAAGACAGAGCATACCAGACATTGTTGTTAATCCAGTCAAAAAAACAGGTTTGCTGAGGCTTTGAAATATTCCTTTGGCAAGTTCCTTTTTTGAATAAGGGTTCCCTTCAACATTAAGCTCCTGATATTTTGCTATCATGTGAATACCGTAGTCATTTGCTATGGCAACAAGTAAGACAGGAAGGATTATGGTAATAATCTCTATCTTCCACCCCAGAAGAGGAATCATACCCATTGAAACCAGGATGGACATGATGACGACCAAAAATGGCAGCATAACTCCTCTGAGCTGTTTGAAACATATAAAAAGAAAAATCAGCATGATAAACAGAGCTAAAGGCAACAGCTTTCGCAAATCGGTCTGTATACTCTTGGTGACTTCCACTCTCATATTCGGCAAGCCTCCGAGAACAACTTCTTCCTTGCCTGGATTTTGCTCTAAAAGTTTTTTTATTTCACCCACAATGTATTCGTCTTTCACGTCGGTTTTAAGCAGGGCAATAACAGCCGTAATAGTGAAATCCTCTGAGACCACGCTCCCATAGACTATATCGTTCTCACGAAGTTCTTCTCTCAGCTTTTTTTTCTGCTTTTCTGTCTGTGGTATACGCTTTACCGCAGGATTTACGACCATAGCCCCATTTTCCCCTCTTATGTCTTTCAGCTCAAAGATGGAAAGCACTTTATCCACTCCCTTAATTCTCTTCATTTGTCTGGAAATATTCTTTACACGCTTCAACGTCTCGGGATTGAGCACGTCATCCGTCTTGATAATTAACATGAGCATTTCTACCCCACCAAAAAGTTCATCTATCTTATCGGTGTTTATTCTTGACTCTAAATGGGGTGGAAGCAATGACTTCATTTCGGAGTTTATTTCAGCCCTTGGAATCTGAGAGGCAAAAAAAGCTGTCAGAACGATAAAAATAAGAATTACAATCCAGCGGAATTTTATAATGACATCAGCTATCGCATTCATAATTTCTATCTTACCCGTTTCTTTTTGCCGGTGGCAATACCCTGAATCCCGTTTAAGAACAGTGTTGTGATTGTATCTTCAAGCCATTTATAATAGGCATCATCATATTTAACTTTATACACACGTTCAATTACAGGCCGGAATCTGAACTGCATCATAATAGCAGAGAAAAGGGAAGTACCGATTACAGCAGTTCTGAAAGCATCCTTTGGGTCTAGTCCTAATCCTAAAATACGGCTGCTCACTTTCTTAAGGAAAAAGGAAGTTCTTTCGGCCTTAAGTTCCGTTATTTCGGGTATATCAAGTGGCAGCTCATTATAGGTAACCATAGCAAGTTTAGTGTTTGACCTGATAAAATTAATTATAGGTCGGGTAATTAATCTCATGTTTTCTTCCGGAGATTTATTTTTTTCATTAATTTCGCTGAAAATCTCTAAAAACTGATCAAAGAACTCCTTAATAACTGCTTTCATTATCCCGACTTTTCCATCAAAGTAGTATGATATCATCGCAATATTAACATCCGCTGTTTTCACGATCTCCCGTACTCCAACCGCGGCAAAGCCTTTTTGCGCAAAAAGATTTATAGCTGCATCAAGAATTCTTTGTTTTGGCTCTTTATGGTTTTTTGCTGCCATTGTTGATTCCTGCTCAAAAGGATATTTTTAATTCTGCAAATATTGAGCCCAGATGCTCATCTATAATATCAAAAAGAGTATCTTCCGGTCCTGAATAGAGCTCGCCTCCCATTGTAAGAGTTAATGCATCAGCAATGTCATAAGTCATTTTGGACCTCAGGAAGGACTCTTCCGATGTAATGTTGACCATACCCACAAACTCAAGTTTTAGAGTTTCATAAAGCAGATTCCAACCTGCCCGAAAGGAAAAAGAATGACTTGTCTCATAAAGCTGGGACGCAATCATCCTGTTCTTGAGTGCAAGCTCATATGAAGGCATATCGACAGGAGTGAGCGGGACCTCTAAAGAATTATAGTCAATAACATACTTTCCGATATACTGCAGAATAACACTAAAATTGCCTTGAAATTCTTTATCAAAGCCCAGGACATATTGAAGATCAGGATTAGGGATGTAAATAATGTTTATGTGATCTTTATGAGGCGTCTTGTAAGCCACTTCTCCCCTGAGCCCGAAGGAACCTGCCAATGTTGTGGAAAAATCAGCTCCGAGAACATGCATCCTGTAGGATCTGGGAAAAACACTTATTTCCTGGCCAGGGGAATAAGGAGCAGGGAAAACAGCATCTATTCCCGGAAACGGGTTGTATCCGTTAAAATAAGAAAGGGAACCGTCAAACGATGCCAGCTCGAGATTCATTTTTACAGCAAAAGCACTGTTTTCCAGCCTTGCGTCAGGATAATCCGGCTCATCAAGAGTAATACCAGGAGGAAATGAAATAAGATTTGTGGGAATATAAGAAGATTCAAAAAACGGAATCCAGATCACCTCGAGCCTGAGCGGCTGGAAGTTAACAAAAGAACGGAAAAGGAAATTGGCTTCTCTTCTGTCATCTTCGTCGGGGGAGCGGGCAAGCATATTCTTGGGAGTTATGTTGTCTGTGGGATTCATGCCGTCCGCTCTACCCCATGCTACGATCTGGCGTCCTACTCTAAAATCAAATGGGCCAATATAGGCGTTAACATAAGCTTCACGAAGTTTGATTTCCGATAGAGATTCATTGAACTCGTATCCCCTTCGAAACCGGACCTCTGCGAAGGCGTTGCCAAAGCCTCCTTTGCTCGCTTTTAGCTTCAGCGAAAACTCGCCGTATCCACTTTTTATCTCGCCTTGATTCCTCTCCGGGACCTTGCCCACAAAAAGAGTACTGCGCAGATAGCCGTTCAGCTCGTATGCTTTCTCCTGTTTCTTGCTTCCCTCAGCCTCTTCAAAAAGGCTCTGTGCCGAAAGGTTTACACACACAAATAATATAAATACAGCACTCAAGCATTTGACTCTCATTGTTATCTCCAAAAACCGACAGAATTAATCAAACCTTTATTCATGAATAATATAATATAAAAGTTAAACAAACGTTTGTCAATTTTGTGAACAAAGTTGGGGCCAGACTTCATTAACCTCAATAACTTTGAATATTACGGTAAATTTTGGTGTCAGATTGTAAAACTTCAGCAGCTTTTAACACTACATATAAAAAACTAAAAATTAAAAAGGTAAAAGATAAAACTTAATTATTCCCCTTTTGACTTCTAAAATCTAAGATTTCAAAATCTGACTTCGCTGATTACTTCTTTTGTGCTTCTGCTAATTTTCTTATCTCTTTTTCATAGGATTTAATAGCTTTGCTTTTTTTAACCACATCATTGATAAATCCTGCAGTTACTGCAAAGCAGGCAAGAGCTCCGCCAAGTGAGTATCCTCTATGCCCTGATGTTAATCCCCATCCCCCTTCCTCGGTCACTTGAGTAACCCGTTCGCTTTCTTCAAAAGTTGCGAATGTATAAAAAAGGAATCCTCCCAGTCCTGCAAATCCTATTGCTGCAATTATAGAACCTGTCTTTTTTTTCTTTAATCTACTGATCTCTCCTTTTATTTCATCGATTCTGGGATTTCTGGCAGTCTCCTGAAAATTCAGTTTTTTTCCTCTTTTTTCCAGCTCAAAGAACGGAGTATTTATTTTTTTTATCTCTACTTCATAATTTTTTCTCAAGGAAAACTCTTCATTAGATTTGCTGATGGAAAAAAGACTTGATTCAGTAAGTTTAAGATGATCTGGTGTGTTTTCAGCAGGAGAAGAATTGGCAGATATTAACAGAATTAGAGTGGGCAATAAAAACGTCGAGAATATTTTTTTCATTTATCCCCTCCACTTGAAAACCTCCTGCTACAAAAACTAGGCTTTTTAAACAATATGTCAATCAAAAGCTTTTATTTGTCTTCAACGAGAAAATGGAGTGTTTACTATGCTCTGTTCTCAACAACATTCAGCCTATAAAAAAAACAGCCTTTATCCTTTTTATAGATAAGGAAAATTCTTGTAGTTTTGGAGACCTGACCCCAGTGACTGGATTTACTCAGTCCTGCACAACAACTTCATATCCTTCACGAATGGGGTTCTTGGCGCTGTTTCTCTGCCCCCATTTATGTAATTAGCCTGATAAGACCTGTATATTATCATTTACACATGTCCACTTTTTTGTACTCTTTCCAACCTTTAAAATTAAAAGTTCCTGACCTTCTACTTAGGCATAAAATTTGCATTACAATTTTCCGCACTGGCAAGTATAATTATCAGTAGTAGATAAGGCGGAGGAAAAAAGTCGTGTTAAAAAAAATTATCCTTAGTGCCGCAATAGCTACTTTAAGTTTAGTTCTTTTTGCTCAGGAACTTACTCACGAGTCATTGGTTATCAATATTGAAATTCCTGTCAGAGTATTTAAGGGCAGTTCGTTCGTGGACAATCTTACTATAGAGGACTTCGAAGTTTATGAAAACGGCAAGCTCCAAAAGATTGAGGCTGTTTACCTGATAAAAAAAACGAGCATTAAGAAAAAAGAAGAAAAGAAAAAATTTACTCCAAAAGTCTCCAGAAATTTCGTCCTGCTCTTTCAAACGATGGAATATCTGCCAAAAGTAGGAGATGCTATAGAATACTTCTTTAACAATGTTATCCTGCCGGGCGACAACCTTACTATTATAACACCATTAAAAACGTATAACTTCAAGAGTAAAGCTTTAGAAGTCTTACCAAAAGAAGAAATCATAAAACAATTAAAAAGCAAAATAAAAAAAGACACACGAATGGGCAGTCTGGAATACAGAAGTTTGCTTAAAGACCTCCATAGACAGATATCCTCTCCAGATGAAGTATCACTCTCGATATCCAGGCTCCTTCTAAGCAGGCTGGAAGAACTCAGATATGTTGATGAAAATAAACTTCTGGAATTTGCGGATTTCTTAAAAACAAAAGAAGGGCAGAAACACGTTTACCTATTCTATCAGAAAGAAGTCCTCCCTCAATTGGACCCAGCGACTTTTGCTCAACTCATGAGCTTGCAGCAGGATCAACAACACTTACTTTTTGAACTTTTAGACTTATTTTCACACTATAGAAGAGACATCACCTTTAACGTAGACCGTATTAAACAGGTTTTTTCTGATTCCTCTATCTCTATGCATTTTTTATATATAACAAAACTTCCCACCCTGCATGACGACGGCAGGATACCTTCACCAATAAGGTGGAGGGAGCAATCCGAGGATATATTCAACGCTTTCAGAGAGATGGCAAGAGCAACAGGTGGATTAACAGACAGCTCTGCAAATGCCGCCTCTGCATTTCAGAAAGCGGTTGATGCTTCAGAAAATTATTATCTTATCTATTATGCACCCATAAATTACACAAGAGACGGGAAATTTAAAACTATAAAAGTAAAAATTAAAAATAAGAACTACCGGATCACGCACCGCACCGGATATTTTGCAAATTAGGTGAATCCTGGGAAGAAATTTTATATAAGGCCATAACTTGTGAAAATTACAAATTTTTCACTTAAGATATAAAAGTTAAATATAAATCCAAGGAGGTAAAGATGAAAACAAAAATATTTCTTTTAATTCTATTATTGGCCTTCGCCATACAACCAAACATTCATGGATTAGACTCAGAATCACTCCAGGCAAAAAAAGATCAAAAAGCGCTGCAGCACGAAGTGACAGTAACCCTGAAATTAGTGCAAGTTTTTGTAACGGATAAAAAGAGAAATCCAATAACAGATTTAACCAAAGATGACTTTATTCTTTATGATAACGGAAAGCTCCAGACAATCACTGACTTTGAGAAGCACATCTTAACCGAGCCAAAAAAAAAGATCGAAGAAAAGCTAGAAGAAACAAAGCTCCCTCCTTCCCAGAAAATTCCAGCTAGAATGAACCGGAAATTCATCTTTCTTCTGAATATAGACAGAAATGATGCAGCAGGAGTCGGAAATTCAAGGAAAGCCGCTTTACACTTTCTCGATACCCAGGTTCAGCCGGCCGATGAAGTTGGAGTTTTCTCTTATTCCCGTTATTACGGTTTAACCATCCATGAGTATCTTACTTTAGACCACAAAAAAGCCAAAGAAGCAATTAACAGGATTGAAGAAATCCCTGGAATTCGCCCCAGAAGTTCAACCGAAATCACTTTGGGATCGGAGATGGCGAAAGCTGAAGGAGCGATTGGAGGCATAAAAGGTAAAGAAGGACAAAGCACAAGCTCTAAATCAGAAATCCCGAGTTCATCTCCCATAAATTTCCGTTTTGTTGAAAATCCTGGAGATCCAGATAATATCGAGGCAAGAACAAGTAATTATATTCAATCCATAAAAGAGCTTTCTAAAGCTCTGCGTTATATCCCGGGATATAAAAACATCATTCTTTTCTCAGGAGGAATCCCAAGACCTTTGCTGTTTTCGCCCCGCCAAAAATTCCGTGAGGATTATGAAGAGATGGCCCAGGAATTGGCCACATCCAGCAGCCCAGTGTACACAGTCAACACCATAGGAATCAAACGCGACCAATCTCTGGAATTGCTATCCAGGCTCTCTGGTGGAAAATATTTTCATAATATCGAGAATTACAAACAAATTTCCGAACAAATTCAGAATATAACCAGCAACTACTACGTTTTGGGCTATTATATCAATGAGACATGGGACGGTAAATATCACAAAATAAAGATCAAAGTTAATAGAAAGGGGTGTGAAGTCAATGCACAGCAAGGATATTTTAATCCAAAGAATCTTGCTGAATTCACAGATATTGAAAAGCAACTTCATCTTATCGACCTGGCTCTGGGCGATAATCCCTATTTTCAAGAACCTCTGAACTTCCCCTTAATTGCCCTACCCTGTTCCCCCCAAAAAAAATCTAACCTGGTTCTGCTTTCTGAAATACAATTGGATAAGATCGAAGAAGCTTTAGGAGGAAAGACAGAGTTGGTGACTATAATTTTTGATAAAGAGAATAATATTGTCTCCTCTTCAAGAGGAGAAATCAATTTTTCTTTAATTCCTCAGAAGACTATCAATCATTACACGATTTTCTCTCTCTCACCAGGTCAGTATGAATGCAGGGTAATTCTAAGAAACCTTGAGACAGGAAAAGGAGCTGTAGCTTCTACTTCTGTGGAAATTGCGGAGCCCATTGATTCCAGGTTAAGGCTTTATCCACCTCTATTACTTAAGCCCGAAAAAGAACCTTATTATCTAAAAACAACAAAGGCTAAAAAAGTAAGCGAAACTCTCTCTTTGATCGATATATATCCATTACTTCCCAAAGAACATTCACCCCTTGTGGGAGAGCTAGACCAGAAAACATCAAAGCTTCTTGCAATTATCCGGTGCTCTGTTGTGGATATAAAAAAACCAGAAATTGACATCTCAGCACATTTGATTCGAAATCTAACTGGCGAAAAAATTCAACTATCCTCTAATCTTCTTTCTACTGAAAGTAAAAAAGATGAAGATACCGATATCCTTTTAATCGAGCTTCAGCTGCCTGAATTAAAGGCCGGGAGATATTCTTTAGAAATAGTAGCCGCAGAGGCGACAACTAAATCAAAATCTCAAGTAACCCGAACTTTTATAGTAAGATGATTCCTTCTCAGTTCGAAATGAGATCTAGTAAAAGTGAGAAAATAATTTTTAACTGACTCTTTCAAGCATTAAGCTCAGGAGGAAAAGGTGAAGAAGAAATTATTTCTTTTAATTCTATTATTATTCTTCGCGGTACAGCCCAACATTCATGGATTAGACTCAGAATCACCTCAGGCAAAAAAAGAGCAGGAAGCGCTGCAGCATGAAGTGGCTGTCACCCTGAAACTCGTGCAAGTTTTTGTAACGGATATAAAGGGAAATCCAATAACAGATTTAACAAAAGAAGACTTTATTCTCTCTGATAACGGAGTTCTTCAGACAATAACTGATTTTGAAAAACATCTTCTGACTCAACCTGAAAAAAAGATAGAAAAACAAGCCGAAGAGAAATTAGAAGAAACAGAACTTGCTTCTTCACAGAAAGTTCCTTTAAAGATGAACCGGAAATTTTTCCTACTTCTGGACCTGGAAAGAAACGATGGTCTGGGGATAATTAATTCAAAAAAGGCAGCCCTTCATTTTATGGACACACAGGTTCAGCCAACAGATGAAGTTGGGATTTTATCCAATTCTCCAATAAGGGGTTTAACTGTCCATGAATATCTCACGACAAACCATGAAAAAGCCAAAGAAGCTATTAAAAGGATAAAAGGATTTCCAGGAGGAATGGAAGAAACAAACGGATTAACAAGAGCAGAGAAAGAAATGATGAAACAAATAATCCATCGTTTTATCGATGAGATCAGAGAGTTTGCAAAATCTCTCCGTTATACTCCGGGATATAAAAACATTATTCTTTTTTCAGGAGGAATCAAAAGAAACTTATTGTACGGAGATGACCCCTCACTGCGGCTTAATCTCGAAGATACAATAAAAGAGCTTGCCACATCCAACAGCCCTGTGTATACAGTTAACTCAAAAGGAACAAGAGCCTATCTCAAAGATAGATGGCAGAGAGGAGGTGATTCCTTAAAAATGATTTCTGACCTTTCCGGTGGAAAATATTTTTCAAATGTGGCCTATTATGAAAAAAATTCCCGGGAAATTCAGAAAACAACCAGCAATTATTATGTCTTAGGTTATTACATAGATGAGAAATGGGACGGCAAATATCATGAAATAAATGTTAAAGTCAAACAAAAAGGATGTGTAGTCCACTCTCAGGGAGGTTATTTTAATCCAAGGCCATTTACCAAATCTACTAAATTTGAGAAGAAACTTCATCTTATTAATTTAGCTCTTGCTGATACTCCTCAATTTCAAACACGTTTGGATTTACCCTTGATAACGCTTCCTTGCTCTGAAGAAAAAGAATCCAACTTCGTTCTTCTTTCAGAAGCCCGATTGGATGAGATTGAAGACATTGGAGGGGAAAAAACAGAAGTGGTAGCTCTAGTTTTTGACCAGGAGAATAATATCGTTGTCTCCAGTCGATATGAAGTCGATTTTTCTGAGTTCTCTCAAGAGCAAATTTGCCCTTATGCAATTTTATCTCTCTCTCCAGGTTTGTATAAGTGTAGAATTATCCTGAGAAATCTGGAGACAGGGAAGGGTGCGGTGGCTTCCTCCTCGATAAATATCCCTGAACCACAGGATTCTGGCCGCAGGCTCTTTTCACCTCTTTTGCTTTCTCCAAAAAAAAATGTCTATTATATTAATGCTTCAAAGGCTCAGAAAAAAGAGGCAGGAAAAGAGCCTCTCTCTTTAATTAATATCTATCCTTTTCTTTCCAGGGAGTATTCACCACTTGTTGGTAATTTAGACAAGGAAACATCAAAGCTCCTGGCTATACTACGCAGCTCCAATATTAATATTCAAAAATCTGATGTGGAACTTTCTGTCTTCCTGAGGGAACCCTCCTCTGAAGAAAAGACTCCATTAACTTATTCTATACTTAAAGGTAAAAAGGAAGGAGAAAAAATAGATATCCTGCTAATAGAGCTAGAGCTTCCTGAACTACAGGCCGGCGAATATTCTATAGAAATTGTCGCAGAAGAAATCTCGACTCAATCCAAATTTCAAGTAAATCGAACTTTTAAAGTCCGACAGCCTTAAGAAGGATTAAAAATAGGGTCGATATCTGGCTTACTGAGTCTGGAGGGCTTCTAACTGCTCCCTGGCATCTACTAATTCAGGAGTGTCTGGCTCAGCTTCTTTCCAGAGTTCGAGAAATTTCTCATAATTCTCTATGGCTTTTCCCGTCAAGCCCTTTTCCTGGTAAATCTTACCAAGCATATAAAAACTCTTGGAATATATATCACCGTAATAGAGTCTTCCTGTTGTAAGGGAAATAATCCTCCCGTACTCTCCCATGGCACTATCAAAATCCCCTGCCATGTAATAGGCTAGAGCTAAAGGTTCAATATACAATGCCTGTCCGTGATCCGGGTTATATTGTGAAGGCAGTTCTTTAAGAGCCTGCTCGAAATGGTCAATAGCCTTGGAGAAATTCTTCTTTTTTAGCTCTATCACGCCCATTAAATGCCGGTAAAGCCTTATGGCTTTCTTGTTTTTTCCTTCTCTAATTAAGCCTTTTAGTGCGTCAGCTGTGAGCTGCGCCTCATCCAAAGATTTCATCTCAACATAAACTCGCCCTTTTAGATATAGAGCTTCTCTCTGTCTGGATAGAATCTCTGCCTCAACAGCCTTGCTCCATCCCTTATTGCACGCTTCTAAAGCCTCCTCAAGATTTTGTGATTTCAGGTTCAAATAGGCTAAGTATAAATGAAACTGCGAGCTCCACTTCATCTCGCCGAGCATTTCAGCCAGTTCAATTCCCTGCTGAGCCTGCTCTTTTGACTTCTCATACAGCCCTTTTAATAGGTATAACGCTGCCAACCTTCTTATGCCATTATCATGAGCTGTAGGCTCTTCTGTCTCAAGCAGTTTCTGGTATTCTTTTTCTGCATTAACTAAATCTTCTCTATAATAAAAAATATCTCCATTTAATATAAAATTACGATAATGATTCTGATCAAGGGACAAAGCTTTGTCCGCTTCAGTTTGAGCAAGGTCATATTTCCCCTGGTGGAGATAATTATTGGCTAAATTGAAATGGATAACCGCATTTCCTGAAAAATCACTGATGTAACGTTCAAGGACTTCCCTGGCTTTCTCATACAATCCTTTAGCCGCATATGAAGATACAATATTCTCATAGTCTTTAACATTTTCAGCTTTATTCTGAATATTCACTTCGTACAGGGCTATGGCTTTATCCCACTCTTCTAAATCCGCGTATAAAAATCCCAAGTTATTATTTCCTATAAAATCGTCTGGATAGATATTTATTAGTTTATTAAACGCCTCAATGGCTTTATCATATGTTTTCTCTGACTGAAAGTAGAAAGCCCCTTGAATATAAAAACGTTCTCTATCTGATACCTGATCACTCAACTCAAAAGCCTTCTGAAATCGCTTCCCGGCTTCAGTACTATAGCCAATGTTGGAATAGGCGATAGCCATGGTTCTATAAGCCATCGCGAACTCACGGTCAATAGCTACGGACATCTCCATCAAAGGAATACTTTTGAGATAATCTCCCTTTGCAAAATATCCCATTCCCTCTCTGTAATATTTATATGCCTCTGGAGAGCTTGTTGTAATATCCCCTACCTTTTTATCAATATCAGCGGCTATTTGCTCTTCAGAAAGTTTAAAATTGGTCTTGATCTTTTTTGTTAACTCATCCACCATCGAGAAGAAACTCTCTTCTCCTATCCCTTCCACCATTTCAGAGCCTACAAGACTCCCTGTGCTTGCCTCCTGAAGCAGCGCATTAATTCTTAATGTCTCTCCCGCCATGGCCATTTTCCCGACCAGTATATACTGGACTCCTCCCCGGCCAGCTATTTCTTTTAAAGCTCTTGAAGAGTAGTTTTTCACTTCCAGAAGATCCAGTTCTTCAAGAATACTGAACAGTTTCTCCCCGCTCAGGACCATGATGTATTTCGACTGGGATAAGTCAGCAATCAATAAATCAGAAAGAGCTTTTCTCCAATGGTCCAAATTTTCATCTCCTGTATTGTTTTCAAAGTGCATAACAGCAAGTGACGGTTTATCTGTTGGAAAGGACACAGCTTTCCCTTTGGAAAAAAGCTGCAAAAGAACGGCCACTAAGACTATAATTCCAATAAAAGCTAACGCAGGAAGAAAAAGCTTTTTCACGTTAATCCGTACAGTCATATCTCTCGCGGTGATAGGTTTTCTTTTTGGAATCACTCTCTCTGATGTGGGGAGACCTCTCTCAATATTGTTCAATTCAGAAAGGAGCCTATCTGCCCCCTGATACCTTTTCTCTGAATTCTTCTCCATGCATCTTAAAATCACACGGCTCAGATTCTCCGGAATCTGGGAGTTAAACTCTCTAGGATCCAGAGGTTTCTCACTTTTATGCTTCATGACGATGTTTAAAGGAGTATCCCCTTCAAAGGGAACTCTCCCGGTCACCATTTCATAAAGAATCACACCTAATGAATAAATATCCGAACGCTGATCTAAATCTCCCACATCTGCCTGCTCTGGAGACATGTACTCAGGCGTGCCGATCATCACTCCTGTACCTGTCACTCCTCTTGTCCTAAGGGAACGAGCTATCCCAAAATCCATAATCCGAACGTTCCCCTCTTTGTCTATCATGATGTTCTGTGGTTTTAAATCGCGATGAATGACTCCCAACCGGTGTGCTTCTATCAATCCCTCACAGACCTGCTTTGTTATAGAAACTGCTTTCCCTACGCTTAACTGTCCTACCCTTATAATCGTGCTCTTTAGATCTTCACCAGGAACATATTCCATAGTTATATATTGTGTTCCCTCATCTTCGTTGAGGTCATACATACGGCAGACGTTTTTATGCGAGATTTTTCGTGCAAATTTCAGTTCATTTCGAAAGCGTTCAATCGTCTCCTCATCAGATGCAACATCAGAATTTAAAAGCTTCAAGGCCACTTCCTCCTCGACCTTATTATCAACAACCCGGTAGACTACTCCCATGCCTCCCTTCCCCAGCTCTTCAATAACTTCGAATCTTTTGGCAAATGTAGTTCCTCTTGTTAATTCTCCTTTGGGGATTTGGAGTGTTTTTGTATGGGAATCAGAGACTTTCTCTGATAGACTTAGAGGAGCCCCACAATTGCTGCAAAACCGGCTGTCTGCGGAAGTCTCAAATTGACACTTAGGGCATTTCATATCAGTTATTTCCTCTGATTGATAAAAAAAGATTAGCAATTACCTCAATAATAGTCAAATTCCTTTTTTACTTTTCACAAACAACGGACATTTTTTCGCTGGTTTGACTAACTTTCTTTAATTTTTGACATCAAATTATTCCTTTGTTATAAATATGCAAGAAGAGTCTTAATGATTAATAATTACAAGTCAGAAACAAAATATCCCTTTTAATTATATAAGGAGGCCCAGCAATGAAAAAGTTAGCTGTAATCATTATATTAGCAGCCGTGCTTCTCCCCTGCACTCTGACAGCTAAGGATAAAAATTTTGGCTTAGGCATAATTTTAGGTGAACCAACCGGAATAAGTTTGAAGAAATGGTTTGGAGGCACCACAGCAATAGACTGCGCCGTAGCCTGGGCATTCGGCCGCGAGAATTCATTTCATCTACACGCGGATTACCTGATTCACAAAATCAACCTGTTTAATGTAGAAAGCGGCACACTTCCACTTTATTATGGCATTGGAATCAGATTCAAAGCAGAGCAGAAAACAAGACTCGGGATCCGTATCCCGGTAGGTTTATGTTATATATTTGAAGATGCACCCATAGATATTTTCCTTGAACTTGGACCTATACTTGATATAGCGCCTGGTATGAGTTTTAGTTTTACAGGCAGTATTGGCGCCAGGTACTATTTCTGACAATCCACAATAAAAACACGGCAAACAGTGTGTTTTTACTTTTTTTCTTTTAATAATTTAAATAATTACTTTCCTTTTCTGCCTCTTTCTCTTTCCATCCATTTAGGGAAGACCCAGTCAAGGATTTCAGCCTTTGCTTCTTCATCCATCTCTTTTATCTTTAGTCCTGCTTCCAGCTTACTATCAACAAATTTGTGCCACATGATTTCCCCAGAGAATGGAGTTGATATTTTCTTTTCCGGAACATAAATTCTTGACTTTAAAACGAAGCCAGGTTTAATGCTAAAATTAACCATAAGCTTCAGCCCTTCTTGAGAGAAATCACGGACTGATACTCTCTCAATTAAACTACGCCCCTTTTCTGATTCTAATAATTCTGCAGGCAGAAAACATTTAGATCGTGGTGATCTCCTTTTTTCTTCTCTCATCATTTCCCCTCATTCTGAAATTTTCCTAGATAGTTTAGTCGGATTAGAAGAAGAAAAATGGAAAAAAATATTTTTATCTTTTACAACTTTGAATTTTAGTGTAAATCAGGATCAAATCTAAAAAAAACCCTGTCTCCCATATAAGATAAATAATAAAGATTAAAAATAAAAGGTCAATCCAGAGCCATACTTTTTCAAATTAATTTTGTCTTATTCATAAAAACAACCGGAATATAAGGAATAATATAAGAAAATTAAAGTTTTTGAAGCTTCGTGAGTTATTCACGAGTCGAGGTTGCCTCAGATGCGAGGCGTAAAGGATGAAGCTGTGGTTCTCCACCGCAAATCCTTTGCAACGAAGCAGATGCGGCGAGATCGGCTCGCTCGAAGAGTAAAAAATGCCGACATAAAATTAAAATAACCCCATTGGAGAAGGTTCGAATGTTAATTTTGGGAAAGAATCAACAAAATAAGCTCATATCATTGAAGCTAAATATAAGTGTCGGCAGATTTTATGAATAATTCAGGTTAGAAGTTTGGCCTTAGATATTCAGATATTTAACGGAATTCTTTCTCTTCTTTGCTGTATCTTTTGCTTGTCATTAGGACTTCCTTGAAGGCTTTTACAACATCCGGACGGAATTGCTTCCCTGTCCCCTTCTCAATTTCTTCATAAGCTTTCCAGGGCTGCAATCCGGCTCGGTAGGGTCTGTCTGTTATCATGGCATCATACGCGTCAGCCACAGCTATTATCTCTGCTCCGAGAGGTATCTTTTTTCTCTCTGACTCGGAGGCCTCTTTGTTTTCAAAATAATATTTATGGTGCGCTAAAACAATCGGCACCGCCTCTTCTAATACTCCCCCGACAAGAGATATAATTCTTGCGCCTTTTTTTGAATGAGTATCCATAAGTTCCCTTTCGTCAGAAGTAAGAGATGCGGCTTTTTGCACTATGTCCATACTTATCTCGGTTTTTCCTATGTCATGGAGAAGGGCAGCTGTTTTTATATTCTCTCTTTCAAATGACGTTAAACCCATTACGCGCGCTATGTCTTCTGATAAATGAGATACCCGCACCGAGTGTCCCTGGGTATACCGGTCTGCAGACTCAAGATATTTTGACAGGATTTCTAAAATTCCAACGTAAGCGCTTTTTAAATCGTTTATTCGTCTCGTCTTTTCTTCGTAGAGATATCCAATCGCGGCACTCGTCAGGATTAAAAAGGAACTCCATGCCGTAAGGCTTACTATAATATATGCCTTGTCTGTACCAGGTGTAAAAAAGGAAGTGGGGGCAGCCATTATACAGACGATAACAACTAAGATGCAAAAAAATGCGGTAAGAACTGCCATTCTCTTACCCAGGAAATATCCAGCCATGATTATGGGGAGATAAAAGAAGTTCAGAAATCCTATTTTATATGGGACAAAATAATTTATGACCATAATGCTGATTAGAATTATTAAAACAAGAAATTTCTCAAAATTCGAGAAAAAATAGGCTTTAAATTTATCCATTTTATACGTCTATGAATTAGGAATACAAAATCTACTTCTTTTCCAATTTCAATTTTATATCTAAAAAAGATATACAGGTCAAGCTGAACTGAAATTTTACTCTATAAATTCTTTCAAGAAATATTACTAGGTCTTTACTCTTTTGTCGGACTAACGTTAATAAAATTCATAAAATAAGTAAATAGCCTTTAGAGATGATTTTCTCCCTCTTTTCTCCCCACCCGAAAAGATGAGAAAAAAGAAAAAAAACACTCCATAAATCATCTCTAAAGGTTATTTACTTATCCCTTTAATTTTATTAATTTATGTTTGAGGAATATATATAACCTTGAATTTTTAATATTACAGGTATAAGTTTAATAAAATACTATTTGTACATTTGCCTATGCCTCAACATAAAATAAATGGGTAAAGAAGAAGCTTTAGAAGAACTCTTTAAGAGTCTTAAAATGTCCTTTAAAAATGCTTCTATCTATCCTCCCGAACATCCCGCGCTTAAAAAATCAGTAAGCGAAGTGAAGGAAAAAATTGATGTAGCCTTAAATTATTTATCTCCTCTAAAGATCGGTTTTACTCCTAATTCATTGCTTGTCGATGGACAATATTTTGAGAAGGAAAGTCTCTATGAAGAACTTGCCCGGACCTTTCATGTCCAGAGGATAAAAATGATTGAGGTCAAACAGGGCCTTTCCATTGAAGAGTTGATGACCTTTTTAACTAAAGTCTATCTTTCCCCAAAAGAAATTTTAAAAAAGGGAGGTTTCAGTCATATTTTAGAAGAAGAAAAAATCACTCACCTTGCTGTAGAGGAACTCGATTATTCTCAGCTTTTAAAAGGCGAGGGAGAAGAGATCAAGGATATCTGGCCTCATCTTCTTCAGGAGGCAGTTGAAAAAGAAGATATAAAAAAAATCTCTGAATTAGCGGACAATTTTGAGAAAGTCGTCGGGCATTTCAAAATTGAAGAACTTCTTGAGAATGAACAGTTTAAGGGAAACATTAATAAGTTCTTCACCCAGCTTCAAAATATGGGAAAAGACAAATTTCGCAAATGCTCAAAAGAACTACTCAAGTCCATTGTAAAAAGCCAAAACATATCTCGAGAGACAAAATTGGAAAAGTCACGGACATTTTTTAAAGATTTAAGCAATGAAGATATCGCTTCTACACTCTTAGAAGAGATTATAACAGATGAGGATTTTAACTCTTTAAGTTTTCAAATATTTTCCGAACTCTCAGAAAGAACCAGGCACAAAAACATTGCAGGCTCCTTTAAGGAACAATTCCAAAAGGAAAGCATCTTACACAGTTCCCCTAAGATAAGAGAAAAAATAAAAGAGTTAATGACTGGCTCTTCAAGCTCGGTAATATCAGAGGTCTACCGCGAAACTCTCTCCGCACTCCTGAGGGACATGTCTTCTGAGGGAGAGATGACTTTTGACCAAAAACAGCTTCAAAAAAATTACCACTTTATACTTCTCAGCTTGCTTGAGGAAGAACAAAGGAAAAAAAGAGTAGTTAACACTTTAGAAAAAATCCTGGATGAATGGAATAACATAATCCGCGAAAGAAATTTAGAGTATTTTAAGCACATTATAGAGGTTTTAAACAAACGGAGAGGCGATCTAACTTCTGAACCTGTTTTTACAAATATTAACACAAAAATTTTAGACTACATGGTTGACCAGCTTGCTCTGAGAGAGAAGTCACATGTTGACTTCGAAGACTTTATTACTTACCTCCAGGGAAGTTTTTTAAGCAGCAAACCATACCTTGATAAGATATTCCAAGAAGAAAAAATTAATACACAAATCATGAAATTTTTCTTCCGACTTTATCCTGATAGCTTACCTCTCTTCAAGAAGAATTTAAAGGAAAAATCTTCTGATACAAAATTCATTAAGAAACTGCTAGAGAGTTTGGAAGAGGCTGACTCTCCCGAATCAAAGGAAATATATAAATACATTTTGTCTTCTGGTACTGAGTCAACTAAAATAGAAGTGCTAAAAACCGTACAGCAATCCTCAGCACATGATGAAAAACACCTCTTCAGTCTCTTAGAAAAAGGAAGTGACTCTTTAAAAAAAGAAGCCCTTGGGATTTTAATAAAAGATGAAAGTTCAAAAGAAAAGGCACTGGAGAAGCTATTTTCTATTCCATCTTTTTTTGGTACAAAAAACAAGATTCTCCTGGATCATGTAAGAATTGTAAGAGAAATGGACTTAACAGAAACAAAGGATAATTTAGTAACTCTCAGCAGGAAAAAATTCTTCTGGAATAAAAAACTAAAAGAAGAGGCCTCAAAGGTCTTAGAGAAGTGGGATGCAAGAAAAAATTAAGAATGTTTTGACTAATCTAATATCTGCCATTCAAGCAGTAAAGATCTACACACCAGAACACCCCCAGTTTAATGAATTTATTGATAGAGCGTACAAAACTCTGCATGATATTTTCGAAGATAGAGCAGAATTGATTATAGGTATAGTAAAAGGCGAATTGGCGTTCGAGCATGAAATATTCTTTGATCTGAGTAAAAAATTAAAACCCCTTATTAGGTTTTTAGAGGAGAGAGAGATAGAAAGGATCGTTTTCCGTCGAGACCTGCACAGAGATGAGCTGGCCAAGTTTATAACTCTTTTAACAACACCCCAGAAAAACGGGGAGACAGATTTAGTAGGTGTTCTTTCTCAACATGGAATAAGAAATATTCAAGCTGGAAAAATCAAAGCTCCTTCAATGGACCTGAAAGAGAAGGTAAAAAAACTAAGAAACTATTTAGTCGAATATGAAGGTTCGTTGGAAAAAGTTCACACTTATCTGGAGACAGTTATCAACCAGGACGAGCTTGACTATATGGAACTAAAATACGACGTCTTTAACTTTTTAGACAACCTTATGAGTATGTATCAGGAGTTTATAGACTTGACCACTTTTAGGAGAAAAGATCTTATTACCTTTATCCACCTTCTAAATGTTACTGTCCTTTCTATGCATATTTCTGCAAAACTCGGTTATTCCAAGGATGATGTTTTAAATGTTGGGATTGCCTCTTTATTCCACGACATAGGAAAACTCTATGTCTCCCAGAAAATTGTCCAGAAGACGGATAAACTTGACAGAGAAGAGCTTACACGGATGAGACATCACACTACTCTGGGAGCAGAGATACTATTTAAATACATCGACACCTTGGGCACATTGCCTGTAGTTGTTGCTCTTGAACACCACCTGAGGTACGACTTAAAGGGTTACCCCAAGCTGGCTTTTCCTCAAAAACCCCATCCTGCCTCCCTTATTGTTTCCACATGCGACGTATATGATGCATTATCACAGAGAAGGTCTTATAAAAAAATCTTTCCTCCTGATAAGATTTATAATGTCATGCTGAAGGAAAAAGGAAGTGCTTTTGACCCACTTATTCTGGACAAGTTCTTCCAGATTATGGGAGTCTGGCCGGTAAAAAGTATTGTATCTCTGAGTGATGGAAGAATCGCAGTTGTTAGGGAGCAGAATAAAAATGATATATTCAATCCCAAGGTTGAAGTCATTTCCCCCAAGAAAAAGAAAGGGATTGTTGACCTGGTAAAGGTAAAGATAAAAATTGAGTCTTACCTGGATCCATGGGGCCAGGGAAAAAAATACCTCAAACTCCTTGAATCAGAACAGCAAGCCCCAGCAGCATGAATTAGTTTCTTCCTCAGAATTCTACATTTCTATTCTAGCCGGAGAAAGCCTTTAAATTATCATCCGTGGGGAAATCTTTTTTCTTTGATATAAAATATTTAAGAGATTAAAAGGGAAAATACATCCCTCCATCAGATCACCCATGGAGAAGACATACACCTTCCCTCCACCACAACTCGTACCTAGAAAGGATTATCTAGATGAAAGTCAAACCGGACATTTTTGCGTGGCAGAGAATAGGACATTATTGCATGGCATTGACAAATTTTTTATTTCTCTTGACATGATTTTTTCTCTATGATATAAACCTCTGGCTCGTAAAGGTTGGGAGGTTTCACAATTAAAGGAAGTGGAAAGGGTATTCTTTTCTCAATCACTTTGTCACTATGAACAATACTATACTGTCCGTTCCTCAGTAGAGGATTGGGGTGAAAGAGATGAAGATTCCTTCCTCTTTAGGGGTGAGATTAAAAGAAAAAAATCATCCCAAACCTCACCCTAAAAGGCTATTGCACCCGTTGTATTATTATCTTATTAATTATATACCTTCTTAATTAAGGGATAAGGAAGAAGGGAGTCACAAATGATCTCGCTCAAACAGAAGTGCCTGAATGGATTAAGTCAAAAGGGGAAAATCCGCCCAGAGCCTAGCCAGCTAAAAAAAGCAAGTTCACCCTTCAAACTCAAAATAATTTTCTTTCAATCTTTCTGAATTTGCGCCGACTAAATGTTTGCCCTTTATATAAGAGACAAAATGCTAAGAGAAAACGCAAAAAAAAGTGTCATGCCAACAATTTTTAATAAAAAAATTAACTGAGAGAAATAATAAAAGATACGATGAACTCTACTCTACGTGCCTCTATTGTCCTTATAAAATCCCCTCTTTCCCTACCTTCAAGCAGTAAGTTTAGGCTGCAGTATAAATCCTATCCAAGTTCTCCCTATAAAGCTAAAGAGTGAACCAATGCCTTTTGATATTCATTCCCTTACCGAAAGACAGGAGAATATGAACTCTTTAACACCAGAAGACATAAATATTTTAGAGTATAAGAAAAAATTCCTTCCAGAAACTATTGGAACAAAAAAAACAAAGGAAGTTCTCAGTCTCTTTTCCAAAGCATTCTCGTCGATGAAAATCTATCCTTCAAAGAATCCCTCAGTAAAAAGCTTTTTTGAATCTTTCCACGAAAAAATGGAAGCGTTTCTCTATGAATATGAGGAACTAAAACTCACCGTTGAAGAATTCAGCTTCAGCTTCAATGGAGAAAAAGTCTTTCAAGAGGAAAATAAAAAGACCAGTCTCCCTTTTCTTTTCTTCAAGGATGGAATGAGAAAGCTGTCTTTTTATAAAGGCCTGGAAAAAAAAGAGCTTCAAGATTTTCTGGAAATCGTAAAAGAAGATTCTGACCTCCCTCAAGAAGAAAGTGATATCGTTAATTCTATATGGACAAAAGATTTTGCTTTTATACGGCATTTTGCCCATGATGAATTTCTTGAATCAAATATTGGCGGAGAGGTCAAAGAAATTGACTATATCATTAACAATGAAGAATTTTCCAAAGGGAAAATAGAGCTGACCGAAGAAGATAAGGAGGATATACAAGAAAGAAACGCTGCTTTAGGATTTCAAGCTAATGCCAGTAAGGAAGAGAATAAGGACAAAGATATTAACCTGGAAGATGTCAATCTTCCATTCCAATTATCGACCAAAAGAAAAGATGAAGATCCTGAGCTGGAATCCCTGCTTGAGGAATCCCGGTCAGCCCCTCCTTTAACAGAGATGATTAATTTGCTATTCGAAATCCTATATTTAGAGGAAAGAATTGACCAATTCTCAGCCACATTAAATGTCCTCAACCAGTTCTACAAGGAAATCATCTATAATTCCAACTTTACATTAGCTTCTTTAATTTTAAACCGCCTTCAGGAGCTAAAAGAGCTCTTTACCGGCCAATCTGAAGAAAAAATGGAATTGCTGGAGAAAACAATCCAGAATGTCAGAGGTGAAAGCTCTATAGTTTACCTGAAAAAATTATTCTTGAACAACCAGATAATAGACTTTGACTCCTTTTTTCAATACCTGAGACTTCTTGGTCCTAACGCTATCCCCCTTGTGGGTGATATCTGGGAAGAAGCAAAAGAGCCAATTATCCGCCTTAAGGCTTCAAATTTCCTCTATAAAATTGGAAAAAAGGATATATCTCTTCTTATCAATATCGCCAAAGAGCACAGAGTCTCTTTATCAAAGGAAGTTATAGTCCTTTTAGGGCGAATTGGCGATAAAAAAGCTGTATCTTATCTTAATGAATTTATTTGCCATAAAAATAAAGAGATAAGGCTTGCCGTTATATACACTCTTGCGAAAATTGGAAATGGAAACAATAATAGAATTCTAATAGAATCTCTCTCAGATGAAGATGAAGAAGTGCGCACCAGAGCTGCAATAGCCCTTAAATACCGTGGAGATGAAACAACCTTTAACCTTGTTTTGGATTTAGCCAAACAGAAAGAATTCAAGGAAAAAAGCAGACTGGAGAAGAAAGTACTATTAGAATTCTTAGCTACGACTAAACCCGAAGAAGCCATCGCTCTCCTTGGGTCCATCCTGAAAAAAAAGAGTTTTTTCTCTAGATCCAAGCAGAATGAGACCAGACTCTGCACAATTCCCGTATTAGAAGCCATAGCGAGCCCTGAAGCCCAAAAAACTCTCGAGAAAGGGGCTCAAATACGAAATAAAACCATTAGCCATGCCTGCAAATTTGCGCTCAAAAAAATTGCACGAAATCTTGAATTCAATAAAACTCTTATAGGCAAACAACAAATTGCTTAATTCCACAAAAGAAAAAGACCAAAAAAAGATAAACAACAATAACTCCTTTGATAAAATTCTGAATAAAACTATTGAGGAGATATTTATCCGCTTTTCCTCTGCCCTGAGAACTGCTCAAATCTATGAGCCAAATAATCTGGCTTTTATAGAACAGCTCAGCCCTCTCTTTACCTCAATTCGAAATATTTTGGCAAATGAAGGAAAAGCCGTCTTTCAGTTTCAGGAAAACACATTATTTTTCAATAAGAATAGAGTCAAATTTGATTACATCAGCTATCATAACTTTAAATTCCTGGCTGATGAATTCAGAAAAAAAGAGATAGGGACAGTTGGATTTGAACCTGGCCTGGACGATGAGAATCTGGCGCAGTTTATTGTCCTTCTTGCCAACTCAAAGGCAGAAAAAGAAAATCCCTTCGAAGATTTTCAGGCAGAGTTAGAAAACAAGGAGATTAACCACATTTTTATAGTAAAAACCCACCCTTACGAAATCGCTACCCAAATGGATGATGTGCAAGTCAAGCAAAGCGCAAAAAATGTCTTTTTCAAGAGTATGACTCACATGAAAGAATCCTTTAATAGAGAAAAACAACAGAAAAAGATCCACTTAAAAACCTCCCGAAGACTTATACAGTCCATAGTTAATATCATAAGCCAGGACGAGTCCTTTATGATAGGTATGACCAGTATAAAAAACTATGATGACTATACTGTCAATCACTCAACAAACGTCTGCGTTTTGTCTGTAAGTTTTGGAAGAAGATTAGGTCTTAACAAAGAAGAATTAATAAATCTGGGTTTGAGCGCTTTTTTCCATGATATCGGCAAATTGGAGGTTCCTAAAGAAATTCTGGACAAAAAAGGTAAATTAACCAAAGAAGAAAGAAAAATAATAGAAAAACACACCTTCCATGGCGTGGCAAAACTGATAAATCTAAAAGAGTTTAGTTATCTTCCCGTAAATGCCCTTTATGTAGCCTTAGAACATCATCTCTGGGCAAATCTTTCAGGATACCCCAAATACTGGAAAAGAGATAAGGTCAGTCTTTATTCTAAAATTGTTAAAATGTGCGACTTTTTTGACTCAATAACCACAGAAAGACCCTATCGAAAACATGTCTTAACCAAGGAAGCTGCCCTGGGCTTGATGTTAGCGAAAAGCGGGACAGAATTTGACCCGGTCCTGCTCAAAGTTTTCGCGAATATGGTAGGAGTTTATCCGATCGGCTCTCTTGTTGCGCTTAATACCGGAGAGCTTGGTATCGTTACAGAAACGAATCCGGAAGTAGCCTTTGTACTCAGGCCTAAGGTTAAACTTATAACGGACCATAATGGCAATAAAATTGACGGAGAAATCGTCGATCTAACTGACAAGGACCCTGAAGCTGAAGAATACAAAAGAACTATTGTCAATTCCTTAGATCCTAATAAATATAACATTCAACCCTCCGATTACTTCCTGGCCCAGTAATAATAAATAAATCCGTCTTCAATTCCTTCCCTCAATTTTTTCTTGACTTGAGTATAAATATATTATAAATACAAACAGGTCTAACGTCAGTTTGATGATGTAAACAATTATATTAAAAAGTTATAAATAAAAATTAAACTAAAGCTTTTGAGAGTTTATCGAGAGGGGCATGGCTTCAGAAAACGCTATTTTAAATCTTCATACAGTCTTTAATCCCATTTCGAATATAAGAAATTTGTAATTTTTAATAGAGCAGGCTATATGAGCATGGACAATAAAAAAGACTTCCCTATATATCAGGGACCTGAACACCGATCTAGCGGAAACCGGCGCCAGCAAATTGACCGCCGCATGGGAGAACGCAGAAAAGGCAAAAGGCGGAATAGACCATGAAGCCTCTGATACATCAAGGACCTGAACACCGATCTGGGAGCGACAGGCGGAGATTAATTGACCGCCGCATGGGAGAACGCAGAAAAAACGAAAGACGGCTGCAAGATGAAAATACATACATAGAATTTCAGGACGAGGAGCTACGTTCCGGAGGGGACCGGCGGAGGTTGGCTGAACGCCGCACGAGAAAGCGCAGAGAAGACACTAGACGTTTATAAGAGCAAGAATAAAACTGGCTCTTCCTTTTTTACAACAAAAAAACCACTTAAAAAATTATATCAATTCCACATCAAGAAAAATCATTACGGATCAAACTTAACTCAAAGAAAAGCTTGAAGCTAATAGGGCAACTTACTGTCGTTCTGCCTTTTGGGAGAGTTCTCAATTATTTTAGTTTTTGACATCAGATTTTTCCTGTGCTATATTTTTTTTTGGCGGGAAATTGAAAAACCTGATCTGCTTGCGGATACAGACAGGCAGGCCTTATTGAAGACAGAAAAAAGAAGCAAAAGAGAAAGAAAATCAAATTCTTACCCTTTAAAATTAAAAATTAAAAATCCAGTCAAAGCTTTTTTTACCTTGCTAAAAAACTATAACTAAATGAAATCCATAAACTTTCTATCCTTCGTCTTCACCAGCATCAACAGCCGCAAGCAACTCTGGCTCCAGACATTTTAAAAGGAAAGAAGAATTGAAGAAAATTGCAATCGCAACGTCCAAAGGAGGCGTAGGTAAAACCACAACAGCTATCAATCTCGCAGCCGGTCTTGCCCATAAAGGCAAAAAGGTTTTGATTATCGACTGCGATCCCCAGGGAAACGTCGGAGGACATTTTAACATCAGTTCAGAGCATACTCTTTCCGACCTTCTTACCGAGGGCCACCAAGATGTAATCATTGAGGTCCGGAAGAATCTGGATATTATCACATCTGGCCGAAAACGGCTGTATGACGCACAGAGGGAATTAACTAAAGACGACTTCGGGATATTCAAGTTTGGGGAACGCATTTCTTTTATCCTTGGATATAAGTATGACCTTGTTTTTTGTGACTTTTCTCCAACCGACACTTTGATCAACAGAGCAGCGCTAATGTTTTGCGATAATCTTCTGCTCCCAATAAGTCCGGGAATAGATTCCATAATGGGAGCTGACCGATATATTGATGTAGCCATGGATATCTCAGTCAGAGGAAATAAAGTAATTGACATTTTTGGTGTCCTGATAAACTTGTATGAGAAGCAGACGAACATCTCGAGAGAAATAGACCGTGTATCAAGAGAAAAATGGGGGCCAAAAGTATTCCAAACAAGAATCCGGAAGAATGTAGCCCTCGGGGAAGCCAGGATAGAAAACCAGACCATATTTGAGTATTCTCCTCAATCAAACGGAGCAAAAGATTTCACAGCATTAGCAGCGGAGATTCTCAATGCCAGTTAAGAAGTTTGATGTTGGAAATTCCATTGAGAGAGAGCATGACGAACCAAAATTAAGAGGCAAGCAGCCTGGCCGGCCTGGAGAGGAGAAAATCGAGCGGATCAAAGCATCAAATAATCAATCTTTTGAACTACGCCTGAAAAAAAAGCCAAAAGTGACACTTGAAAAATCCGTGGCTGAAAATATACAACCATTTGTAGAAAACATAGAAATAGGAATGACGACGGATAAAGTCATTGAGGTTATGGGAAAACCGCGGGAGATATTTGAGTGGTATTCAGGAAATCTGAAACTCAATTATAGCGATCTATGGGTTGTAATAGAAAATGGAGCAGTTACATGTTTAGTGCTTTCTAAAGATTTTGAGAAATACTGGGGAAAAAGTGATTATCAGGCTAGAAATCCCGGGGCTATAATCAAGTAATCCTTAATTTTCATCTAACATAATAATATTATTTAACTTATTTCTCATTTGACTTCGGATTTTTCCTGTGCTATAAGCACTCTATCGGAGAGTTAAGAAACCTGCCTTTTTATACATACAGGCAGGGCTGTCAATATATTTACATAGACAGGACTAATGAAGGTCAAGGAAAATTGCACAATAGAAAAAAGCAAATTCCTTTCCAAAGATATGGTTTGCAAAATCTTTGTATAGGAGGGGTAAAATATGAAACTGAACCGACGAATACTGGATAAAACCCAGAAAACTAATACGACGGCTATCTTCGAGGGGATAAGTGTAGTAGGAGATATAAAGGGCTCTCACAATCTTTACCTGAATGGTGAATTCGAAGGAACAATCGATCTCACAGCACTCTTCTTAATAGGCAAAACAGGGAAGTTTAAAGGCGAGGTTAAGGCACAGTACGTGATCATCGAAGGTGAAGTTGAGGGTAAAGTTGTCGCCAACGAAAAGGTTGAGTTGCGTGACAGCGGGAAATACAGGGGCGAAATCCTTGCACCTGCGGTCATGATTTCTGACCGCGCCTTTTTCGATGGCACTGTAAAGATGCTGAAGGAAGGGCATGAGGTAGTAGAGCCGCTACCTATAACTGAAGAGCCCCAGGAAGAAGAAGGCGAAAGCTTTAAGGACTACGAGGGAAGCTAAGTTACTTCAACACAAAATCAAAGAGAAAATCCCAGCTATTTTTTATCAAATCGAAGGTTTTTAACCCGTCCCGCATCCAGGGTAAAGGCAACTATTTCTTCATCCTCATTACGGAAAAAATGAATTTTTAAATTCCCAGAAGTAAAGTTATCCTTTAAATTCATTTTCAAAGGACTTTTAGGGGCATTTTTATGGACAAAATATAATTTATCTTTTTTTAGGCGCACTCTGAATGTCACCTGTAGTTCTTCACTGTAGTATTCTCCCTCATATTCTTTCAGTTTATCAGGAGGCACTGTCGACATTTTGAAGGATTCGTAGGTTTCTGGTTCTTCCCCTTCCCGAAAAAAATGTAAAAGTAAAGGCCTTCCTTTATTCTGCTTTTCGAATTTAAGGACTGTCTTGACCGACGTATCCAGGAAGTGAAATTCTGTCTCACTTAAAGCAGCCAAGAAAATATTTTGATTGGAGACTCTCGCTCTTAATTTTCCCCTTATAAAACCTATCCAGATAATCTCACCGGTTTCAGGCTGAATATATGTGCCAACTTTTTCAATGAGTTTTTTTCTCGGGGGTGTTATATATTCCTGATTCTCAGCTAATTTAGCCTTATCCGCGGGTTTCGCTTCTGCCTCGGCTTTTTCTTTTATCTGGCCGGCAAGATAAATATCAACAATTTTCCTGGAAAGGGATGAAGGATTAAAACTGCTGAGGTTTGAAAGAATAATTATGGAGAATTTCTGCTCTGGGAATTGGGACATTGTCGACCGGTAGCCTCCCAGGGCACCGCCGTGACCAACCATTTTTACTCCCTTATAACTACCTATGGAAAGCGCAAAAGCATAATCAAGTTCTTTACCGCTGTTTAATCTGCCCCGGGTAAACATGAGGTCCATTACATCCTTACCGCCAACTTTGTGATGATAAAAATTTTGGTCCCAGAGAAAAAGGTCTTCAACTGAGGTAAACAAACCTCCTAATCCCACACAATCAAAAGTGGAAATAAAATTTATATACTTCCCCTTTCCTTCCTGGAAATAACCGGAAGCCCTGTTTTTAATAAGCTGCATGTAGTCGTCATGAAAATGAGAATTTTCCATTCCCAGGGGTTTAAAAATGTATTTATCCGCATACTTCCTGAGGCTTATACCGCTTACTCTCTCCACGATGACTGCCAGCAGAAAATAGCCTGAATTGCTATAGAGATATTTATCCCCAGGCGTGAAGTTTAGCTTTTTCTGCCGGGAAATAATCTCCAGCACATCTTCTTCGTGGTAATAACCAAAGGGAATGCCGGCAATACCCAGGAGAGTAAGGTAATCACGGAGTCCGCTTGTATGGTGTACGAGATGCCGTATTGTGATAGGAGTTCCATAATCCGGAATCTCAGGAATATACTTTTGTATGTTATCGTCAAGAGAGAGTTTCCCCTGTTTTGACAGCAAAGCGAAACACATGGCCACAAATTGTTTTGAAACAGAGCCGATATAAAATACTGACTTTGGGGAAATAGGGATGCTGTGTTCCAGGTTAGCCATGCCATAGCCCTGTTTATAGATGATTTTTCCACCTTGAATAATTGCCAGGGCACATCCTGGGGAATCGAGCTTGTCCCACTGGGCAAACAGTTTATCAACCTTATCTGTTTTTTCATCAGCCACAGCCGATGAGATAAAAATAATTAAGAAAACAGCCACGAATATCGTTTTTATCCAAAATAACTTCTTCATAATCAATACTACCTCCTTTTTTTGGTATTGCCCCTTCTTTAGAGTGACTTCTCTGCTTCTTTGATAGCGTCAGCGAATATCCTCAATACCTTTTTTCGCCAATTCTTCTGTAAGGACAAGAGGGGGAAGGAAACGGGCCACATTCGAATAATGCCCCCCTATCTCGATCAGGAGGCCGCGGCTGTGGCAAAAAGTTCTCACTTTCCTGGCAAGGTCCGGAGCCGGCTCCTCCGAAAAAATCGATATATAGATTACCGTCCACATCCTCTACAGTTGCTCCTTTTGCACGGCGCAGTGCCATAGACATTCCCTTTGGGTAAGAGACAGCCGCGCCTTCATGTAAAGACTGATAATCGAGATACTCTTTCGACTTAGGACCCGGCGGATGAGTCTTGATCAAAGGTGCCTCAGGCATGGAAAGGTCTCGGAAATCCATCTTTAGCCTCCTCAGAAAAAAGGAAAGGTTACCTTCTCAAAAAAAGGGTATCTCGCCTTAAAAAATACACTTCCTGCAGAAAAGTTGCCTGTCCCCTTTCTTTAATATATCTTTTGACAATTTTTGAAGCTTTCTCTATCGGAAGGCTTATAGCACGCAAAAGTTGAGATGTCAAACTGAACAAAAATGGAAATAAGTAACCTGCCTTTTCTTTAATTCTATTTTTTCGAATAATTCTTAATTTTGCATATTTGCCTCTGAATGGTAAAATATCCTGCCTCATGAGTTTTTTATGAAAAAACGATGGACGAGATACTAAAGCTTCTTCTTCTCTTTGGAGTCGGTTCTATAGCCGGTTTCATCAATGTTATGGCTGGCGGTGGGTCCACGATCACTCTTCCCACCCTCATATTTTTAGGACTTGATGGTGCTCTGGCAAACGGTACCAATCGAGTTGGTATTTTTGTTCAAACTCTTACTGCTGTTATATCCTTCCGCCAGGAAAAATATGATAAAATAAAACTAAGTTTAAAATTGGCTGCTTTCACTCTGCCAGGAGCCATAATCGGCGCCATAATTGCTGTTAACATAAGCAACGAACTTTTCCAGAAGATCCTGGGCTATGTCTTGATCGGTATTATTTTCTCCATACTCTTACGGAAAATAAACAACAATAAAACCGAAGAGGACAAGCAGAACCAAAATTCATGGCTTATCTATCCAGTAATGTTTGTTTTGGGATTTTACGGCGGATTCATACAGGTTGGGATTGGATTCATGTTTATGGCTTCTCTCTACCACCTGCTGAAGCTCAAGCTTCTCCATGTCAATATGCATAAGGTCTTAATTATATGTATATATACCCTCCCGGCGCTTCTTATTTTTATTCTTACAGGCAATGTCAACTGGAAATTCGGATTGGTCCTGGCAGCTGGAATGGCATCTGGAGCATGGTGGTCTGCCAAGCTTTCCATAAAAAAGGGAGAAAAAATCATTCGAATAATACTGATCGCTGCAATACTTCTGATGTCATTGAAGCTTTTAGATGTTATTTGATTTGCAATTTACAAATTGTAAAAAAAATTATAAACTTGACTGCACAAATTATTTCTTATGGGAAAAAATAAAGAATGCCTGATTGGTTTAATCAGTATAGGGAATAAACTCACTTAATAAAAAAGTGATGGGAAATATTTTCCGATGTAAGGCGATTGGAAATGAAAGAACAAAATAGAACCAAAGCCCAACTCATTAAAGAATTAACAGAACTTCGCCGTAAGATTAACGAACTGGAAAAATCAAGGACTAAGACTAAACAATTTGACAATGTGAAGCAGGAATCAGAAGAGAAATTCAAGGACATCTTTGAATTTGTCTCTGATGGTTTAATCTATCTGGATAGAACTGGGAAAATTCTTGATGTTAACAAAAAAGCTGTGCAAATTTATGGTGGACAAAAAAAAGAACTTTTAGGAAAACACTTCACAAAGGTACGAGTATTTTCTTACAAAGATGTGCCCTTACTATTGAGAAAATTTACAAATGCGCTTAAAGGAAAAGCCACAGGTTTTGAACTGACTATCAAGAACAAAAAAGGTAAAAAAATTATTTTAGAATGCTCCACTTCTCTTTCGAAAAAAGATAACCAAATAACTGGCATAATTGTTATTGTTCGCGACATCACCGAACGTAAAATTGCAGAAAAAGCGCTGAAGGAGTCTGAAGAAAAATATAGAAACCTTGTAGAAAACTCTCAAGACTCTATTGCTATAATAGACGTAAAAGGGAATGTTCTATACGCCAACAAGCAGATAGAAAAATTGACAGGCTACACCTTGGAAGAAGGGATAGGTATGAATGTGAGGAAAATAACCCCTATTAAATACTGGAAAAGAAATGCCTCCTTGATTAGGAGAGCAGTTAATGGCGAGCAGATACCTTACTTTAAATCAGTAATAAAAAGGAAAGACGGCAAGCTTGTTCCAGTTGAGTCAGGAGGCCAAGCCATTTTTCAGGACGGAAAAGCCGTTGCTATACAAATTATCACAAGAGACATCAGCCAGCGAAAAGAGGCAGAGGAGGCATTGAAGGAAAGTGAGAAACGTTTCAGAGAATTATGGGATAATGCTCCTGTTGCTTATCACATACTAAACACAAAAGGGATTATCATCAGCATTAATAAAACAGAAGCAAAAATGCTTGGTTATAAACCAGAAGAAATGACTGGAAAAAGTATCTTCGAATTTGTTTTGCCAGAGCAGCGAGCAGCAGCACAAAGAAGATTTCAACAGAAGATATCAGGGAAGCATGTCCCCAGGACTGTTAACAGGATATATGTAAAAAAAGATGGCTCACAGATTTATGTTGAGATTGATGATGTTTTGGAACGCAACAGCAAAGGAAAATTTATTGGAATCAGAACAACTATGGTTGACATCACAGAGTTCAAGCAGGCGGAGGAGGAAATAAAGAATTCACGTGAGGAATTACGAAATCTTGCCGCGCATTTACAATCTGCAAGAGAAGAAGAAAGGACGCTCATCGCTCGAGAAATCCATGATGAATTAGGACAGGCACTGACAGCTTTAAAAATGGACCTGTCTTTGTTAACTTCCAAATTACCAAAATATCAAAAACCACTGCTTAGCAGGGCAAAATCGATGACAAGCCTTCTTGATGAGACTATCCAGACAGTAAAAAAACTTTACACAGAACTGAGGCCCTCGATGCTAGATGACCTGGGCCTTGCAGCAGCAATCGAATGGCAGACGGAAGAATTCCAAAGTCGAACAGGAATTAAATGTGAAGTTAAAATCGAGCCTAAGGAGCCAATTTTAGATAAAGAATCTTCTACAGCGATTTTCCGCATCTTTCAGGAGGCGCTAACGAATGTGGCACGCCATACAGACGCATCAGAAATCAAAGTGAATTTGACGGAGAAGGCAAAAGTATTAGAGCTGAGAGTAAGAGATAACGGAGGTGGAATTACTGGAGAGAAAATTCATGATCCTCAATCATATGGACTTATAGGGATTCGGGAACGCGCCCAGTTTTTAGGAGGAGAGTCAAAAATCATAGGAGTTCAAAATAGAGGAACTACAATAGCAGTTAGCATCCCGCTTCACAAAAATGGAGGAATCCAATGACAAAAATCCTCATTGCAGATGACCACGCAGTTGTTCGTAAAGGCTTAAAACAGATTCTTGCTGAAACATCAGATATTGTTGCAGCAGATGAAGCAAAAAATGGACAGGAAGTGCTCGAAAAAGTCCGGAAGAGCGATTACGACATAGTCATGTTAGATATCTCTATGCCGGGAAGAAGCGGGATAGAAATCCTTAAGCAGCTAAAAGACGAAAAGCCTGAGGTTTTAGTGCTTGTATTGAGTATGCATCCAGAAGAACAATATGCAGTGCGTGCTTTAAAAGCAGGAGCCTCTGGATATCTGACCAAAGATAGCGCTCCAGAGGAACTGATCAAAGCCATTCGAAAAATATCCCAAGGAGGGAAATATATTACAGCATCTCTTGCTGAGAAATTAGCTTTTGACTTAGAAATCGACTCCGAAAAACCACTCCATGAGACTCTCTCCGACCGCGAATATGAGGTAATGTGTAAAATTGCCTCAGGAAAAACAATAAAGGAGATTGCCGAGGAACTGTTCCTGAGCGTTAAAACCATCAGCACATATCGGTCCCGCATCCTTGAAAAAATGGGAATGAAGAACAATACACAACTGGTCCATTATGCCTTAAAAAACCGGCTCTTGGACTGAGATTACAAACCAGCAGAATAAAACTTAAACTCTGTCTGTTTTCTTCCGGTTCTATCTTACCTTTTTCTATGCATAAGTAAGCTCTAAACCAAAATTCCCAAAATCCTAATATCATGGGCTTTTTTTTCTTTTTGACTGGCTCTAAGCCTTAGAAATCAAGAAATAAACATAAATTGACTTATGAAGAACAAGCAGATATTATGAATTTTAACATTTTGGAATCATAAACAAGCGAAGTGTTACAAGAGCGAAAGATTAAGTATAAATGAAAAAAATCAAGCTGCACACCAAGATCTTTATCGGTCTGATCCTGGGAGTTATAGTAGGCCTTATCTTCGGTGAAAAGGCCACAATAATCGAGCCTGTCGGGACAATCTTCCTCCGTCTTATCACCATGATCGTTGTTCCCCTTGTTCTTGTCTCTCTTATGCTGGGAACAGCAAGCCTAGGCGATATACGCAAACTTGGTCGAATCGGAATAAAAACTATCGTATATTTCACGATAACAACCATGATCGCCATTTCCATAGGCCTTGTTTTAGCCAACATTGTCAATCCCGGATACGGCCTGAATGAAGATGTACAGGCTGAACTTTATAAAAATTATGAATCCAAAGCGCAGGTCGGGATACAAAAGATGGAAGAAAAACCTTCGCTTAAAGATCTCCTGATCAATATAGTTCCCACCAATCCTATTAAACCTCTTATTGAAGGAAATATGCTCCAGGTTATCTTCCTCGGGCTCCTCTTTGGCCTTATCCTCACTCTTATAAAAAGAGAAAAATCCGAACTCCTTATAAAAGTCCTTGAGGGCGTAAATGACACTATCATTCAGGTTGTCCACATTGCCATGAAGCTCGCTCCCTACGGCGTACTGGCACTTATTGCCTCGGTGATCGGCCAGTACGGCGTCGGCATCCTAATCACTCTTCTCAAGTATTCCCTGGTGGTTGTGGGAGGGCTCGCGCTTTATACTTTTACAATAAACAGCCTTACCGTTGGTTTTCTCGGGCGTATCAATCCCATGCACTTCTACAAGGCAGTTAAAGAAGCTATGATCATCGCATTCAGCACATCAAGTTCAAATGCTGCTTTGCCTGTAAGCCTGGAATGTGTCGAACACTTAGGAGTGCCACGCGAATACTCAAGTTTTGTCATTCCTCTGGGAGCCACCATCAACATGGACGGAACCGCCCTTTATCAGGGAGTAGCAGCTGTGTTTATTGCCCAGATCTACGGCATCCCCTTAGGCCTTATAGACCAGATCACTATTGTATTAATGGCGACTTTAGCTTCAGTTGGAGCAGCAGGCGTCCCTGCTGCAGGCATTATTACCCTGGCAATGGTCCTGAGGCAGATCGGGATTCCCCTTGAAGGAATCGCCTTGATTCTGGGCGTTGACAGATTCCTGGATATGTGCAGGACAACCACAAACATCATCGGAGACATGGCGTGCTCTATTGTTATTAAAGAATCAGAGGAAAAGCGAAAACGAACTTGAAGTGACCAAAAGAACAAAGATAAAGGCTCTTGGTCAGCATTTCCTGAAAAATCAAACTATCTTAAGAAAAATCATTCGTTCCATCTCTCCTTGTAAAGAAGACCTTATTATCGAAATTGGGCCTGGAAAAGGGGCATTAACTTTCCCCCTTGCGGAAAAAGCCGGGAAAGTTATCGCCATAGAAATAGATCCATTTCTTATTCCTTATCTGCAGAGAAAAAACATTCCGAATTTGACGATCCTGGAAAAAGATATCTTGAGAGTTGATTTTAATAAGCTCGTAGAACAAGAAGAGAATTTTAAGGGTCACGTGAAGCTGGTAGGAAACCTTCCTTATTCTTTGTCTTCACCGCTTCTTTTTAAGGTGCTTCAAGTGAAAGAACTTTTCTCTGAGTGCGTTTTTCTTCTCCAAAAGGAAGTTGCAGAAAGAATATGCAGCAGGTCTGGTTCAAAAAAATTTGCTCCGCTCTCTATACTCTTCCAGATTCATTTTTCTGCCAGAAAACGATTTGTTGTTCCTCCAGAATGTTTCACCCCCCCTCCAAAGGTAAATTCAGCCCTTGTTTCTCTAACAAAAAGAGATGCCCCTCTTTATCCCATATCAAAGGAAGAAAGCTTCCATAATTTTTTGAAGGGGGCTTTTAAACACAGGAGAAAAATCCTCCGCAACAATCTGGAAAGGCTAAATCTCCCTATATCTTTAATTGACGAAGCCTACAATAAATTCACCCTGGAAAAAAACCTGCGGGCTGAGCAGTTGTCTATTTCTCAGTTTGTGGAACTATTTAATTTTTTCTATCAAGCTTGATGAATTAAGGCCCTACACAATTTTTCCTGCAAATCCTAACATTAAAACCAAAGAACAAAAAATGGGGCCTGTCCCACTGCTGTCCGGTTAAACTAAAAATAAAATTATTTGTATTGATATCATTGAAGTTACATCAGATAAAATCACAATTTCAGTTCAAATCGATAACAGAAATTATCTCTTTATCTATTTATATATCAGCATCTTACAAGAAATATTAAATATTAAACCGGACAGCAGTGGG
>Ga0209979_1000650_pt1 | contig 44513 bp, 39 predicted proteins | sample AnhtaG_FD_183114 | JGI IMG/M metagenome (GOLD analysis project Ga0209979, IMG submission 183114) | Deep subsurface microbial communities from Anholt, Denmark to uncover new lineages of life (NeLLi) - Anholt_01485 metaG (SPAdes) (version 2) | ecosystem: Environmental > Aquatic > Marine > Oceanic...
TTGCCTCAGTGCTCTCGTAGGGTATGGTTATCGCCAGCTGATGGAGCTTGTTGAAGGCTTCGTCAAATCTGTCAGCAGGAACTCGGATGCGAATGCTACCTGAAGTCTCTTTTTCCTCTTCATACTTATGGGAGGAAACCACATAGCCACCTAGCTCATCGGCTACTTCGGCTACCTTACCCATGGTCTCGGCTATATCCGCTACCTCCAAAGTTATATGGCCTGTTTTTATGATTTTACGCTCTACGGCTGTCTCGCCAGGCACTGCCGTGCTCGGGTATTCTTTATCCTCATCACGAAATTCTTCAGGAGGTGCTGGTGCCGGCATTGGTGCTGGTATTTCTGGTGGGGCACCTGCAGGTGCACAAGCGCTGGCTACCATTAGCCCCAGAATTAGCAGCAGTGGAATTGAAAATTTGAGCCACTTAGTCATTTGTCCGCCTCCTTAATAGCAATCTCGGCCCTTTGCAAATTTTGAGCATCTTTCTCCATTTTAACACTATAAACGAGGGAAATCTTCAGAGGTTTAGGTTTCAATGTTGTTAAGCAAGATCGTGGTCTATTCCGATTTCCCTAGCAATCTTTCTTAAGTTTGGGATTGACACACCGTAGGTGCTCTCTGGTGTAATTCCATATTTTGCCATGCCCTCTACTGCTTTGGGATTAGATAAGGACTTCAGCTTCTTGAGAATATCGCTGTATTGCATTTCTGCTTCTGCGATGGGCACATACGGTTTCGTTCAACGTTCTTCGTGTAAAAGAAGTTCGCTGGTAGGCGAATTTGGGGAAATCTTTGATTTCCCTTTTATCCGCCTGTTAGACGACGTGCCATAGTTTTTCGGTCTTGAGCGTAAGATGGCGACCACTTGTTCATATGCATCTGTCAATATCTGGAGTCCAGATGCGCTGATATCAAAGCGTTCCCCGCCGAAAGTGAATATATCGTTTTCAAGATTACCAAAGTCGGATAAATACTTTCTTGTTATTCTAGTTTCAATGTGCTCCAAATGATTTCGGGCATCATTAAATGGTTTGAACTTAGGTTTAAGCGTTTGCCATAGATTATCCAACCTTGGATCACCATCGGTTTTGGCAAGATGTTCTAGGAGGTTCTGAGCTTTATCATAACAAACAAAATACAAATGAATGTCTAAGAACAAGGTTAGCATAAGTGTTTGATCTACGCCCGGACCTGGCCGTCGTAGTGCTCTTTTATTTGCTTGAATCCTATTCCATTGAATCATTGTACCGTTGACGTATCGTTCGAGAGTTAATAATGCTGCAGAAGCTTCAAAAGAACGGGCTTTCCATATGATATTCAACGCTTCATTATACATCATCTTTTCACCTTTCTAGGCATGTCGGCTAACGTTCTTAGCATATACGAAGTTGCGACCGAAAGGAGCAATGTCCCGAAGGGCAAGGGCGAAGCCCGTAGCGTATATGCTGTGTTATACGCCGTTCGTTTCTCTATTCTTATGTTCATAAGGAAACCCACAGAAGAAACAATATACTGCATCCTGCCAATTCTCTTCTATTTTTATCTTACGTTGACAGCACAGAAGATCGAATATTTCCATATCATTGACCTCAGGAGATATCCATGGTTCTTGTTGTTTCATCTCCTTTCCTTCAAACCGTATAGAAACCATACCAGAACTGGGTCTCTGAAAAGTTCTTTTAAGTGGACGTATGAGATTTTCATTAACTATCTTCGCCATAATGTTTTTGGCGACAATACCTACGTAGGCAAGTTGTTCTTGTGTCCACCAACGGGCGCTGGGCGCTCGTTGTCCACAATAGGGACAGATAAATTCAGCTTCTGAACGCTCACTCTCATCTAAATCCGTTGTCCCTTCTTTCAGCTCGATCATAAAGGAATCTATACCCTTCTGAGCAAGATCTGTTAACTCCTCTTTTTCTAATAGAACCTTAAATTCTTTACGACAAAAAGGACATTCTCTTCTAAAGAATCCATCATCATCTAGAGGAAATGGAAGGTTCATCCTAATTTCACTCATTTGCCTTCCTCCTTTATCTGATTAAAGCGGCGGATAATTGCCGTAGAGAGGGTTGAAGCAGTGTTTATAGCAAGCTCTGCTATATTCTCCGACACATCAGGTGGAAATATGCCTTTCCCGTGGGCATCTCCTAATGTATTTCTTAATCCTCCCAAATGGGTTACGATGCCTGATAAAGCGTTCATTAGAGTTAAGGTTGCCCCTGAGGGGTCAAGTTCATCAAAATGCAGAATGGTTCGTGTCGATTTCCACAGGTCAGTAACCTGTTTCTTGCTGGGTAAGGGCTTTGCTAAATTTTCGTGACAAATGCGCATAGTACTCTCAAGACAAGCGATACTTCGTGTGATTGCATTTTCGAAATTCCCGTCTCTGATTGACTCTCTGGCTTTCTCCAAATCTTTGTAGGCAGAGTAAAAACCTTGCGCTTCGAAAAGTCCCCTTGTTGTGGAGACAATCTGTCGTGTCGTTTCAGCTGTAGCCAGACCACATGTGCGGCAAAAATCCAAAGTGGTCTCTCTTTTGCGGATCTTGCAAAAAAGAGTTTCTACATCGAAAGAGACACCTCCTATGTACGGATAGATTCGAATCTTTGGAAGGACTGCATCGCAGCTAACCTCTCTGAAAATCTTTCCAGCAGGGCAATTGAAACAAATAGTCGGATTAACCTCATTTGTAGTTTTATCCCCAGTCTGTCGTGCTGCTCGACATGTAAGGGTACCCATTCCAACTTGTTGTAGGTGACAGTCTATGTTGTCATTTTCTTTAGGTTCTTGCAGTTGATTTGGCATTCATGACCTCCTATTCTTTCTCACAACATAACGAATGGCGTATAACAGCGGTGTATACGAACTCAGAGTGCCTCCAATCCGCTTTAATCTAGCAAACTTTAGCATTTGCTATAATGGCTTTCAAACTTGTTGCTGGCTTTCAGCCTTCATCATAGCTTCTGTGAAGATTTTTCGAAGTCCTTTACTTGAGGTGGCTTTTTGCCTTTGCCTGGTTCGATAACATGGACATTCCAGCACTAGAACACCTACGGGAAGTTGCCAAGGGAGAGCCAGTGACCCTGCCTGGCGGGATGTGTATTGAAAAATTTAGTAGCTCCTATTAAAATAAGAATAAGAGGCATGAGGGGTAAAGGAAGCCTCTAGACTTTGCGGAGCCAAGCGAGGTTTTCCAAAAGTCCTCAGGGAATATGAAAAGTACTGTTGAGACATTTGAGCAGGCAGTAGCAAGAGCTGAGAAGCTAAGTCAAGCGGCTAGGCAGGCTGCTGAGGAATCAAAGAGGGCATCTCAAGAAGCTATAAGCAGGGTTGAGGAGATAAGCCAGGCAGCCATGGAGGCTGCTGAGGAGGCAAAGAGAGCATCACAGAAAGCAGTAAGTAAAGCCGAAAGGATAAGCCAAGCATCCGCGAAGGTTACTGAAGCATCAATAAAAGCATCACAGGAGGCGATAAGCAAGGCTGAGGCATCGATCAAATCAGTCACGGAGGCCGCTGAGTCATCAGCAAAGGCATTTAAGGAGGCTGTGAGCAGAGCTGAGGCATCGGTCAAATCGGCCAGGGAGTCTGCTGAAGCATCGATGAAAATCTCCCAAGGGGCCATAGCCAGAGCTGAGGAGATAGGCCGAGCGGCCATGGAAACCGCTCAGGAAGCGACGAAAGTCTCCCAAGGGGCTATAACCAGGGTTGAGGAGATAGGCCGAGCGGCCATGGAAACCGCTCAGGAAGCGATGTGGGCCTCCCGAGAAGCTATAACCAGAGCTGAGGAGGTAGGCAAGGCGGCCGCCAAAGCTGCCAAGGAAGCGCAGAAAGCATCACAGGAAGCAATAAGCAAAGCTGAAAAGACAAGCCAAGCAGCCACGAAGTCTGCCGAGGAATCCACAAGGGCATTCGAGGAGGCAATAAGCAGAGCCAATAAAGTAAGCAGATTGGCTAAGGAGTCTACCGAAGAGTCCGCCAGGGCATTTGAGGAAGTAATAAGCAGGGCCAGTGAAATAAGCAAAACGACCAGGAAAGAGGCTAAAACACTGATACAAGCATCTCAGAAAGCTGTGAGCAGAGCTGAGGCATCGGTCAGATGGGGCAGGGAATCTGCTGAAGCATCAATGAAGGCTTCCCAAGAGGCTATAGCCAGAGCTGAGGAGATGGACCAGGCGGCCATGGAGGCTGCTGAGGAATCAAGAAACTCATCCCAAGAAGCTATAAGCAGGGTTGAAGGGATAGGTCAAGCGGCTAAGGAGGCTGCAGAGGAGGCAAAGAAAGCCTCCCAAGAGGCCATAGCCAGAGCTGAGGAGATAGGCCAGGCAGTCATGGGGGACGCTGAGGAATCAAGAAACTCATCCCAAGAAGCTGTAAGCAAGCTTGAGGAGATAGGTCAAGCGGCTGAGGAAGCTGCCGAGGAAGCAAAGAAAGCCTCTCAAGAGGCCGTAACCAGAGCTGAGGAGATAGGCCAGGCAGCGATGGAGGCTGCTGAGGAATCAACACAAGTAGCCAGGGAAGTTACCGAGAGAGCGATAAGGGAGGCCAGGGAGGCTGTTATAATGTCGGTAAGGGCGTTCGAAGAGGCGATCAATAGGGCTGAGGAAACAACTAAATCAGCTAGAAAGGCGGCAAAGGCATCAATACGAGTATTTGAGAAAGCGATGGGTGGAGCTGAAAAGGTAAGCAAGGGGGCTGAGGAGGCTGTTGAAGTGCCATCAAAGATATTTGGGGAGGCCTTAAGCAAGGCTGAAGCTGTTGCAGAAGAAAAGAGGGGGCCAAAAGAGTCTAGAAGGGAAATTCAAGCGCGCTTGGATTTCCTGGCTCAAATGTATGCCTCTCATAAAGCTGAACATGCTGAGGAAGAAGTTGCCGAGAATGATGAAGTGGAACAAGGCTAGACGGAGGCAAAGGTGAAGGGGTAATTCTTTTTTGCTTATCTCCCCCTTGTATGAAGGTAAATAAAAGAGTAAAATAAAAATCCAAGGAGCAAAGGAGGTATACCATGTCAGATGCAGAGAAAGTCTTTGTTGCGGGTAGGGAAGAAGCTGAAGAGAAAGCCAAGAAGGCACCTAAGAAAGCGGAGCAAGCTGTTGGCTTCCTTGATGAAACTCAACAGCGGGCTGCAGCAGCTTACGCAGCCTACATAGAAGCTGAACGCCAACTAGAAGAAGCCTATAAGGAACAGGAACGACAGGCAGATAGGGCCTATAGTGGAGCTGTAGAACAGGTTGGAAAGGCTTGTGAGGAAAGCATAGCCCAGGCTAGAAAAGCTTACGAGGGAAGCGTGGCTCAGGCATTAAGAACCCGTGATGAGGCTGAACGAAAAGCCCGGGAAGCCCGCAATGAGACCATCGAGCGGACATGGGCAGTCTTTACTAAGGCTAGAAAGTAAGGGAGAAACGAGTCAAACTGCCTCTCTAGCTATATTTCTTGACGACCTGGCTTTTACCGAAGAGCAGAAATACCAATTCTTTTGCGCCAGTTCAACGAACTAATTATAGTAATACAGGGATATCAGCGAAGGTCTCTGCGAGTTTTCTGTTGGAGTATTCTACTCCACGCTTAGCTTTGATAGCAGAGATTAAGTCAATTGCTCTGGTAAAGTAGTTCGTGATTTTCCTGACACTGTTAAGTTCAGATAGGACTAGGGTGACATACAGCGAACGTTTCTGTCTAGGGTAATCACCGCTCCGTATTAAAGCATCTGGAGCCACAGTGCTTAAGTTGTCGCCAAGTTGCTTGATTATCTCCATGTGCATTTCTTTGGGCGGTGCGGTGACAAGGTATAAAGCCCTCCCAGCATTTTTAGGATTGCATGTGAGCGATAACTCACCTAGGGCTTGATCCATAGCGTGAGCTCCTTTGCTGGTTTCATCCATCTTGTCTCTGAAATCGCGTTTTGGTCCAAATAGGGGTATCCTTCGTGGGATTGGCGCTTTACCTTCGCCAATTACTGTCCATCCTGCCAGAGTCTGTATTATGTCTCCAGCATCAAGCGTTCTTGCCCCAATGTATTTCCTATTCCTCTCTTCGCCAGCGCAAAGCAAATTGTAAAATGGCTCAACTACTCGGGCATTAATCACCGCGAGGTTGTTTCCGGCCGGAGAATCTTTTTTAACATACCTTTGGTTGTCAATAAGAATTATCGCATCAGCCACTAAGTAGGTAGACTTGAGGCACATAGCCGTGTTGTAAACAGCTCTTGATTCTGTTGTTTCTTCTTGCCTAAACGGCAAAATGATAACATTGTAGACCGGTTTTCCTATATAGCGCTCTTTCAAATACTGCGTTAGCACTGCTATCGATCCAGAACCAGTGCCACCGGCAGCAGCAGCAACCAACAAGAAAGCGTCTGTCTCATAGAACTTGTCTGACTTTCGTATAGCATCTATGATCTTGTCAGTATCTTCTCTCGCTACCTCGGCGCCGAGTTCACTTACCTTACCTACTCCATGACCGTTGGTCCGTTGACCTCCGATAAGAATTCTATGCTTGTAATCAGATTTGATAGTGCGTAATCCACTTAAATCAGCAACATCTGTGTTAACAGCAAAGGCATCGGCAAGTATATCGATTTTCCGCAGAGCACGCGCCCTCTTATTTAGCCGAGCGAACCTATCGGCAATTCTGCCGCCACATTGACCTAGACCTATAACTAATAATTTCATATAATTTATTGTAAACAGCCTGATACAGTAATGTCAATAGCCTTGACTGGACTTGTTACTCCTTCGACATTCTTGAAATCCTGTCAAACTCTTCCCTTAGCCTCCTATAGGCTGTATCCAATTCCTCTGCCCTATCCCCGGCGTTTCTTAAATGTGTGTTGTAAAATACCCGCCATAGCTCGTCAATTTCGTTAAACCTTTGGGAAATTACATTAAGGTCTTTCCTCACACTTTCCGCCTCTTCGGAAAGCTTTTTAGCATGAACGCCAGCTTTGATAAGCTCAATCTTGTGGGAGAGCGTTAGTGGAGACACAACTTGAACTCCCCTTTTAGTGTAGTCCCGCAACATTTCGAATTCCTCGTTTACTAAGAAATAATAAACAGCCTCAGAGGGGATGTAAGCGAAAGCAAACTCTGCTGAGCCTGCTTCTGGACAGACATAATCTTCGGCTATCTTGCTAAGATGGTTTTGGACATCTTTGCAAAAATCGTTTTTGAATTTTTCTTTTTCCTTAGGACCCTCAACCTCTCGCATCTTTCTGTAGTTATCCAGGGGAAACTTGGAATCTATGCAAATGAGTCCTACGGTTGATCTAATGTGTGCGTCGGGAATTTTCCCGTCGAGAATCATCTTTCTGATACCAAACATATCTGGTGGGAGTTGATCTGAAAGGATTGTCTCCAAACTCATTTCGCCGAGCGCCGCTCGCTCCGTAGGCACTCGGAGCATCTGTTCGATTGACCTGTGGCTATCTCTAATATCCTGTGCGTGAATTGCCAGCTTACCTATCTTTTCATCCAGGCCCAGCTTCGTCCAGGTGCTTGACACGGCATTTTCAATATCTCTTGGCTTGACACTCCTCCCTTTGATAACAAGGAAAATCAATATGACCAGGAGTATTACAACAACTGCCAGCAAAATCTGAGTTACCATAGTTTACTAACCTTCTATTCTGGGATGATCAAGACACCAGCACCACGGATTTTTCCCTCTTTAAGCAGAATTAAAGCTTCGTTTGCCTCTTCTAACCTAAATTCTCGAACTTCAGGTACGATGGGAATTTCAGCGGCCAAAGGCAGAAATTCCTGGGCATCCCTTCTAGTTACATTGGCTACACTTTTCACTTCCTTTTCATGCCAGAGATGTTCGGCATAATCTAACTCCGGAATGGGCGTTATCTTGCGAATTGCGTTTATAACCACCCGCCCCCCTTTTTCTAAGTTCCTTAGAGCTTCACGCACCGGTACCCCCACCGGAGTAAAGTCAATAGCGCAGTTAAGCTTTTGTGGTGGAGTATCTCCTGTGGCTCCAACCCAATTAGCTCCCAATTTTCGGGCTAGCTCTTGATGCTCCTTCTGGTTTGGTCGAGTAAAGACGAAAACCTTAGCATTGGGATATTTATATTTAGCAATTTGAATGACAATATGGGCCGAGGCTCCAAATCCATAAAGGCCAAGAACGTTGCCATCTTCTATTCCTGTGAGCCTCAAGGCTCTATAACCGATCACCCCGGCACATAGAAGTGGAGCTGCCTCCAAATCGGTAAATCTTTCCGGAATGGGGTAGGCGAAGTCCTCTGAAACTACAGTATATTGACCATAGCCTCCATTGGCATCCTTCCCGGTCCATTTTGCTCTATCGCACAAGTTTTCCTCGCCTCTAAGACAAAAGGAACACTCTCCACAGGCCCAGTTAATCCAGGCAATCCCCACTCTGTCTCTTTCCTTAAATTTAGTTACCCCTGGCCCTAAATTTTCTACCCTGCCAACGATTTCATGCCCCAGAACCATGGGAAACCTTGAGGGAGGGACCCTGCCTTCAATTTCATCCAGTTCAGTATGACAGACCCCGCAGGCGGAAACCTTGACTGAGATTTGCTTAGAGTTGGGAACAGGGTTGGGTAAATCTACTAACTCTAAAGGTTTTTCCTCAACCAGGGAGATTTTCTTAAGTACCATCGCCTTCATTTTCTCCCTCCTATATAGTGAAGACGCTCTCCACTTTTTAGTGTTCCTCTCACTGAATTAGACAAGTTTCACCATTCGCACGCTTCCGTGAAAATTGAAGCGCCTACAATAGTTTGGGTCAGTTACTAGCTTAGCAATCTGAAACCCTAGATGCTCATAAAGTCGGCGTGCTCCTTCATTCTCAATCTCTACATCTAACACCACCCTTTTCAACCCTCTCGCGCGAGCCTGGTTTTCAGCAAATTCCATTAATTGTCTGCCAATCCCTTGCCCACGCCTCTCAGGCAATACTGCAAGGTGCTCAATATAATATTCTTCATCTGAAACAGGTGGCATTGCCCTATCAAAATCGTCGTATGCCGCAATCATCCGAGGTATTTGCCATGGTGGGACAGCTACAAACCATAAAGGGCCATACATTTTCGAAGCACGCTTAGAAGCTCGCCAAGTTTTTCCATCGAGACCGGAAAACAATCCCACGACTTTACCTTCATCTTCAGCAACAAAAGCATAACTGTAGCTCGTCGTATGGCCGGGCAAGGGAAACATCCTGCAAAGGCTCCTAATGGCCTTTCTCTCTGTCTTGCCAAAGAAAGCAAGTATATAATTTGGGCCAGCGTAATACATCAATTGCGATGCCGCAGGAGCATCATCAGGCTGTGCTGGACGAATAAGGACTTTCTTAGATATCTCCTCCTTCGTGATAGGCTTCGAGCCTTGGCATGAAGTCATTTCCAAACTCGTACTTCTCTACTATACAACGAAGATGCTCTCATATAGGTTTTCCGAGATTTTGTTGAAATCCTCTCTATAGCGCTTCATCGTAGCAGGAAGATAGTCCAGTATGTCCTGTGCCGTTATCCCATCTTCACCTTTATCCCTTGCCGCCAGGTCTCCAGAGAATCCATGGATAAACACACCCATTCTCACTGCATCCTTAAGGGATAATCCCAAACCAAACATAGCAGCGATCGTTCCCGTCAAGACATCGCCACTTCCAGCCGTCGCCATACCAGGATTTCCACTCATATTGATGAAAACAGTCTCGTCTGGATAGCCTATGAGCGAATGAGCCCCTTTTAAGACAACGATGGCATTGAGTTCCTTTGCTGTGCGCTGCAAAACGCCTATCTTGTTTTTGTTTACCTCGCTTATCTCCATTTTTGTAATTCTCGACATCTCGCCCATGTGGGGTGTAAGAATCGTTTCTGCCTTCCTGTTCTTAATTATTTCTATATCTTTGGCGATAGCAGTAATTCCATCGCCATTTATAAGCAAAGGTTTCTTTATCTCCTGTGCCAATTGCCTTACCAGTTCCTGTGTTTCTCCGTTTAAAGAAAGACCCGGCCCCATGACAACCATATCTACCTTCTCCGAAAGCTTGAGCAATTCATCCTTATTTTCTAATCCTATGCTTCCTGATAGTGTCTCTTTTTGGGGAACGAAGACGATTTCACTCCCTTTATTAGCCAGGAATGATGAAATGGATACAGGTGTGGCTAGACGGGAATATCCTCCTCCAGCTTTGAGGAAAGATAAAGCGGAGAAATACGGTGCCCCAAGATAACTCGAAGCACCAGCAATAAAAAGAACCTCTCCAAAATCTCCTTTATGGGCATTCTTAGCTCTTTCAGGAAGCTCTACTGGATTGTTTATTTCTACTTTTATGGAATCGGCATTATAGAGCGAAGGTGGGAAGGATATGTGCGAAACATACAACTTCCCACAATGGTCATAGCCGGGATAGAGCATATTTCCTATCTTGGGAAGTCCAAATGTTACGGTATAGTTTGCCTTAACGGCTATGCCCATCACTTCTCCGGTATCGCCATTTATTCCTGAAGGGATGTCAACGCTGAATATTGTTCTTTTGCTCTCATTTATCACTTGAATGACATCTTTATATATCCCGCCGACCTCCCTGACAAGGCCTGTGCCAAATATGGCATCCACAATGGCATCGGAGTTAAAGACCGCGGATTTTACGGATTCAATTGAACTGACCTTAGAAATCTCTATAGGTAGCTTTGATACTATCTCGAAGTTCCTTTTTGCTATCCCTTTAAATTTAGTTTCGTCATCTAAAAGAAAGACCTTCGCCTCTCCGCCATTGGAGTGAATCTTTCTGGCAACAACAAATCCGTCTCCACCGTTATTCCCACCTCCACAGAAAACGGCGAATTCCTTATTCTTTATCCCGAATTCCTTCAATATGACAAAATATACCGCCTGGCCGGCATTCTCCATCAAAAGGTCTTGCGAGATGCCAAATCCCTCCGTGGCAGCCTTGTCCAAATTTCCCATCTCATCTACTGTGCTTACCTTCATTTTTACCTCCGAAATTAATTTCAATTTATCCTTGGGATATAACACATAACTGAATTATAGCTCATAGAAGCCAGGAATATAACCACGGGACTGCCATCACTATGTTAGCTACAAGGAGCCAGTGAGCCAAAGCCCTGAGCCCTTCGCCCCTTGTCATTCTGAGCGCAGCGAAGAATCTCGCTCGAGATAAACTCTGCGGAGGGGGACAAGCCTTTATCCCTAAATCTCGGATCAGACTTATGGAATCTTTGCCACAAATGGCTTCTTATCTTGGCGGCAAATCATCTGAATTACATTGCGGCCTGATATAGCTGCTGTGGGCACACCACCTCCTGGCATAACCCACTGCCCAGCCATATAGAAGTTCTTAAGCCCGGGCAACGTTTTGCTCATTCTCATGCCAAAGCTCTTCGTGGTGATTAGCCAGCCCTCAAAGCTAGCTCGCCAGTTGCCGGTATAGCGCTCCCAGGTCATGGGCGTAGCCACATCGCACATCTCAACTTGACCAGCCAGCCCTGGGAAACGCTGGTCAAGCATAGTGATCACTTGGTCGGCGATTTTCTCCTTCTCAGCTTTATAGTGCTCTGGATCCTCACTCAGCTCTTTCCAGTAGTCATAATCGGAAAGGAACATGACTTTGAGCACTGTCTTGCCTGGCGGGGCTAGGGTGGGATCAAAGTTGTGAATCTCCACACCTACCGACTTGTGTTCCTGCCCAGCAATAGTCACTGGTTCCTCAAGAGGGTAGATTATAGAATGTGGCAATCCCTCGAAAGACCGCGCTACACCCAGCGCTACGTGCACAAGTGGTGGAAAGATGGGAAGTTTATCATAGTATTCCCGAATTTTGTCATTGATGTACTTTCCCTCCAGCATGTCAAAAATAGTCGAGTGACCATCGGCGGCAGAGATAATGATATCACCGCGGTGCTCCGTGCCATCAGCTAATCGCACACCTATAGCTTGATCGCTTTCTGTCAGGATTTTGCTCACGGGTGAGCGGTAGTGAATCGCGCCTCCCAGGCCAAGGTAGCGCCCCTCGATGGCACGAGAAAACTCCAGCGAGCCGCCTATGGGATAGCCAGCCGCCTTATTATGCATCCAGGCCAGAGTCATCAGCATACCCATCATAGGGAAATCAGGAAGGTCGAAGGAAAGAGGGAAAGCCTCGCGCAGGAAAGGGTCACTGAACCGTTTGGCAAAGTCCTGAACCGAAATCCTTTTCCATTTCCTCATGACTCTCAACAAGGGAAAGATTTTGAATAGCAGCCTAAGCCCATCAATAGGACCATATAGCTCAGGCGCTTTTTCGATTGGCAGGTCAAAGCGAGTGCAGGTACGTAGAGCTTTGGTGAACTCTTCGATGACATCCTTATCTTCTGGGGCAAGCTCCTTCATATGCTGCTCCAGACGGTCGATGTCTGTATAGATGATAAAGACTTTGCCATCAGCACTTTCAATCCGCATAAACTCCTCGTGGTCAACCATGCGCCGCCCCTGTACTGCTCCCAGTTCCTGCCAGATGCGGTAGAAGTTGTTTGCCGGGCCGGAGCCAACTAACCAGTTTATGCAACCGTCAACGGTGTATTGCTTGCGCTGCCAGGAAGTGCACAGCCCTCCAGGTTGGCTATCATGAAGCTCGAAGATCTGGGTGTGGTAGCCGTTCATCTGGCTGTAGCACCCGGTTGACAGGCCAGCGATGCCCGCCCCAATGATAATTATTGACTTCTGTTCCATTTTTCTGCCCCCCGATGGAGTGTTGTCCATCTTACTAAACATTTTGAGGATAAAAGAGGTCTTGAATTGTCGAGAGTTGGGGGAATGTTTCCATTTCTCTTTTATTCAGTGTTAGCCACCTATGGAGATAAGTCAAGCTTTTATTTGAGTTGCTATTTTCTTTCCAAACTCTTTGCACTTAGGAAGCTCTCCCTCTGAGATGGGACCCTTCATTCCCTTAACTCTTATTGATAAGCCGGGAGCCGCCAGTTTCGATCCGGGAACCTTATCTCTTATTCTCTTCTCCAGTTTTTTCGTCGCTTGTTCAAAGCTTTTACCGAGGAGGTATGTGCCAAAAGCAGCAAAGGATTTTCCCTCCAGGGGAAGCTTGCCAAGTTTGCCGATAAACTTCTTGATACCCCTGGTTGGCTCACCTATATGAGTCGGCGAGCCCAGCAAAATCGCGTCATAATCAGGGATCTTGCCAAGGTCAACCTCTTTGACTTCACTGACGACTGTTTCTACTCCTTCAACTTGTCTCATACCTGCTGCGATTGTTTCTGCTACGAGTTTAGTGTTACCATACTTTGAGTCATAAACAACGATAACTTTCGCTGACATGACTACACCTCCTTATTGTTAAGAAGGCTGTTTAATTTTGATTCCCCGTTCAATTTCAGCCATCTCAGGGGTGTTTCACCCCCAAATTTTTGTAGTTGCCTTGGGTAATCAGGCACAGTCGCCCAATAAATTGGGCAACTACATTTTTAAACAGCCTCGTTAAGTTTTATTCCTGCGCAATCAATTTTTGGCCAAACCCCCCTTTGAAACTGCACAAAAAGAGATCACCTGACATCGAAATATACGAACTCCGTGCTTGCTTGGTCTGGCCTGCTGTGTCTTATGTTGTATCTTTAATATATCACAATTGGAGTGAAGCCAGTTTTGGGATTGCTTCGGCTGCGCCTCGCAATGACACGCCCCCTGCCAAGTAAAGGGGCGCTCGTAATGATGGTGGGAGACGCCTCACTATTTTTCACCCTCACCTTATGCCTCTCCTATAAGCCTGATAAATCAAGCAACTACAATCCTCTCCCGTCAAGGGAGAGGAAATCGAAGAGTCACCTTATGCCTCTCCTATAAGCCTGATAAATCAAGCAACTACAATCTTCTGCCATCAAGGGAACGGAGATTGCTTCGGTTTCGGCTCGTAGCTAACAGAAGGAGCACTCTTTATTTTAAGGCTTGCTTCAAACTTTCAACAAACAGTGCGGGCTCTTGTGGAGCGATTACAACGTTCTTCGTTAGGGAAAAATTCCAGGAAGCCAGGTTGATTTTCCCCAAATGTCAAGGATTTTTTCTACATAATCACAGGGAAGTTTAATCTCTATGCGAGGGTGAACCTGGTGAGTTCAAGGGATGAGAGTAATCCTGATATTCCATGCTGCTCACTTCAGATCACACACTTTGCCCACGTGAGTAAATAGAAGCCGAAGGGTGATTTCCGAAGGATTAAGCTGGAGCATCCGTGACAGTGCCCTCCCGTAAAGCGACAGTTGTGAGCGATATCGTTCCGCAATATCAGCCAGGTCGGCGTCATCTGCAATCTCATCGCTCTTAAAATCCAGGACTGTGGCTTTCTGCGGTCTGCTCTCCGAATCACGCATGATAGTAACGCGATCGAAGACACCCGTCACCCACTCATCCCCCAGGACAATCTCGAAGTGTTTCTCACGCCACAGGTCTGCATTGCCCTCGGGCCGCGACAACGCCTTTTGTACCTCTACGGACGTGAGCGCCTGACGGATTTGCTCGATTACCTTCCGTTTCACACCCTCTGTGAATGAAGCTGCCTCCAGCCATTCCCAAATCAATGTCTCAACATCCACTTCGCCAATCCAGGAAACTTTCTCAAACAGCTCATGTATCGCTGTGCCGAACTCCAGACTGTCACGTGCGGCAGCGGCAAACAGCAAATCAGCCTTACGTTCCCTCTCCATCCACGTCGAAGGCGATATGCGAGCAAGTCGCCGCTTGTACGAAGGCTGCCCACCAAAGTCCCCTGACAGTTCATGCAATTCGTATAATTCAGCAACCTTTTTCCTTCGGGGAACTCCGGTATACCAGTCGCGCTCTCCTTCTTCATAGAGGCAGGTAAACTCGCAGCCGTCAATCTCAATTCGTTTTCCATCAACTGGCTTCGCCTCGCCTGCCAGTTGCAGTTTCAACAGGCTGGCAGGTCTCATGACAGTAGCGCTCTTACCAGGAAAACTGGTCACTATATAGAGGCCCTGCCTGGCACGGGTCAATGCCACATACAGCAGGCACAATGCGTCGAAACACGCGGTCTCATTGCTCACCTTAACTTGCTCTGCCAGCACAGGGTCGCTCTGGGCTATGAGCCTGCGCGGTATTTTCAACGCCCACAGAGGATGGCTGGTCAAGGGGTCACGCGCTGTCACAAAATCTATCTGCCCTCCTCCCGTCATGGTGCCATTCTGCAAATCGGGCAGGATGACTATATCGAATCCCAGACCCTTGGACTGGTGTATGGTCATAACGCGTATGGCATCCTCGGAAGCCAGCTCATGCAATTCGTAGCTGTCTATAAAATGAAGGAAATCATTGCAATTACGACTGCCACTTTCATCGAATTCTCCAGCAGCGTTGATAAGGTCTTTCAATCTCTTTCTGCCAAAAGCATCCAGCGGATGCGCCTCGTCTAACCTCGCTCCCCAGTTGCGAATGAGCGCCCGAAAGCCATAATTCTGTATCCCCCACAGCAAAGCCAGCGGCAGGTTGTTGCGGTTAAGCTGCTTCCTGTCAAAATAATCTCTGAGCGGACTCATCTCCAGGTGTCTCCAAGCCAAGGTGTCTCCCGGATGTGCGGAGAATTTCACCAGGGACAGGAGCAGGGAAACGACGGGGTTATCTTTTATAGCAGCCCTACCTTCATGGATAATGTTCATATCCTGGCATGAGCGGCGGAGAAAGTCGACGATTTCCTTGCCACACTTATTGGTACGCACCAGAATTGCTACCGATAGACCCCGGCTCAGCGGGTCAATTTCCCGAAGAAGATGAGCTACGACGTTATACCTGCCATCATCCTCAGGCTTGACTCCGCCATTCTCGCATGGCGGCTCCAGCAGGCTGACATAGCCGCGTTTGGGAACAACGTCTTTCTGGCACTGATGAACCTGCCAGACTTTTTCCCATTCTGCTACGGCTCCTATCGGCAGCTCGTCCTCTGGCAGATTGCTGAACACGCGGTTGACCGTGTCAACGACGGGCTTGCAGGAGCGGAAAGTGGTGCTGAGCTGGCTCTGCTGGATACATGACCCATATTGCTCCAGTATGCTGCCGAATAGCCTGGAATTACCGCCGCGCCAGCCATAGATAGCCTGCTTGACGTCGCCAACGTAGAAAAAGCTGCGCCGTCCGCTGGTATCCTGCAATATCTCATCGACGAGGTTGCGCAGCACCTCCCATTGCAAATCACTGGTGTCCTGAAACTCGTCCAGCAGCCAGTGGTCGAGCTTGCAGTCGAGGCGGTAATCTATATACAATCGTGTATCTTCATCGGGCATACGGCTAAGCAGGGAGCCACCGCTATAGCTGTTGGCTGCCGTCAGCAGGTACTGGGCGTCGGTGAAGGTGAGCCTGCCTTGTCGTCTGACGATATAATCGTAGAACTGCTCATATTGCTCCAGAACCTGGTAAATACCGCGTGTCTTCTTCAGCGCATTGCGCAGTTCTATGCTAACCACATGGCTCAGGAGCGTGAAAATCGACTCACCTTGCTCAGCACTGAGAGTGGATTCGCTCTTGCCATATTGCAACACGATTTCACCCTGCCTCAGCCTTTCTCCACTCTCCAAAAGCGCTTGAAAGACAACTCCTTTGCTCAAGTTGTCATCCCACATAGCCGATTCGCTGTAGCTGCTGGCAAAATCGGCAAACCTCGCCAGACCATTCGACAACCTTTTTGGGAGGTTGCTCATCCCAAGTGAGCTTCGGAGTGCGGCAGCGGCGGATGCAACATCAGCAATTGGCTTAAGCCATAGTGACCCCTCAGGCCAGATTATGCTCTCCTTCCCCCAGAAATCCGCTGAGGGCAATATTTGATAATGCTTCCGATAATCACCAATGAAGGTATCCAGGCTGCGCTCCAGGCTCTTCTCCTCCTGGCCGAAGGTAGCCTTCTTGAAGGCTTCCAGGAACTCTCGCTGTGTCCCATCATCCGCCTGGCGAACGGCAAAGATTCTATCAAGCACCTCCTGCCGGGCGTTCCTTGCCTCTGCCCCCTCGTTGTCCAGCATCTGAAAATTCGTGGGAATTCCTAGTTCCATGGGAAAGGTTCGGATAATGCCCACCGTGAAGCTGTCCAGTGTGCCCACATGTAGACGGTGCAGGCCATCCATCAGGTTGCGAAGCAACTTTAAGAAATCCCCCTGGACGAAGCCCCTCTTGCCAATCCGCTCTGCGGTTTCCCCTGCTTGCTGCGACGAATTGGCGGCCTGGCACAGGTATCTGACGATTGAATCGAATATCTCTCCCGCTGCCTTTCGCGAAAATGTCAGCGCCACTATCTGGTCCGGTTTCACCCCATTTGCCAGGAGTTGTATATAGCGATGGGCGAGCTGAAAGGTCTTGCCCGATCCAGCGGACGCCGCTATGGCTTTATGGCTGATTCTCTCTATGGCCATCGTGTTTCTCCCCTTACCCTTATAAGTTTTTCCCGTTTATTTCCAGCCTTCTCCCCTCTCTGTCATTGCGAGCCGAAGGCGTGGCAATCCCACTTTGTAGTGGAGGGGTTTATCCCCGCCTAGTCCCCACCTCGGTCGGGGACAAGCCCCGACCCTACGAGATTGCTTCGTTGCAGAAAAGGCATCCCTCATGTCCCCACCCCTTACTTACCGGGGGACTGCTCCTCGCAATGACAAAATAGGTACACATTAGCCTCCCTCCATAAAAGCCTCGAAAGTTTCTATGTTTATACAGTCGGCAATATCGGCATGGAACAGCCCCTCAAAATCGTCATACCGCACCTTTGCCGACGGTGGCCAGAATCTACGCCTCTGGATATTCTCGATGACGCCCTCAGCACAAACTCCAGCAGATGCCAGCAGGGCATCGGACAAACCTTCCCATATCGCCACGCCCGTCTCGCTTACAGCCTTGGGCAAATTGAAATATCCCAATTCCATCCGTCCTTGAAATTCCTCTTTCTCACAAAGCAGCAGACGGTAAAGCGGCAGTTGCAAATCAATCCAGCACTTCCCTACGCCATTGATATCAACCATGGCATATTCCCATATATTCCGTGATAAGGAGCCGATATGAGCTTTCTCAGGACTTTCCGCATTGTCGGAAGTCTTGTAATCTAAAACCCGTATCAGGCCGCTATCGCGGTGGCGATCAATGCGGTCAATCCTTCCCCGGATGAGCATGCCAGACAGTTCTCGCTCAGCCACCATCTCGGAACGCATAACCTCCCAGCCTTCCCGAGCCAGTCTCACCTGCTCATACGCCGCTGCGTTGAGTCGCTGCCGAGCCGCATCAAGCTGTATGCCCAGTTGCAGTGGTGGGGACAAGCCGAAGCGCTCCTTTATCCAGTCCTCCGCACGAGCGCACAGGAAGTCGCTCAACTCATGTTCCTTTTCGCACTGGCGCATCCCATCATCTCCAGCCATTTTATGCAGGGCATAATGCACCATATTGCCAAAGTCCATGGCGTCCAGCTCTCTCTTTTCATCGTCCAGTTCCTCCATACCCAGAACGTGCTTCAGATAAAAGCGGAAGGGACAGACAAGATAATCCTTAAACCAGGTAACCGGCAATTTCGACAGGTCCAGACGAGCGGCTTTAATGTCCGCAGGAGGCTTCACCTCCAGCGGAAAGCTTATAGTGGCGGGATGGTTATCCCGCCTCTCGTCGGGGTCTCCGAAAAGCCGCTCAACGCGGCGGGGCAACTCCGCATCGTCGCAACAAAAGAGCAATCGCGACGGTTTTAAAGGCTCGCCCGCGCTGCTCGTTTTTCCCGCAATGAAGTAGACCCTTCCCCCATCCTGGCGGCGGGACTCAATGAGTCCACGCATCAAATACATATCCCTGGCAAACCTGTCTGCATCGTGCCTGAGATTCAACTGGCTTCGGAGTGAATCAGGCAAAAATACATCGCTTAACTGGCTATCGGGCACCACGCCATCGTTCATCCCGGTGACAATCAGGAGTGAAGCGCTGTTCCAGGGCAGCTCAAGCCAGCCCTCAAGGTCAATTACAGCGCCCTCACGCTCGGTGGAGTAACGCTGCCCCTCCAGTCGGCGCAGCAGAAGCTCCAGGGCATACCTTTTCTCCACCCCGAGGGCTTCCAAAACTCCACCAGAAAACTCACGTAGCGTAGCATCTATAAGCTCCGCTACCTCTATGAATTCCACATCTTCGGGGTTGTTGGGGTTGAGCGTTCGACCCTGGTATATAGTCTGCAGCAGCGACCGCACCACGTCGTCGAAGTCGCCTTTGCGGAAGTTATTCACCTGCTCCCGTATGAACGCCACCGCCCTCTCCATGCCCCGGAATTTCCATCGCTCTTCCTCACCCTGGCGAGAAAGGCAGGCGGTTATGTCCTCCAGCGCCTGTGGCAGGTAGGAGTTCTGGAAATCGTCCAGCTCTTTCAGCAGCCAGCGAGGCGACAGGTTGTATTTCCTCTGGAGAAAGTTGAGCACGTCGGCGTGCCTCAGAAACGAGCTGAAGGCTACGTAGTCGCCCTCGTTGACCAGAGAGCGGAACGCCTCAAGAAGATGGTACAGCGGATGCTGGCTCAACGCTTTTCCCGCAGGGTCAAACGCCAGCAACCCCTTGTCTTCGAGGTCGGCGGCTAAAAACGGCGTTACCCTGCCGTCGGGCACGCCGATGGCGATGTCGTTGGGGCCAAAGCGGTCAGTTTCTCCTGCTATAGCTTCCAGCGTCTTTTTACTCTGGGAAATGGGAGTGCCCGCCAGGATGACGTTCTCCTTGTCATGGGGTATGTCGATACGCAAATCACGCCAGCTCTCCGCTACGGGACGCCCCCATTCATCGAAATAGTCCGCCATCGATTGAGGGGCGTGTATCAATATAACAATGGAAACCTGCTCTTCGAGGTGCTCCAGCGACTGTATCACGAGTGGTGTGGGGTCGGGCACCGCCGCTATCACTATGCGCTCAACGCCTTCAGGCAGCTTCGGGTTTTGAGATTGCTTTATCATGATATCAGACGGGTCGCATCTTCCCAGTTCTTCGAGCTGTTTCAGGTAGGCTTCCTCCAGTCTGGCGAGGTCCCGCCAGCGCTCCGTCTCCTCCAGAACATCGCCGAATTTTTTTAGCACATCCGCAATCATGTAACCCCCCTCCACTAGAGCATCACGCAGTCTTTGAATCATCTCGCCTGTGTGCATTGCCCAGGCGAAATTCTGCTCCGTCGCCCGTGCCGGGAAAAGCCCGCCGTATTCAGCGAGGTCGGCTTTCATCAGCACATCAGCCCACACCGCCGCTACCTCCGTGGGGTTTGCTATGTTCGATGGTTCATCGCTGGAATGCAGCAAGAAAGGTGGTGTTACCACCTGCGGCGAGAGCAGCGCCGTTTTCTGCTCGGCGCAGTGCAGCGCCAGCGCCTCCCGCAGCCGCCGCCCTGCCTGACGTGTGGGCACGACGATTAAGTCTTTCCCCAAATCAACGGGCCCCGAGAGCTGCTGTGGCAGCAAAAACTCCCGCACCTTCGCCGTCACCGGCGCATCCCAATCAAGAAAGTATCGTTCTACTGGCATGGGTTATGTTCCCGATGTCGCCCCAACTAGTGGAAGCCAATCTACAGGGCTGACATTGTTGTAGCGCCTCCCCAAGGTATCATGAATTATTGTGCTTAGAAAACCCTCAATGACCTTATAGCTCCAAGTTGCCCTGCGATACCAAAGTTTGTGCTCAAGGGCATTCCTAACCCACTTTGCTATGAATAAAAAATATAATATACAAGCATAACGGGTCCTTCTAAGTTTTCCTTGCAATGAGTACTAGTAAAAATGCCAACCTCGATCTACTATTTAGCGAAGTCTATCATGCCATTTGGCGTGGGTTGTAATCTTCCCTGGTCGAGGAGTCTGTAGATAATAGTCTTAATCCGCTTTGTAACTGCGTCGCTGGTTGCTTGGATGCCGAGAAGCCTGGAGGATTGAACTATGAGATCTTTAGGCGAGGTGGCGTATTGGTGCCTGAGCACCAGCTTAACCGCCTCGGCAATCTCCTCATCACATATCAGGTTAATCTTGGCTGGTGGATCTCCACAGCGGCGGCGCACTGGAATTGGACGAGCAGTTGCTGTCCAAAGGAAGTTACCACGCCGATGTATTTGCCCCCTCCGTTCAGCTAGCAATGTCGCATTGCTAATAACATCGCAGATCCTCTGCCCTGCTCGTTTCAAACCCCAAAGGGAACGGATTCGTCGGACAACCTCGTCAAAGTGAACCGGCCCCTCAATATCCACAACCTGAACAACAGCCTTGGCAAGGTAATATGAGGGCTGTTCATGCAACTCACCAAATGGGAGTATCCCGAGAGATGAGCAAACCTCATAGTCAGGAACTATGTTAACAGGACCGTCATTGATCGGATGGAGGATTGGACTCTCTCCGGTTTCAGAGTGGTTTTCAAGATCATTGCCAGTCGCCAACATAGTTATGTGAGAAGGAGGCTCTCCAGGAATAGCAGTCGGTAGAGGCTCCTCATGCCTTGCTCGTTCTACGGCTTTCAGGAGTCCATTTTGACTTTCAATTCGGTTGCGGTACCAGTCAGTAGACCAGACACGGTAGATACGCCAACCTAGATTCTCAAGAATTTGCTGGCGCAACCTGTCCCGGTCCCTTGCCACGGGGGAGGTGTGATACTTTTTCCCGTCGCATTCAACACCCAAAAGGTAACGTCCATGAGATTGGGAATCAACAATAGCCAAGTCGACCCTAAAGCCTGCACAGCCAACCTGCTTGCGCACTTCATAGCCATGGCTTCGGAGAAAATCGTAAACGGAGTCTTCAAAGGGCGAATCAGTGTCTTCTCCTGTTGCTTCCACACTGCGTAGATTCCTGTTCTCGGCATAGTCGAGAAAGACCTTTAATGCACTGAGACCGAGCTTAGCAGTTCCATCAAGTGAAAGGTCACTGGCTCGAAAATTTGAGAAAACGACGCAGCGCTCTCGAGCACGAGTTATGAGGACGTTCAGGCGTCGTTCCCCACCATCGTTGTTGAGAGGGCCGAAGTTAAGAGTCAGACGCCCAGATTCATCGAAACCGAATCCAATGCTCAGAAAGATGACGTCTCGCTCATCACCCTGGATAGTCTCAAGGTTTTTCACGAAGAAGTGTTCATGCCGATCACTCTTGAAAAAGTCCTCCATTTCCGGATGGAGTCGAAGTTGCAGCTCTACCTCTTCCAAGATTGCCTGCTGTTGTTTGATATTAAATGCACCTATCCCAAGGCTTTTGTCAGGAAACATTCGATAGTGCTCCACCGCCGCCTCTGCGACCGCTCTGGCTTCCTTTCGATTGACCTGGCTTCGACCACGGTCATAGACAGCATCAGGTAAGTAGATGAATTTTAACCCTAAATATTCCGACTTATCAATGGAGGATGGATAAATGAGTAAGCGATTGTCATAGAACTGTTGATTGGAGACAGCTATCAGAGACTCATGTCTACTGCGGTAATGCCAGCGTAAGAGCTTAGTCGGGAAGCTACCTTTGCACAGATGAAGGATGCTTTCTATGTCTGAAACAGGAGTGACTAATTCCTGGTCCTCACTCTCACTGGCCTCTACTAGGCGGTCAAAGAAGGTGGTGGGAGGAAGCTGGTGAGTGTCACCCATGACAACGACTTGGCTGCTACGTAAAAATGCACCGAAAGCGTCCTCAGGTCTAACCTGACTGGCTTCATCAAATACAATTACATCAAAGCGAGCAGTTCGGGGATCGAGAAACTGAGCTATAGATAGAGGGCTCATCATAAAGCAAGGCTTTATTTTTTGGATCAGTCCACCGACACAAGACATAAGCTTCCGGATTGGCATGTGCCTACGCTTACGGCCAAACTCGCCCAAAAGGATCCCAGCTTCTGAATCCGGGGATGCACCACCAGAAATATGTGGCTGGTTCTGGTAAAGCTTGTAGGCAAGCCTCTGGCGATTCCGCTCAATCAATTCACGGTCTAATTTCATGAAGTTATGAATTTTCCTCTCGTGGAGCTCACCAATGAAAGCTGCCAAGGCAGGACGTTCAGTAAAAACAAGATGCAGGAGAGCATTGGCAAAGCTCCCTTCGAAACAAGGGATAATATCCTCTGGCTCAAGCTCGCCGCTCTCGATTATCTCAATGATTGGCTTCGCAACAGTGTTGAGACATTTATTGCGAAGGGAAACGAATTGTGCCCATCGTTGAAGTTTTGGCAATTCCGCCTTCCACAAATCCAGATGGGAAGCCAAATCAGAGAAGGGTACATCGCTATCCTTTGTGCCAAAAATCACTTCGTAATTGGCGCTGATACGTTTGGCTAGGAGATCACGTTGTGTAGCAAACCGCTTCACTTCCTCAGCTACTTCATCAGCCGCCTTCTCCACTTGTTCCTGTGATATTCCAGCGCTTACCATATCCACAGCATGTTCAGTAAGTGCTTCAGTCAATAGTTGTTGCCGGAAAGATACAATCCATTCCGCGAAGGCTCGCAGTAATTGTGGGTCGCTCTCCTCACCCCGCCAATGGGAGCCGAAGAGCGCCCTGCCAGCCTGTTCTGCTACCCGAACCTCCTCCCGGAGTTCCAAGCAGCCCACCAGTTGCTCAAGATCGGAGATAATCTTCTTTGCATCTCTAGGAGGGCGGCCTTGATAAAGAGCAGAAATCTCACGCCTTATATAGCGATATCTTCCGTTGAACAATCTGAAGAACTTTTTCGAGAGGTCTTTATACTCCTCAAGAATAGAAGCGATGTTCTTGTCCAGAGCCTTGGTATGGAATTTGGAGAGCGTTGTGGAAAGCCAGACCTTCAACGTCTCTACTTTACCAATAAGCACCTCAGCCTGCTTGCTTGGCTTGTTCCATTCTGGGTTTAGCAAGACATTCCGATCTACAGGCTTTGAAACAGCTACAACTTTAGCAGCATTGACAGTATACGGCAGATGCTCCGGAGTAGTGGGCATTTGAACTCCGCTAATCTTGACCAGTTGATCGATTCTGTCTTCCAAGTCGCTTAGAGCGTCCCCGCACTTATCTATCAATCCCTCGATGTCCTCCTCGTCAGATGGCAACACAGTACCAGGCTCACATCCATGCCAAGGATGCTCAGCCACTGGCTTCACTAGGGGTAGCGCCTCTACCAGATTGGCAAGTGCCGACTCTGCAGTGGTCCACTCCTTCTGTCCCCAGTTCTCTGGGTTATCAAATTTTATACGTGGCATGGTCCGCCTAACCTCTGTGAAATGGCGGTGTGTTGTCTCCTCCATACAGAACAGCTCGAAGGGAGAGCGCCCGAACTTTCCAAAAGGCTCGCGCAATGCTTTGGCATAGCCGTTCAGTTCAAATTTGAGACCCTCCAACTGGTCAAATTCCTCCTCCAGAGAAACCGCTCTCGGCGATAGGTTGGAGATTGTGTGTTCGAGTTCTTTAAGAACTTCCTTTTTGTTCGACTTCCGACTATGTAACTCAAGACAGAAATTACCCAAACCTACTTGGTCAAGACGTTCCTTCACAACTTCGAGGGCTGCCATCTTTGCACTAACGAAGAGCACGGTCTTTCCAGCTGCAAGGAGCTCAGCAATTATGTTTGTAATAGTCTGGGACTTGCCTGTTCCTGGTGGTCCCTCTACCACCAGATTTCGACCTTCTTTGACATCCTCAATTGCTGCAATCTGCGAAGGGTCAGCGTCCATTACATGGTAGAGGTCACGAGACATTAACCTCTGGTCCACTTCGTCCTCCTGGAATCCCTGCTCGGAAGTCATATCACCTGAAGGGGCAAGGACAGCTTGGATGAGTGGATGGGTTGCTGGGGACATTCCTTCAGGCCAGCTATTTGCATCGAGGTCTTTGTACATGACGAATTTGGTGAAACTAAAGAAGCTCAGATAGATATCTGTCACCACTTGCCACTTGGGCATGATTGAGATAGCCGTGACCACAGATTGAAAATACTGGTTGATGCCTGCTTTGTCATCTGGCATCTCAAAATCAGGCAGTGAGATTCCCTGTTGGGAGAGCATTGCCTGCAATGAAATGTTTGTAGAAATATCTTCCCCTGTCCAGCGTAACTTGAATGACATGCCAACCTTGGTACGTTCCAACTCGACGGGGATGAGAATCAGAGGTGCATGCCTAGTTTGCATGGAATCAGGGCTCTCCGTCCATTCTAGGAAACCCATAGCTAGATAAAGGATTGAATATCCTAACTCCTCAAGGCTCGAGCGTGACTCTTGGTTGATGTAGAAAAGACGCTTCTGTAGAGCCTCGCTCTCCAGAGATGTCTGAAGAAATCGATCGACATAGCGAGCAGCTATCTCAGCGTCGGGAGATGGTAATTTCCAGAGTTCCGAAGCTTCCTCTTCAGTAAGGTCTGAAGTGTCATTTTCCGACTTCTCAAACAGGCCTTGCCCGCTTTTGTCTGCTATGCGTTCAGACTCTGTCGGTTCCAGCTTGGGATGGAATCCCATTGTCTTTTCCTGCAAGACCAGGATATCGTAGATTTCTCTTGGGATTTCATCTACGACCCTTACCGTTCTCCCCTTGGTCGGTCGGAAGTTGAGTAGACGGTTGCGCATAGACAAATCTAGTAAATTGTTTCTAGCCTCTTCCAATCGTTTCTCAATATCAGTCATAGCAAACCTTTCCCTTGGAGTGCACCTCTATGGTTGGGAAAAAAAGGTTAGGAGGGTCTGGTGAAATTCCTTCAATTCATTTTGTTGCATAACCAATAATTTCTCAAGCTCATTCGGTGGGCAATAATCCAGTGCCGAATGAAGCCTGTTGACATTATAGAACTCCTCAAGAAAATAAGGAATCCTACGCATCACATCGGTCGTTGTTTCATATTCACAAAGGCACATCTCCTCGTATTTCCCACTACAAACCGGCATTGTGCCCCCTAAATAGGAATACCCTCTCTTATTACCCATTTCAACCTTCACCTCTCCCGCACCACCCCCTCCAAATCAATAAACCGCGCTCCTTCCAATCCACGGTATCTCTCGGGGTGGCAGGTGAGGATGAGTATCTGCAAGCGCTGGGCTGCTTCCTCCAGGACGGTCATCACGCGTGCCAGGCGGCCGGCGTCGGTGGCTGCCAGCACATCGTCGAGAACCACTAGCTGGCGTTCGTTCTTCGCCAGCACCTCTGCCAGTGCCAGGCGGGTGGCAAGATAAATCTGCTCCCGCTCGCCGCCGGAGACGTTGTCCAGAGCAACGGATTCCTCCAAGACCTCTGGAAGAACGCGAGATGGCTCGAAGGACTCGCCGAGCTGCAGTCGCCCCAGCCTGTCCCCTGCTATACGTTGTAAAGTCCGCGTCGCCGCCTCTTCCACAGGCCCAGCCACGGCTGCTAAAGCCTCCTCACGGCACTGCTTTACTGTTTCATACATAAGGCGAACAGCGTCCAGGCGCAGTTGCTCGCTCTCAATCTGCGATTTAAAGTTTGCCACTTCCTCCTCAGCCTGAGCCAGGACGGAATAAGTCCCCTGTGAGGAAAGCTGCCACATCCTTCCTTCCTCACTCTTCTCATCCTCCAGGGCTTTAATCGCAGCCTCGCCCACGGCTTCCAATTGCCTTTCGAGCTTATCTATCGCAATGGCAGGGTCGTCCCCGAATTCCGCAAGCTTTTTATCAGATTCCTCAAGGCTTACCCTTACTCCCTCCCATGAAAGTGCCACCTCCCTTAACTTGTTTTCCCGTTCCTCATCCGATTTACCATCGGCGGTGAGTTCAGCCAACCTGGACTTGGTTGTTTTGAGCTGTGTGCTTGTGCCTTCCAGTCGGGTGGCAAGTATCGTCTTCTGCTGCCCGGCCCCACTAAGAGCCTTCTCCGCCACTTTCCGATGAGCCTCCGCACTAGCCTCTTTTTCTAAGGACAAACGCTTTTTCTCCTGCGCAGCTCTCAAGAGAGCTGCGCTATTCGGGGGGCTCTCCTTCCACTCCGGATGTGGTTCGAGTGCCTTCGCCAACACAGCCTGGGCAGTGGAACGCTCCCGTTTTATATCCTCAATGGACTGTCCCGATAATAAGGTCTCAAGCTGTGTTTTGGACCTAGCAAGATTCTTGTTCAGTTCCTCAAGCTTATCGTTGAGCTTCTCCAGTTCTACGAGGTTGGCTGTACCAAAAGGTTCTGTCAGGTTTTTAATTTCCCGCTTTGCAGCGGCACATTCGTCACGGTATTGTTCAATGGAACCAGTGGGTCCCCAGGCGCGGAGGCGCGCCACACCCGGCAAATCTGCCACCACCTCAGGAGAGCCCTTTATCCTGGCGGGACTTCCGGGACACAGTTCAACACTTCCCATTTCCTCTCCCTCAATAACCACAAGTGTGCCGTCCTTTTCAGGGGTGACCTCCAGCGATATGAGGGCTGCGTCAATGCGCACCTGGGTTTCATCGCGCTCTTTAATCGCCTTTCCGATAGCCCAGAGGGTTTTTGTATCCGGAGCAATCAGCTTGCTGTATTCCCCTTTGCATGTATCAAGGGCTACTTGAGCCGTGGTGATTTTCTCAATTCGTGTATTTAAGTCCGCCAGATCACTGTCGCTCCCAAGGTAACGCTGTGCCTGCTCTGCTAGCTCCCATGCGGCATCAACTGCCTGGCGTTCTTTGTGTACGTCCTTAAACGCAGCCTCTGCATCGGCGGCTTCTCTCTTCCTGGCCTCAACCTCACGCTGCTGCAGAGGCATAGCCTCCTCGAGACCGTGAAGCGAATCTCCAGCCTCTTTGAATTCTTTCCTCGCCGACTTGATTGCATCGAGATGGCTTTTCAATTCACCATGCTGCGCCGTAGTTGCCTTCAATCGCTCCTCTCGCTGTTTTCTTTCCGAAGACAACAGCCTGTAGGACTCGGCTCTGGAGCGAGTTTCTCCGAGCAGCTTCTTTGTAGCCTCCTCGTCATTTTTTGCCTGTGTTCTACAGGCACGCAGGTCCTCTATACGCCGCGCCGCTCCATCAAAAGCCTGCTGTTGCAAACTAGCGGCCAACCTCCTGCTCAGTGCTGCTTGAAGCTCGTCCTTCAGCCTGACCAGGGCGGGAGCATCCTTGCCCGACTTCAGCTTGCCGCCAGAAGTAAAAAACTGGCCATAGACTTCTGCTACTCCCTTTTCCACAGGACCTGTGCCTGAAACTTGCGTTCCCAGCGAAGTCCTGATGTCGGCGATTACATCCCCGGAAAGCTCCTTAAATGCCAGGTCACCCTGCGGCGCCCAGAGCACCTGCGCCAGTCCCCAGTGTTCCAGGCGCGCCAGACCTTTCATCGGCGCATTTCTGGTAAGAATTACCCGCACTTTTTCATCAGCTTTGTTGTTTTCAGCCAAGGGGACAAACCGACCGTTTTCCTTCCTTTCGAGTCTTGATGTAGGATTATCCAGAAACCGTTTCATAATGCGGTAGTCCGTGCCATCGTGGGAAAATTCCACGGTAACCGTTGGAGCCAGCGAGCGCCCCCAGGGGCGTATTGCCGCCACCTCTTGCCCCCCAACCCTGTGCCAATCGAGAAGACCACGGCGCAGAGCCTCGAACAGCGTGGATTTTCCCGTGGCGTTGGGAGCATAAAGGACATTCAACCCTTCTTGGAAGGGGCCGACCTCCACAGACTCCACGAAGCAGCGCCACCCCGCAATACGCATTGACCTTAGTATCATGGTGAAACCTCTCTCACCAGAGCGTAGAGTTCCATGAGTGCTCGCGATGCTACCTCTGCAGAAGCACCAACAGGGCGCTCTCCTGAAAAGACAGGATTTGCCAGCTCCCGCAGCCTGGCACCAGCTTCACGTATAACTCCAGGGGGCAGGCTTGCCACCCAGCTATCATCATCGGGCGAAGGATAGAGATGCAAGTCATCCACATGATTACAAAGAAAGCGAGAGCTCAATATCTCCCCTATGTGAACCATTTCTCCACGGTCTTCTGCGGGGAGCAGTCCTCCTATGCACAATTCGATAAGCACTGATGAGGGATTTTCTATATCTTCAATTTCCTCCCGCAGGCGCAGGAGGTCTCCCCTGTCTCGAATATCCGCCTCGAGCTCCTGCCACATGAGACCGCCGGTATGGACGGTAGTAATAACGGGCGCTGCGCCAGCGGATGGGATATCTACGATAAGGACGTTGCCGCTGTCCCTTTCCCCGAACTTCGTCGTCTCGTGAGTTCCGGAGTATGCCATGCGCACTGCGCCGTCCGGCGCTGGATAGGTTGCCGTCGAGTGCCAGTGCCCCAGGGCAAGGTAATCCAGCCCTGTCCTCAACGCCGCATTCCGTGGAATGGGATAATCCATCTCTCCTTGCTGGATTCCCTCCACCGTGCCGTGTGCCATGCCGAGCTTAATTCCTGTCGCTTCGCCGGCATGTATCCATGCCGTGGGGTCTTTGCCCGAGTGTTTCTCCCATATAGGGCAGGGGTAGAGGAGTCCACCGGGAATTTCCACGGGCTGCTCCTGATAAAACACCTGTACGTTTTCCGCCGACTTCCAGGCAGGGTGTTCCCAGACAGAGCCGGGGGTGAAGGGGTCATGGTTGCCGGGAATTATAAACACGGGGATATTTGAAGCGGCCAGAATATCAGCCGCCTTCTGCACCAGAATGCGGTCCACGCCATTATCCTCGAATGTATCTCCGGCAACGAGGATGAACTGCGCAGAATGAGCCTGAGCGGTCTCAACAACCCTCCTGGCAGCGAGAAGGCGCTCCTCACGGAGGCGCGCTCCAACTCCGCCAACGTGCGCAGCCTTCATCCCGAGCTGCCAATCCGCCGTGTGAAGAAATTTCACTGCTCCACTTCCCCCAACCTATAGTTTAGCCCTTAGACACATTCGATGTCCACAGGGGGTACTCGCTCAGCGATTGGATTGTATTGTCTCCGCGCCTTACCCGTGTGAGTGGAGTGAGATTGCCACGCCTTTGGCTCGCAATGACAGGGGAACGAGAGGACAAGCTTCTCCCCTACGAGGATAATCGTACGTGACCGTAGCTCTATGGGGATAACCATACGTAGTCGTAGTGGCGGGTTTTATCCCCGCCTTAGGATTTTTCTGCAACGAAGCAATCCCATGGAGAGATTGCTTCACTTTGTTCGCAATGACCGGGGGAAATACAGGATTGGCTTTACATGCTATACTTCTGGCAGACAACTTTACCAGACATCGAGGGTGGAAGTTTGGCACATTCAATCGGTGGTATTAATCATGGCAAAGCTGGTATATATCGCAGGTCCGCTGTTTTCCCAAGCCGAGAGGACGTACCTTGAACTCATGGTGGATACTCTGGCAAGTGCCTCATCACTTGACCCCATAGCCGATTTCTTTCTATCACACCGCGACGCAGGTGAGCAGGGGAAGGGCTTAAGTCGAAAGGACATCTTTGAACTGAACTTGCAGCATCTGACATCATCAACCATAGTGGTAGGTCTACTGGATGGCCAGGACGCCGACAGCGGAACCTGTAGCGAGCTTGGTTATGCCTATGCCAGGGGCAAGAAAAGCTTCGGGCTACTTACTGACTTCCGAGCACATCACTCTGCCGATATTGAGCCACATCGCCCCAATCTCATGGGCTGGGGAGTATGTGAAGAGGGTGGCACTCTCTTTGACGACCTCAACTCCCTCGCAGAAGCCTTCGCTGAATACCTGCGAACCCTCGGGTGAAGGATTATCCCCTAAAGGCCTTCCCTCCCATGTTTCCAGGGTCCAAAGCTGACTAATTTAACTTCTTTCTATCTCCATCTCAGCTTTCATGTTGCCCCTGGCTTCCTCAAACGCACGTTCCATCACCTCAGCTTCGGCATAAAGCCTCTCCCATTCATGTGTAAGCGATTTGGTATCCTGTTTTAATTTGCGATGTTGCTCAACAGCCTTCATAACCTGCGCGCTATCGCTATAATGGGTTGGGTCGGCAAACAGGCTCTCGGTTTCCTTGAATTGCAGCTCAAGATGGGAAAGCTCGGACTCTATTTCAGCGATGCGTTTTTTTATGGGGGCGCTCTCCCGGTAGTATTTGTTTCTGAGTTCACCTTCGGCTCGCTTGCGCCGGCGTAATGCATTTGTTGCCGAGGCTTCTTTTCCAGCGTTGGCTTTTCTATACACGGCGGGTTCTGGACTTTCTCCCGCCGAATGTTCCTTCCAGTAGAGATAGCTGTCATAATCCCCCGGGAATACCTGAAGCCTGCCATTCCTCACCTCGATAATCCTGTTAGCAATCTGCCGAATCAGCGTGCGGTCATGCGTGATGAAGCACAGCGTGCCCCGATAGGCTTCAAGGGCATCGGTGAGTATCTCACGCGAGGCGATATCCAGGTGATTGGTGGGCTCGTCCATCAGCAGGAAATTCGCTGGCTGAGTCAACATTTTGGCTATTGCCAGTCGGCTTTTCTCTCCACCCGAGATGACGGATACCCTTTTAAATACATCATCGCCGCTGAACAGGAAGTTACCCAGGATTCCCCTGATTGTCTGTTCTGTTTCACTCGGAGCCACACGCCAGAGCTCATCAAGGACGCTATTTTCCAGATTAAGCAGCTCAAGCTGATACTGGGCATAATAAGCCATAGTCGCATTATATCCCAGCTTGCGCTCTCCTTTTTCGAAAGCAAGCACGCCAGCCAGAATTCTGAGCAGGGTCGTTTTCCCAGCGCCATTGTGACCCACTAGAGCTACCCTCTCCCCCCTATGCAAAGTTAGATTGAGGTCTTGATACACAACGTTCGCATTATACGCCTTGAAGATATGCTTAAGAGCGATGGCCTCTTCCCCGCTTCTAGGAGCCTCGGGGAAGGAGAAGTGCACCTTCTTCGTCGCTCTGGGAACTGCCACCCTTTCCATTTTTTCCAGCTTCTTAATTCGGCTCTGAGCCTGGGCTGCCTTGGTAGCCTTATAGCGAAACCGCTCAATGAAACGTGTCTCCCTTTTTATCTTCAGTTCCTGTCTCTTTGCCGTGGCTTCTCTGACCTCCATCTCCTTCTGCTGTGCCATGACAAAGCTATCATAGTTGCCATGGTGAAACACAACCCTGCCTTGCTCGATGGCCAATACCTTGCTGATTGCTCGATTCAAAAACGCCCGGTCGTGTGAGGTAACCAGCACCGCACCCTGGTAGGTTTTGAGGTAATTTTCGAACCAGATGAAGGATTCCAGATCCAGGTGGTTTGTCGGCTCATCAAGGAGCAGCAAATCGGGATTGAGCAGCAGAAGCCTGGACAATGCGGCACGCATCAGCCATCCGCCGCTGAACTCATTCAAAGGACGTGAAAAGTCCGATTCCGCAAAGCCTAACCCAGAAAGGACAATTCTGGCCTCATGTTCGGAGCTATATCCGCCGGCCGCCTCAAATTGACTCTGAAGCTCGCCGAGCTCTCGCAGCAACTTTGCCGAATAGTCTCCACCCTCATCCTCAGCCAGAGCTTGGTGAATAACATCAATACGGTGCGCAATGCCACTTATCCTGGTTGAGGCGCTGGCGGCATAGTCGAGCAACCGCTGTGTGGAAGAAGGGCTGATATCCTGCTCCAGGTAACCTACGGTAGTCCCCTTCCGTACGCTGGCGCCACCCTCATCAGGGCTTACGCTTCCCGTGATGATCTGGAATAGCGTTGTCTTGCCCGAACCGTTCGGCCCAATAACAGCTATTCTATCTCTGGCGCCGACGTGAAAGCTGACGCCGCTGAACAGCGCCTGAGTTCCAAAGGACTTGGAGATATTTACGATATTCAGCATAACGGCATTGCCGCAAATTCACACAACTACCAGTACCTCAACTTCTTCCGCAAATCTCTAGCTAAATCAGCAATCTCCCCCTTACAGTTAAGGCAATCCCCGCAATAAAACCCACAATAAGCAATCAAATTCTCGTCCTGTTTGCTCATCCTACTATCCTCCCTTTTCCCTTTCATCAAACATATCACCGGCAAGTATGACCGCTTCGGGTTTTTCTGCTATGACCTGGCTGACAACCTTGGTGAAATTTTTGAGTGAGATTTCTCCCCGTGGAGACCGATAGTTCTCATCCCTGAAGCGCTCAGCTTGGATTAGAAGGTGTGCATCGCTGAGGATGGCTATTCTGGACATGTCTTATTTTGACTGAGTTGCCTTGCCTATTTTCTGTTTAAGTATAGCACATGGCAGCCGGAATGAGATGGCCTGGGGGAGCTGAGGAGAATCCGAGAACTCAAAGCAGGCCACTTTTATTTTATAGGCAAATACGGCCGCCATTTGGTTTAACTGTATTAGTGTATCTGAAGTCAGCCAACGCGGAGAGTGGAGGGTCATCTAGAGAAGGTGTGCCTTAAGCACAATAACATTGCGAATCCAGTTACATCCAGCCATAGCGGCCCTCACCCTCAATAAGCCTCCCGGATGCAATATACCACCCATGCTTTTCCCCCAAGAGTGTTACATTGACATTGTCCCGATATTCATTGCCAGCCCACCCGTAGACCCACCAACTGTTTCTGCCCTCTAGCTCAATGTAGATTGATAATTTGGCATCTGGAGATGCCGTATAATCTGCATAAATGCGGCTCTCATATTCATAACAATTAGGAGGGGCCCGCCTTTCTGGATATGGTAATTCGCAGGTAAAGCGAGTTAAGTCATACTCTGGAGACAATAGGGGCTCATTTCCAATTGGATTTTTTGTGTTTATGTCATGATCTGCAGCCACCGTTACTGAAATACCTTTGGACATTGACACTGGAGTTTCCACTTCTCCTGGTTCTATAGATTCAGGAGGTAGAGGTACAGGAAGAGGACGAAACTCTGGGGCTATCTCCTCTGCGCTGATTTCAAGCATCTCGCCGTGTTCTGTTTCGACAATACTGCAGTCCCAATCATCTCGCTTTGAGGCGTTTCCGGCCATTATCTCGTTACCTATCTTTGATTCTCCCTCAAATACAGGCAACGGCACGAATAATGTAATGTTGTGCAGGACTGAATCAGATTGTATCGCGATTCCATAGTAATATTCGCTGGTATAACTCTTCTCATAGAGTCCGTGAGCATAGTACATCCATAAGCTAACAAGCACCACTATTGCCGCTATTATGCCAAGTCCAAATTTCTTAATCTTTAGCATCCTGTTAACCTGATTCTGTTGCTTACCCCATACGATTCATTTCTACGCGCCGCCCAGCATTTCCTCACCATCGAGATATACGAACTCTATGCTTGCTTGGTCTAGCTTGCTGTCTCGTGCCGCATCTTCAATATATCACAATTACAAACAAAGCTAGTTTCCATTTGCTGGGCTGGTTTCAGTTTGAGATGGGTATTCCAGTAGCGATCTGTTTTGATTTGCTTTCTATCTACCGTTAGGCAAAGCTGCTATCCCCTGAATCCCATTTATAGGGGCAGGTTGTACCTCTCTTGCGTGACGGTCTTCCCCCAGATGTGGTGAGTTATGGCGTCCGTTTGCTTAAAACCAGCCGAATGGTACAGATGATGGGCGGCACTTAATTCTCTGACCGTCCAAAGGAAAACAGTTTTGTAATTGTGCTCCTTGCAGAACTGAAGTGCTTCAGTCAAGAGTGCTCGACCAAGACCAAGGCCTCGATAGGCGGGATGGACAAGGAACCAGCGAAGTTGAGCTTCTGACTCTGGATGCCCGGCAATAGCAATCGAACCAATGACTTGACCTTCTACCTCCGCTAACCAAAGCCTATCCGGGTCTGTATTGAACGATTGGATGAACTCAGCCAGGCCAGCAGCAACATACGTTTCGAACGTTTGGTCGTAGCCACACTCTTGGGCATATAAGGTCCCATGAAGAGAAACGATGTAACCTATGTCACCCGGTTGAAGAAAGCACCGTAAGGTCCACTTTCTTGATGGTTCTGCTGATGCATGGTTGGTAAGCATTATGCTATCCTCCTTCCACACTATCAGCTAAGATAAGCAGAGCCATTCATTTCACTATCGGCGATGCTTTTTGATCAAAAGGATTGGTTCTTACGGCGAGAGAAAAGAGATAGGGGTAGTTATCCTTCAAATATCTCATATAATCCAACCATTGACGGACAAGTAAAACATACACTCTTTTTATATCACCAGCGAGATGCTCACGGTCGGAAGTGGGCAACTTTCTCGTATCTTTCCGGGCGGATAATTCCTCAGTCAAATGAAACACCGCTCGAAGTAGCTCTGTAAAGGCCTCGTGCTCCAATAAAGTCGGGTTTTCCAGTAGCCTCAGTAGGAAGTTGTTTTTCCCTCCAAGGGAAATTCGTAAATCTTCTAAATCCACCTTTTCCATCTCGACCCCGTAATCGTAATTCCTGAGGCGGTTGCTGACACCAGCAAATTCTTGTTCAGACCAATCGCTGGTCACAACAAGTTCTTTTCTGATTTCATCCAATTTAGGGTCAGAGTCGGAAAGAAAAGCTAGCAGTCTTGTTCCAACTTCACTAAAGAAGGTTCCTATGACCATCTCTAGCTTTTCCAGCCGGGCTCGCTTTTCTCTCTTACTCAACAACTGATTTATTATCAGGGTAACAAACAGGACCGAAATAGGGAGAAACGCAAGGCTTGTCATACTCCAAAGGAAGATATGGCGTGGATCTCTAAAGATTGCGTAATGGATGAGATAGAGAATTGCAGATATTGCAATCAGTGATAAGCCTAAGATAATTTGCCACCTGGGACGTTTCATCTGGCATCACCCCTTCCTCTATGTGATGCAGTAATCATTGTCACATAACACCCCTGGGTTTTGCGAAGCATCTGGGCGAATTAAGTGGCGGCAAAGCCTGGGTTACGGGCGCAAAGACAGCGGAGCGAACCAACCACAAAGTTATAGGCCAAGAGCGCACTTCAATTTCTAACCAGTTTGCCACAAAGCATCAACGTTGCAATATACTACTTCAATAATTCTTCAAGCCTTTTGTTTACTTCATCCCAGTTAACGATGTTCCAGAAGGCATCGACAAATTTGGCTCTTTCGTTCTTGTAATCAAGGTAGTATGCATGTTCAAAGACATCGAGAACCATTAGAATTCGAAACATAGGGTAGATGTTAGTATTGTGCTTCTCTATCTGCATTATTATTGGTCTATTGGTTTGCTTGCAGAAAGTAAGCGCTGCCCATCCGGAGCCTTCCACGCTAATAGCGGCTTGAGTGAATTCCTTTTTGAATCTCTCAAAGCTACCAAACTCTTTCTCTACTATCTCGCCGAAAACCCCGCCTGGCTTTCCACCGCCTTTGCCAGTTGGCGCTAAGTTGCCCCAGAACAATGAGTGAAGTAAATGCCCTCCTATGTTGAAAGACAGTTCCTTTAAGGTGGCTCTGATATCTAGGGCAGCATCCTCTTTTCGTGCTTTGTCGAGCTTCTCAAGTATTGCATTTGCGCCATTAACATATGCTTGATGATGCTTACTGTGGTGAATCTTCAATTGTTCTTCAGATATATATGGCTCTAGGTCCTTGTATTCATAGGGCAGTTTTGGCAAAGAGTAAGACTTGGCTGTTTCCATATTCCCCCCCCCTTTATTTTATTAACTCATCAACCTCTTTCTTGCCCTCTTCTAATTCCCTTTTTTGCTCTTCATCTTGTTTTAGTAACAGAGCTTGAAATTCTCCTACATGGGTCTTTTCCTCTTTTGCTATATCCAAAAGAAGCTTCTTAATATTTCTATTTTCAGTCATGGCTGCCAATTGCTCGTAGAGATTTACAGCATCTAATTCAGCTATTATTCCGACTCTCAGTGTCTCTCTATCCAAATCTTCTTTTCTTACCTTGTCAAGATTTATCGGTATTGTTGATAGCATTTTCCCACCTCCTACTTGTTTGTTATAAATTCGACCCTTCTTAATGTTTTATCATTTTCCAGGCCCAATGTCCATGATTTCATATCACGTTTTGCAGATAAGGGAAGTTCGTGCACTGGCAAAAACATTAAGCATTAATTGTTGTTGGAACTATCTTTTTTGTATCACCTGCCTTAATGCATTCACCCAAGATAAATAATGCCGGTAGCATTATATATAGCTTTGATAAGGAGGTTTTAGCTATATCTTCAATCAGAATCACTGTGATAATTACAATGGCAAAAAATATTATTACAGCATTGCGGGAAAGAGATATTTTTGCTTCTTCTTTCATAATATTTCCTCTATTTGGTGGATTAATAAATTAAGATATGAATATTCTGGTTTTTAGGTCTTTCGATTTCGTTTAACATCGAAATATACGAACTCTGTGCGTGTCTCGGCCTAGCCTGCATTATCTCATGCCATATCTTTTAATATATCACAATTATAACAAAGCCAGTTTTATGCTAGTTGGGTGGTTTTCAGTTTGAGAGGAGATGGCAAATAGGCGATAAATGTAAAGTATCCCGCCCCAAGCTGCGGCTAAATAATGCTATGTTTGACTCCGTGTTTATTTAAGATTGATTTGACTTGGATTTGATTTGGCATTTCATTTAGTTATGCTCTTTTGAGAAGGGATAGGATTTCCCTTTTTTGCTCAGGAGGTAACTTCTTAATGCCGTCTTTGATTATCCAATTGGTATTCGAATTACGAAGGAGCGCCCATTTCTGGCATAGCTCGAATACTAGGTTTGGATTGTATCTTGAGGCATTTCTGCGCACATTGGCTACGGATTTCTTGACATAAAGATTATCATCCTTCTTTAATTTCTCAATAACAGGGAGCACTTTGTCAGGATTTCTTCTAGCAGCATTTCTTAAGCCCTCACTTGAAGTTCTTCTAACATTCGGGTTACCGTCATCAGCCCAGTGCACCATTTCTTGAATCACCTCATCGGTTTTCCTCTTACTGATTTCAACCAGACAGGTGGCTGCTACCTCCCGCGCCTTCCAGTCATCGCTCTGGGCCAATTGTTTGATTTTTGGGAATGCCTCTTCGAGTTGTTTAATTCCCAGCGCAACCAGATTTTTGACCTCGTTTACTTTGGTACCCATTCCTTAGTTGTCCTTAGTTATATTTCCCTTCACACTTCTTGTTTCTTCTTGATAGGGTAGCGGATGATGGTCTTCTGGACTTTTGCCTCGGGGCTCGTGAGGTATTCCTCTTCGTGAACGCCGGCTATTTCGTAGCCGCTGTCTGCAATGAACTTATGCAGGCGCTCAACCGTGGCTCCCTCTTCACTATAAGGCCCGATGTGGAGAATCTGTGTCACTGTGCCGTAGTCCCACTGCTCGATCTTGACTTCGATGCCAGGGACTTTTCGTGGGAGAGAAGTCGTATCCTCGGGAATAGGCAGGCCACAGATTCCAAGCCATTCATCTTTAGGGACAAGGTGGGCATTGGGCCATCTTGCTCGCAGCTTGTCCACTTTGAACTCGATGCCTTTCTTTTTGAGTTCGAACTTCAATTTGTAGACTGAACCATAGAGCGCTGGCAGGAATTCTGGCATTACCTTGTTTGGGTCACCCTCCATATAGACCACAGCCATCTTTTGTGATGGCATTTCAAGGAGCTGTGGCTCTTTTGGGGAAATCGATTTCTTTAGCGTCATGTGAATACCTCCTATTCTATCTATAAATCTAGTGCTGAGGTAGACTTAACTCGGAATCAAGCCAAGGAGCTAAGGAAAATCATCAACTGGTAGAAAAGAGCCATGGTTAAGCGGTGAGGTTAAGCTCGTGGGTATGTATAATGTTCTTCGTTCTAACTAGTCGATTTCGTTGCAACCGAAGTCTTTTATGTACACTTCATATCTGTCAAGCTTCTCAAAGTCAAGAAAGCTGCCTGTGTGGAACTCCCACACTTCGCCAGGAGCTAAGTCACATATACCATCACCTCGGTTATCGATCAGAACACCCTGCTTGTTGTAGAGCTTGACACCAACCGTAACCCAGCTGTAGGTAAGCTCGCTTTCATTCTTAACGTGACCAACTATAGCAACACCCCCTAAGCTATCTTCAAATACCTCGCAATCGAGCACAACCGGTGGTGCTGGCGCTTTCGTAGGAGCTTGTGTCACCTGCTCCTCTTCGCTGCAACCGAAGTCTTTTATGTACACTTCATATCTGCCAAGCTTCTCAAAGTCAAGAAAGCTGCCTGTGTGGAACTCCCACACTTCGCCAGGAGCTAAGGCACATATACTATCACCTCGGTTATCCATGAGAACACCCTGCTTGCTGTAGAGCTTGACACCAACCGTAACCCAGCTGTAGGTAAGCTCGCTTTCATTCTTAACGTGACCAACTATAGCAACACCCCCTAAGCTATCTTCAAATACCTCGCAATCGAGCACAACCGGTGGTGCTGGTGCTTCTTTAGGAGCCTGTGCCACCTGCTCCTCTGGCACATAGCAAGCAGCGCAAACTATCCCTAAAACGCTTGCGATAACCAGGATGTAAGTGATCTTGTGCTTCATCTATCAGCTCCTTTCTCAGAAGTCTGCTGCTCTTCCTGCAAGGCCATCCTCGCGTCATTCCTGAGCTCTTCAACAGAATTCGGCATATTGCTGGTACGAAGGTAGATCTCAAACATCCCAAATTTTCAACTCAACCCTTGGCTCAGTCCTAGACAACTTAGCCGGCAGATCGGCATTAAGTACAATATCGGCATCTTGAGTGGACCGACATACGCCGCCAGGATCGTACCGGAATTTCATGCCACCCTTCCTTTCCGTGTGGACGGAACAAAGAGTTATCAATCCTTGCTTTGATAGTATCTTCATGCCATTCCACACACGGAATCCCCGCGATTCGTGGCCAAGAACGATGGCAGCATTCAAATTTTCCTTGTGTCGGACAATATTGCTGCGGATGCTCTGATTGAAAATCTCACCGCACATTAGAATCTCAACCCATCCATCCTGAACTGGAAGACGCCGTTCTTCAGAAAGAGCATGGGCTGGGACTAAAGAAGCGTTATCGTGCCTAGTTGATCTCTCTCGCCAGCAATTTGATACATTGTCCTGCTTAGGAGTCCAGCAAATGGCAAACAAAGGGAGAGAATAATGTCGGATGAGGATGTTCTCATAATTATGATCCCATGGCGGCTGCCTCTTGGCTGAAAGGTCTATACCGACTGCCACAGCGATGTTCCGTTTCTTTGCCTCAGCCACTAAGATCGCAGCTAGTTCATCCTTCTGGGTATCGTCTTTGACCTGTAGATAGCCTCCGGGGAGGCAGACAAGGTCTACTCTGTAGAGAGAACTGCGATCCAATATACGGCGATAGAGAGCGAGAAGCATCCCATTTTTACTCGGATCGCTGTAGCCAAGATAGCCAACCGTTCCAGTTGCGATCCTCATATTTATACTCCTTTTCGTAAACTTGCTGCGATTATACAAGGCATGACACATTTGGTAAAGGAGAAAGCAGCGGGCAGGTTGCTCAGTGTTGGACAACGTTAGCTCAAGGCTATAGTTTACTTGGTACACTTTAGCACGACTGAGGTTTCAACCTGCCTGTCAGGAATGTTCCAATATGTTCGCAGGAGTCTATCCTTTTCCTCGAGTGGTACTAGCTTGAAGCTGTGTTTCTCATAAAATTGGATTGCCCAGGTGGCATCGGCCCAGGTTCCCACCAGGATTTCAGGAGTTTTGGCTAAACTCATCAGGTGTTCAAGTAACGTGCTGCCAATTCTCTTTCTCTGGCATTTTGTAGCTACATAGGTATGCCTGATCAACGTAGTATCTTCAATAGGTTGGATTCCTGCTACTCCAAGTAAATGGTCACCCTCCATCCATCCGAAGAATCTAACACCAGTTTCAATTCCCTCTTTTAGTTCCTTGGCTGACATATAAGGTTCCTTCCACCTATCACTCGGAATTACACCTTTGTAAGCCTGTGCAGCATCATTTATGACCTTTAGGATAGCGTCAAAGTTTGAGGGCAGTAGACTGCGAATCATTCTGGCATTTTTACAGTTTTTTGGTCATTGCTATATGTGGGATTCCGACTTCTTCAAATGGCTCTCCTTCTTGTCGGAAGCCGAGCTTTTCATAAAACCCTGCAGCGGACTGCTGCGAATCCAATATTACTTCTAATGTCCCTTTTGTCTTAGCCAATCCTAGGGATGCTGCGATTATTCTTTTACCGATTCCTTGGCCTCGATAGGGCTTTAACACAGCAATCCTCTCAAGCTTCGCTTGGATACCAATTTTGTACCTAATTCTCGCAGTTCCAATTGGAATGTCGTTATCATAGGCAATAACATGGTCTGAATTTTGATCTAGCCCATTAATGTCTACCTCTCGTTTTATTCCTTGTTCTTCGGTAAAGACTTGGCGTCTTACTTCCTGGGCGTCTTTTAATTCTTGTGAAGTATCAACCTTCTTAACTATTAAGTTAGTCATGTTTGGTGGTGAATGTTTATTCAGCTTTTTGGTCATTGCGATGTGTGGATTCTGGCCACCCTAACCAAGTGGTCACCTTCTATCTAGCCGAGTAAACTACTGCCAGTTTCGATTTCTTCATTCAGTTCCCATTGTAACTAGGTTGACTCTGCCTCCCGGGCCCTGGCTCGTCGCCCCCTTTCTGAGGCTACTACTGCTCCCAAGCCAAAGAGGATGACAGCCAGTCCAATGAAGAAGCCTAAGTAGGGGATTAGCCTCAAAAGCCTAAGGATGACAAGGCCTAAGGCTAAGGCTCCGACCATGATAGCTTTACTCTCCACCCTTCTGAAGCGGCCAATAATCCACCTTCCGATAAATAGGCCAACAGGGATTTGGGCCAGGTAAATAGCTATCCCCCAGAGAGCCAAGGCAATTAGTCCTACTGGTATGCCAATAATTGTGATGCACACTATTATAGCGGCGATAGGAGTAACAAACAGGATAAGAGCTCCCCAACCAGCGCTGGTCCCAGGTCTACTTCGTATAGACTCGGCGATAGATGTCAATCGTCTTGGGGCAAGGAGAATGATAACCAGCCCTGCTATCAAAGCCATTATGAAGCCTGTTACCTTGCCTCCTATGCCAGAGAAAAGGACGAAGGGGAAGGGTTTAGCTTGTTTTTCCTTTACTTCGGGCAGGTTATGAGTGGTCATGCCACCAATTTGGGCACCGGATTGGATGTCAGCTTCTTCTTCACAGGTGTAGGTTAGGTCGCCTTGAATATTTGCCGTAGGCAATATTGTCAGGCTCTCAACTTTGAGAGCAATGTTTCCCTTTACCCCGTTTCTTATGGTGACCTCGCTTGCTCCACCCTTGATGTCACCCTCAATAAGTCCATCAATGCGTGCAATTCCAGCGCCGAAAAGGAGGTCACCACCAATTTTGGCTGTACTGGCTATATTCACCTGGCTACACCCAACTATTACATCGCCGCTAACATCGCCATTAATGATGATAGTTTCGCCTGCTGCTCGCACAGCGTGACCAACATTGCCATTGATGTTAACTGTCCTGCCAGCAGCCATAACACTACCGTTAACTATGCCATTGACGATAATAGCGTTACCGACAGCCCAGAGGTCGCCGTTGATAGTGCCATCAATGATAACAGTGTTAGCACCCACATACAGGTCATCATTGATCACCTCTCCACCCGGGACAGTGACCATATTCCCGCTCCGGGCATCAAAAGCCAAAACTGGCGCTGCCGAGAATACCATCAATAATGTGAACGTAAGAATGATAGTTAGCCCTCTAAAAATATGTTTTGCCATATCTACCTCCTTATGAGCTTGCTGGCTATATTTGGTTAATCCCGATTTTATCTATTAAAGGAACTAAAGTAAACACTGGCTAAGGTAACAAATAGCATTTCGATTGTTAACCCTCTACCAAATAGCAGTTTATGTTTGTCTGAAATCTTGCGTAGCCAGTTCGGTTAATGTCATGGTTTTTGCGGTTGCTGAAATTGTATGGAAACCACTTCGCTTCCTGCTTCAAATAGCTGTGACTTGATTTCATGCACCAGGCCCCAGGATTGTGCTTCCTCTGGGTTCAGAGTTGTCCTTTCAAGCATGGCATTCGTCACATCCTTTACACTTTTGCCTGTGTTTGCCGCAATTACTTTGGCGATGTTCTCGATGTCAATTCTTAATCCCTTTAATCTTTCTTCTAGCTGTTTTTCTTCTAAATTCTGGTTTCCCTTAAATTGGGCGTTAACACCGTGAAGCAAGAATCTCGCTTGGGGCACTGACAGCCTCCTTGAGCCGGCACAATATAAGACGATGCCTATTGAATCTACGCTACCGAAGTTGTGTGTAGTTATCGTGGCTGGCAACCCTTTGAGGTAATTATACGTGCTCAAACCGTGAATAACAGAGCCACCAGGTGAGGAGATAAGGATGATGAAATCTCTTATCCCTTGCTTCATTTTCTGGTCAATAGCATTCATAAGAGCGTTGACTGTAGCATCTATGACAGGGGCGAAGAACTTAATTACCACTGGTTTCATAGCCATGTTTGTCTCCTCCTTAAAATAACGCTGATGTTGTTTAACATATGGTGAACCTCCCATCATCTTTTGATATTGAAAGTTTATGCACGTTTTTCTCCAGCCATCCTATTTTCTCTGCTTCTCTTATGTCGAATTCTGGAACATAAGGCTTGATGTCTAAAAGGGGAGTTCCATCTACGATGTCTACATCTTGAATATGGAGTATATTCTCTCTAATCTTGATAAGACGCACTACCGAGATGCCAATTGGGTTTGGTCTACTTGGGCCGCGCATGGCAAAGACTCCATGTGCTTCGTTATCCATATACGGTTTTACTTTTAAGAACGGTCTTCTGGATAAATGAAAATGGTATATCAATATAATGTGAGAAAAGCCTTCGACATCTTTTAAGCCTTCAGCATATTCTGGGAATACCTCAACTGTTCCATTGATACCCTTGCCACCCGCAGGTTGTATAGGTGTCCCTTTGGGCTCTTTGAAGGGAGAATGGATGACTCCGATTGGCTTGTACTTTATCTCATTCATAGTTTCATTTCTGTGTATCTGCTCTGATTATAGCAAATATCGTAGAGTTAGGAGGTCGTTTAGCAACCCCCCTCCTGTCATTTTGAGTCCTTCGCTCCCTGTCATTCTGAGCGCATGAGCCGAAGCCCGAATGAAATGAAGAAGAATCTCACATCCCTCAGGACAGGCTCCGCGAAGAATCTAGACCCTTCGCTATCGCTCAGGGTGACAAAAGAAACGCTCTCAGAGTTAATAGTTTCGGTACCGGTTGAGAATAAAATTGAGGTTGGGAAGTTTTGCTGTGCTATACTTGTAGATAGGGATTAGCTATGGAGGATATAGATAAGGTAAATCTTAAAGGCAGGCTAGAATCTTTGGCTAAGAGCATGGGGGCAACTTACTTCGGCATAGCTGACCTTACTCCTGCCAGGCAGTGTATTTCAGAGCAAGGCGGAGAATTTCTAGCTCAGTTTCCGCGAGCTGTTTCTCATGGCTTCGTTCTTATGGATAGCATTGTAAATGTGCTGAGATATCATAGCGATGCTGCTGCCATACATACCTATTGGTATCACGCGCATCAAATTGTAAATCCCCGCATAGACTCGATTTCTTTGATGTTAGCCCAATCCCTGGATAAAGCCGGTTTTCAAGCTTTCATTGTCCCGTCTTCTCAAAGAGTGGGTAAAACTAGACTTGCTGGTGTGTTCTCCCACAAATTAGCAGCTCATTTAGCTGGACTGGGATGGATTGGCAAGAG
>Ga0209979_1000651_pt1 | contig 44506 bp, 47 predicted proteins | sample AnhtaG_FD_183114 | JGI IMG/M metagenome (GOLD analysis project Ga0209979, IMG submission 183114) | Deep subsurface microbial communities from Anholt, Denmark to uncover new lineages of life (NeLLi) - Anholt_01485 metaG (SPAdes) (version 2) | ecosystem: Environmental > Aquatic > Marine > Oceanic...
CCGACGAGTCGGCGGCGTCGGCCGCGACGGAGTCGCTGAAGGGGACGCAACTCCACGGTCGCACGATGGATATCGTCGAGTCTGAGCCTCCGGGCAAGCGGCGCAGTAATTGGAGCCGCGGCCGGTCTGGCGGGCGCCGCCGCTAGCAGGGCGTCGGGGTGCCCGCGAGCGTCGATTCCCGTCTCCCGCTCCATGCCGAACTAGACGTCACAACGCATGCGTGGCGAGGGCCGCCGGAAGGCGGCCTCCTGCTTCTCAGGCAGGTGCTCGCGCGCAGGCAAGCAGTCCCCGCAAACTTGGCCTCTAGGGCATTGTGTTGTTATGGCGCTTTCCCTATAGTCGTGACATGGCCAGGACATTGGACGAGACACGGCGAAAGCGGCGCGAGGCCATGCGCTGGTATCGTCTCAGACTTCGACCGCAACACGAACCGTTTACGCCTACCGAGATTAGGCAATTGCGCGAGCGACTCGGCCTAAGTCAGCGAGCTTTCGCAGCCCGTGTGGGTGTCGAAATGGGGACGATAACTAGGTGGGAAAAGGGCCACACCACCCCTCGCTTTCTCGCTACTGAGCGGTTGCGGGAACTCCAGAGAGAATCAGAGGCACCATGATCCAAGCCGTCGTCTGCCGTCGTGTCACTACCAGTACCTGGGCTGAAGAGACCCTCTAACCAGCGGGGAGCTCGTGGAGTTGCCCAACATCTGCAATGTGAGCGACCTCTGCCGACAAGCCAGTGATCACCCCGCGCCCTTTTCGGGCGCGGTCACTTCTGCACGTGACCATGAACTAGCTCACCCTATCGGCCCGCTCCTTCCGCCGCGTGCCAAAATTGGCCCGCACCACTGCTGACCTGGCAGGCTCCTAGGTCAATAGTACGCTTCAGGTAACGCGGGCTCTCCAGTATCGACGGCGGAAGAGCGGCTAGTCTGCAGCCGCCATGGCGAGCGGCCACGGAGGCGACGAGGCTATCGGCATTTCAATCGATCCAGTAGGGTATTCGCATAAAGCCTTGCCCCGCTGGGAGAAGTCCTTACGAAGTTATCCACCACCCTTGACACTATATCCACGGAGGTGTATAAGTGCTCTACGGCCTGATAGGGGCCCAATCTGAGATGGCTATCTTAATCGCAAAAAATAGATTTGACGAAGTACGAGTAAGTTTGTTGACATATTGTACCGATTGAGGTATTTATAGAGAGTATAACGAAAAGTCTTATCGGGGGTTAGCATGGCCGTGGAACCGAGGTGCGGCGGTAGACTAGGGGGAGGGGGCTTGCCGGCCTCGGACGGGCGGTGGAATCGGCAACACGGCGGTGGTGGCGATTGGCTTTGTTTGAGGGGGGTGTTAGGGCTGGCACGTAGGTGATGGGGAGGAGAAGAATAAAGGCCCCGGGTGGCTGCCACCGCCGGAGCCTGGCAATAGGCGCGAGCGATCACACCCTTTGCCATTTCTATTCTAATGAAACCGCATCAAGGCTGCAAGCGGCGGTGGCGAGATTATCGGTTTTTCACCCGGCCCTCCTGGACCAGAGTCCTTCGTTCCAAGCCCCCTCCCGGATCCCCAGAACCAACCCCTCCAGGAATAAGGTAGTCAAGGCGTCATTTGGTCAAGCGACGAACGAAGGAAGCGGAAGAGTATGAAAGGAGGAAGGAAAGATGAAGAGGAAGATAGTCCTTGGCGTGCTGCTGGTGCTGGCGGGCGTGGTGAGCCTTGGGGCCCTGCTGATGTGGGGGCCGGTCGGTAGCACCCCTGAGGCCTTGGCCACCCAGGTGTACGACCTTGTACAGGGGGACAAGGAGGTCGTTGTCGGGCAGGTCCAAGTGGACAATGACGGTACCTATCTGAACGTTCGGTACCAGCCGGATGCGGGCCTTTGCCTGAGGGAGGTACACGTGTGCGTGAGCGACCAGTCCTTTGAGTGGGTCGCGCCGGGTAGCAAGAAGAAGTGCGAGGACGAAGGGGGTGTTCACCGGGGCTTTGAGTTCGATCCGTGCGAGGACGACTACATCGTCACCATACCTCTGGCGGAGATCGGTGCCCTGGTCGACTTGTGTCCATCCATTAACATCCAAGCCCATGCTGTTGTTGAGAACGGGTGCGGTGAGCAAGAGACCGCTTACGCCAACGAGTTCAAGGCCAGCTTTGAGCACTTCCTCTGCTATTGCCCAGCCCCGTAGCGGTGGCAGTACGCCTCGTCGAAAGCAGCACCCGAATTCGGACAGCACTGTGCAAGCCCAGCGGCGGCGGCGAGTTTGCCAGCTAGTTTAGCCGATCTCTAGCCGGCCAGAGGTCTGCTGGAGAGAGGACAGAATTTGGAATAGGAACGGCTAGTGCGAGTCGCAAGAACCGTGGCCGTGGACGATGCGACTCTCGTTGACCAGGCGGTAGCGGGAGACCGTGAGGCTTTCGGGGAGCTGTACGAGCGGTACGTTAGCCGCGTTCACAGGTATCTCTTGTACTTGGCCGCGGATGTCGATGCCGCTCAAGACCTCACCGAGCAGACCTTCTTGCGGGCCCTGGCAGCGATCCACCGCTACGAAAAGCGGGGAGTTCCATTCGTAGCCTGGCTTCTGCGGATAGCCCATAACCTTTACCTAAATGGTCGGTGTGTTCAGCGAAACAGTTCGTCAATCGGTGACAACCAGGACGGCAAAAGGGAGTCGCCCGAATTGTTCTGTGAAGCGAGGCAAGGGCAGAGGAAGTGATGCAGGCTGTGCAGGCTCTTAGCCGAGACCAGCGTGAGGTGATCATCCTACGGTTTATCGAGGGACTGAGCTATGCCGATACGGCTCGCATCCTGGGGAAGAGCGTGGGGGCGGTGAGAGTAGCTCAGTACCGTGCCTTGCGCGCTCTACGGCAGAGGCTGGAGGATGGTGACCTTAGCGAGCATAGTCCTAGCTCTGGCTGAGGCTCTCTTCCTTCCGGTGACGGAGGGAGGTCTGCCGACGAATAGGCGGTGACTGTTTTGGGGCTGGTTGACGGGTTGCAGGCCAGGCAGCAGGGACAATAGCGGAGACAGGGCCTCTTGGTTGCGCGTGCCTGGCATTTACTTTTCTCTACCCTCTATTCACGCTCCTGGCGGCCAAAATCGTGGCTTCTTGGCCCAATCCTCAGGCACACTTGGCATAACGGGGAGCCAGCTCTGGTACGGCCTCTCGATGGGCTGGTTCCTACGGCGGCAGAATGGTGTAATAGCCATCGAGATGATGTGTTTAGCAAGGGGGAGGTCACAAGACGTGGCGCTCTCCGCATAGATGAACCCGGGAGGAACTAACACGTCGAAAAAGAGTTGTTCCGCCAACAACGAGGAGGCTGGGCTCCCAGTGGTCTCGGTTGTGTCGGGCCGCCGTGGGGCTGCAAGTAAGCGGTCGATGGATTCTCCCTCGAGTCCATCCCGATCATTGCGATCTTGTCTGGGGCATTCGCGACCGCCAGGAAGGAGCTGAAAGATGGTTCGTACACTGTTTACACCGCTAGTGATCGTCGTCGGATTGGTCATGCTGGCGGCAGCGGTTGGGCTGTCGTCCATGTCGACTGCGGAGGGTGGCCCGGCCCAGCAGTATCCGCCCCCGTGTCCGTGCGTCGTCACCGTCTCCGTGGGTGAAGCTGCTCCGAATATAGAGGATTGCATCCCCATCACCTGCAAGGCGACCGACACGGCGGGCGCGCCCGTAGTCGACCTTGAGTGCAGGATGTCGGTCATTACCCCCACGGGCACGGATGCTACCGTGAGCCCGGGATCAGTGACGACCGACGTAAACGGGGAAGCTACAGCGGAACTGTGTGTCGGAAGCATCGCCGGTTCTATAGTTGTGGAGGCCGAGACAGACTGCTGTGGCAGTACGGGGCAGGTTGAGGTTGCACCGGGGGCCGTTCTTGCGCCCCCTCCTGCTGAGCCGGGGGCGCCGCCCGCAACCGGAGCCGGCACTGGCGGTGGCGACTCTTGGCCCGCTTCGCTCATCGCTATTTTGAGCGCGATAGCGTTCGCGGCTGGCTCCGTCTTGGTTTGGCGGATAGGCAGCCGGCGGCGTCGGAGTTCCTAGGTCCCCGCTAACTCTCGGACGGATCAGCGTTCTGCCGTCTCGGCTGGGCCCGGGTGGGGTAGGCCAATGGCGGTGGCAGTAGAGGCAACGCAGGATGGGCTGTACACGGGACATCCGTCTCGCGGAGCTCGCAGTCGGTGAGAGACTCGAGGTTTCGATGGGTAAGGAGTCGCGGCGTCATCAGCATTGCGATTCTGGTCGCGCTGCTGGTGATCGTGGCTGTGGAGGCGTTTCGGTACGTGCGGATCTATAACGACCTGGCTGAGGGCAAAGACCTCTTGACCGGCGCAGCCGACCTGATGGAACAAGAGGGCCTTGATATCGCGAGGGACGACCTGAGCGAGGCGGCCCAACGCTTTGAGTCGGGCCGAGGGAAGCTCGACAGCGCGTCCGATGCTCTCGGCTCGGATCCCTTCGCCTTGGCCGCTGGCCACTTGCCCTGGCTAGGGGGCCAGGTCGATGCGGCCACGGACCTCGCGGCGATAGGCGTTCACGCTTCGGACATGGGTATGGAAGCCGCAGCGGCGATGCGTACCTATCAAGGGATGAGGGACGCGCAGGGGGGAACGCTATCAGAAAGGGTCGTGCCAGTCCTGGAGGCCGTCGAGCCCAACGTGGCCCTCATTGAGGAGAAGCTCGCTACGGTGCGGGAGAGACGGGGGGAAATAGCTGACGACGGCCTGCTCGGTCCCCTCAGCTCAGCGGTCGACCAGCTGGATGACCACATGGAGGAACTGGAAACCCGCCTCACGGACTATAGGCGGGCAACAGCTATGGCGCCCCAGGTGCTGGGCTATGACGGGCCTCAGACCTACCTCGTCCTGGCTCATGACAACACCGAGATGCTGGGCACGGGCGGCTTCATTTTGGTCTATGGATTCCTCACTTTCGACAAGGGGACGATGGAGAGGCTCTTCTTCGATGACGTTGGGGGCATCAACCCGGACTGGCCTCCGGCAAGTAACGGCTACATTGACCCTCCTCGGCCTCTACAGCGCCAGCTTCTGGGCGACTGGCCGATGGGACTGGCGGAGGCGAGCTGGTGGCCGGACTTCCCGACGGCTGCCCGAAAGGCGATTGAGATCTACCACACCAATAGCGGCACCCAGGAGCCCATCGACGGAGTCATTGGCGTCAACTTCCTGACCCTTGAGAAGCTGCTGGAGGTGCTGGGGCCGATGACGGTCGACGAATATGACACCACCGTCACAAGCCAGGACGTGACTGAGAAGACCCTCATCATAACCCACCCCAAAGGTACTAGGCTCTGGGAGACGGACCGCTATGATTTCGTCGGCTATCTGGCCGAGGACGTCATCGACGGGACGCTCAGCGCCGGCCCCTCCAAATGGGCATCGATGTTGAGCGCGCTCCGCACGGTGGGGCGGGAGAAGAACCTGCTCCTGTACCACACTGATCCAACGGTGGAGGGGGTCATCGCCGACTTCGGCTGGGATGGAGGCCTAAAGGGAACCGGCGGCGATTATCTCATGGTGGTCGACTCCAGCCTGCGGAGCACAAAGCTGAATCTCGTGGTAGAGCCCCGCATCGATCTGCATGTGAGCATCGATTGGGAAGGAAACGCAACCAACGTGGTCACCGTAGCCTATGCGAACGACTACTCAGCATGGTCTGAGGGAAAGGATCCCCATCTGGCGGGGCTTATCATCGGCCACGGTTCGCTTGCGCTTTATGGCGACTACCTACGGCTGCTGGTACCTGACGGCGCCAGCCTCATAGAAGTAGCAGAGGAAGGAACCCCGGTGGGGCCAGATGACACCTGGTCTGAACACGGAAAGGCCGTTCTGGCCCGCTTCTTCGTTCTGCCTCTGGACGCGAAGAAAGAGCTCGCCTTCACATACACGGCTCCTTTGGTCGTGGAGATGAGCGAGGACTCTCATGAGTACCTCCTATACATTCAGAAGCAGCCTGGCACCCGGGCGATTCCTCTCACCATCACCATCGACCCACCGCCTGGATGGAAGATTGTCTCCACCGAGCTCGACGGGGAGGAGTTGGAGGGCAAGCCCAACAGAATCGTGACTGATCTGCGGGAGGACCGCGAGGTAGTGGTCAGATATGAGCCGCGTGACTAAGGGGCAAGCAATGCAGATGGTGGTTCTGGCCGGTGGATTGGGGACAAGGCTATGGCCTCTGACTGACCAGATGCCGAAGTCGCTGATCCCAGTCAACGGCAGGCCATTCCTTGAGCATCAGCTAGAGCTCTTCAAGCGGAACGGGATACGCGACATCGTCCTCTGTGTGGGTTACCTGGGCGGCGAGATCAAGAGGTATTTCGGCGACGGAAGCCGCTTCGGCGCCGATATTCGCTACAGCGAAGAAGGTGAGGAGCTTCTGGGCACGGCCGGTGCCATCCGGAACGCGGAGGCACTTCTTGCCAACGAATTCTTCCTGACATACGGCGATTCCTACCTGCTCCTCGACTACGGGGCCGTTACGGACCGCTTTCGGCAGCGAGACAGGCTGGGGCTGATGGTGGTCTACCGGAACTGCAATCATTTGGACCGGAGTAATGTCATCGTCGAAGGCGACCTGGTCAAGGTGTACGACAAGGAAGGGCACACGCCAGAGATGGACTACATCAACTACGGCGTTTCCCTCTTGCGCAAGGAGGCTCTTACCCTCATCCCGCCGGGCAGACCCTTCACGCAGGAGGAGCTCTATCAACTACTCATTGAGCAAGAGCAGCTACTGGCCTTTGAGACAAATCAGCGCTTCTACGAGATCGGTTCTCCGAGAGGCCTGGACGAGTTTCGCCGATTGGTAGCAGAGGGAGTTATCAGGCCGTGATCGTCACTCGAACTCCAACGCGAATCTCGCTAGGCGGCGGCGGCACCGATATCCATTCCTACGCTTCCAGATACGGAGGCTTTCTCATCAGCGCCGCCATCAACAAGTACGTGTATATCACCGTCAACAAGCGCTTCGAGGACAGCATCCGGGTGAGCTATTCCAAGACGGAGATAGCCGACAGCGTGGACGACATAGAGCACCCGATCGTCAGGGAGACGCTTCGTTTTCTGGGGCTGGAGGGTAGCTTGGAGATCGTGTCCATAGCGGACGTCCCGGCCAACACCGGCCTGGGCAGCTCCGGTGCCTTCACCGTCGGCCTGCTGAACGCCCTCCATGCATACAAACGAGAGAATGTCTCGCAGGAAACCCTGGCTGAAGAGGCGTCCACCATCCTAATGGACGTTCTGGGCGAGCCCATCGGCGTGCATGACCAGTACCTCACCGCCCTGGGCGGCATAACCTGCCTGGCCATCGGCCAAGACGGCACGGTCCAAGCCAGCCCACTGGCGATGTCCGATGGCATCGTTGAGGAGTTAGAGGCCAGCCTTCTGTTGGTTTACACCGGCGTGAAGAGGCGCGCCTCGGAGGTGCTGGGCGACGAGAGCCGGGCTATCTCTCGAGGGCAAGACGGCGTCACGGCAGCGCTCCACACGGTGAAGGAGATAGGTTGGCAGGTCAAGGAGGCCCTGGAGACAGGAAACTTGCAGCGCTTTGGCGAGCTCCTCGACCATCACTGGCAGTCCAAGAAGAGGCTATCCACGAAAGTCAGCTCTGACTTGATCGACCGCTGCTACGAGCTGGCCAAGAGGAACGGGGCTCTGGGGGGCAAGATCATGGGCGCTGGTGGCGGTGGATTCTTCATGTTCTACTGTGACAACCACAGCAAGGCTCGTTTGAGGGAAGCGATGGCCGCAGAGGGCCTGCGGGAGATGCGGTTCGCTATCGACTTCGACGGTTCGAAGGTGGTGGTGAAGTTATGATCGTACGCGCGAAAACGTTCAGGACTGTGAATAGTCGCAACGTCATCGACGTTTATCTGGATGCCGTCCAAGACATAGGACGGGCGCTACCGCGCGAGGATATCGAGCGTGTGGTGGACATGCTGTACGAAGCCTGGCAGGAGGGTAAGGCCGTGTTCACCATGGGCAACGGCGGCTCGGCGTCAACCGCCACCCACCTGGCCTGCGACCTGGCGAAGTGCACTATAGTGCCCGGCTGCCAGCGCCTGAAGGCCATGGCTCTCGTGAACAATGTGCCCCTGGTGAGCGCCTGGACCAATGACTCCGGTTTCGGCAGCATCTTCGCCGAACAGCTCGAGCCCTGGCTCACCGAAGGGGATGTCGTCATCGCCCTGTCCGTCCATGGGGGCTCCGGGGAGGGCGACGCTGGTCCCTGGTCCCAGAATCTACTGCGAGCCGTCAGGTTGGCCAAGGAGCGAGGGGCTAAGGTCATCGGGTTCAGCGGATTCGATGGCGGTGCTCTAGAAGATATGGCCGACGTGTGTCTTGTGATTCCCGTTGATGAGGAGCCTCTTGGCACTCCCCTGGTGGAGTCCTATCATGTGCTGCTTCATCACCTGATCTGCGCCGCCCTCAGGCTGCGCATCGCGGAGAATAGCGATGAATAGGGCGGTGTTCCTGGACCGCGACGGGGTCATCAATGCTGCGATGTGGGACCCGATAGAGGGCAAACCGGATACGCCCTACAGGCTGGAAGACTTTGCGCTGCTGCCCGACGCCGCCCAGGCGCTGGTGGCCATCAACGAGATGGGCTTCTTGGCTGTGGTGGTATCCAACCAGCCAGGGGTGGCCAAGGGGAAGTGCGGTCTTGAGCTACTAGAGGCGCTGAATGACCGTCTGAGGGCGTCCCTGGCCGAGGAAGGGGCGCGGCTGGACGGCACATACTATTGCCTCCATCATCCGGAAGCCGTCGTGCCTGCGCTCCGTGTGGACTGCGCCTGTCGCAAGCCCAGGCCGGGGCTATTGTTGCAGGCGGCCAAGGAGCTAGATATTGATTTGGCGCGGTCGTACATGATTGGCGACCAGCAAACGGACATCCAAGCGGGGCTGGCCGCTGGGTGCAAGACGGTGCTCCTTGATGGCCACTTGCCTCCGGATGAGCGACCTGAAGCGTCGCGCGTCCAGCCTCACTGGACCGCAAGAGATCTTACCGCGGCCGTCGGGGCGATCCGAGGTGTGGAAGGAGGACAGCTATGGAGATCTTCATTGACTCGGCAAACCTAGAGGAGATCCGCCGCTGGCTCGAGTACGGCGTCGTGGACGGAGTGACCACCAACCCTACGATTCTGCTCAAAGACGGTGGCCATGACATGGAGACGAGAGCCAAGGAGATCGCCGAACTTGTGTCTCCGCGGCCCGTCTCCGTCGAAGTCACCACGAACGACCGGTCCGAGATGATCGAACAGGCACGCGAGTTTGCCAGTTGGGCATCGAATATCGTCGTGAAGATCCCAGTGGTTAACGAACACGGAGAACCGTCACTGGGGGTAGTAAGAACACTCGTCCAGGAAGGCATCAAGGTGAACATGACCGCCTGTCTCTCTTTCGGACAAGTGGTGCTCGGGGCCAAGGCCGGGGCCACGTACGTCAGCATCTTTGGCGGTCGGGTGGCCGACGAAGGGCACGACGCTCCCCTGCTTATCCGACAAGCGGTCGACTGGCTCAAGGAATGGGAATACCCCAGCCAGATCATTGTGGGAAGTATCCGAGAGGTGATCAACATCCAAGATGCGGCTCTGGCGGGGGCCCATATTATCACCGTGCCGGCTCAGTTCATGAGCAAGATGATCGATCACCACTACAGCCGGGCCACGGTCGCGCAGTTCAACGAAGACGCCAAGAAGGCGTTGGCCAAGATTGCCGAAGTGCGCGCGAAGGTGCGAGCGTAGAGCCATGGAGCGTGTTTGCGTCATCGGACTAGGCCGCGTTGGTCTGACCCTGGCCGTAACCTTGGCCGATGTTGGCATGGAGGTCATGGGGGTCGACATCGATAAGGCCACGGTGGCTAGCTTGCTGGAGGGAAGGCCCCACTTCTACGAAAGGGGGCTGGAAACGCGCCTCAAGAAGTTGCTGGGGCAACGCCTCACCATCAGCCACGAACTGGCGGGCGACCAGTATAGCGCGTATGTCATCGCGGTGGGGACTCCGGTAGACAACAGCACGCGTAGGGTGATCCTCGAGCCTCTGACCCGGGCCGTGGAGGAAGTGGCTCAGCACTTCTCGGAGGGCAGCCTCATTGTCCTGCGCAGCACGGTCCCTGTGGGAGCGACACGGCAGATCGCACTGCCCCTCCTTGAGGCGCAACGCAGGCCCTTCCACTTGGCGTTCTGCCCTGAGAGGACGTTGGAGGGGGAGGGGCTAGTCGAACTCCGCCAACTGCCTCAGATCATAGGCGGGCTGGACCAGGAGAGTGTAGATCGGGCAGCGTCCTTCTTCTCATGGGTCACCGACACAACCGTCCGAATGCCGTCGCTGGAAGCGGCCGAGATGATCAAGCTGATAGACAACAGCTTCCGAGACGTCAATTTCGCCTTCGCTAACGAGATCGCTCTCATCGCCGAAGGGCTGAAACTGGACGGCGCCGAGCTGATTCGCCTAGCCAACCTGGGCTATCCGAGGAACAGCATAGCCCCACCCGGTTTCGTGGGTGGCGCCTGCCTCTCCAAGGACCCCTACATATTGGCCGGCTCGGCGGCGGACATCGGTTGCGAAGCCAGGCTCACGCTCGCAGCCCGCTCCGTGAACGAGTCCCTTGCGGCTCACGTCGTCGACAGGCTCCAACGGGCGCTCACTGGCGTGAATAAGCGGCTGGAGGACTGCAGGGTGTTTGTGGCCGGTCTGGCCTTCAAGGGGCAACCGGAGACCGATGACCTGCGAGATTCGCCAGCCGTGGCCCTGGCGGAGTGCCTCCAGAACGGTCGCTACTCTCCGACCATATACGGCCATGACTTCGTAGCCTCTCCCGGAGTGATACGGAAAGCCGGCATAACCCCGTGCTCCGTCCGCGAGGGATTTGAGGGGGCCGACGTCGTCATATTTATGACCAACCACCCCGGTTACGCGAGGCTGGACCTCCAAGACTTGACTCCTTTGATGAACAAGCCCGCCGTACTCTTCGACGGCTGGCACATCTTCGATCCTGCCGACGTCAGATCGCTGAGCGGAGTGATCTACGGAGGTTTGGGCGTTGGCTAGGGTGCTTATCACCGGTGGAGCCGGTTTCATTGGCTACCACCTGGGCAAGGCCTTGGTGGAGGACGGGTACGAGGTCACCCTGTGCGACAACCTATTTCGGGGCAAGATGGACGGTGACCTCGCCGCTCTCTGCCAGCGCACCAATGTGCACTTCCTCAACTGCGACCTCACAGCGCCGAGGTCCACAGAACAGTTGGGGGTCGGGTATGACTATGTCTACCACCTAGCTGCGGTGAATGGAACCAGGTACTTCTACGAAATGCCGCACGTTGTCTTACGGGTCAACGTTCTAGCTTTGACAAACGTCCTCGACTGGTTCGTCCAAGCGGGCTGCGGGAAGATGCTGTTCGCTTCGTCTTCAGAGGTGTACGCAGGAACGGCCAGGTCCTTTGGGGTAGCGATCCCCACTCCTGAAGACGTTCCTCTCGTAGTCGACGACATACACAATCCCCGGCTGTCCTACGCGGGCAGCAAGATGATAGGCGAGCTTCTCGTCTTGAACTACGCTCGCGCGTACGGCTTCCCCTATACTATTGTTCGCTACCACAACATCTACGGCCCGCGAATGGGACACGAGCACGTCATTCCTCAGTTCTGTCTTCGCATATTGAGGCGTGAAGATCCCTTCCCTATCTACGGGGCTGATGAGACCAGGGCATTCTGCTACATTGACGACGCCATACGGGCCAGCCAGCTCGTCATGGAGTGCGATGAGACCAACTCCTGCACGCTGAACATAGGCAACCCCCATGAGGAAATCGCTATGGTCGATCTGGCGACCCTGATGTTCGAGCTCTTCAGCTTTCATCCAAGCGTGAATATCCACCCAGCGCCTCAGGGCAGCGTCAAGCGCCGTTGCCCCGACATAAGCAGGCTCACGCGCCTCACCGGCTATCGCCCGCAGACGACTCTAAGAACGGGCCTCGTCAAGACGCTGCTCTGGAATCAGAAGGCGGTCATGCTGGAGGAGGCCCAACTTGAGAAAAGTGAATCGGCGCGATCAGGAGGGCAGATGAATGGCTAGGAAGGCCTTTATCACGGGTATAACAGGACAAGACGGGTCCTATCTGGCGGAACTCCTCTTGGCCAAAGGCTATGAAGTTCACGGACTCATCAGGAGAGCCAGCACCTTTAACACCACTCGCATCGATCATCTCTTTGTAGATCTGCACGAGGGAACGACCAAGCTCTTTCTCCACTACGGTGATTTGTCCGACAGCAATCAGTTGACCCATCTGATCTACGAAACCCAGCCGGACGAAGTGTACCACCTGGGGGCGCAAAGCCACGTTAGGGTCAGCTTCGACATCCCCGAGTATACCAGCGACATAACAGGCCTCGGAGTCATCAGGGTTCTCGAGGCCCTGAGAAGAAGCGGAGTGAAGGCCCGGTTCTACCAGGCCTCCAGTAGCGAAATGTTCGGAGACGCGCCTGCCCCTCAGAATGAGCAGAGCCCTTTCCGGCCACGGAGCCCTTACGCGGCAGCCAAGGCCTACGCCTTCTGGGTTACCACCAACTACCGTGAAGGATACGGCCTCTTTGCCTGCAACGGTATCCTGTTCAACCATGAGTCGCCACGGCGGGGCGAGACCTTCGTGACCCGCAAGATCACCCGGGCGGTCGCCGCAATATTGGCCGGCCGGCAACGTTACCTTTATTTGGGCAACCTGGACGCGAGGAGGGACTGGGGCTACACTCCCGAGTACGTCGAGGCCATGTGGCTCATTCTCCAGCAGGATCAGCCAGGAGACTACGTTGTCGGCACCGGCCAGTGCCATTCGGTCCGGGACTTCCTGAACGAGGCCTTTGCCTACGTAGGGCTGGATCCGCAAGAGCACGTGCGGACCGACCCTCGCTATTTTCGGCCCACCGAGGTGGACCTACTGATAGCGGATGCGACAAAGGCCCGCAACGCGTTGGGGTGGGCTCCCAGAGTCACCTTCAAGGAGCTGGTGCGCATCATGGTAGATGCAGATATGGAGGCTCAAGGGCTGGAGGCCCCGGGAGAGGGTAAAGCCGTCCTCCTTAGAGAAGGCTCTGCTTTGCCGTCCCCAATAGGAACAGGACGGACAAGGTCCGGTCGGTGAGCTGGCTAGCGAGCAAGAGGATCACGATAACAGGGGGGGCAGGCTTCCTGGGAAGCCATGTGGTCAAGAAGCTCCAGGATATGGGCTGTCGAGACATTTTTGTCCCCCGCAGCGCTGACTACGATCTGACTAGGATGGCAGATGTCGTCAGGATGTACGACGATGCTCGCCCGGAAATCGCCGTGCACGTGGCCGGCAAGGCCGGAGGCATTGGACTAAACAGGGAGAAGCCAGGGGAGCTATTCTATGACAACATCCTCATGGGTGTGCAGGTCATGGAACAGGCGCGGCTCCAAGGAGTGGAGAAGTTCGTCGCCATAGGCACCATCTGCGCGTATCCCAAATTTACGCCGGTTCCATTCAAGGAAAAAGATCTCTGGGCAGGGTACCCAGAAGAGACCAACGCTCCGTATGGGCTTGCGAAGAAGATGCTCCTTGTGCAGGCGCAGGCCTATCGCCAACAGTACGGGTTGAACGCTATCTACCTCCTCCCGGTGAATCTGTACGGGCCTCGTGACAACTTCGACCCGGCGAGCTCCCACGTAGTCCCCGCCCTCATCAAGAAGTGCATCGATGCCATCGAGGGGGGGAGAAACGAGATCGAGGTCTGGGGTACAGGCAAGCCTTCCCGTGAGTTTCTCTACGTGGAAGACGCGGCTGAGGCCATCGCACTGGCAACAGAACGGTACGATAAGCCCGAGCCAGTTAACATCGGCTCGGGCATGGAGATAACGATCCAGGACCTGGTGACCCTTATCGCCGAACTCACCGGGTTCGAGGGAAGAATCCTGTGGGACGGCACCAAGCCTGATGGCCAGCCTCGTCGCTCTCTGGACACCAGCCGAGCAGAAAAGGAATTCGGCTTCAAAGCCAAAACGGACTTCCGCGAAGGCCTCCGAAAGACCATCGAATGGTATCTAGCCCAAAGGTGCGATGTCCAGCCTCGGGGCGTCGTTCACAAGCGGGCGTTATGACGAAAGACATCCCCGGATCGCTAAAGGAACTCATCTGGCGCTTCTTTAGTGAGCAAGAGAAGTCCCCCTTTGTGCCAGGGCAGAGTCGAATTCCGCTCAACGCACCGACTTTCGGACGGGAAGAGGTCTGGGAGGCGCTGGAAAGCCTACTTTCCACCAGCGTCACCATGGGGACCAAGGTGCGACAGTTCGAGACCATGTTCGCCGAATATATCGGCGTCAGACATTCGGTGATGGTGAACTCGGGCTCTAGTGCCAACCTCCTGGCTCTATCAGTTCTCACTAATCCCCTGCTCGCGGGACACCTTCAGCCAGGAGACGAAGTGGTGACTCCCGCCGTTGGCTTTCCCACCACCGTCTTCCCCATCCTGAATGTGGGCCTTGTGCCCGTTCTGGTAGATGTGGACCTGAATACCTTCAATCTGATCCCAGAGGAGGTCGAGAAGGCCATAACTCCGAGGACTCGCGCCGTCTTGCTGGTTCATCTCTTGGGCAACCCGTGCGATATGGATAACATTACGGCCATTGCCCGCCGCCACAACCTGCTGGTCGTTGAGGACGCCTGCGAGGCCCACGGGGCTGAATACAAGGGGAAAAAGGTAGGCAGTTTGGGAGACCTCTCCACTTTCAGCTTCTACTTTGCCCACCACATCAGCACCGTAGAGGGGGGCATGCTCCTGACCGACAATGATGAATACGCAGAGCTGGCGAGGGCTCTACGGGTCTTTGGCTGGGCCCGAGATCTTAAGGGTCGGGAAGGTCTTGCAAGAGAATACCCGGAGATAGACCAGCGCTTTCTAATCATGAATATCGGCTACAATCTGCGGCCCACGGAGATACAAGGGGCTTTCGGTATTCACCAGGTAGGGAAGCTGGAGGGCTATGTAGAGCTAAGGAGGGAAAACGCCCGCTATTGGTGTGAGAAACTCGCGCCGTTTGCCCGCCACCTCCTTCTACACGATGAGAGGGAAGGCACGAGACATGTGTGGTACGGCTATCCGGTCACGGTGCGTCCTGACGCACCCTTCAGCCGAAAGGAACTGATGGACCACCTCGAGGCCAAGGGGGTGGAGACTAGGCCTATCTTCGCCGGAAACATGGACGAACAGCCGGCCATGCGCCTGGTCCCCTACCGCAAGGTGGGCGACCTGCCCAATGCCCGGCTCATACACCGTAATGCCTTCTTCTTCGGCAACCACCATGGTATTCGCAAAGAGGAGAGGGACGCTATCGTTTCCTATTTTCAGGAGTTCGTGAAGCAGAAGGCTGATGCGTAGGCTGTGAAAAGGGAGCTACTCGAGCCAGAGAGGGCAGGTGTTGCAGCTAGCTCCACTCGGCTGCTTGCTCTGCTACGAACTCCCCTGTACACTAGCGCTTTCTACCTCTGGGCAAACGCGGCAGGCGCAGCGGTCGCTGGGTTCGCCTTCTGGGCGCTGGTGGCCCGCGTGTACGACGCCGACGACGTCGGGCTGGGCTCAGCGGCCCTTTCGGCCCTAACCCTGCTGGCCATGTTTTCCCACCTGGGCTTAGGCCTGGGGCTTATCCGCTTCCTGCCGGAGTCCGGTGCCCGCGGGCCGCAGCTGGCGAACACGGTATTCACAACTAGTGCTGTCGGCGCCGTGGTCTTGTCGATCGGGTTTCTCATCGGGGTGCCCTTGTGGGCACCCCGCCTCGACTTCCTGCGCGAGCACCCATTGTACACGGTGGCTTTCATCTCGTTTGTGATGGCCAGCACTTTGTATCTTGTACAAACTTACACCTTTATCGCGATACGAAAGGCCAAGTACGTTCTGATCCAAGGCGTGTTCGTCCAGCTCAGCCGCCTGGCCCTGCCAGCGCTCATGGCAATCTTCTTCGGGGCCTTCGGCATAGTCGCGTCGGGGGGCATAGCGGTGGCACTGGGGGCGGTCATTGGGTTTGCCTTGCTGGCAAGGGGGTTGCCGGGTTATCGACCAACGGGAGTGGTCGACCGGGCTTCTGTGTTCAAGCTTTTGCCCTTTTCCCTGGGGAATTACGTTGCAGATTCGCTGCTGCTGACGCCTGGCCTGATTCTACCACTGGTGGTGCTAGGTTTGTTGGGATCCACAGAGGCAGCCTACTTCTATATGGCCTGGTTCTTAGGATTCCTCCTTATATCGGCCTCGACGTACCTGGCCTTGTCCTTATTTGCGGAGGGTTCTCACGACCCTGGAGCACTTCGCGTTCTCTCACGCAACGCCGTGCTGGGCGGAGTGGCGGTGGTTACCCTGGGCGCCTTGTTCGTGCTCTTGCTGGGTGACAAGTTGCTTCTGGCCTTTGGGCGGGAGTATGCTGCAGAAGGCGCGACGCTTCTCCGCATCGTGGCCCTAGCCGCTCTTCCCGCCGCAGTGGTCAATGTCTACCTTGGGGCCTTGAGGGTCACGAAGCGGGTGGGCGAGCTGGTAGCTATTGCCAGCGTAGTGGCCGTGACGACTGTGGCGCTGAGTTCTGCGCTTCTACCAGTGATGGGTCTGGCGGGGGCAGGCGTCGGCCTCGGCATCGGGCAGGGGCTTGGCTTGACCATCGTACTGAGCAGGCTGCTAACGACCGTCGAGGGGACAATGCCGCAAAGGATGCGCTGGCTCTTGGTGACTCTCGCGTGGCGATCCTAGAGCAAAGGATATCGGTTCGGACGAGGTGACCACAATGCAAGGACAAGGCCACAAGCGGGCAGAATCTGGACACCAGACTGAGGATGCGTTCTTGAGGACCAAAGCGGAAAGAGCGCTGAGTATCACAGCCCTGATCTGCACACTGAACGAGGAGGAGAGCCTGCCCCACGTATTGCCCGGGATTCCAGACTGGGTCGATGAGGTGCTGCTGGTGGATGGTCATTCGACGGATAACACCGTGGCTCTGGCCAGGGAATTGCGACCGGACATTCGAGTCGTGACCCAGCCGGGTCGCGGCAAAGGAGACGCGCTGAAGTGCGGGGTGCGCAAGGCTAGAGGGGACATCGTTGTCACTCTGGACGCGGACGGTGAAACCGACCCCGAAGACATGCTACGCTTCGTTCAGCCTCTTCTTAATGGGTATGATTTCGCTAAGGGCTCCCGCCTGGCCCATGGCAGACCAATTCGAATGCCTCGCTACCGGTGGTTTGGCAACAAGGTCTTGGCCGTAACCTTTAACCTCCTTTACGGGACACGGTATACGGACATTTGCTCTGGCTACAACGCGTTTTGGAAACGTGCCTTCCTTCAGGTTCCATTGACCTACGACACCTTTCAGATGGAGCAACAACTACTGGCCAGGGCTCATAGGGCGAAGATGAAGGTAGCAGAAGTGGTTCATTCCAGTGATGGAAGGATCGCTGGCGCCAGCAAGACTAGCGGGATCAAACAGGGGTTTACCGATTGGTTTGTGATTATCAAGGAGCGCTTCCGTGGCTCAGTCTAATCCTCGGCTGTCGGTCGTGGTCACTTCGTACACCACTGAGAGACTGAAAGATATCTATGATGTCCTGGAGAGCCTTAAGGCTCAAACTTATCATGACATGGAGATCCTGTTCGTCGCCGAGAAGAGCCAAGACCTGTACCAGCAAGTAAAAGCTTATGCTGAATCAAAAGCTATGCCTATAAGAGCCATCTTCCACGAAGGGCCGTTGGGTATGTCCGGCGCTCGCAATCTTGGCATCCGAGAGGCTACGGGCAGGATCATCGCTTTTATCGACGACGATGCTCTAGCCTTTCCGGAGTGGGCCAGCTCTATTGTTAAGACCTTCACGGATGAGTCCATCATCGCCGTCACGGGCCCGGCCATGCCCCGTTGGGTAGACGAAGACACCGGCTGGCTGCCCAAAGAGCTGTACTGGATAATTGCTTGCACCGACTGGGTCCAGCTGGACGGCCTTCGGGACATCAGAAACGTCTGGGGGACGAACATGGCATTTAGGCGGGAAGCCTTCGAGCTAGCCGGGGCCTTCTCTACAGACATCGGCGGCATGCATGGCAAGCGCCTTCACGGCGAAGAGGTAGAGTTATCCCTCAGGATTCGCAGCAAGACAGGTAAACGCATCGTCTATGACCCGGAGGTCAAGGTCATGCACAAGGTCTACAGCCGCCGCCTGTCCTTGCGGTGGATCTCCAAGACCTCCTACTGGATAGGCTACACCCGGCGCGTCCTCCAGGAGCTTTCCCAACGATATGCCCTCAAGGAAGACTTCTTGAACATGGAGCGGGGCCTTCTGGCCCGGATCACCCTGAGCCTTCTGCCCAGGACTTTGGCGGCTCTTGTGGTCCGCCCCGGATCGGCTCTACGCGTCCTTTGGGTAACGGTGGTGGCCCTGTCCTTTGTCGGCATGGGTTACTTGCACCGTCTATTGGTAAGCATGATAAGGCGCGCCAGGCGAGGACTTGACCGGAAGGGGGCTGTGGATGAGAGCAAGAATGGCTAGATGCTTTGTCACAGGAGGGGCAGGCTTTATCGGAAGCCACCTAGCCGACCGGCTCCTGACCGAGGGAAAGACTGTGACGGTGTACGACAACCTATCATCCGGACGGAGGGAGTGGATCGAGCACAATATCGGCCAGCCGCGTTTCACTTTCATCGAGGCCGACCTCCTGGATGCACCGAAGTTGAAGGAAGCGATGACAGGGCACGACCTGGTCATTCATCTGGGTGCCAACACGGACATCCCCGGCGGCAATCAGGACGTCCGCCTCGATCTGGAGAACTGCACCATCGCCACCCACAACGTCCTGGAAGCCATGAGGGCTACCGGTATTAGGAGGCTGCTTTTTGCGTCAAGTTCCGCCGTCTATGGGGAAGCGCCGGTGATTCCTACCCCGGAACACGTCGGTCCCCTTCTGCCGATCTCCCTCTACGGTGGCGCCAAACTGGCCTGCGAGACCCTCATCAGCGCCTATTGCCACATCTTCGATATGCAAGCCTGGATGTTTCGTTTCGGCAACGTGGTTGGCGGCAGGATGGGACACGGGGTGATCTACGACTTCATCCAGAAGCTGAGGCGCAACCCAGAGGAGTTGGAGATCCTTGGTGACGGCCAACAGGAGAAGCCCTTCTTCTTGGTCGAGGATTGTGTTGAGGGCATGTTCTGCGGCTTCCGCAATTCCGACGCCTGGTGCGACGTCTCTAACTTGGGCTGCTCTTCTAGCTCCAAGATAAGCCGGGTCGCAGAGATAGTCGCGGAGGAGATGGGCCTTAGCGACGTCCGTTTCAGGTACACGGGTGGACGAAGAGGATGGGTGGGGGACGTGCCACAGGTGGGCCTGGACGTGAGCAAGATGAAGAAACTTGGCTGGCAAGCCAGGTACTCCTCCGATGAGTCAGTGCGAATCGCGACAAGAAGGCTCCTGGGCAAGCAATGAAGTTGAGGGATCGGGTTGCGATTGTGACCGGCTCGGGGCGCGGCATTGGCCGCGCCATCGCGCTGGCGATGGCTGAGCCTATCTTCGGAGGACAATGATGGGGCGCCGAGAACGATCTTATGCCCAAAGGTTATCGATTGGAGGCCTCGGTGAGGAGCGCATCGTTGCCTGCATCGAGCTGTTCAAGGAGCTGCATGGTGATCGGCTCCTCGATATAGGTTGCGGGGACGGCACTATTACCGTCCAGTTGATGCAGTCTATGGGTGCAAGGGAAGCTTTCGGTGTCGACATCGCCCGCGAAGCCGTCTCAGCTGCCAGCAGGAGAGGCATCAACGCTTGCTGTCTGGATATCGACAGTGGGGATTTGCCCTTCGAGGATAGTTGTTTTGACGTGGTCTACTGTGGCGAGATCATCGAGCACGTTTTCGACCCTGACCACTTGCTCATTCAGGTGAGGCGGGTGCTGAGACCGGGGGGGCTTTGCGTGTTAACGACGCCTAACCTGGCGGGATGGCCCAATCGTTTGGCCCTCCTTTTGGGTTTCCAGCCCTACCCCATGGCAGTAAGCCCCAACCATGAAGGGGCTGGGAAGCTGTTCTTAAGGGGAGAGGAGGGTCAGTGGGGCCATATAAGGGTGTTCACCCTCAAGGCTCTCAAAGAGCTGATCAGGCGACACGGTCTTGCGATATTGAGCGTCAAGGGATCTCCCGTTACGATTAAGTCAACTCATGTACTGGTGCGCCCCATAAGGCTTCTGGATAGGTGGTTGGCCCGGTTCCCTGCGTTGGCCAACCGCGTGATTCTCGTCTTGAGGAAGGCATGAAGCTCACCGATAGGGTCGCCATCGTCACCGGCGGCGGCCGGGGTATCGGCAAGGCCATCGCTTTGGCTTTCGCCCGGGAGGGGGCCCACCTGGTGCTGTCCTCCCGCACCCTTTCTGAAGCCCAAGCTACGGCGGCTGAAGCGAGGGCTATAGGCCAGCGGGCCTTGGCGATGAAGGTGGACGTGTCTGAAAGGCAGGAAGTGGAGGCTATGGTTGCCGCAGCCTTGGCCAAGTTCGGGGGAATAGACATCCTGGTCAATAACGCGGCCGTCCAGCCGCCTATAGGCCCCCTGTGGGAGAACGACCCCGATGAGTGGCTGAGGGCCGTGCTCATCAATCTGGGCGGCGTCTTCCTGTGCTGCCAGGCCGTCTTGCCCATCATGATTCGCCAAGGCGCCGGCAAGATCATTAACCTGTCCGGAGGCGGAGCGACTTCGCCTCGGCCTTTCTTCAGTGCATATGCAGCTTCCAAGGCGGCGATAGTCCGGCTTACAGAGACGCTCGCGGAGGAAGTCAAGCAGCACAACATTCAGGTTAACGCCATTGCGCCTGGCCCAGTGAACACCCGGATGACGGAGCAGGTGCTCGCGGCGGGGTCTGCCGCTGGCGAAGAGATCCTGGCGCGGACTCGTCGAGAGAAGGAGACGGGCGGGGTGCCGCCGGAGAGAGCGGCTGCCCTAGCCCTCTTCCTAGCCTCGGATGAGTCTGACGGCCTGACCGGGCGACTGATCAGCGCGGTGTGGGACGACTGGCGCTCTCTGGCCTCTTGCCTAGAGGAGGTCATGGCTACCGAACTCTACACCCTGCGCCGAATCACTAGGGACACAGTAGGAAGAGGCTAAGCTTTGAAGACCGTAGTAACCGGGGGCGCTGGCTTCATAGGTAGCCACCTAGTGAAGAGGCTGCTGGATGAAGGCAGGGAGGTAGTCATAGCCGATGATTTCTCCCGGGGGAAACCGCAAAACCTGCTAGACCTGGGTGTCCGGAGGGGGCTACGCCCCGTCGACTTGGGAGACTACCAGCAGGCGCTCGAAATCCTGGACGGGGCCGAGAGTGTGTTTCATCTGGCAGCGCGGGTAGGCAGCGTCGAGTTCCTGCACGGAAGCGACGTGGCCGAGCTTCTGGCCCTTCAGACCAACTTGGTGATAGACGCAAACGTCTTGAGGGCGTGTCTGACAAGTGGGGTTAAGAGGCTGGTTTACGCCTCCAGCGTCTCCGTTTATCCCATAGATATCCAGCGACGCTACGATGTCGTCTTCACCGAAGACGATGTGCGTTACGTCAACCCTGAGGGCGGCTACGGCTGGGCCAAGCTTCTGGGCGAAATCCAGGTACGGTGGATGCCGGGCTTGAATGCTGGCATAGCCCGCATCTTCAACATCTATGGCGAGAACGAGCACCCCGACGAGGACGCCCACGTTGTCCCAGCCCTCATCCGCAAGGCAATCCTCCATCCCCAGGAGGAGTTCAGAGTCTGGGGGGATGGAAACCAAACCAGGGACCTTCTGTATGTTGCCGATGCCGTGGAAGCGCTCCTCGCGCTTGAGGGGAAAGCTGCATGCCCTCCGGTGGTGGTCAACATCGGTTCCGGCGAGGCCTTGCCTGTCAAGGCGCTGGTCGAAAAGATAATAGAGATTTCGGGCAAGACCATAGAGCCCGTTTACGACCCTTCGAAACCTGTGGGCCCCCTGAGCAGGACTGCCGATGTGAGCAGGGCCAAGGCCCTCCTGGGCTGGGAGCCGCGGGTCAGCCTGGACGAGGGCCTGAAGCGGACCTTCCGATGGGTGGACGAGAGGCTGTCTGGCCACGTCCGAGTGGGAGGACGTGGTGGCCCGCGATGATGTGGAAGCGGTAGTCATTTGCACGCCGCCACATCTTCACGCGCAAATCAGCGTCGCCGCTATGCGGGTCGGCAAGCACGTCCTGTGCGAGAAGCCTCTGGCCCGCACCGTGGACGAGGCGGAGGAGATGGTGCAGATCGCTCGAGAGCAGGGAGTGAAGCTGAAGTGCGGCTTCAACCTGCGCCATCACCCGGGGATCCAGCAAGCCCGGCAGTGGTTCGAGCGGGGCTGCATCGGCGAGATCATGTTCATCCGCTGTCGTTACGGGATCGGCGGAAGGCCAGGGTATGACCAGGAGTGGCGGGCCCAGGCAGAGATCAGCGGCGGTGGCCAGCTGATGGACCAGGGGATCCACGTGCTGGACCTGTGCCGCTGGTTCCTTGGCGACTTCGAAGAGGTCACCGGCATGGTGGCTACCCTTTTCTGGGATATCGCCCTTCTGGAGGACAATGCCTTCACTCTCCTTCGCACCGGCCGCGGCCAGATCGCCTCCGTTCACGTGAGCTGGACCCAGTGGAAGCCTTTGTTCTCCTTCGAGGTGTTCGGGCACGATGGCTATATCCAGGTGGAGGGACTGGGCCGTGCCTACGGCATGGAGCGGGCCATCCTCGGACGGCGGGATCTGACGGGGCCCTTCAGGGAGAAGATTGTCGAGTTTCGGGGGGAGGATCGCTCCTGGGATGAGGAGTGGCGGGAATTCACGGGGGCAATAGCGGAAATGCGGGAACCATTAGGGAGTGGCGCAGATGGGGCAGCGGCCCTACGGCTAGTGTGGAGAGTGTACGAGGCTGCCAAGGCGGGTGGCAGTCTAACCCCTTGACCATCGCTTCCAGCATGTTCTGTGCTTCTTGCAGGTCCGAGGCCTGCTGCAATGCTTTCAACCTAGGGTGCTCTTCCAGTACCATGATGAGCCGGGGCGCAGAGATAGTCGCGGAGGGGAAGAGCCCCAGCGAGGTCCGTTTCGGGTACACGGGTGGACGAAGAGGGGGGTGCGCGACGTGCCACACGTGAGCGTAGGCGTGAGCAAGACGGCGAACCTTGGGTGGGAGGCCGCCAGGCACCCCTCGGATGAGTCGGTGCGAATCGCGACGTGGAGGCTCCTAGATAAGCAATGGAGTTGAGGGATTGGGTTGCGATTGTGATCGTCTCGGGGCGCCGCGTTAGCCGCGCCATAGCGCTGGCTATGGCTGAGCAGAGAGCGGACGTGATGGTGGCAGCGCGTACTACTTGCTCACCCGAGGAGCCGAGTCTATCGGCTGCCGCTTGCTAGAAGCGCCAGATTGGGAACACGTCCGGCCGAAGGAGTTGCCGGAGGAAGCGCTGAGGAAGTAATTCGTGTGGGGAGACGACAAAGACTGGCGCACTTATGGGGGCCAAGAGAATAGAAAAGGGGACACTGAATGAAGAAGGTGTACTTGGAGCCGCAGTGGAAACTGCCGGCTATCAGCCGCTATCTGCTCTCCTATCCGCCCGTTGGCTACGAGTTTGTTGCCAAGGAAAATGCTCTGGTCGCAGCAACTGAAGCAGCAGCAAGACATGATATTGCCTACATGCTCTACGACCTGATGGGAAAGGTAGTGCCGATCAATCTGGGGAAAGCCTGGCTTGACCAGTTCGCGAAACCCCCGAAGGACGCCGTGCTAACCTGGGCAATTGTGCACCCGGTGTTCAGAAGGGAGCCTTGGATCATTGAGTTAACCCACGAATTGCCGCATTTCCTAGTTGGGCATGAGCCTCAGTTTGAGCGCTACAAGTCAGTATTGTTACGGCTGCTCAAATCGGATTACTGCAGGAGAATCATTTGCTGTGACGCGATAGCACGCGAAGCCTTACTCTCCCGACTGGGGACGTCCTGCCTAGAAGACAAGATCGAGGAAGTCGAGAAGGCCGTTCGCAGCCAGGAGTTCACAAAGAACTATTCAAACGACAAGGTACGACTCCTCTTCGTCAATTCGGTAAACATCAAGACCGACGCACATTTCTTCACCAAAGGCGGACCCATTCTGGTGGAGGCTTTTTCGCGGTTGTCCGGAAGATATCGAGACCTGGAGCTTGTCATCAGGAGTGCTTTGCCACCTGGCATGAAGGCCAAATGCAAGGAGACGAGGGGAATAACCCTGGTGGAGCAGCCTCTCCCGGCCGGCGAATTCGAGCGCCTCTGGCAGTCCGCAGACATATTTGTCCTGCCAACCCATGTCACCCCAAGCGCTATATTCATCGAAGCCATGTCTTATGAACTTCCCGTGGTAACTACGAACGTATGGGCTAACCCCGGAATAGTGCAAGATGGAAGAGCGGGACTCCTCATTGATGACCCGGTGACAGCGGAATTTGCCGAGGGTGCTGTGATCCATTTTGAGCATCCAGGGTGGCGCCAGGCGATCCGCCGTGTCAACGAAGGGATGGTCGAACAGCTTGTAGACAAGCTGCGTATTCTGATAGAGAACCCAGAGCTGCGGCGGCAGATGGGGAGGGCGGGCAGGTGGGAGGTGGAGCACGGCAAGTTTTCCATGCACAGGCGGAACGAGAAGCTGAAAAGGATCCTTGATGAAGTCACGTCCTGAGGCTTTCGGTGACTGAAATGCGGGGAAGAAGCGCACTTTGAGCAAGGAAAAGAGAGATTCGACGAGACCGTGGGCCGACAGGGCTGCGGAGGTTCGACCTGATGACGGGAACGAAGACAACATTCTTTGAGGCGACTTGGAAGTTTCATTCGACGTTCGGTAGCCCACCAGCAGTTCCTACGCCAGACCACGATCCTCCCTGGGCTCATCTTCGAGGGAAGGCGCACCCGGTTCCTGTATCAGAGTGAGGCCGGCCTACAAGGACCACGTGTGGAGCTATGACTTCATGATGGCGAGAACCACCGACGGCCACCCCCTGAGGCTACTGACGGTGATGGATGAGTACAGCGGGGAGTGCCTGGCCATAGACGTAGGCCGGAGGATCACCAGCGACGACGTGCTGGAGCGCCTGACGGAGCTTTTTGTCCTGCGGGGGATACCCGCCTACCTGCGGTCGGACAATGGGCCGGAGTTCACTGCGCTGGTGGTGAGGGAGTGGCTGGAGCGGGTGGGTGTGAAGACCCTGTACATCGAGCCTGGTAGCCCCTGGGAGAACGGCTACATCGAGTCCTTCAACGGCAAGCTACAGGATGAGCTTCTGAACCTGGAGATATTCGACACGGTGCTGGAGGCGAAGGTGCTGGTCGAGAGGTGGAGGCGGCACTACAACGCCGTCCGCCCCCATAGCTCGCTGGGCTACCGGCCGCCGGCGCCCGAGGCGGTGCTGCCATGGCCATCAGGCTCTGCTTCGCTACGCCTGCAGGCTATGGTCACACTAACATAGACTGTGGTAGCGTTCATGGGGGCAGGTCAAGCTCGACACACTTATCCTGGGCCCGGAGAATACACCCTGACTGCCCAGGTCTACGATGACCTTGGCACGAGGATCGCTGGGCAGAGTGGTCCCATCAACGTAGCCAACTGAGTGCTTCAAGAACCGGGCGACGAGGGACAGCCCGGCAGTCTACACTAAGCGAGCGCCTGACCTGCTCCCCGGGACGCTTAGCTCACCGGGAAAACCCGGATAGCTGACTCGCCGTTGACCGGACATCGATATTCGCAGATGCCGCAGCCGATGCATTGATCCTCTACCACCACGGGCAGGAACACGACGGTCGTGTCACCGTTCGGGCCCTCCACCTCCTGCTCGTCTACCCGAATGGCCTTCTTGGGGACCGGGCACATCTCTTCGCACACTATGCAATTGAGGCCTTCTGCGTAGGGTATGCAGCGCTCCCGGTCAATACGAGCTATCCCGACTACGGTGCGCCGTTTCTCCTCTAGCGTCAGTTTGCTGATCGCTCCGGTGGGGCAGGCCTGGCCACAGGAGTTGCACGAGTAGTCGCAATAGCCCAGACGCGGTACCAGCATCGGTGTCCATAGCCCGTCCGCGCCAGCAAACGAGTAGCTGGATTGTATTGCATCGGTGGGACAGACATTCACACATTCACCACAGCGAATGCACGCGCTCAACAGCTCTTCCTCGCTGGCGCCGGGTGGCCTGACAAGTTGGGCCTCCGCCTTGTTCACGAAAGGAAAAGCCCACAAGAGGGCAGCGCCGACTACCGCTGCCCCCGCGGAGACCAGGAATCGCCGCCGCGACGGATCTTGAGGTACCTTTGGAACCAGACCCCACTGCCCACGGAACGCGATGGCCTTTTCGGGACAGGCGTCCAGGCAATCAAGGCAGGTAGTGCATTCGGAAGCATTGGCGGCAAAGTTCTCATCGGGGTCGATAGCACCCGTGGGACAGACTGAGACACAGCGCTCGCAGGAAGTGCACTTCGCCTCGTCCACTTGGTACCGAATCTGGGCAACCTTCGACACTAGTCCCAGGAAGCCCCCCAATGGGCAAAGGTAGCGGCACCAGAAGTGGGGTCGGACGGCGTTGAGAGCCAGAATGACAACGATGGGTAGGGCTACTAGGAGGCTGGGTAGGAAGAAGCTCTGTTCGGTTAGCGGCGAGTCTTGGATGAAAGCATCGAACCGTTCCACTGCGGGCTGAAGCGGCTCCACGTCGTACAGCGACTGATCCAGGTCTGCAATCTTGGAGGCCAGCCCGGGTAACACTACACTCGCCGTGGTTTGAAACACCAATGTAATTGGGTCCAGGATAAGCAAGGTCAGACTGCCCAGCAGAGCAGCAAGCAGGATAGTGAAGAGCAGAAGATACTTGCCCTGGCGCCAGTAGGAGGGCATATCGGAGCTGTTCGGGGGAGGACGGCGCCCCGGTATCCAGCCCACGAGTGTGCCCAGCGGACAGATCCAGCCGCACCAGGCACGACCCACGGCCAGCGCTAGCAGAAGGGTGATGGCGCCCAGTGCCATGGAGGCGACCCACCTTCGGCTCGCCAGCATCGTTGAAAGCCCCGCCAACGGGTCGAGTCGGAAGAAGAGATCACGGGGTAGAAAGGCAGTGTCTCCTTCGTGCGCTCCCAGAAGGAGATATAGGAAGAGCAGCAGCGCCAATATCTGCACCGCCTGGCGCAGTCTACGCCACCCGTTAGGCCTTTTCAGCGCTTCGTCCGGTTTCGCACCCATGTTTGTCACCGTGGTAGCGCCCGTTTACACACTGATCTCTTCCACTTGGATACTGCTCAGGTCCATCGTTCCCAACCCCATCTCCGCGCCAGCGACGATAGCCGGGACATCAGCGCCGGTTAGGCCAAAGAGCGTTGCTGCGTACGCGTCCGCGGCTACAATGTCCCGGCTGGCGATGATAGTATTGGCCAGTTTCACGTCATCCAGGCTGCCACCTGTAGGGCCGTGGTCCATCAGAATGCGCACCGCATCCACAACCGTCAAGGTGGGGCGCACGAGGCTGCTGAGGTCGGCGAGACGCTGTCCCAGGTTGAAATGGAACTCGCCGCGATCCTGAATCACACCCATAAGGTTCTTCATGCCCAGAGTCAGCCGACCGAGCGTGTGGTCTTTGGCGATGGGCACATCGATAAGTACGTCAGCGTCCAACACATCCCGGTAGACCGGCCAACTGGTGATATCCCATCCTTCCGGTATGGCCGTCTCTTCGAAGTTGCCGCTGCTCATTACCTCCATCTGGCCACCAGCGGCGACCACTGCGTCTGCGATGCCACTGCGAGCGTATTCCTCTTCGCAATTCTGGCTGACGGGCAGGTCCATCACTCGCACCCGCCCAGCCCCTGCGCCTACGCAGAGCGCCGTCAGTGCGCCAACCACCTCGGGATTGGTGAAGGTCGCGTATTCGAAAGAGTAATCGGTAAAGGAGATATTGGGCTTGATGATGACGTCGTCCCCAGATTTGACGAAGCGCTGAATGCCGCCCAGCGCGTTCAGAGCCGCCTGCACCATGGCAGTCGGACTCTCGCCCCGGGCCACGGCCAAGTAGGTGCCTGCCGGGGTGGGACTAGGCGTAGGAGGCGGTGGCGGTGGAGGGGTAGGCGTGGTGGTAGGACTGGGCGTAGGAGGCGGTGGCGGTGGGGGGGTAGGCGTGGTGGTAGGACTGGGCGTAGCAGGCGGTGGAGTTGTAGGGGTAGGTGTGGCGGCAGGACTGGGCCTACCAGGCGGTGAAGTTGTAGGGGTAGGCGTGGCGGCAGGACTGGGCCTATCAGGCGGTGGCGGGGTAGGGGTAGGTGTAGCGGCAGGAGTGGGCGTAGCACGCGGCGCAGTTGTAGCCGTCGGCCTAGGTGTGGCACTGGGCGTAGCAAGCGGTCGAGTTGTAGCCGTCGGCGCAGGTCTAGCCACGGGTGTATCCTCTCGACCACAGGCAATCAAGGAATACAGCGTTCCCGCAGTTGCCGCGCTGACACCAAGGGCCACCATCTGTCGAATAAACTCACGCCGGGCTAGTGCCATCTGCGGGTTACCCCCTTTGGATTCCTCGGTGTGAGCCGGCAACGATGATGCTTAACACGATCACAGAATCGCCACTTGGCAAGTACTTTTCGCAGCATGTCACCTTCCACTTTCCTAGGTTTCCATTTTATTAGACTTGACCGGCTGAAGCACGACCGACGCGTTCTTATGAAGGCGAAGACGGCGGCAGAAGGTGGCCAACCGGAGCTTCTGGCCTGTTCGGAGCGCCAACGGGAAGTGCGACGAGACAGAAGGCTCGAGCAAGGCGACGGTCGATGCAGGTGCCTACGCGGCGTGGTTGTGGGGTGCCGATATTCTGGCCGCCATGACCTCCGAGATCATGGCCACGATGCAACATTACCGTCCCCACAGCGTCTTCATTTGACGGCGGATGTTACTTCCCGCGCTTGATCGATGCTATCCTGAGCGGTGAGGGAAGGCAGGGAGGAGATCATGCCAACGTTAGCGGTGGGCATCGGGCCCCCGGAAATAGCGATTATTGCCGCCGTGCTAGTGTTACTCTTCGGCGTGGGAAAGCTCGCCGGGGTTGGTGGCGCCATTGGCAGGTCCATCCGTGAGTTCCGCCGTGAGCTCCGGGAGGGCCAGGACGAGGAGGAGCAGGCCGAGGCCCCTGCCGAACCCAGGGAGAGGGTGGAGTCTAAGGCCGAGGGGGGAGAAGGTCTAGGCTGGGATCCCCCATATTGACCTGGCAACCCCGGAGTGGGCCCCGCCCCCGACCGACTGTATCCTACCCCTGACTCCATATCGCGTCGATCTCCTACTCTCTGCCCATGAAGGGACGGCTTTCCCGTACACTCGGTCTGTCGTCACCTCCCCCAGCTCACAGGCGGCAGGGGGTATCGCTACGCCGGTGCCGGGCATAACCTCCCGTTGCGCTCCAGCACCTGTGGGGTGCCAATCTTGTGTCCACCATGACTTCGCAGGTCATGCGGGCACGCGCTCGCACTGGGACACAACCCACTGGTACTCGTGGCGCGATGCATCTGGCACACTGGCCTTGGGGTCGTCAGCAACTGGCGTTGAAGAACTGCGACAGGCACTGCATCCTGAGAGCTACAGCGCCTCGGTCATCAGCCTGCCTACTCGGCCGGCGCCTGCGTGGTTCGCCGCCCCTCGAGGGGCTTGACGATGAGGGCTCGGGAGTGGAGGGCCCTTTGCTACTGTCCAGTCAGAGGGCATTGCCCGGAGCTCGCGCAACTTGTTCCAGAAACTGTCCTGGGGTGAGGATCTGGAAGGCGAGATCGGCTGAAAGAACCTTCTTGGTCAGGAAGTGCTTCTTGTCGAGGGTGAGCAAATACTCACAACGACTCTTGGCGGCACCGGCCAAAACGTGGGCGTCTCTTGGACCAATCACTGGCTCGTAGCGGCGTTCTTCTTCTCTTGAGACCTTCTCGACAATCTCAGGTTCAAGCGCAGCCAAGCCCCGATAGAAGCGCAGAACCTCTTCGGAGCCGAACTTCTTCCTTATATTGCTGTAGGCCTCAAGGAGGACTCGCCGAGAGGCCACTGCCCTGTACGTCTTGCCCCCGCACACCTCTAGAACTAGAGCGGAGCCGCCGGTGGGGGAATGAGCGGCGGCTACCAGAACGCTTGCATCGAAAAAGACTCTTGCCCTTTTCTTCGGCAATGGCCTCTCCTAGATCCTACCTTCGGCCAGGAGCTTGCGTACCTTCCCAGCGGTCTCAGGATCGATCTTGTCTTCCTGCAAGAAGGTCCTTATCTCTTCGTCCGTGTACTCGCGGAGACTCTCTTGTTCGCCGATGCGGACCGGGACGACTTCGAGCCGGTCTTCCAGCAGAATGATGTTCAGGAGGGTGTCCTGGTCAATGCCCAGTCTCTCTCTGAACTGTGCCGGTATCGTTATTTGACCCTTTGGAAGAGGTCTGATAATCTTGCTCATCCGTCTTTCGCGCTCCAATAAAGTTCACCTCTTAGAAAGTAAGACTTTCCGAATTTCTCCCTCATTATAGCATGAGGATAGCGTCTGTCAATAGAGAAGCCTGGCGGTCTCACTTGACGGCCAGGGGACGGCAGGCAGAGGCTCGGTTGGGCTCGCCTTGGGTCAAGCGGTTGTACAACCTGTTTGCCCTCGTGAGGGAGGATCTGGCCCGCTATGGCGAGCAAGAGACCGACAAATCCGTGCAGAGGCCAAAGCGGCCGTGCGACCCGAGAAGCGCGGTCGTGGCTGAGCCTATCAGCGGACACCCAAAAGCGGCCAGGGATGGCCAGGCTAAGACCGGCCACCTGAGGTAGGGGGCCCTGGAGCATACACCGTCCAAAAGGACGGAGGTGTCCATGGGGAACCACCTGAAGATGGCCGACAAGCAACGCATGCTGGCGCTTCTGGAACTGGGTTGGAGCTATCGCCGTATTGAACGGGAGATGAAGGTGCGGCGGGAGACGGTGGCGCACTACGACCCGCGGGGAGCGGCAGAAGCGGCCAACCCGTCCACCGGCCCCAGGAGCGCGGCCGAGCCCTATCGGGAGGTCATCGAGGCGGCGGTGGCCCCAGGCCTCACCACCCAGCGCATCTGACAGGACCTGCGGGAAGAGTACGGCTACGGGCACGGCTACGCCTCAGGTGTCAGCATCGGGTTTAGAATCCCCAAAAGCAGCAGTTTGAAACTCCCCTCCCTGGAGTAAGGCGTTAGCCTCCTCGCGAGCGCTCTTATTGACGCCCCGCTGGCGGATCTCTGTTGGGATGACAATCCAACCTTTCCTGGGGACCTTGGTCGAGGGAAAACGTTTGCCACCTGAGCTTTCGGCAGCGGCTGGCGGACGTGGGGGCGAACTAAGCGACTCCCCTAGGTATGCCCCCAGGTTAGCGCTGAGAAAGGTCACGGCCGCATAGGTAGAGGGCACTCGCTCTGGTTCGGCCTGCGCGAGGTTGTGCTGAGCCTAGAACGCGTCTACCCCCACGCCCATTGCTGCCACGAAGTGGGTATCAGAAAACAGGCAAGAAAGTCCGAGAGAGGCCGATGCCATATACCTGTAACCGGCTCATCGCTCCAGCGTCTTACATAGTGAAGCCACGGGCAAACGCGGCTTCTGGCTGAGCGCGCGCAGCCGCCTCACGACGGGCTTGCTGGGCACTCCCCCAGTATACCCCGCCAAGGCCGAACGGCCCCCGGCGCTGCCTCCCCATTAGCAATCTGGCTCAGGCCAAACCGTATCTTGCAGGAACAGTTCAGTGCCCATTGATCGGGGCAATTACGGATAGCACGAGGAGGGGTGATATCGATGTTCAGGCACCTGCTTACTTGGAGGGCCGGGCTGGTTATCGCCGCCGCTCTGGCGGTGATCGTGGGCGTGGGGAGCTTTACCCCCGCTCTGGCTGACTTCGATGGCGATGACCTAGCCCTGGGAAGAGAGCTCTGGGAAATGAGGAGGCGATGAACGTTGGGCGAATCAGTATCGCAACGCAAGCTGGCTGCCAATAGGGCCAACGCTCTGGTATCGACGGGGCCAAGGACTGCTGCGGGCAAAGCGGTGAGCAGCCGCAACGCGAGGAGGCACGGCCTGCTATCTTCGCAGGTTGTGCTGGAGAGCGAAGACCCACAGGAGCTGGCCTCTCTTCGAAAGGACCTAGTGGCTCACCTGTCTCCCGTGGGCAGCTTGGAGGAGCTTCTGGTCGACCGGATAGTGACGGGCTTCTGGCGTCTGCGCAGGGCTAACCGGGTCGAGCGTGCGCTTATGGAGGATCGCCACAGGGAGCGAATGGAGGGTGCCGATCAAGAATCAAGGCTAGTCACACTGACGGGAGGCCCTCAAGACGATGATATCGACCAGGGGCTTGAGCGATGGGAAGCAAGGCGGCCGCGTCTTGCCCTCATCGACATGGTAGCCAACGAAACCCTAGAGAAGATACTAAGATACGAAACCGCCATTGAACGACAGATCTACCGGGCGCTGCACGAGCTTCAACGCCTGCAGGGGGCGCAAGGCCGAGCGGGGGCGGTGCCGCCGCTAGCGTTGGATGTGGACATAAGCGGGGGAACCCTACCCTCCGCGGGCCGAGCTCGGCAGCGACGAACCGGAAACGATGGGAGATGAGATCACAATGAAGAGCAAGCGAGACGAGAAGAGGCAGGCCGATGATTGGGGTCCTGCAGCCACGGCGGAAGCGGAGGCGCTGCTGAGTCTAGCCACCCAAGAAGCCCTATCTCTACCCGCTTCATCCCGGCGAACGCATACCCTGGCCGCTCTAGCCAAGCAGGCTATGCAACTAAAAGCAATGAAACAACTCGAAGAGCGCATCGTTGAACTGGAAGAGGTTCTTTCGCAACGCCGCTCGTACCAGGATGGACGCAAAGGGCGCTCCGCCGGCGGCACCAGCCAGCGGTATAGGCATTCGTCACAGCCTGCGCTCTCCAGCCCAGGACAGGGCGTTCGGCGGGTCGAAGGCCTCTACCCCAAGCTCAGCGCCAAGGAGCGGGCCAAGCTGGTGCTTAAGTGGGTAAAGGCCGACGAGCCCATAGATCCACTTGTAACGAGCACGATGCCCCCTGAACAGGCGGAAGAGTTCAACCGCCTCCGCCATCTGCTGATTGGGGTTACTGACCGCTTCGGAGTAGCACGCGAACTGAGCCACATGGTCGAGACGGATGCGGTGCGCTTGACCTTGCTTCGGGTGGTGCACCTGCTCGACACAATGAGCGGCGACATGTGCGACCTGCTTAGGGACGTAAGCCGCTCGTGCATCATCTTTCTGAAGTGCCACACCAAGGAGCCGATAACGCAAAGCGAATATTCCCAAAAGCTTGAGGAGGAACCGCTAGAACTCGTGCCGATAAGAGAGCTTGCCGCCTGGGAGGCACAGGACTCCGAGGAATGGGAGCCAGAGGAATTCCTCGAGGCGCTCCGTTCCCTTGGCGACGGCTCCCACAGCGAGGTTCCGTCGGGAGAAGCACAGCAACAGGTGGTAGCCGAGAAACAGGCGATGCTGGAAGCCCTGGTAGCTCAGGGCACATTGGAGGCAGTGCAAACAGATAAGGGCACGTCTATCCGCCTCGGAAGCTATTATGGCTGGAAGGGCCAGGAAGTCTCCATACACTCGCAATGGGCGCGCGGGTTTGATATCCGCCCTGATGAGGAGGCTGAAGAGGTCGACCGTTGGCGAAAAGACCGGGAAGCTTTGCGAGGGCTGCTACGGGAGACGAGTGTTGGCAAGCTGTCTCGCTTCGAGGCGCTGACGGAACCAACCCCCCCATTGCTCAAAGAGAAGAAAGCCCTCAAGATGTCACTCAAAGAGTCGATACAGGTTCATTGGGCGACGGTTGAGGCTATCCAAAAGGTGCTCGCAGAGATGAGCGAGGAGTTTGACGGTGAAGACCCTGCTACGCCCCAGCTGAGGGAGCTCCTGGAAGACATTGCCAAGCGGCTACAAGAGCTGTATAAGGAAAGCAAGAAGTTGGTCGGCAACTACCGGCTCTCGAAGCCCGTCGAGGGGATAGAATCTGCCACCCGAGAGCTGGCCCACATGTAGGCCACTGGGTGGGCAGCCAAAGTCTGGCCCACCGGCACGGGGGCAAGACGCATCTCCAGGTCCTGCCAGCCAGCGGGGGAGGTCGCAGAGGTCCTACATTGGTCTTGCAGCCAGGGATTCTTGACGCTGGACAGCTGACCTCGGGCGGGATGTGCTCTTGCTTCTCCTGGCACACGTAGGTTATACCACAGGCGCCGTTAGGATATCGCAGAAGTTCGCTCTTCGGCGGCCCCTCGACTATCGGCTCGTCGTCCTCATGGCGATCCTGCCCGATGTCATAGACCGGACGCTGTACGCCTTCGTCATACCCGGCGCCGAAGGCGGCAGACTCTTCGCCCATACGCTCCTGTTCAACCTGGTGCTCCTGGCCGGGCTGGTGGCCATCCGCAGGGACCTGTGGATATACGGCGTGCTGCCCCTTGTTCATCTCTTGCTTGACCTGGGAAGCCTGTCGGCTGACCAGCTCTTCTGGCCGTTCCTGGGGGCCGACTTGAGCAATGTTGAAATACCCGGCGCCTTGGGAGAGACAGCAGGACAACCATACACAGACCGAGTGGGAGACCGGATCGAAGACATCTTCGGCACCTATGGCGGAGCGAGCCTCTGGTCGTTTCTCATCGAGGCGGGCGGCCTGGTGCCCCTGGCGATTCTCGCCTATGGGGCCAAGCTATACAGGCGAAGTCGTCTCAAGCAACTCATCTCGGCTGGAAGGATCTGACCTTGCTCGTATCGGCACCGTCACGCCCACGCCACCTATCGGGCCTACCCGCACCCTCCACTGGAGTCCCGGCTGGCACAACGACGGCTGGACAGGTACCGACGGTACCTCACCCCAAGACGCCTGCGCCTAGGGCAACTACGCCGTGGCCTATCGCTGGACGCAGGGTGCCTGGGAAAGGTACTTCCCGGGCCAGCCCGACTTCTCCCACACGGGGCCGCTGAACACCTACGGCGCCTTCCTCATCCTGGTCACGGCGTCCGTCAGTTGCACCATCCCCATCGTGGCATAGCTGCCTGCCAGCGGCCAGGTGGGCGTTATCTCATCCTATTGGTCACCGCCATCGTGCTGTTCGCGGTGGCGATGGGCTGCGGCATAGAACCCAAGCTGCTCTCCAACGATCTCCGGCATCCACTGCCGTCGCTATGCCACTCATGCGGTAATCCCAGGCCTGGTGACGCGTCTTAGATATTGGGTGAAGACCATCTCGATGGGGAGAAAGGCTCTGGAGAGCTGGCCCAAACCGAGGGCATTGCCGTGAGACCTGTTGGACGCATCGGTGGCATTCTCAGACGCGGGCTGAGCAAGACTCGCGCGAGGCTCCATTTCCCGAGGGTCGGATGGCCCGGGATGACGTTCGTCGTCGCGGCGATGATGCTTTGCGGCGCAGTGGCTCTGCTGGTCTGCGGGGTGCTTGGGATACTCAAAGCTCAACGGGACAGCGACGGCAACCTCCCCACGGGCGACCTGAAGGCAATCACTGCCCCCGCTCGGGACGACGAAGGGATCGCTGCAGCTACAACTACCCCCGCTGGGCAGGACGAGGCGGTCCCCCCAGTCAGGACTACGCCCGCTGGGCATGAAAAGACCATCCCCACGGCTACGACCACCCCGCTCCCTGAGGTGGCTCCTCCCACACGAATGATCATCGAGAAGATGGGCGTGGATGCACCCATTATCACATTGGGGGTCGATGCCAACAGGTGGCCGGAAGTGCCAAATGACCCCTATGTAGTGACCTGGTACGACTTCAGCGCCAAGCCGGGCCAAGGGAGCAACGCCGTCTTTTCCGGCCACGTAGACTGGACAGTGAACGGGCAGCCAGTGACCGGCGTTTTCTGGGGGCTCAGAGAACTGGAGGAAGACGACATGGTGAAGCTCATCCTCGAGGATGGCAGCGAACTGCGGTATCGCGTCACGGATAACGTCGCTGTTGCCTATGATGATCCTCAGGGCCTAGAGACGATGTACCCGACTCCCAACGATGTCATCACCCTCATGAGCTGCGGCGGCACCTGGGTGCCGGACCCCTCGAGCCCGCTGGGAGGAAACTACACGCACCGTGTGGTCGTTCGAGCCGAACGGGTGACCTAGCCTTCGACTAGCGACGCCACGGCCCGTTGCGCAGCGGACGGAACCACAGGAAATTGAGGCGACGCCCTTGAGAGCCGGCGCCTATCCCACCGCTTCTCCCTTGCGACGTCTTGAGCGACGTGCTGATGTGTTCGGCGTCAGCGAATGGACCAAGTCCTGGGACGCAGCGCGGCAGTAGACTCAGCCGAAGCTGTGGGCTGGCGGCGCGGTAAGGGAACGTGGTGCCCGCACCACCGACAAGCCCTGCGCTATCAGGTTAGTGGTTCCGTCCCGTCGCTGCAGTTCCCCGCTCACCAGCACGAAGGGTTCGGCCCGCACCAGGCTGCGGTAGCGCTCGTAGAGCTGCGGCTTAATCACCACGTTGGCCATCCCGAACTCGTCCTCCAGCAGCATGAAGACGAAGCCTTTGGCGGTCCCCGGTCGCTGGCGGCAGACCACCAGCCCCGCCACCTCCACCCGCGTGCCGTCGGGCAGGCGCTCCAGGTGAGCGGTGGAGACGATCCCCTCGTGCAGGTGGGGCCGCATGAGGCCCATCGGGTGATAGTGAGGCGACAGAGCGAGGATGCTGTAATCGGCGGCCATGCGCTCCCAATCGGTCATCTTGGGCAGCGCCACCATGTCCTGCTCGACGGGCTGCGGCAGGGCGAGCTGGCCATTGGACGGGCGATACAGCAGCCCCAGCTGCCACTGGAGTTCCCGCCGGTTCAGGCCGAACTGGTCGAAGGCGCCTACAGAGATCAGGTTCTCGATGGGCTCTCGCTTCAGACTGACCCGCCGGACGAAGTCCGATAGCGAGCGGAAGGGCCCGTTCTGCCGTCGCTCCTCCTCCAGCGCCCTCGCCGCCTCCTGGCCGATGCCCTGCACGTAGGCGAAGCCGATGCGCATCGCTCCCTCCTCCACCGTGCACCGAGCACCGCTGCGGTTCACATCCAGCGACAGGACTTCGATGCCGTGGCGCTGGGCGTCGTTGGTGAGCACATGCGGTGGGTAGAAGCCCATGGGCTGGGCGTTGAAGAGGGCGCAGTAGAACTCGGAGGGGTAGTATTTCTTGAGCCAGGCCGACTGATAGGCCAGCAGGGCGAAGGCGGCGGCATGGCTCTTGGGGAAGCCGAATTCGGCGAAGCCCAGGAGCTTGCGGAATACCTTGCGAGCCGTCTTCTCATCCACCCCGTTCTCCAGAGCGCCGATGCGGAACTGGCGCCAGAAGCCCGCCATCGCCTCCCGCGAGCGCTTGCGGCTCATGCCTCGCCTGAGGGCCTCGGCCTGGCCGGCGGTGAAGCCTGCCAGGGCCATCGCCACCTGGAGCACCTGCTCCTGAAAGAGAATGACCCCTAGCGTCTCCTCCAGCGCTGGCTCCAGGCTGGGGTGGTCGTAGGTCACTGGCTCGCGGCCCTGACGGCGCTGGGCGTAGGGGTTCACCGCCTTGCCCACGATGGGCCCCGGCCGCACGATGGCCACCTCCACCGTCAGGTCCTCGATGGAGCGGGGCTGAGTACGGGGGAGCATCTGCATCTGGGCTCGGCTCTCCACCTGGAAGACGCCTACCGTGTCGCCAGCGCAGATCATGTCGTAGACGGCGGGGTCGGTGAAGTCGATGCGGCTCAGGTCCACGTAGCGCCCGTGATGCTCGGCGATGAGCTCCACGCACTCCTCCACCAGCGACAGCATCCCCAGGGCCAGGAAGTCGATCTTGATGAAGCCGGCGTCGTCCACCGAGTCCTTGTCCCACTGGCAGACCACCCGCCCGGGCATGGCCGCCGGCATGACCGGCACCAGCTCCACCAGCGGGCGCGAGGAGATGATCATCCCGCCCACATGCTGGGAGACGTGGCGGGGGAAGCCGTCGATCTGGCGGGCCAGGGCCACCAGGTCGCGCCAGAGAGGAGCGTTCACCTTGTCGCGGAACTCCGGCAGGCGGGCCATCTCCTCGGCCAGGTCGCGGGCCCGACCCCCCTCGCAGCGCTTGGCCAGCTTGTCCAGTTCAGCCTCAGGCAGGCCCAAGGCCTTGCCCACATCACGGACGGCGCTTCGGATCTTGTAGGTGGGGAAAGAGCACACCAGGGCGGCATGCTTCGGGCCGAACCTGTCGTAGACCCGCAGGATCAGCTCCTCCCGGATCTCCCGCGGGAAGTCCAGGTCGATGTCCGGCACCGAGGTCATCTCCTCGTTGAGGAAGCGACCCAGAAAGAGCTTATGCTGCAGGGGGTCGATGTGGGACAGGCCGATGAGGTAGCAGATGAGGGAGCCCACCGAGGAGCCGCGGCCTCGACCCGGCGGCAGCCCGGCCCGGGCGCGGGCGGAGTCCTTGCCCCGCACCTCCTCCGCCACCTGGCGAGCCAGCTCCAGCAGGTCGCGGTAGATGAGGAAGAAGCCCGAGAGGCCGTGCTTGCGCACCAGGGCCAGTTCCTCTTGCAGGCGGGCCTCCACCTCCGGCGTGATGCGGCCGTACCTCTCGCGGGCGGCCTCGTAGCACAGCTTCTCCAGATAGCCGTCCGCCGTCTCTGCTTCCGGCACCGGGTAGTCGGGGAAACGGTAGTCCAGGTCGCGGGTCAGGTCGAAGCGGCAGCGCTCGGCGATGCGCACGCTCGTCTCCAGCGCCTCCGCCCACTCGGCGAAGAGGCGGGCCATCTCCTGGGGTGACTTCAGGTGGTACTCGGAGTTCTCCCGCCGCAGGGTGTGCGAGGCGTCCAGGGTGGTGCGGTTCTTGATGGACACCAGCACGTCTTGGAGGCAGTGGCGCTCCCGGATGTGGTAGTGGACGTTGTTGGTGGCCACATAGCCCAGCTTCAGGCGCTTCGCCAGCTTGACTAAGGCGCGGATGCGGGGCGTATCGCCGTAGACCAGGTTCTGCTGGAGCTCGGTGAAGAAGCTGTCGCGGCCGAAGACGCGGATGTAGCGCCGCGCCGCTGCCTCTGCCTCTTTGTAGCGACCGACAGCCACCAGCGACGGCACCTCGCCCTTCTTGCAGCCGGACAGAGCGATGAGGCCGTGGGCGTGCCGGGCCAGCACCGCCGGGTCCAGAGCGGGCTGCCCGCGAGGGCTGTTCAGATGGGCGTGCGATAGGAGCCGACAGAGGTTGGCGTAGCCCTCCTGGGTCTCGCAGAGGAGGGTCAGATGATAGCCGTTAGCCAGGGTCACCTCGGCGCCGATGATGGGCCGCACGCCAAAGACCCAGGCTGTCTGGGCGAACTCCATCGCCCCGTAGAGGCCGTCGTGGTCAGTGAGGGCTAGGGCCTGGTAGCCCAACTCCTTCGCCGTCAGCACCAGTTCCTCGACGGACGAGGCGCCGTCCAGGAGGGACCACTGGGAGTGGCAGTGGAGTTCGGCGTAGGGGAGTTTCATTGTTGATACCATCCGGCCATTTTGTTATACTAAAATCGATATCGGTACTACGAAAGGAGAGGAATGGCTACCGTCACGGTCTCCAAAAAGGGTTGGGTGGTTATCCCCCATGAGATCCGGCAGCGCTACGGGATTCGACCTGGTGACAAAGTGCACATCATAGACTATGCCGGCCGGATAGCCATCGTCCCGACAGCCGAGGACCCCATAGCGGCCGGTAGGGGGATGCTGAAGGGCGGGCCATCCCTTACCGAGGCGCTTCTCGAAGAACGTCGCTGGGAGCTGGAGCACGAGGAACGTGGGCTTAGACAGCCGAAAGAGAGCCAATGAGCACGCCCATGCCAGTCTATGTCTTGGACAGCTTCGCCCTCCTGGCTTTCTTTCAAGACGAGCCCCTAGCTGACGCTGTCGAGGAATTACTTGGGCGGGCCCAGCGCGGCGAGGTACGCCTGGTGATGGGCGTCGCCAACCTGGGAGAGGTCTTCTATCGAACCATGCGCAATTTCGGAATTGAGCGCGCGGAAGAAGTTCTCGGACGGATGGAGGAGTATCCCATCGAGCTTGTAGATGTCGACCAGGAGCTTGCCTTACGAGCTGCATACCTCAAGGGGTCCCATCGAATAGCCTACGCCGACTGCCTGGCCGCCGCTCTGGCCCAGCGCCTGGGCGGGGCCGTTGTCACCGGCGATCCCGACTTCCGTCAGGTCGAACACCTGGTGGCGGTCCAGTGGCTTCGGTCGGGAGACACTCAGTAAGCCTGCCTCGCCCATCGTAGTCCTATCAGATCCTGATACACCGTCACCACCCGCCCGTCCTCCAGCAGCAACGAATAGTACAGCCGCGAAACCGGCCGCTTCCGCCACCACTCGTCGTCGATGCGCCAGCGGTCCTGCACGGCGGCCACCACCCGGCGCTCGCGCCCTAACACCACAGCCCGCGGCTCACCAGACTCGTCGGCCTCCACCTGGACAGGCCGCGGCTGGTTCAGGGGTCGTAGTCGATGACCGCGTGCCGCCGCTCGGGTATGCGCGACCATGGCTCCACCTCCACTATTTGCAATACCGGCGACCGCCCGTAGCGAGCCTTGAGCTGGTGGACCGCCTCTGCTACCTGGGGCTGCCGCCGGCGGTCGCCGGAAAAGAATCCCTCCTGCTTGCCCGTCCTCGCCGTCAGTCCCGAGAGCTCGATGCTCAGCTCCTCAATGGGTGCCATCAGGGGCGCCGCCTCGATGGCGGTCCTCAACACGCAGAGCATCTGCTCCTGGTCGGCGGTGGCCTCGCGGAAGATGATGGCCCTCTCCCAGCTTCGACCGTCGCTGAGCAGGGCCCGTAGCGTCATGCGGCGGGCGGCTCGCCCTCTCATGGCTGGCTGTCCCAGCAGTCGGGTCAGTAGCTCGCGGCCGGCGGTCACCAGCGCTTGTCGGCTGATCAGCGGCGCATAGAAGGCCAGATGCTCCCGTATCGACTCCTCCCGTCGCAGCGGGCGCAGGGGTTCCCTATCGATGCCCTGGGCCAGCTCCCAGATGCGCTTCCCCTCACGTCCGAACTGGGCCTGCACCGCTCCCATCGGCAGTGAGGCCAGGTCTCCCATCGTCCGCAGGCCGAATAGCTCCAGATGGCGCAGGGTATCGCGAGAGCAGGGCAGGAGGGACACGTCGATGGGCGCCAGGAACTTCCTCTCCTGTCCCTTCGGCACCAGGCAGACCTCGCCGGGTGCACTGACGGTGGCCGCGACCCGTGCCGTGAACTTGCCCTCGGCCAGGCCAACGCTGGGCATGAGGCCCGAGGCGCGACGTACCGCCTGAGCCAACGCATCCCCCAGAGCCATCTCGTCCCGATAGTGGCCGTTCAGCCCGTCCAGGCCGATGAAGGCGCAGCCCAGGGCCGCCGGGTCCACTAGGGGGCTCATGGTTTCCAGGGCACGCAGAATCTGGTCGAAGGCGTCGCCGTAGCGGGGCAGATCAGGAGGTACGAAAGAAGCGCTAGGGCAGAGAGCCAGTGCCTGACGTAGGGGCATGCCGACGCGCACACCTTGGCCCTCCGCCTCCGCCGAGCAGTCCAGCACGGCACCCCGCTGCTCTGTTGTCTCGCCGATGACCACAGCCCGCCTGTTCAGAGCGGGGCTGTTTCGCCGCTCTATGGCGATAGGGAAATGAGGGAGCCAGACGCAGGCTACTCGCACGTTGCTGCTCCTCGGGCAAGAACATACTGGCGACTTTATGGTAAACGAACGTGTGTTCTACTGTCAAGGGCTTGGAGTCTCTTCTGCGCCTACCATCCCCAACTAGGAAGAAAACGGCGCCCAGAAACCTGTGGGGTGCCAAAATGTCGTCCGTCTCCGGAAGGTTGACGCGGTGAGCTGTTTGGGCCAGCCTTGAGGCTGTGGGGTGCCAATATTGTGTCCGCCATGACCTCGCAGGTCATGCAGCCACGCGCTCGTACTGGGACACGGCCCACCGGAACTCGTGGCGCGATGCACTTGGCACACCGGCCTTAGGGTCGTCACCAGCTGGCGTTGAAGAACTGCAAGAGGCACTGCACGCTGAGAGCCGCAGCGCCTTGGTTATCAGTGCGCCTGCTCGGCCGGCGCCTGCGTGGTTCGCCGCCCCTCGAGGGGCTTGACGATGAGGGCCCGGGAGTGGAGGGTCCGTATGAGGACACCAGCGCGTTCCAGCTGTCCCTCGGTGGCCATGCCCGAGTGCAGGCAGGCCTCTAGCTGGGTTACGTCCACGGCGGGGCTGACGCAGCCAGCCAGGTGGGGGAAGGTGGCGAGGAGTCGCTCGGCGTCGTACTCCTTGCGGAAGCGCGGCTGCAGGTAGACGGTGACGCCCCGGAGCTCGTCCACGAAGGGGCCCTCCTCGGTCACCAGGTCCTTGAGGAGGTTCTTCACCCGTGTCAGCCGCTTCTCCAAGGGTTCCAGCTTCTCTTTGAGGTCCAGGTATTCGTCCACGAGGGCGGGCGCCACGTTCATCCCGCCGGTCCGCTCGTTAGTCGTGTCTAGCACCATTGTTATCTCCTTCGCCAGGGGGTCTGGCCGATGCTCAGGCGGTGTAGCCGCGGCAGGCATCGGCGGCTTCCAGAGAACCGAGAGGTCCGTCGTTCAGGGGAGCGCTCCCTTTGTTCATCCGGTATCCGCCAGACGGGCTTTCAGCTTGTCTCTCAGAGCCGCAGTGTGCTTGCAGATCCCTCGATAGGTGAACCCCGGGCAGGTGCAGCGGACATGGCCCCAGGGGCTCACCGATAGCTGAAAGTAGCTCCCCGGCTCGTAGGTCCGGCTCCTGGCCAGCTAGCGGTCCTGGCCGGCCAGCTTCACCACCCTGACGCCGCGGGCCCTGGCCCGAGCTCGCTCCAGCTGCTCCAGCCTATCCACTGCTAGCCCCTTCTGCCCTCGCCACCTTGCTTCCGTCGCCGCTAGGGTTGGCCAGCTGAGACCGCAGGGTGAGGTAGCCGTTGTGGGTGGCCAACCGAACGCAGCGGGCCAGGGCGGCCCGGTCGTATTGCTCTTCTTTGATGAGCAGGAAGCCGTTACCGGATTCAAGCGCCAGAAGCTGGCGCCACTTGGGCTGCTCGGCGGCACCCCAGACGCCGGCCAAACCGTTTTGGCTGTGTACTTGAACCGCTGCCCTGAAGGCGTCCTCGGTCTCCCACACCACGAGAGTGGGAGTGGCGATGACGGGGACGTCCATGGGCAGCGCACGGTGGGTCTCCTCTCCTGGGGTGGGAAGCCTAGAGGGCGCCTGTCGCTCGGCCTGTCGGGCTGGGATTTTGCTTTCGCCGGCTGGCTTTCCGTCATCGACCTGGCCAAACTGCCCGTTGCCGCTCCTCTCTTTGCTCTTCTGAGCTCTGCCAAAGGCCTGTTCTGTGGTCTCCCTGACCCGACCCTGGAGGACGGCCTTCTTTCGGATGAGCTCCCGTAGGCAGTTGTAGCCCACGAAATGGTCCGGGCACGTCAGAAGCTCCCAGACGCCGTACAGCCACCCTGGCTGGCCGGAGCCGCAGGCACCGCAGAGCTCACCCGTCGAGCTGCGGACACCGCCGCGCAGTTTCACGAAGCTGCAGGCAGTAGGTCGCGTTGGAGAAGGTTGCGAACCGAAGGCATTTTCCTTACAATAAGGTAAGGAGGGGCATGCTTACTCGGAGGACTATACCCATGGGAAAGAGCAAGATCACCACTAAAGGTCAGGTCACTATCCCCAAGGACGTACGAGAACGCCTCGGCCTTAGGCCCGGAGACGAGATCGAGTTCGTCGAGGACGGGGCGGGGTTCCGGGTGATGAAGCGCGTCCTCGCCTCTCCCTTCAAGAAGTATCGCGGTTACCTGAGGGGGCTGGCCGGTCGCGACCCTGATGACCTGGTGGAGCAGATGCGCGGTCGATGATCACGGCCGTCGACACCAATATTTTGCTCGACGTCCTCATCCCCGATGCGCCTCACGGCGACGCGTCCGAACGCGCCCTTGCCGAGGCCCTGAGGCTCGGCGCCCTTATCGTCAGCGAGCCGGTCTACACCGAGCTGGCCGCCCACTTCCCCGAGCAGGGGGAGCTGGAGCGCTTTCTGGCCGATACCGGCCTTCGACTAGAGGCATCTAGACCCGATGCCCTGCATCAGGCGGGCAGAGCCTGGCGTGAGTACATGCGCCGGCGGCCTACACGCCCGGCCTGTCCCCAGTGCGGGGCCTCACAAGACCTTCTCTGCGAGCGGTGTGGCGCCAGCATTCAGCCCCGCCAGCACGTGGTCGCCGACTTCATCATCGGGGCGCACGCATTAGTGCACGCCGACCGATTGCTGACACGGGATAGGGGGTACTACGCTACCTACTTCCCCGATCTCACCCTAGGGTGATGCCAAGGACAGGGGCTAGGTGCCTACTAGAGGGATTCGTTGGGGCTACGGTCGCCGCCCCTCGAGGGGCTTGACGATGAGGGCCCGGGAGTGGAGGGCCCGTGTGAGGACACCAGCGCGTTCCAGCTGTCCCTCGGTGGCCATGCCCGAGCGCAGGCAGGCCTCTAGCTGGGTTACGTC
>Ga0209979_1000653_pt1 | contig 44429 bp, 41 predicted proteins | sample AnhtaG_FD_183114 | JGI IMG/M metagenome (GOLD analysis project Ga0209979, IMG submission 183114) | Deep subsurface microbial communities from Anholt, Denmark to uncover new lineages of life (NeLLi) - Anholt_01485 metaG (SPAdes) (version 2) | ecosystem: Environmental > Aquatic > Marine > Oceanic...
TGTCAAGAAAAAAAATGAGAAATTTCAGTTATTTTGGCACGACATATTCGCGAAAAAGACCCCCTCTCGACGAGAAACCCCCTCAAATCCGCCCCAAAACACCCCTCAACTGACAAACATAGGCTAGGGGTCCAAAGACGGTCTGAGCGCAGTAGAGCCCGCACGGTCAGAGCAGCAACTGTGGACCTGGGTTGTGGGGTCTATTTGATCGCCGCAAAATTCAACTGTTTGCAGGCTGTGCAACCCCACTCGGTGGGCGGGCGGCTCGGAGGCGATCATGAGTCGCCTCATTTCGAGGTATCCGCCCGTTGCCGAGATGATAAGCTGTCGAGGCTCACAACACCGCTGAGGTCACTGCCGCCTTGGTTGCCTATGCGGCGGTCCGATGACTTCTCAATTCCAGGCATAAGAAAACGGAATTATCCCTTTGAGTCAGGGGAGTGGCAATAATAATTCGGAATTATGCCTTTGATTCAGGGCGGTATTTTACCCAAATGAGGCTTAGCTAAATGGCGCTTGACAGTAGGTAGCAGGAAGTGGTACAATCAGAGTAAGCGAAGAATGGGATGTGTGTTGAACAGAATCAACGCAATGATTGAGGTGACAAGTGCCAACCGTTTTTATTTATCTTCTTCTTGTGACGCACATTACAACAGGATTGTTTCCACTAAACGGACACAAGCGCCGAGAATATTCACCAAAAACGATGACAACAGACAACAGTCTCTTGCAGAATACTGGAACTCGATGCGCAATCTTGGCGTAGTATATTAGAAGGACAGAATTTTAAAAAAAACACTTGACAGCAAATCGCGGAAGTGGTCATATAGGTAAGAGACCAGAAAAGACGACCTTAGCCACCGTTGCTAAGGTGCTGCGGCTAAACAGGTTGTCGTAAGGGAAGGGGCGACGATCTTATGGACAAGCCGTTAGGAAATTTGGGCGCAGACAAGGACGACTTTTGCATTCCTGTCTGTGCCTTTTTGTCCGATTAAATGTGCTGGCACGTTTTTTGGGGCCAGAGTCCGTCAGGAGGCAAAAAATATGACACATCAGAAAACTAATCCATTACCGTCGTTCGAGACAAGCATTAAGAAAGCTATGGGAAAAGACTGGCATGGCCTAACGTCAGAACAGAGGAAGACTGTGCGAGAGATTAGTAGATGCCAGAAAGGTGGTGGGCGTCCTCCGCTCGATGCCAAAAAGGAATAAAAAGCATCTTTGTGTTCCATTACCTCATAGATTCATCCGTAGCCTCAGACTTTTATCGTCCCCCAAAATCCTTCCTACCTGCAGAGGATTATCCCCATCACCGCCTACTTCAGGAATACGTAACAAGGCAAACACTCTATGGCCAAGGGATTGTTTTTATTGCCTGCTTCTGTATCACTGAGGTTCTCAATACATTTGCCAGGTGGTGGTTCCGCGAAAAAGGCGTCTTCGATTCGGGAGACCAATATAGTCTCGCGCGCAACACGTTTATCAACCACGTCCGCGAACGAAAGTCCTTTTACTCTTATGACATGACGCGTTATCACAACATTAATTCTGAGAAAGTCTTCCGCGTCGAGCATCGGATTAAATTAACGCGGGGCAAACACATGAGCGGATTGGATATTCTCGTTATCGCAATGGGGATGGAACTGAAGAGAATTTGTGGTAACGAGATTCATCTCTTGACAAAAGATTATCGGCAAGCTGAAATCGCCAATAAAAAGCCAACATTCCCGAAGGCGTATTACTGGCCTGAGACTCCTGTTTCTGACCTACCTCACGTGTGAGCGATCAGAATAATCCTTCTGTTGATCTTCTCTCTCCCTCACAAACCCCACCATCTATACTTTCAATTCCGCAAAGTTACCAATGCAACTTTTATCAACAAAAAAGCTTGACAGGGCCAATCCCGTGAGTTATATTGCTTATAGATTTCGCAGGATTTGCGCCTTGACAAGTTGTTCCGAGTAGTTTATATTAGAGAAAATGAAGCAATCAGAAATAGTTGAAAGGAGTAAGTTATGAGCGCAAGCGAAAATGGCAGAGAGATGGCGATTGATGCTCTCCAAGCTTCACTGGACAAACTTATTGCTCAACAAGACCAAGTTAACCGAGACGTAAACGCTGTTACGCGAGCGATGGAAGTGCTCAAACAAGAGGAAAAGAGTGGTGTGCTAACCAAAAAGGCCGCCAGAGAATATGCGGGTCTTGGCGCAGGAAATGCCGTCACAAAATTTCTCCAAGAACACGCTGGCAGACGCTATAGGGCAAGCGAAGTAAAGAACCAATTGGACAAACGTGGATTCCAAACAACCGCAAAAGCAGTCGGTAGCTTGATTCATGCAACACTTGGGCGGCTTGCAAAAAGCGACAAAAACCCGATTCAAGAAACCAAGCGCAACAATGTCAAGGTCTACTGGATTGAAAAACAACCCGCACGAGGTGTCCAACTCGGAGACTTCGAACTCGGTAGGTTGGACTGATGGAAATTAAAAGCAAGCCCTGCTACCCGGAAAGCAGCAGGGCCAGCAATAACATGGGGGACTGGACGGTTCCAAGTGCGAGGCTTGAGACCTCGCATGTGGCGTTCAACTCGCCAGTCCTCCAAAGATACAGGGCGCGTGGTGTAATGGCAGACACGCTGAGCTTGGGTCTCAGTGGGCGTATCCGCCCGTACCGGTTCGACTCCGGCCGCGCCCAGAAACTTTCAACCCGGAGCCTTCGCCGTTCCGCGAAGAAGCCGAAGGCTCCAGCAACGCAGCTTTGACAAGATACGTCAGTATGAGCTTACTATACTTGGCGCTCCTTGTCAAGGCGCAAGGAGCGAAAAATGTCAGCCAAACCATCGAGCAAGAGAGGGCCGAGTCTCTTAGAACTCTGTCAGCGATTCAGGACGCGAGAGGATTGCCTAAAATTCTTGGAAAAGTTGCGCTGGCCTGACGGGCCTGTCTGCCCGAAGTGTGAGAGCACGTCAATTTCTCGGCTTCGTAAGCGCGACTTTTTTGACTGCAACAGGTGCTACCACCAATTCTCTGTGACCAGTGGCACAATCATGCACCGTAGCCACCTGCCCCTCCAGAAATGGATTCTCGCCACTGCCTTGATCTGCAACGCAAAGAAGGGAATTTCCGCCAAGCAAATTGAGCGAGACCTGAGTGTAACCTACAAGACAGCATGGTATCTAATGCACCGTATCCGGCGAGCAATGAAAGAGCCTGGTCTAAGGAGTCGGTTCATCGGCATCGTGGAAATTGATGACTGTTTTGTCGGCGGAAAGGCTCATGGCAAGCGCGGGCGCGGGGCAGAAAAGAAAACAATGGTGGTCGGAGTCCGGCAACGGGCGGGCAGCGTTAGGGCAGAAATAGCCGCCGATCAGAAGGCGAAAACTCTGCTTCAAATAGTGCGCCGTCATGTGAGCATGAATGCTGAGATGGTTTGTGCTGATGACTTGTCGTCCTATGACATCTTGAACAAATACTATCGGCCAGAAAGGGTGAACCACTCAAAGGGCGAATACGCACGCGGAGAAGTCCACACTAACAGCATGGAGAGTTTCTGGAATATCCTAAAGCGGGGAATCATCGGCAGCTATCACAAGGTCTCAGTCAAATACCTGCCGAATTATCTCAGGGAGTTTACGTACAGGTTTAGCCACACGCGGAATGGGAATGGGGTCGGATTATGGCAGAATATACTTGGCAACGCATTGGTATTTTACCCTAATAACCAGAGGCAAACCAAGTGAGAAACCCATAGCGGAGGTTCTCTATGATGAACGAACGCACAAGATCGTGCCCAGAATGCGGCAAAAAAAGGCAAAGCGGAGTAATGAAGCTCCATGAAGCTGAGGACTTTGAACCCCCTCGTCTCTATTGGCGATGTGAGACCTGCGGCGCAATTATGTGGTGTGAGTCAGCAAGGGATAAAAAAATGAAGCGAAAATACCGTCGCGGCTATTACAGTAACAACCCTGAATCAAAGGGATAATTCCGTAAGAAAAACGAACGATAACCATTCCTGAATTTCCTTTTCGGCGCTAACGCACGCATAATGGGGTATTTGGTCAATATGAAACTATACCTTGCTTGAGCAGAAAAAATGACGAAGCCACGTGAAATACTGTGCCGGCCGAATGGCCCGTGCTCTACGAGCCTGCGATAACCTTGTTCTTTCGGCGCCTATTCCGCATACGTTCAGGGCAGGGCATGACCGGGATGTAAGAGTTTGGACAGGGCCGATTGGTTTTTGGTGCAGATTAACCTTCTTTTGCCGTTACTTTTATTCTCTCTCCTTCTTCTTTCCTCTCCCCCGGCTGTTGTTTTCCCCTTCTTCTCGCCGATCTTTTCCAGAAGCTCGCTGACCGCCACCTCCGGTTGGCGCCCTCGATCAGCAGGATCATCCTCGTGAACGCTCTCCACCACCATATCGGCCACGCAAAGGTTCTCCGTACTCTCGCCCCTCCATGTGTGCGCGGCCCTCACGACGACCTCCGTATGAAGCTGCCCCCATCAACTCATGCCAGCCGGTTCCGACAACTGCTGACTCCGTCTTGGAACCAGTGAGCTTGCCCAGACCGGGGCGACCGAAACCCGTCCGGAGATACCTCCTCATCGCTCGCTTTACCTTCATTGATCCGAATAACCATCGGTCCATAACATCCTTCCTCCGATCGTCTGGTCTTGGCGCCAATATTGACACGTATCTACAGGCGCAAGTATGATAAGCGAATAGGAGGTTCCTGAAGAAAACCCTCGGTCTGCGGTTTTCCGGAGCACACGGAGGCGCCGATGACAAATAGTCAATTATCACACGCCGTGGAAGCGGCGTTGCGGGAGCGAGTCAAAGAGCTGACCTGTCTTTATGGGATTGCCCAGATAGCTGGGAGACCCGGGATATCGCTGGATGCGATTCTCCATGGCATTGTTGAGCTTCTTCCTGCCGCCTGGCAATATCCCGAAATCACTTTCGCGACAATCGTTCTGGATGGGCGTTCTTATTCGACATCAGGCTTCCGTGAGTGCCGCCAAAAGCAGATAGCCGACATTGTTGTGAGCGGCGCACAACGGGGTATCGTCGAAGTGGTCTATGCGGAGGGAAGACCCGAACTTGATGAGGGTCCGTTCCTCAAAGAAGAGCGAAACCTGATTGATGCCATAGCCAGACAGGTGGCATTAGTTGTCGAGCGCAGGCAAGCCGAGGAGGATAGCTGGAAACTCCAGGATCAGCTCAGGCACGCTGACCGGCTGGCCACCATTGGCGTGCTCGCGGCCGGTGTCGCACACGAACTGAATGAGCCACTGGGCAATATACTGGGATTCGCGCAACTTGCAAAGAAATGCCAGGGGCTGCCCGATTCGGCGAGACACGATATTGAGAAGATAGAGTCCGCATCGTTACACGCACGGGAAGTCATCAAGAAGCTTCTTATCTTCGCTCGGCAAATGCCGCCGGAGAAGAGGCAGGTCAATTTAAATCACGTGGTTGAAGAAGGCCTTTATTTCTTCGAGGCGCGGTGTGCCAAGGCGGGAATCGAGCTTGAATGTTCGCTTGCGCCGGACTTGCCGGAAATCACAGCCGACGCCGCACAGCTGAATCAGGTTGTGGTGAATCTGGTCATGAATGCCCTGCAGGCAATGCCGGAAGCAGGTAAGCTCACGGTGCGAACACAGGTCTGTGCTCACGATGTCTGCTTGATTGTGGAGGACACAGGCATCGGCATGAGCGAGAAAGTTCTCGAGCGAGTATTCGTTCCATTCTTTACGACAAAGGACGTCGGCGAAGGAACGGGCCTCGGCCTGCCGGTTGTTCACGGAATCGTTACGTCGCACGGAGGGACTATCCAGGTCGAGAGCAAAGTTGGTCGTGGCACACGGTTTGAGATTCGGTTGCCAGTGGAGGGTCCGCAGAGCATGGAGGAAAACGGTTGAGATGTCATCCTCGCCGGAGAGAGAAAGTATTCTGGTTGTAGACGATTCGCCGAGCATGCTGGAGGTGGTCCGGCGAAACCTTACCGGGGAGGGATACCAGGTCTTCACGTCCGCCGGCGTGGCTGAGGCGATTGAGGTTCTTGAAGGAACACACGTGGACTTAGTCATTACCGACCTCAAAATGCCCAAAATTAGCGGGCTCGATCTGGTTCGCCATGTGCGGGAAAATTTCAAAGACACCGAGGTCATAATGATTACCGGCTATCCCTCAATCGAGGGAGCGGTCGAGGCAGTTAAGACCGGCGCCGAGGAGTATCTAGCCGTACCGTTTACCGACGAAGAGCTTATGTCCGCGGTTAGGCGTGCCCTGGATAAACTGCATAGGCGCAGACACGGTTGGGCCCCGTCGGCCAAGAGACCTTCGCCAGCCCATGGGCTCATTGGCGAATCCGAAGCCGTGCGCAAGGTGTTCCGTGCCATCACCAAGGCGGCGTCCACCTCCGCTACCGTCCTCATCGCGGGGGAGAGCGGGACGGGTAAGGAGCTTGTGGCCAGGGCCATTCACTACAGCAGCGCACGTTCTTCAGCCCCGTTTGTGCCTGTCAATTGCGGAGGCATCCCGGAAGGACTGCTTGAAAGCGAGCTTTTCGGACATGTCAAGGGAGCCTTTACCGGCGCCACGGAGTCGCGGGCGGGGTTTTTCCATGCCGCCGACAACGGTACAATCTTTCTGGATGAAGTGAGTGAGATGAGCCTCTCCATGCAAGTCAAACTTCTCCGCGTGCTTGAGGATAAGGAAATCTGCATGGTCGGGTCCAACCGGACGCGAAAAGTGGACGTGAGGATTTTGGCCGCGACCAACAAGGATTTGCCGACTCTGGTGAAAAAGGGGATTTTTCGCGAGGACCTGTTTTACCGCCTCAACGTCATCATGATCTCCATTCCGCCCTTGCGGGAGAGGGGGGACGACATTTTGTTGCTGTCCCGCCATTTTGTGACCAAGTTTGCCGAGGAATTGGGCAAGCCTCCATTTCGCTTTTCCGACGATGCTTTACAGGTTCTGAGAAGCTATGATTGGCCCGGGAATGTGAGGGAACTGGAAAATGTAATACAGCGCCTGGTGGTGATGACCGACGGGGACCTCATCGAGGTGCCGGACCTGCCCACGCTCATGCGTTTCTCGGCCCTGCGCAAAACGGGATTCACCAGAACCCTTGCTGAAGTGGAGGGGGAATACATCCGCAACGTTCTCGCAAGCGTCGGCGGCAACAAGACCCGGGCTGCGGAAATTCTCGGCATTGACCGCAAGACTTTGCGGGAAAAGCTCAAGAACGTGGAGAAGTCTTTGACCTGAATGTGTGCGACCGGGGAAATTCTCTCCGGTGGTTCAAATCTCCCCGCTGATACGCTGCGTTCCCAGCGAGCACGGCAACGTAACGGGCCTGCCTTCCATCAAAAACAGTTATCCCCTCGTATTCGTTGATTCTCTGTGACTTAGCTCCCCTGTCTTCTCATCGCGGCCGCGGACGGGCTGGATATGAATGTGAGCGCGTTTCCATGAGTCAATCATTGGTATGGCGTTTGCTCTTCCTCTCCCTCCAGAGCAGTCAAAAAACGCAAACCGAGGAAAGCGCCATGTCAGGAAATGTGGAATATGGTGGTCTGTGCTCCACGTGCAAAAACGCTCCAGACTGCACCTTTCCAAGAGACCCCCACAAACCGGTCTTGCACTGCGAGGAGTTCGACACCGGCGAACCTTCTCCCATGAAGACTACCCGCAAAGACAGGTCACCGCCGACCCAGTTGTATGCCGCTAAGGACACAGGTTCAACCAAGTTCATGGGGCTGTGCAGCAACTGCGAGGACCGTGAAACCTGCATCTTTCCAAAGCCCGAAGGGGGCATCTGGCATTGCGAGGAGTACCGATAAAATGAAACAAGGCATCGCCATCCGAAAGAAAGAGGATGTCCACCCGCAGCAAGACGTGGATTCGAAAGATATCCAGAGAATCCTGGAGAAGCACGATAAGACGCGGGGCGCGCTGATCGCTGTTCTCGAGGAAATCCAGGCTGAATATGGATGCCTTCCACAGGAGGCACTTAGAGTAGTGGCCGACAGGACAGGTCGGTCCCTGGTGGACATATATGGTGTTGCCACCTTCTATCGCTCGTTCAGCTTGCAACCCAGGGGAAAGCATCTCATCTCCGCGTGCCAGGGCACGGCCTGCCACGTCCGGGGCGGGCCGAGGGTTGTCGAGGAGTTCGAGCGACAACTTGGAATCAAGTCCGGTGAGACAACGCCGGACAAAGAGTTCACGCTGGAGACGCTCAACTGCTTGGGGGCCTGCGCCCTTGGACCGGTGGTTGTCATTGATGGCCATTATTTCTCAAGGGTCAGAAAATCAAAAGTCAGGCAGCTAATAGACAATGCCCTGGAAGGGCTTGACAACATTGAGATCGGAGAAGATAAGCGGATCTTCCCCATCGACGTGAGCTGTCCCCGCTGCAACCACAGTCTGATGGACGAGAGCCTCACCATAGACGGCCATTCCTCAATCCGGCTAACCGTATCTTTTGACCACAAACACGGTTGGCTCAGGCTATCTTCCCTGTATGGTAGTTATAATATCTCGGCCGAACACGATGTCCCTGCAGGCACGGTGGTAAGTTTCTTCTGTCCGCATTGCCACAAAAAACTGGTCGGTTCCTGGGAGTGCCCCACATGCGGGGCGCCGATGGTGCCGATGATCGTCCGCGGAGGTGGGATGGTGCAGATTTGCTCGCGCCGTGGATGCAAGAGCCACATGTTAGACCTGAGTGGTGCCAACATTTGACCGGGCAGGAGGAGGAACAGAGGCACGTCGTGGCGGGCTCCACCAGAGGAAACACAAGACGGGTTTATGGACAGACTTAAATCGATCGCCGAGTTCAATTCGCTGAGGGAGCGGCTGATCTCCGACAGTGATCCCGAGGTCCCCACCATCGTTATTGCGGCGGGCACCTGCGGGCAGGCCAGCGGGGTCAACGACCTGATCCGCGTGGCGAAGCGTGAGCTTCTGGAGAAAAGACTGACGCACAGGGTTCACCTACGCGTCACCGGCTGCCATGGGTTTTGCGAGATGGAACCATCCCTCCTCGTCGAACCGGAGCGAACATTCTACCCGAAGGTCGGCCTCAAAGACATGGTGCGGCTCGTCGAGGCCGTGGCCGGGGGAGAGGTATTGCAGGATCTGTGCTTCCTGGAGTCGAGCACCGGAAAACGGATGGAAAAGCAGAGCGATGTGCCGTTCTTCAAAAAGCAGACTCGAACGATCCTTGGGCGCAACGAAAGGATCGACCCGATTCGCATTTACGACTACATTGAGAACGGCGGTTATTCGGCTCTGGCCAAGGTGCTCGCCAATGGCCATCCCGAACGCGTCGTGGAGGAGGTTAAGACCTCGGGGTTGCGCGGTCGCGGCGGTGCCGGTTTTCCCACAGGGCTTAAGTGGGAATTGCTGGCCAAGCAGCCCAATGGCGACGGCAAGTTCCTTGTCTGCAACGCAGATGAGGGAGATCCCGGCGCCTACATGGACCGCTGTGTGCTCGAGGGTAATCCGCACAGCATCATCGAGGGAATGATTATCGGCGCTTGCGGAACCGGGGCGACCGAAGGCGTTATCTATGTCCGCAATGAGTATCCCCTCGCCATCAGGCACCTGAATATTGCTCTCCGCCAGGCGCGTGCACTCGGACTCCTGGGCGAGGACATCCTCGGAACCGGCTTTTGCTTTGACATCATGATGGTCAGAGGCGCCGGCGCATTCGTATGCGGCGAAGAAACAGCCCTAATCCGGTCTATTGAAGGTAAAATGGGTGAACCGCGCCAGCGGCCGCCGTTCCCCATCTGGAAAGGCATTACTGGTAGGCCTACGGCCATCAACAACGTCGAAACCTGGGCTAACATTCCCATAATTATTGAGTACGGCGCGGAGGAGTTCGCGAAGATCGGGACCCAGGGCAATTCTGGCACGAAGATATTCAGCCTGGTTGGCAAGATCAAAAATACAGGCCTCGTCGAAGTGCCGATGGGCATGAGCATCAAGGAAATCGTGTACGACATCGGCGGCGGGCCGGTGGGCAAGGCTAAGATCAAGGCGGTCCAGACAGGCGGGCCTTCAGGGGGCTGTATCCCTGCCGAAAGGTTCGATCTCCCCATTGACTATGACAGCCTGACCGAGGCCGGTTCGATGATGGGGTCGGGTGGCATGATCGTCATGGACGAGAACACCTGCATGGTGGATGTCGCTAAGTACTTCATGAATTTCCTCAAAGATGAGTCCTGCGGCAAGTGCCTTACCTGTCGCAAGGGCACCCAGAGGATGCATGAAATCCTCGACGATATCTCCAGGGGCAAGGGGACGCTTGAGCAACTGAATCTTCTTGAGCAACTGGCACACGTCGTTAAAGACACTACGATGTGCGGCCTTGGCCAGACGGCGTCGAATCCGGTTCTCAGTACCCTACGGTACTTCCGCAATGAGTACGAGCGCCATGTGGTCGATAAAAGATGTGATGCCTTCGTCTGCCATGACCTCGTGGGAGTTGCTTGCCAAGCTGCTTGCCCCCTGGGCACCGAGGCCTGGCGATACATTGCCCTCCTCGAGAAAGGCGAATATGAACAAGCCTATAAGGTGATCAGGGATAGCAACCCCTTCCCCTCGGTCTGTGCTCGGGCTTGTGATCGCAAGTGCGAACAGAGATGCAACATCGGGACCAGCGGAGGCGAACCGATCGCTATCCGAGCCTTGAAAAGATTCGTCACTGACCGCGTTGATCCGTCGGTCTACAAGCCAGCGAGAGTTCTCCGGGAAGGCAATGATGTCTCCAGGGTGGCAGTCGTGGGCGCAGGCCCCGCCGGTCTCTCCGTCTCCCATTACCTTTCTCTCCTTGGCTACAAAGTGACCCTCTTCGACGCCGAAGATGAGCCAGGCGGAATGCTGATCAGTTGCATTCCGGCCTATCGCCTGCCCCATGATGTGGCGAGCAAGGAGGTGGAATCGCTCCTTGATGAAAATATCACCCTCAAGTGCGGAACGGCGCTGGGCCGCGACATGACCATTGACGACCTTTTTACGGATGGGTTCAAGGCGGTTTTCCTGGCGATCGGAGCAGACAAGAGCTGGCGGCTGGATCTCGAAGGGGAAAATCTGGAAGGGGTCTACTCGTCCATGAAATTCCTTAAGGCCTTCAATTTGAGGGGCCAGGACCTGGCCGGAGGGCACGTGGGTATCATCGGTGGCGGCAACTCTGCCGTGGACGCCGCGAGGGTGGCTATTCGCCAGAAAGGGGCGGACAGTGTGACCCTCCTCTACCGCCGCACTTGCCAGGAGATGCCTGCTTATGCGGAAGAAGTCGAAGCGGCTCTGGAGGAGGGCATAAAACTTGAAACGTTGGTCTCCCCGGTAAAGATACGCTACATCGAAGCGGCTGTGAAGGAGGGGGTCAAAGTTGAAACGTGGGTCTCCCCGGTCAAAATATATGCCAGGGACGGACGCCTGGTGGGCATCGAGTGCATCAGAAACGAACTCGGCGATGTGGACTCAAGCGGCCGGCGCAGACCGGTCCCCGTGCCCGGCACCGAGTTCGGTCTATCCCTGAACACCCTGATTGTAGCCATCGGCGAACGCCCGGATAGCGACTGCCTCGCCTCGATGGGGGTGGACCTCGATAAGGGCGGGAAGGCGCGTGTTGATGCCGAAACTCTTTGCACGAATCGGCAAGGTGTGTTTGCGGGTGGAGACTTGGTTACTGGCCCCAATACGGTTGTTGATGCCATCGCGGACGGACGAAAGGCGGCAACGGTTATAGACCGCTACCTGCGCGGCAAAGAGCTGAGGGAAGTGCCTGAAGTAACATTGCCGGAAGTTCTCATAGAGCCAGCGGCAGTCAGCGACGAAGAACTCGAAGAGGCCGCCAGGGTAGAACCGGCTACGCTCCCGGCCGAATCGCGGAAGAAGAACCTCGCGGAGGTGGAGATGCCCCTGTCTATTGAACAAGCGACCCGGGAGGCGCGAAGGTGCCTGAGGTGTGACCTGGAGTTCACGCAGCGTGAAGATGATGAAGGCAAACGCGCAGCGGTAAAGGGGAGCTCGCCATGATTACATTGACAATCAATGGATTGAACGTGTCGGTTGAAAAGGGCAGCACGCTCCTGGAAGCCGCGCGGTTTCTGGGGTTTCCGATCCCGACGTTGTGCTACATGGACGGGCTGTCGCCCTATGGAGCCTGTCGGCTGTGCGTTGTGGAGATCGGAGAGGGTCCAGAAGCAAAACTGGTCTCCTCGTGCACCTACCCAGCCCAGGAAGGGATCAAGGTGCGTACAGCATCGTCTCGGGTGGTCCGGGCTCGCAGGATGGTCCTGGAACTTCTGCTGGCCTCGTGTCCCCAGTCCAAGACCATCCAGGACCTTGCCGCTGCACATGGAGTCCGTCAGCAGCGCTTCAAACAGGAGCATGAGGACTGCATTCTGTGCGGCTTGTGCGTACGAATGTGCGAGGAGCAGATGATGGCCAAGGCCATCGGCTTTCGCAACCGGGGTGAGAAGAGGAGCATCGGCACGCCGTTCGACATCAAATCCGAGGAGTGCCGGCTGTGTGGCGGCTGCATGTACGTCTGCCCGGCCTGCCAGCTTCGGTGCACCTACACCGAACCGGAAAAGGCCATCTGCGGCGGGTGCCAGAATCTAACCCCGCCCTGCATCGAGAAGGAACAGTTCAACGACATGATGTGCTATATGGACCCGTGTGTTGCATGCGAGATAGAAAAAGAGTGATGAGAGGAAAGGAGTAGACTCGAATGACAATGACGCTCTCGAAAATAAACGCCTCGGCCGCAACTCTGACGAAGAACAGGACCGAAGACTCGGTGGTCCCAGCCTCCGGCATGTGCGTCACCTGTGTGGACGGCTGCATCGGCATGTGCGAGATCGGCAAGTCCGCATACCGCGGCCACGAGGTCATTTATCCGCAGCCGTTCGGGGTGATAACCACTGCGGCCGAGAAGACCTATCCTGTCGACTATTCGCACTTCAACATCATGGGAACCGCTGTTGGCGCGCACGGCGTCGAGCCCGACAGCGATAAAGCCATCTTCCCGGCTGTCAATCTGGAAGTCGCTTTTGGTCATGATAAGGGCATGAAGTTCAACTATCCATGGCTGATCCCCGGGATCGGTTCGACAAACATCGCCAAGAACAACTGGGAAGGCCTGGCTATTGGGTCGGCCCTGGCGGGAACCGGTCTTACCATCGGCGAGAACGTCGTTGGCATGGACACTGAGGCCGTAATCAAGAAGGGCCGGGTGGTAGATACGGTTGACCTGAAGCGCCGTGTGAAGCTATTCAAAGATTATCAGCGCGACGGCTGCGGCGCCATCACCCTGCAGGCCAACGTTGAGGATACTCGGCTGGGTGTGCAGGAATACGCCATCGAAAAGCTCGGGGTGGAATGTGTGGAACTCAAATGGGGCCAGGGCGCCAAGGACATCGGCGGCGAAGTCAAGATCGGGGATTTGGAAAAGGCTCAGCTTTTGTACAAGCGGGGGTACATAGTGCTTCCAAACCCAACCGATCCCGACGTCATCAGGGCTTTCAAGCAAGGGGCGTTCAGGGAGTTCGAGCGGCATTCGCGAGTGGGGATGGTGACGGAGGAATCATTTGGCAAGCGGGTGGAGGAACTGCGCAAGGCCGGCGCCAAATACATCTTCCTCAAAACCGGCGCCTACCGGCCGGCGGATCTCGCGCGGGCTGTCCTATTCTCTTCCCGGTACGGGATTGATCTTCTGACTGTTGACGGGGCAGGCGGCGGCACCGGCATGAGTCCCTGGCGTATGATGAACGAGTGGGGCGTCCCTCCCGTGGAATTGCACTCGCTTCTGTATCAGTATGTGAAGCGCCTTGCCGACAAGGGCGGGCATGTGCCTGCCCTGGCCGTGGCTGGCGGATTTGCCTTCGAGGACCAAATCTTCAAGGGACTTGCCCTTGGCTCGCCATTCGTGAAGCTGGTTGGCATGGCACGAGCTCCCATCGCTGCGGCAATGGTAGGTAAGACAATCGGGCGCGCCATTGATGATCACCAGATTCCTGTGTACATCGAACGTTTCGGGAATACGAAGGACGAGATTTTTGTGACCGCTTGTATGCTGCGCAAGGAGCTGGGGGACAAGGAGTTCGAGAAGCTCCCGGCTGGCGCCCTGGGTCTTTACACCTATTACGAACGCCTTGCCCAGGGCTTGCGACAGTTAATGGCTGGCAGCCGAAAGTTTGCTCTCGAACATATAACGCGGGATGATGTAGCGGCCCTGACGCGTGAGGCCGCAGGCATCAGTGGGATTCAGTATGTGATGAACGTGGATCAAACGGAGGTTGAGAGAATCCTTGGCAGTTAGCCTTCTTGACCGAAAGCCTCTCTCTTGGCGTCTTCGCGCCTTTGCGAGAGGTTTCCTCTCCGCCGTTATCCCTCGCGCCCCTCTGTGGCTGATAATTGTGTGAGGGAATCGGTGGCATCGCTGCCAGCTCGGAGAGAAGAGAATAAAGTTGTGACCTTGCTCGCGGCACAGCCGGCGTGGGCGACGGTGTCGGGGATGTCTTTAGGTGAGTGAGAGCATCCTGCCAGAAAGATTCCGGGCCTTCCCGACTCCGCGGGATGGACCTTGAGATGAGCCTCGTTATAGAAGCCGTATTCGTCGGTGGTGATGTTGAGCTTCTTGGCCAGCTCGCGCGCCCCTGCTGTGGGCACGATAGCCGTGGCCAGGACAACCATATCGGCCGCTATCTCGATCTTTTTTCGAGTGAGGGTGTCAGCGCCCCACACCACTATCTTACCGTCCTGTTGGAAAACCCGGGAGACTCTCCCTCGCAGGTAGAGCGTGCCGTCTTCCTCGACACCTCGCTGAACGAATTCCTCATATCCCTTCCCGTCGGCACGGATGTCCATGTAGAAGACGTAGGCCTGCCCATCGGGAACCCTGTGCTTGTAGAGCATGGCGTGCTTGCCGGTGTACATACAGCAAACTCTTGAACAATACGGGACGCCCTTCTCCTGGTCCCGCGACCCCACGCACTGGATGAAAACCGCTTCTTTGGGGACTCTTCCGTCTGATGGACGACGGATCTCTCCATTAGTGGGCCCTGATGCGGAAAGCAATCTCTCAAACTCGAGCCCGCTGATTACGTCGGGATATTGGCCATAACCATATTCGGAAACCTTTTCCTTCGCATAGAGGTCGTATCCTGTAGCCACCACGATAGCGCCGACCCTATCCTCCACGAAAGAATCGGTCTGTTCGAAATCTATAGCTTCGACCTCACAGACTTTTTTGCAAACGCCGCACTTCCCGTTCTTGAGAAAGCGGCAGTTGTCCGCGTCAATCACCGGTTTGGGCGGTACAGCTTGTGGAAAGGGAACGTAGATCGCCTTTCTTTTTCCCAGCCCCAGGTCAAATTCCGAGGAGACCTTTGTGGGACACTTTTCGTTGCACAGACCGCAGCCCGTGCACTTTTCGCGGTCAACGTATGCGGCTTTTTTCTTGATCGTGACGTCGAATTGTCCGACCTTCCCCGCAACATCTTCTACCTCACAATAGGTCATGAGGCGGATGTTGGGATGTTGAGAAACCTCCACCATCTTCGGGGTCATGATGCACTGAGAGCAGTCGAGTGTAGGGAAAGTCTCCGACAGTTGAATCATGTGTCCACCGATGGATGGCTCGCGCTCCACAAGGATAACCTCGTAGCCCGCGTCGGCGATATCGAGAGCGGTCTGCATCCCTGCGATGCCACCGCCGATGACGAGTGCCCGTCTGGTCATGGTTTCCATTGATAGCTCAATAGAGGGGTTAGTCTTCAATTTCTCGCTCAACGGTCGCGTTTCCCCTCAAATCCATCATTTCATGATTCGTTTCCGCCGTGCAGCCCCTTCGTCAGATCATTCCCTTGCCGGAGAGCAGGGGACGAGGATCAACGACGTGCATTTCGAAACCGCACACTTCCGCCCCCAGTCCCAGGGCCAGGGCAAGCAACTGCGTGAAGTAAAGCACCGGAAGAAGTATGGCGCCTGTCTCTCTTTCCGCCAGATCCTTCTGCCTCCGGTCCAGATTGAAAAAGCAGAGGGGGCAACTGACCACAACACATTCGGCGCTGTTTCTGGCAGCCCAGGATATGATGTCCCTGGTTTTCTCCATGACCAAATCAGCCTTATCCACTGTCTGGTAGGACCCGCAACATTCCGTCTTGAAAGGGTTGTCAGTGGGCTCGGCTCCAATGCATTGCAGGAGGTCCTCCAGCACGGTGGGAGATTCCGCTTTGTCAATCCCGACCTCCTCCGGACGAAGGAGAAGACAACCATAATAGGGGGACGCCCGCAGGTCCTTGAGGGGGTTGGTCACTTTCTCACGGATGTTTTCGAAGCCGATCCTATCCCGGAGAATCTCCAGGAGATGAACCACCTCGATGCCCCCGTCGTAATCTTCCTCCTCGTCCATGAAAGCGTTTATCGTTCTTCTTTTCTCCGGGTCTTCATTCACCAACAAGTTGGCTCTCTTGAGGGTGTTGAGGCACATGGAACAAAGTGTGGTAACGGCGTTCCCATTCTCGTTTCGGACGCGAATAAGGTTGCGGATGGGGGCGAGTTGATGCATGAGGTCGTCGCTGGCCAGCGAATAGACCGTCCCGCAGCAGTTCCAGCGCGGCAGCTCCAGCATCTCCACACCCACAGCCCGGGCCGAAGCAATCGCCGATGACTCGAATTGTGTGGCGGTGACCTTCAGTGTGCAGCCGGGATAATAATGGATTTTCATTGTAGCCTCTCAGCCTGTGAACTTACGGAAGTTGCTGACTAATGCGATAGGCGGTAGCTCCTCGATTGTCTTTCGGCTCAACTCTGAAATCTTCACATGGTCAAAATTTTTCCGCAGAACGATCTGCCTGAGCGCCTCCATCACCTTGGAAAGATCAACGCCCCGAGGACACCGCGACATGCAGGTGTAACACGACGCGCAAAGCCAGATGGTCTTGGAATGTAGCGCATCCTCCTTCTGGCCGAGCTGCACCAACCTCAATACCTGATTGGGAAGGATCTCTGCTTCCTCAACGATGGGACAACCAGCGGAGCATTTTCCGCACTGATAGCAAGCCAGAAGGTCCTGGCCGCTCAACTCCTCAACCTTTTTCACAAAATCGCTCTGTACTGTGGCGCACGAAAGCTTTGCCTGCATCTTCCAACACCTCCACTTTGAGTGATAGCGCTTCCCTCCTCGCCTTTGCGTCTCTGCGTTTGCCACACACTTATATCTTTCAACGCAGAGGCGCCGAGACGCAGAGCGTTATGCTCCTTTGGTCTATTTCTTTTCTTGACCGCATGACAGGATGAACAGGATTGGAAGCATCTCGTCTATCTTGTTATCCTGTCGAACAGTCTCCTTATGGACCTTCCAGGCTCCAAAACGACGGGGGATCACCTGGGTTCCAGTTCGTCTTCGCGGAATGTGGTGAGCGGCGGCTCCTCTTCAAGACTTCTCCCGGGAACGTAATCAAAGATTTTCTGCACGTTCGATCCGATCGCTCGGAATAACTCCATCACCGGCAGGCCATTGGGGCAGGCGCTGCTGCACTGACCGCACCCGACGCAGGAAGTGACCATGTGATTGAGACGGGTGAGATGAAACAGAAGGGTCTCAACAGGCATCTTGATGATCTTCCTCTGCCGGGCCCATTTCAGGTACTTATTCGACTCGTGCACAAAGGTCGGCGAGGAAAAGATACACTCTCGGCAGTAGCAAATGGGGCACTCCTCGCGGCAATTCATACACCTCTTGCAGGCCGCAAACTCATCAATAAGCCCCTGGAGACTGCTTATCCGTTCCTTGAACTCTTCGATGTGTTTTTGACCGCGGGAAGAACGCACCCTATCCACCTTTTCCAGAATTTTCGACCGGGCAGGCGGTTGCTCCTGCAATTCTATCCCCGCTTTTTCTATCGCTTCCCTGCCTCTTTCATCCATGGGGACGATGGCAGCACCGGATGCAAAATCTGCCCCCCATAATGCGATGAGAATCTGACAGTTGGCGGGGCTGGGGTGCTCGCAGATTCGACACGCTTGTCTCAGCTCATATCCGTCGAAAGATAAACCTTTGCCCTCTGAGAGGGCTTCAAGGACTTCCTCGGAAACCGGTCCTCCGTGAACGGTAACGAGCTGGACGTAATCCTTCGGCTCATACGTTCCTGGGCAATCAACGCCGATCAGTATGACATCATCGAGGTTAGCCTGCTTGAATTTGACCAGTTCCACCAGTGCATTTATCTCACAGGGACGCATTACAGCGGCGACCTTGCCTTTGGGGGCCTGGAAACTCAGGGCACTGACCATGCTGGCGGAGTTCCTCATGAGTACGGGAGCAACTGGGTCAAACCCCTCCAACTTAGAAGGGTCCGTGACAAGGGTCTGGACCACCACGCCTTTGGCGCTCACTCCGGGGACTTGCTGAGGAAGGAGAATCGCATCCACAACTTCTTTCTCCAGCAGGGTCTGAAAGAATTCTATGCATGTCGCCAGGGCGCTTCGTTTTTGTACCTGAGGTTCCGCCTCTGCCGGGTTCATATCTGCCACACCTCTCTGAGTGCGTTAGGGCCGAGTTCTCTGAGCTTTTCGACTATTTCGGTTACCGTGTCGGCGAATCGCTTCCCCTCGCTAGCGCTGATCCAGCGGAGCACAACTCTTTCGTCCTCCAATCCGATCTGTCGGAGGATGCTCTTCAGCACCGCTATTCTTCTTCTGGCCTTGTAATTGCCGTTGGTGTAATGGCAGTCGCCAGGATGGCATCCGCCGATAAGTACTCCGTCCATTCCTTCCAGGAGGGATTTCAGCACGTAGAGGGGGTCCACCGAACCGCAGCACATGAGCCTGACGATTCGGATGTTAGGCGGATACTGGATTCTGGAAGTTCCCGCGAGGTCCGCTCCCGCGTAGGTACACCAGTTACAGACAAATCCAAGAATCTTTGGCTCGAAGTTGTCCACTCGTTCCCCTCCTGTCATCCGACTGCAGAGTCAACCATTTCAAGAATCTGCTGCTTCTCAAAGACGTTCTGGACAGTGGCGCCGTTAGGACAGGCGGCCGCGCAGGCGCCGCATCCCTGACAAACGACATACAGGATTGTGGCTTTCCTGGTTTCCTCATCAATTTCCCTGGCGTCATAGGGACAGACCGACACGCATATCCCACATCCCGTGCACATCTTCTCGTTGACTCTGACGATTTCCGCCTTAGATACGAGTTTTTCCTTTGAGAGAAGGGTCACCGCCCGAATGGCCGCACCATTCGCCTGAGCTATGGCTTCCTCAACATACTTTGGGGAGTGGGCCAGGCCGCACACGTACATTCCCTCGGTGGCGAAGTCCAGAGGCCGAATCTTCGCATGCGCTTCGAGGAAGAAGCCATCGCTGGTCAGCGGCACCTTCAAAATCCTGGCCAGCTCCTCATTTCCGGCGGCGACCATGCCCGTGCTGAGGACCACATAGTCAGCCTCGAGAAGGAGTCTTTCGCCGAGGATGGCGTCCGTCACTTCGACTACCGGCTTGCCACGCGGGGATCGCGTGGATACAGTCGGTTTTTGGTCGTCCTCATAACGCAAGAAGACAATCCCCTTTTCCCTCGCCTCCCGGTAGGCCCTCTCCTTGAATCCATACGTCCTGACATCCCGGTAGAGAATGAAAACGCCGGTTTCCGGACTGAGCTCCTTGACTTTCAGTGCGTTCTTGATGGCGTGCCCGCAGCAGACCCGACTGCAATACGGCCTCTCATCGTCGCGGGAGCCCACGCATTGAATCATGACCACGCTTTTCAATCCGCGAACATCGTCGCCGTTTCTGGCCACTTTTTCCTCGAACTCGTTTTGCGTCAGAACACGTAGATTCTCCCCGTACAGATAGGCGGTTGGCCGGTACTCGGAGGCACCGGTCGCCACGATTACTGCGCCGTGTTCCAGTTCCATCTCCTGGTCTCCCTGCCGGATGGTGGACTTGAAGTTGCCCACATATCCCGACAACCCAACAGGTTCCGCGTCGGTGAAAACTTGAATGCGCGGATTGCCCTCAACTTTTCGGACTCTCTCGTCGAGAAGGGCCTGGGGATCGTACCCGGAAAGCGAGAAGCCTCGAGCTCTCCTGAGGTTGCCGCCCAAGATGTCCTCCTTCTCGACAATGTAGCTGTCGAATCCCTGCTCCGCGAGGGAGAGGGCCGCGGTCATACCAGCCAGCCCTCCTCCGATGACAAGGCATTTGTGATTCAGGTCGAAATAGGTCAGCTTAATCGGCCTGAGGAGTCTGGCTTTGGCCACCGCCATTCTGACGATCTCTTTGGCCTTCTCGGTGGCCTCTTTGGGCTGGTTCATATGAACCCAGGAGCACTGTTCCCGCAGGCTGCACATCTCGAAAAGGTAGGGATTAAGCCCAACCTCCCTGATCGTGTCGCGGAACAGCATCTCGTGGGTGCGAGGCGTGCACGATGCCACAACCACACGATTGAGCCTGTTCTCGACGATCTTTTCCTTGATCGCGACCAGCGAATCCTGCGAGCAGGTGTAAAGGTTCTCATCCGCGAACACCACATCCGGCAGAGACCAAACATATTCCACCACTGCCGGCACATCCACCACCGCGCCAATGTTCCTGCCGCAGCGACAGACGAAAACGCCGATCCTCGGAGCGTCGAAGTCGGACACGTCCATCTCCGGGGGATATTCCTTTTCTACGACCAGTTTTCCTCTGGCGGGGGCAAGCAGACGGGACGCCGCCGCAGCCGCCCCGCTGGCTTCCACGACAGTCTCAGGAATATCTTTCGGCTCCAGGAAGGGTCCGGCTGCGAAAATTCCGGGGCGGGTTGTCTGGTTCGGCTCAGTGAGATTTGTCTCACAGAATCCGTGTTCGTCGAGCGAAACGCCCAGACTTTCCGCCAGACGCTGGTTTTGTGAAGCGGCCGTCAGTCCCACCGCGAGAACCACCAGATCGAACTCTTCCTCGTGAACAATGCCGTCCTCGGTGATGTACTTTACTCTCAGGTTCTTGGTCTTCTGAAGCTCGATGACTTTTGAGATCATGCACCGCTGGTATCGAATGCCGTATTGTTCCTTGGCGTTCTCATAGTATTTCTCGAAATCTTTGCCGAAGGCTCGCAGGTCTATGAAAAAGATAGTCGGTTGGATTTCGGAATCGTGCTCTTTGGCGATAATCGCCTCTTTTGTCGAATACATGCAGCAAATGGAGGAGCAGTAATCATTGCCGTCGCCAGTGGTATCTCTCGAACCAACGCATTGGATGAAAGCGATTCCTTTGGGATGGCTGCCATCGGATGGACGTACCACCTCGCCCGCGCTGGGGCCAGAAGCGCTCAGTATCCGCTCAAACTGGATGCTGGTGATAACATTCTCGTACAAACCGAAACCGTATTCGCCCTTCTTAGCGGCGTCATAGAGGTCAAACCCCGCAACGGCGATTACGGCTCCGACGTCCAACGTCAGCGATTGCTCTTTCTGCTCGAATATGATGGCCTCCGCCTCGCAGGAGTCCTGGCACTGCAGGCACTCGGAGCATACCGCACAAGACATACACCTATTGGCTTCCGTAATTGCCGTCTCTGCGTCGAAACCGAGATCCACCTCCGCGAAGCTTTTTATCCTCTCAGTAGCAGGCAACCGACTGGGAACCTGCCTCGGCTTTTTTTCCGTCTCGAACTCTGGGGGCTTTTCGACCGGTTTCAACTCCTCAGCTCGTCCAGCACGCAGATTCTCCCCACGTAGGTAGCGGTCCACGGAGACAGCAACCTCGTGTCCGGCAGCAATGGCCTCGATGACGCTCGACGGCCCGCTCACCGCGTCGCCAGCGGCGAACACACCCGGCCTGTCGCATTCCAGGGTGACAGCATCGGCCCCGATGGTTCCGCGTGAGGTGATCGGGATGCCGGACTTCTCTGCGATTGTGCGGTCCATGCTCTGTCCCACGGCTACGATCACTGTATCAGCGGCGATGACGTGCTCGGAACCCTCCTCCACCTCCAGGCTGAGTCTTCCCTCCTCATCAAATTTCATCCATTTGACGTCCATCAACTCAACGCCCGAGACCCTGCCCCGCCCCGGCGGGGTGATGATCCTTTTGGCGGTGACAGACGTATGCCACCTTGAAATTTCAGGGTTGGGGTCATTGACTTCCGCGAGCCTGGCCTCGATTTCCTCATTGGTCGCTTCGATTTCCCAGGGATGCGCCGGCATTTCTTCAGGTGACTCCAGGCAGGCGATGTGAACGTCCCGGGCACCCAGGCGAAAGGCAGTGCGGGCCGCGTCCATGGCCACGCCCCCACCTCCGATGACCACAACCGACCCTTTTACCTTCACCTCTTTTCCGAGCTTCACATCTCTCAGGAGATCGAGGGCGTTTATCACACCTTCCGAATCCAGACCGGGAATCCTGAGAGTTCTTCCCGCTCCCATCCCGGTGGCCAGGACCACCGCGCCATAGCCTTCATCGAACAGGCAATCTATGGGTAGGTCCTTGCCGATTTTCACGCCCGTTCTTATTTCAATACCGAGGGACTCTATCCTTTCCACTTCGCTCTGCACGACCTTCGACGGTAACCTGAATTCTGGAATCGTCAAAGCAGGCATTCCTCCCGCGATGCGCTCGCTTTCGAACACCGTCACGGGGTACCCAAGCAAGCGAAGGTCGTAAGCAGCAGTCAGACCCGCCGGGCCTGAACCCACCACCGCCACTCTTTCGGGTCGCTCCTCTTCAGGCAAAGGAGGAAGCTCCAGAGCTTCGCCGTCCTCCTGATCCGCGACGAATCTCTTCAGGTGGCAGATTGCTATGGGTTGGTCTGTTTTGCCTCGCAAGCACTCATCCTCACAGGGGTGCTGGCATATCCTTCCGCAGACGCCCGGAAAAGGATTCCGGCGCATAACCACCTCCAGCGCTTCCTTGAGCTTGCCCTGGGATATGAGCCTTACATAGGCATGCGGGTTGACGTGTGCGGGACACGCAGCCCGGCACGGTGAAACCTCTTCGCCCCTGTCTATAGTGTAAGTGCGGGGAACGGCTTGAGGGTAAAGCCGATAGATCGCCCTGCGATTGCCAAGCCGCGCATCAAACTCGCTTTTGACTTCTACAGGGCATACCTTCTCACACTCGCTGCATCCAGTGCATTTGTCCTCGTCAACAAACCTCGCTTTCTTGGTGATGGTGACTTTGAAGTGGCCTGGAGACCCCTGAACGTCTTCAATCTCGGAATAGGTGAGCAGCTCGATATTCCTGTGCCGTCCGCATTCCACGAGCTTCGGTGCCATGATGCACATGGCGCACTCGTTAGTTGGAAACGTCTTATCGAGTTTGGCCATGGTGCCGCCGATGGCAGGACCGCTGTCCAGAAGATAGACTTTGAACCCGGACTCGGCGAGGTCCAGCGCCGCCTGCATTCCACCGATGCCGCCGCCCGCTACAAGAACTGCACCAACCATTTCACATTCCGCGGTGGCGTTCTTTGTTTCCCGGTTCTCTGCAATCATCGTTCTTTCCCTGTGTGCCCCACGGCGCTTGAGTTCGAATGTTCCTCTCGAAGAGTCTGCAAGGCTGGCTCGGTCTCGACCAGGTGCATCTTCAGCCACCTTTCGCACCCGTCCAGATTGAACGCCAGCCCCATCAACTCGGTGAAGAAAAAGATTGGCAAGCCAAGCTCCTGCCGGGTTTCCAGGTTAGTGGAACAAAGGGGGCATGCCGTAGCGATGCAGGAAGCCCCCGCCTCCACAGCCATCTCGGTGATCTCCTCCACCAGCTTCTCCACGATCTCCGGCTGGATGAGGGCCAGGCTGGCGCCGCAGCATTCTGTTTTGTAGGACCATTTCACAGCCTCGGCGCCGATGGCCTCGATCAGATTGTCCAGCGTCGTTGGATTTTCAGTATCGTCAAAACCACAAACTTCGGGAGGACGTACCAGCAGGCAACCATAGTAGGGAGCGACTTTCAGGCCTGTCAGCTCTTTGATAACGCGCTTGCGCACCGCCTCCAGCCCAACCCTGTTACATATGACCTCCAGGAGGTGCAAGACCTGCAATTTCCCCGAATACTCGAACGAAAGCATCTCCTCGATTTCACGGCGTAACTTTTCATTCTCCCGGAGCGCCAAGTCGGCTTTCCGCATGTTGCCGAAGCAAGCGGCGCATGGAAGGACGATGTCGAGACCCTCCGCCTGAGCGGCCGCGATGTTTCTGGCAGGAAGGGCAATGGAAAGCGTACGGTTGAAGCTGTGGGCGGAAGAAGCTCCGCAGCAGCACCAGTCCGGTATCTCCACGAGCTCAATTCCCAGCGCCTCGCACACAGCACTCGCGGAGAGGCCATATTCCTTGGCCGTGGCGTGGAGCGAACAGCCGGGATAATAAGACAGTCTCATCATGATTCCTGGGGGACCTTTCCCCGGCGCCGAATTTCCTTGAACAGCTTACGTATTTCTTTTCTTCCCTTTATCCTTTTGGGAAAGAGAGCGATTTTCCCTCTCAAAAACATTTTCAATCCCAGCTTCAGGTCGCTGAACAGGTTGAGGGTCTTGAGCTTGAGTACAGCCATCAAGCTTGCTTCGTGGAGCTGTCCAAACCTCTTCAGGTTAGCCAGAAAGCCCTTGTGAAAAAGAGCGGCTACTTTCTGTCGGCTCTTGATTTTTTCCTCCAGGGCCATTTCTTTAAGAGTATCCATCACTCTGGTCACATCAATGTCGTTCGGGCAGCGGGTGGCGCACGTGTGACATGCAGAACATAGCCAGATCGTCGAGCTGCTCAGCACCTGCCGCTTCAGGCCGAGCTGAGCCATCCTGAAGAGCTTATCGGGCGTGTAATCCATGAAAGAGGCGATCGGGCATCCCGCTCCGCACTTGTGACAGTGGTAGCAGAGCTGGACCTGCTCGCCGCTTCGCGTGTTCACCACTTCCATGAAGGATAAGTCTATGGGGATTGTCTCTCCCTGCCAGATGACCTGCATAAGACTTCCCTCAATCAGGTTGCTTAAAGCCTTGAAAGCCCAAGCGCCACACCGGCCCCCATTGTGACGTCAAGATATCGCATCAATCATTGCCAGGACCTGATCGGTGGTCAGGTTTCTCATTTGAGAAGCGCCGCTCGGGCAAGCTGCCACACACCCTCCACAACCCTGGCAAAGAGCCTCCTCCACCATTGCTATCTTTTTCCTTTCGTGCAGGATGCGAGCTTCGTAGGGGCAAGCGGCAACACACATCTCACACCCTACGCACGCGTCTTTGTCCACGTAAGCCACCATCGGCTCGCTCACCAGTTCATCAGCAGCAAACAGAGCCTTGACCTTGCTGGCGGCGCATCCCGCCTGCGAAACCGAGTCAGTGATGTCCTTCGGGGAGTGAGCGCATCCAGCCAGGAATATGCCCGCAGTCTGGCTCTCCACAGGACGCAGCTTAATATGTGCTTCGCTGAAGAAACCGTACTCGTCCGTGGCGATTCTCACCTTCTTGGCCAGCTCTTTGGAATCGCTTCTGGGGACAATGGCCGTCGCCAGAACAACCATATCAGCAGCGACTTCGATCCTTTTCCCGCTGAGGGTATCGGCGCCCCAGACAACTACCTTTCCATTGTCCTGAAAAACTCTGGAGACACGCCCCCGAAGGTAAAGCGTCCGGTTCTCCTCCTGACAACGCTGCACGAACTCCTCGTACCCTTTTCCTCCCGAACACACGTCAATGTAGAAAACGTACGCCTGCCCGTCCGGGACCTTCTGCTTAAAGAGCATGGCCTGCTTGGCTGTGTACATACAGCAGATTCTGGAGCAATAGGGCACGCCCTTTTCCTGGTCTCTGGACCCCGTGCACTGGATGAACACGAGTTCTTTTGGCACTTTTCCGTCGGAGGGCCGGCGGACCTCGCCGCCGGTGGGGCCGGTGGCCGAATTAAGCCGCTCGAATTCCAGCCCGCTGATCACGTCAGCGTATTTGCCGTAGCCGTACTCGGCCACCTTCTCCTTGGGGAAAAGGCTGTAGCCCGTGGCCAGCACAATCGCCCCCACTTCTTCCTCGACGATTGTATCCTGCTGGTCGAAATCAATCGCCTTAGGCTCGCACACGCTTCTGCAGGCCTCACATCCGCCTTCTTTGAAGAATAGACATGTCTCCGCGTCAATGACCGGCTTATCGGGAACAGCATCGGGAAAGGGAATGTAGATCGCTTTCCTTTTCCCCAGGCCCATCTCGAATGCCGAAGGCACTTCTACGGGGCACTCCTTTATGCACAATCCACAGGCAGTGCACTTTTCGTGGTCAACGTAGCGGAGTCGCTTCCTGACTCTAATGTTGAACTGCCCCACATGCCCCGCGACCTCCTCCAACTCCGAGTAGGTCATGAGCTTGACGCGAGGGGAGCGCGACACCTCCTCCATCAGCGGAAGAACGATGTCCTCAGCAGCATCGAAATCGGGGAATGTACTCGACAATTGCATGGCCCGCCCGCCGAGAGAGGGCTCCCTTTCCACGAGCACGACCTCGTAGCCGCTGTTGGCGATTTCCGAGGCGGCTTTCAGACCGCTTATTCCACCGCCGACCACCAGCGCCCGCTTGATAAGAACGGAGTGAATGGGATAAAGCTCCTCATCCAACTTGACTTTCTCAACCATGGACTCGATGATCTTGATGGCCTTTCCGGTGGCTTCGTCTTTGGCGGCCTGGTGAACCCAACTGCACTGCTCACGGATATTCGCAATTTCGCAGCGATATGGGTTCATGCCTGCCCGCGCGACAGTCCGGCGGAACGTGGTTTCGTGCATAGTGGGGGAGCAGGCGGCGACCACTACCCCGCTTAAGCCCTTCTCTCGGATTGCAGTCTCTATGATGGCCTGGCCGGGGTCGGAACACAGATACCTGTATGATTCGGAGTGGACGACCCCTTCAAGCTTGGACACCTCTTCCACGACCTTATCCACATCAATGGTGCCCGCTATGTTCGATCCACACCAGCAAACGAAAACACCGATCTTTTTCACGATCCTGCCTCACGTTGCCTCCGCTCGATCACCCTCTCAATCACGCCGGCGAGTTCCGTCAAAGCGTATTCAAGGGACACGGAGAGATCTTCGTCAAAAGTTGTGGTATCAGGCTGCACAGCAAGCATAAACACATCCGCTCCGGTTTCTTCTTTGAGACGATTCATGATGAGAGCAGGCGACATCCCGTGTGTTGAGAGGCTCCGCTCCAGAAGATCGCCAGCCTTAATGAGGCGTATCTCACCGGCAGGCAATCCAAGGGATGCGCTATCGACAACGACAACTGTATCGGGCCGCAATTGGGCAATTGAGCCAATATAGTTCTCAGGGGTCTCCCCGCAGTCAATCAGGTGAAAAAAGGAGGGAGGTTTGCTAACCTTGTCAAGTTCTTCTCTGAGCATCTCCACCAGCCGGGGGCCGGCGCCATCATCTGCCCGAAGTGTATTGCCGACACCGGCAACCACAACAATACCGCGAAGCCGAGTCTTCAAATCCGCCTCCAGGTTCGATCCCTTGCCAATGCTGTTCATGTCGCCCCCTCTGGCCATTCCTCCTTGACGAACACCTCGTGCTGGCACCTGGGGCAGAGGAACTTGACGTGGTCGGCGCGCCCTATTTCTGCCCTGTCCTTTGGCGTGGCTTCCGCGAGGGGAGTGAGCTCGCCCTGACCGGCGAGCACCAGCCCCATGTTCGCGTAGGCCAGAGGGCCCAGCTTCTCCGCAAGCCACTTCACGTGCTCTAAGGTGCTGATCACTGCTCCACACACCTCGCAGAGGAGCAGGTCCTTCTCGATGCTGACATAGGCTTCCTGTCTGTCGAAAAGGGCCAGTTCGTATTCACGAGTGTATTTGACGCCCTCCTCCGTAGGGCATTTCGCCCGGCACTCCCCACAGTAAATGCAATGGTCGTAATGGAGGACGAGTCTTCTGAAGGGTCCACGGTCTGGTTCCTGGCCCCCGTTGGCGTAATCCGTCAACTGGATCGCTCCTGCGGGACACGTTTCGGCACACGCTCCGCAACCCATGCACTTATCGGTAAACTCGGGCTTTCCGCGGAAGCGTTCCGGCGGGATGGAAGGCTCCGCCGGATAATTTATTGTGTAGGGCGTGCTGAAGAAGGACTTGATCGCTTCTCTTAGCTCTCTCAGTTTTGGATATTTCATTGGCAATTGCCCTCGAATGAAAAACGAGAACCAATTACAGGCCCACAAGTCAGAGAAAATGCTTGATTCACCGGCTTCTCTCCCCCTCCATTCGATCACCTACGAATCCGTTTCGGCATTCGCTATTCACTGTTCTCCGTTCGAATGTCCTGCGCCCTAAAGAAGACACCGCTCGGTGGAGAAAAAAACCAGACCTTGTACTCCACCCCACTCATATGACAGGCTTCCCCCTTCCGACCTGCTTTCCCTCTTTCTCATACTCATCGCAGACGCTCTTTTTCCACAGAGACACGCCTGAAATATGCGCGCCGCGGGCGAGAGCATGGGCGGCAGTCGGCGCTGTGACGAAAATCAAGGGGATCGCAACCAACGCTTTGACCCCAAGAGCGCTGAAGCCCTCCATAAGGAATGTCCCGAACATGATGCCGCACGTGCCGAGGCTGACGCACTTGGTTGCGGCCTGAAGCCGGTTATAAACATCGGGCAGCCTCACCAGGCCGATGCATCCGAAGAGGTCGAAAACAACGCCAACACAAATAACTGTAACCCCTATGTAATCATTCATCGAATTGTTGCCCTCCCAGGTACTTGGCCAAAGCAAGCGTCCCAATAAATGACAGCAGTACCCAGGCCAATGCGATGTCAATCAGAAAGCCTCTCCTGGTGTAAATTGCCCACAGCGGGCAGACACCTACGACCAGAATGCCTAATATATCTATCGCTACCATGCGGTCGGCCACCGTTGGCCCACGCCATCCCCGATACAAACATAAGAAGCAGAGGGCGACTAAAGCAGTGACGAAACCCAGAAGCAGGTGGTCAAAGTTCATTCAAAAACCCTCTTCAGAATCCTCTCAAATCGTTTCACAATCATTTCCTTGCCGCGTCCCGTAAAGTTCTCTTTGACGTTAATCCAGTGGATGAAAAGCTCGCCTTCTCCGGTCATGTCAACAGTGAGTGTCCCCGGGGTCATGGTTATCGAGTTCGCCAGGAACGTCTTCCCAACATCGGTTTTCAGAGAGGTACGAGCCTTGACGATGCCGGGGCGGATGGGCATCGCAGGATGGAGCACCCGGTACGCGACATCGAGATTCGCCTTGAGGCATTCCCAGAGCAAGACGAAGACATATAGCACCATCCAGAAGTAGCGCTGGGGCTGGAAGAGCTTGCGGGGGCGAGCGATGGAAATCTTCCCGAACACAACCGCTGTCACTCCACATACCACCGCCCCTGTCACCAGGTGTTGCCAGTCAACGGAGAACGTCAGCAATAACCAGAAAGCGAACGCGATGATGAAATATACTATTCGCCCCATCTATCAGCTTCTCCCATAGTGACGGACGTCATTCGTTGTTCAGTTCATCTCCCCAAAACGTGGTTCGTGTAGTCTTTTCCACTGCTCACGGCGTCGGCGGCTCTGTCGAGGAGTCCTTCTTTTGCCCCAGGGACCAACAGAAGTCCCATCCCCACGCATAAGACAGCGAGGAAGACCATCGAAACGCACATGAAAACAGGGGCCTCTCTGGCCTTTTTCCACATCGGTCGCAACTCCCCAAAGAATGCGTATCTCTGAACCTTCAGAAATGAAGCCAGGGTCATGATGCTCACCAGAACAGCAACCGCCGCCAGACCGTAATATCCCGCCTGAACCGCTGCCAGGATGATGATCAGCTTGCTCCAGAATCCGTTGAAAGGCGGGATACCCGCGATGGACATGGAGGCCACCAGCGAGCTCGCTCCCGTCACCGGCATTCTCTGGTTGAGGCCGCCCATCTTTTGAAGGTCGCGGTTGCCGGTGCTGTAAACAACCGCGCCCGAGTTAAGAAACAGAAGAGACTTGAATGTCGCGTGATTCATCAGGTGAAAAAGGCCGCCAAGGATGCTCAAAGGAGTCCCGATGCCGAGGGCCATTACAACGTATCCCATCTGGCTGATGCTGTGGTAAGCGAAGAGTCTTTTCATATCCCACTGCCCGATGGCGAGGAAGACACCGGCAATCATTGACAGGGCGCCCATGGCCATCAGGACATAGCTGGCTGTGAGACTGAGCCCCATCACGTTGAATAGAATTCGACACAGGGCGTATATCCCTATGGCTTTTATCAAGACTCCGGATAGCATCGCCGAAATTGGAGCTGGCGCACTGGGATGAGCGTCCGGCAGCCACGCATGAAACGGCATGATGGCAGCCTTCAGCCCAAATCCCATGAGGAACAGTGCGCCCGCGAAAAGCGCACCCTGAGACCGCCCTTGCTCCTGTAAGATCTTCCCCGCGTCGGCCATATTCAATGTCCCGGTCAGTGAGTAGAACACGGCGATGCCAACCAGGATGAAAGCCGATGCAGCCGTCCCCATCACCTGATATTTGAACGCGGCTTCAAGTTCCTCAGCTTCCGTCCCGAAGGCAACCAGGGCGTAGGAGGCAATGGCAGCGACTTCAAGAAAGACGTAGAGATTAAACATGTCGCCGCTGATAACCACGCCGTTCATCCCTGCCATCATGAGCAGGAAGAGCGTGTAAAAACGCGCCTTGTCTGTATACTTCCGCATATACTCGATGGAGTAAAGGCTGACTGCGAAACCGATCACGTTCACTATCAACAACATCAGCACCGCAAGCCCATCCACAACCAGGTATATCCCGATGGGAACTCCGTTCACGGGTTCCCATCCACCAACCTTGTAAACCATCACCGGGGAATTGATCATCGCACAGCAAAGGGCCCCCAGTGCCAGCGTGGCAACGTTCCCCAGCAGGTCCGGAAGGACACGCGACAGTCTCCCCAAAAGCGGCATCATGAATGCCAGTCCCAGCGGTATTGCCACCAACAACGGAATGAGGTTCATACCGGACTCCAGCGGCAGCCTTGTTCGTGTCTTTGTGCCTTTGTGGTTGGCTCCAAGGTGAACGCCATGGCGCACATCACCACCAAGACACAAAGGCCCGAAGAATCTGGCGCCGGCGGTTGTGGATTGCGGCCACTGTTTGATGCACAATCCACAGGCAGTGCACTTTTCATGGTCAACTATCCCTTGAGCTTCCTAATCTTGCTGACATCGAACGTGCCGTACTCGTGATAAATTCGTAGCGCGATAGAGAGCAACAGTGCTGTCGTCGCCAGACCGATCACAATCGCTGTCAGCACCAGTGCCTGTGGAAGAGCGTCAACAAACGTCGGCTGCCCCATCTTGTCAATCACGATTGGCGGTCTTCCACCCTCCCTATAACCGATGAGCGCCAGAATCAGAAACGTGGCATACTCCATTATCGTCAGGCCGATGACTATCTTGATCAGATTTCGCTTGGTGGCCACTCCGTAAAGTCCAACGAGAAACAAAAAGATGGCTAACAACAGCAGGATCATTCCTTTCCTCCTGTCTTGAGAACCGCAAGCGTAATAAACACAGCGAATAGGGCACTTGCAACTTCAAGCCCTATAGCAATATTGCTCAGGGGCATAAACCCGGCGCTGAGCAGGTGAAACGGCTTTCCCTTCGTCAGGAAGTTGTAGAAGAAAAACGCTCCTCCAATTAGCCCAATCATAGCCAGAATCCAGAACGCGAAGATTCCGAGCGATTCGGCCACCGACGAGCGCCACTTCTTCGACTCTGATACCGCCTCTTCCGAGCCGCGGGCCAGAACAATCAGGATGAAAGCTGCACATACCATCACCCCTCCCGCAAACCCGCCACCCGGAGTGAGGTGTCCGTGCAGGACAATGTACGTGCCGTAAAGGAAAGTCATTCCCGCCATCCCGCCAGTCACTGTCTTGACGATAGGTGTCATGCCCTGCATTTAGTGTTTCCTCCCGGTTTTTCTCAGGACGGCAAGAACCCCCATCACGGCTGTGAAGAGAACAGTCGCCTCGCCCAGGGTGTCGTAGGCCCGGAAGTCAAGGATCACCGCCGTTACAAGGTTCGCAGCTCCGGTCGGCTGCAAGAGCAGTTCCGGTGACAGGTACGCCTCCGCCATTCTCAGCGACGGATTACCGAATGGCGGCATGGACCCGACGGCCCAGCTTGCCGCGACCATGAATATCACCACAAAAGCGGCTGCAACTATGTAAATGGGCGCGCGGGGGCGCGCCCTGACGCTGGCGTCCTCAGACGTGGTCTTGAGGATCACCGCAATGAATATGATCAAGGACAGTGTCTCAACGACGATTTGCACTATCGCCAGATCCGGCGCCTGAAGAATGAGAAATGCTGCCGACAGACCAAATCCCACAATCCCCAGCAGCACCACCGAAGACAGGAGACTCCCCGCCTCCAGGGCCACGAACCCGCCCAGAATCATCAATACAATTAAGGAACAAAGTATGGTCATCATTTCGCTATCCTCTCAGCAGAATGAGAAGCAACATCACTAAACCTACCAGACACCACGAAATATAGGTCGTCAGGACGCCGGTGTGCATCTTTCGCAGGAGATTAGTAAAGCCGAATGACAGCCTGATCCCTTGATCGTAAACATCGAACATCTTCTTCTCCGCCAGCCGATAGATCGGTTTCAGCGTACGGAGGTCCGATATGGTCTGGTAGAAATCCACGCCGGAAGGGCTGGTCTCTGCCGGCATCACCTCGCCCCCGAGGTAGGGCTGCGCCTCGCGGACGGTTTTGATTGTTCCCAACAGGTAGATCAGGCCGCCGACCAAAACCCCTGCAATGATGAGCAAGGTGGCCAGAGAAGGATTCCACAGGCCCAAGTAACTCACCGTCTGGCCTACCGCCGGATAGATCAAGACTTTCAGCGGAAGGGGAACAGCGAGAATCCCGAAGAGAACGCATAGGATTGCCAGGACCGCGGGCGCAAGCCACATCGCAAAGGGCGCTTCCTTGATCTTTCTGCCTTTTTCCTTCGCTGTCCCGAGAAAGATCAAGTGCGTCACTTTTGCGAACGACGCCAGGGTCAAGGCGGAACCGAATACCGCCGCAACCAACCATACCACCCACAGCCCCGGACCGTTTCTGCCCCCCTCAATGATCCCCTGATAGACCATCCATTTCGAGAAGAAGCCGTTGAACGGAGGGACGCCGGAGATGGACAGAGCGGCGATCAGAAAAGCGAGAAATGTAATGGGCATGGCGCGAGCAAGCCCGCCAAGCTTCTCCGGGTCTCTCGTTCCGGCAGCTTTTTCCGCGTTTCCGGCGCTCAGGAAAAGGCACGACTTATAAATGGCGTTGTTGAGCATGTGAAACAAGCCCCCGGCGATTCCGATGGGAGTTCCTGTCCCGATACCGAGAACCATGTACCCTACCTGGGAGACCGCGTGGTATCCCAGAAGCCTCCTGAAGTCGTGTTGGACGAGAGCCATCATGACTGCGCCAATGACCGTTACAGCCCCGACCGCCATCAGAAAAACCTGCGCGCCTTTCGTCATGACGAACAGGGTGATCGCAACCCTCGCCAGGAGGTAGATGCCGAGCAGCTTATCGAGGGCCGCGGGAAGAAAAGCTGTCACGGCGATGGGGCCTTTCTCGGCGGCATCGGGAATCCATGAGTGGAGCGGCATTGCCCCCGCCTTTGCAAAGGCCCCCGCCACCAAACAGAGAAACGCGATCACGGGCAAGGCTCCATCGAGGCGAACGGAAATGGCGTCCATAGCGAACCGGCCGGTAAGCAGCCACAGAATTCCGATCCCCAAGATCATGAGGCTGTCGGATGCCCCGACGATGATAAAAGTCTTCTTCGCCGCTACCTCAGCCCCGGTTTCCCCGAGACTAATCAGAAGATACAGCGTCAGCCCAAGAAACCCCCACATTGAAACAAGCAGGATCAAATCATTGGCAAGGGCAGCACCGCAGGCAGCTCCGATCGTCCACAGAAAATAGGCATAGTATTGCCTCAGCCCTGAAACGCCCGCCATTCCCTTGATCGAGTAAAGGGCGATCAGCACGCTGAAGAAGCCCACCCCCAGCACGACCATTCCCGAAAGGTCGTCCAGGACAAAAATGGGGTTTAGGGTTTCGGGTGTCGGGTGTGCGCCCAGACCCCAGACCCCAGACCCCAGACCCCAAATCAAGGGTTTGCCCGTAAAGGCGACGACCGCTAAGACAAGCACCGCCAGCGCGACCAATAGTGCTAAGGCTTCGCGGACGTACTTGGCCTTCTTCGGAATGACGAGGCAAACTGCGCCTGCAGCAATCGGGAGCATGACAAGGCTGATCAGCACGCTTTACCTCCGATTCTCCGGTATCCCTCCCGAAGCCCTCTCTCCAGTTCTCCTTGGGCGACTCTCCCCGCCAGCGTATTAAGAATTTCCCGAGTTCGCCTCTGGGAAAGAGAAATCAGGTCGTATCCACCAGACAGACGCTTTCCGCCGACTCCATCAACCACAGCCATTCTCTCGGTGCAGCTATAGCATGGGTCAACGGCAGCCAGGATGATCGTGGCATCTGATACCGTCTGCCCCACACAGGTCGCCTTGAACGTCGGCACATTGGTGTAGCTGGGGGCACGAACCTTATGCCTGACCGGACGGTTCGAGCCGTCGGACCGAACGTAATGGAAGGTCTCCCCGCGCGGCGCCTCGACGCGACCGATTCCCTCCCCGGGGGGGATCTCCTTGACCTTGGCATCTATCTCGCCCGGCTTCATCTGGTCAAGGCATTGGACAATGATCTTGATGGATTCAGGAATTTCCAGAAGTCTGACGGCCACTTTCGCGAAAACATCGCCGCTCTCCCAGGTGATGACCTTCCACTCCACGCGGTCATAGGCTGCATAGGGCTCATCCCTTCGGACATCAATGGCCAGCCCCGAAGCCCTGGCCGTCGGCCCCACCGCTCCGTATATGCGGGCATCTTCCGGCGTCAGAACGCCGATGCCCTTGGTCCTGGCGTGAATGACCGGATCGTCCAGAACGGCGCCAACCAACATGTCGAGCGGGCGGCGAAGCCCTTCCACCATCTTCTTTATCTTTGGAAGGTCCTCCTCAAGTATGTCTCGCCGAACCCCGCCCACTTTCATCATGGCGTAGTTGTTGCGATTGCCGGTCACCTCCTCCATGATGTCCAGAACCGGCTCACGGTATCGCCAGGCCCACATGAAGACCGTGTTGTAACCGATGAAATGACCCGCGAGGCCCAGCCACAGGAGGTGGCTATGCAGACGTTCCAGCTCCGCGATGATCGTCCTGATATAAAGGGCACGCTCCAGCACCTCCACTTCCGCAATCTCCTCCACCGCGCGAACGTAAGCCAGTGGATGGGACGTCGAGCAGATGCCGCAGATGCGCTCCACCACAAAAGGTATCTGGTCAAAGGTTCTCGATTCACAAATCTTCTCGATACCTCGGTGGTTGTATCCAAGGTCAACGTCTATGTCCACGACCCTCTCCCCTTCAACCTGCAACTGGAAGAACTCCGCTTCTTCCTGAAGCGGATGATAGGGTCCTATCGGAATCACAGTCCTTTTCACGTTGAGTCCCTTCCGTATGATCTCCTGAGCGGATACACTCCCTCAGGCCAGTCTTCCGCAAGAATCAGTCGCCTCATGTTTGGATGCCCCACGAATTCCACACCGAGAAGCTCATGAATTTCTCTCTCGATCCATTCGGCTCCCCTGACGATCGGCGTGATCGAATCTATCTTGGCGTCCTGCTTATCAAGCAACACCCTGAGCGTCACGACCAATCCCACCTCGTCGAAACTGAAGTGATAGAGCACCTCCATCCCCTGGGGCGTGTCAACCCCCGTGAGAATCACGTACCGCCCTAACAATTCCTCAAACACAAGTTTCACTGTCTTGCGGAGGTCCCCCTGGGCCACCGAAACATGGAATCTGTTGGGCGCGGGTCGGTAGGAAGAGACAGCCTTCTTGCCAACCGCTTCATTGATCTTCGCAATGATTTCTTCTCGATCCTTCACAATCCGCTTATGCGACCTTTCTCAGCAGTTTCACGACGGCGTCAATGATAGCTTCAGGCTTAGGAGGACAGCCCGGAATGTAAATGTCAACTGGAACAATCTCATCAACAGGGCCAACCATGTGGTAGCCGTCGTGGAATATGCCCTTGGTGCAGGCGCAGGTCCCGCAGGCGATGACCAGGCAGGGCTTCGGCGCCTGCTGGTGGAGCCTCCTGAGCCTCGGCGCCGCCTGCTGGGTGACGCCCCCCGTGACGACCAGGACGTCTGCGTGCCTGATTGTCCCCACGAGGAGGACACCTAGGCGCTCGACGTCAAACCGAGGCGTCAAGGCGTCCACCAGCTCAATGTCGCAGTTATTACACGCGCCCGTGTTGATATGAAAGATCCACGGCGATTTGCACAATGCTTTCAGTTTCAAGCCCATATCACATTCCTCAACAGGGCCAGCGCCACCGCCAGCAAAGCTACACCGGTCACCCACGGCCCCCAGAAGAAACCGACCGCCTGGTCTATCCGCACCCTGGGATTGGTGTTTCGGAGCAGAATCACGATGACCAGAAGGAGGAGGACCTTCAGGCAGCCAAGGACCGTCCCTACGATTCCCCCGCCGCCGGTTATCCCACCCCAGAACACTGTCACCAGGAAAACGGGCATCAGGAAAAGCATCATGGAGCGCGTCAGTTTAATGATCGCCAAGGGAGCCCCGGAGTATTCCACGAACGGGCCGCCCATCACTTCCGTCTCCGCTTCAGCGATGTCAAACGGCACAAGTCCAAGCTTCGCCTGCATGCAAATGATCGCCACCATGAAAGCCAAGATTCCGGAAACGTGCCAAACCGCGGGCTGGCTCTGGAGCATTTCTCCCAACCTGATCGAGTTGTCCGCGTTGATGATGGGCACCACCAGCGCAAGAACCAAAGGAAGCTCGTAGGAAAGTATCATCTTCATCTCGCGACTGGCGCCCAGAGAGGCAACGCGATTGTTCGATGCCAAGCCCCCCAGGATGACCGATAGAGAAGGGATCGTCAGCAAATAGATAACGACAATCAAATCCCCCACAAAGCCCTTTTCCGGCCAGATGTTCCCCTGCCACACCAGCGTCGAGGACACTGTCACCGCGGCCAGACCTAAGAGCGGAGCGAGCAGGAAAAGCACCCTCGCCCCACCCGCGGGAACGATGACCTCCTTCCCAAGCAGCTTGATGAAATCATACACAGGCTGAAGGAACGGCGGACCCACACGCCACTGAACCCTCGCCGTTACCTTCCGGTCAATCCAGGCGAACACCATCGCAAAGGCAAAAGTGAATGCGAAACCCGGAAAAACTAAAACCAGCAATAGCGCCCCAAGCGCATTCATTTGGTCACAGCCTCTTTCTTCCAGGGAAGGGCATGCACGACAAGATGCTCGTCAACGGCGTAATTGTTCTTCGAAATATCTTCCTCGACCTCTTCAAACCGGATCGCATTCAAGGGACAGGTCCCGACGCATACGGGCTTTCCGTCGCCATGTACGCTGCCAATGCAATAGTCGCAGACCGATACCGCGTAGGGGATGACCTCAGGGATGAGCGTCCCAAATGGACAAACAATGCTGCACGACTTACACCCCACGCAGCGCGTGTTGTACCGTCGCAGAACGCCGTTCACGTCTTTCTCCAGGGCATCCCTCGTACATGCCGAGATGCACACCGGGTTCTCGCACCGACGACATACCACCGACATAGCCGCCCTCTCACGAACTGAGATCAGGCCCTTGTTCGCGGGGTGGTAGAAGTAGTCGCACTTCGTCACACACTCGGGACACTTCGCGCAGACCTCCAGGTCAACGAACAAGCGTTTCTCACTAACCGCCCTCGCTCCCTTGCCTGATTTCTTTCCCGCTTTCGCCATTTGACCTCTAATCCCATATCTCCCGGGCATCTTTGATCTGGTCGTAGGAAAAAACGGGTCCGTCCTTGCAAACGTAGTATTTGCCGAGCTGGCAGTGCCCGCATTTGCCGATGCCGCAGCTCATATTCTTCTCCATGGACAGGTAAATCTGCTCGGGCCTATATCCGAGGTCGATTAGTTTGAAGGTCGAGAACTTCATCATCACGGGCGGCCCGCAAACTACCGCGATGCTGTTCGGGATGTTGATGTCGAGGTCATCAAGTGTCGTGGTCACCAGCCCAACGTTCCCTTTCCAGCCATCGTCGCCCTTATCAACGGTTATTCGGAAGCTCATCCTGGGATCGAGCTTGAGCCATTCATTCAGGATCGCATTTTTGTACAGGATGTCTGAAGGTGAACGAGCTCCATAGCAGAAAACGATACGCTCGTAGTCCTCCAGGCGATGGACCAGAGCCAAGAAAAGGGAGCGAAGCGGCGCCAGCCCCACACCACCCCCTACGATAACGATTTCTTTTCTTACGAAATCCGTCAGCGGATACCCCCGCCCGAAGGGGCCTCTCAGTCCCACCCATTCACCAGGTTTCATCTCATGCAGGGCGGAGGTCATCACGCCGACTTTCATCACGGTGACCTCCATCTTTTCTTCAATCTCTGGAGATGATGACGGAGTAAAGGGCGCCTCTCCAACACCAGGCACCGTTAACTCAACGAACTGCCCAGTCTCGAAGGGAAACAGGACACGGGGCCGAAGAACAAACGTTTTGATGTTCGACGTTTCCGGAAACACTCCCTTGATCTCAGCTTTTATCGGCTGATAGGGATTCATCAACCCTGTCGTCACACTTCAACTCCACTGAGTTCCCAGATAACTTCCCGCATATCAATTCTTCCCATGCACACGTCAATGCACCGCCCGCAGCCCGTGCAGCCGTAAACTCCATGTGCTTCCTTCATATCAACCAACTTGTGAATGTAACGATGTCTGAATCGCGCTTCGCGTGACTTCCTGGGGTTGGCACCGCCAGCCACCCTCGCAAAAGCGGCATACTGGCAACTATCCCATGCACGGATTCTTTCGTATCTTCCTTTGACCTTCGATTCCCGCTCAGGCTGATCGTACAGAAAGAAGCAGTGGCACGTCGGGCAGACTTGGGTGCATGCCGCGCATCCCACGCACGCTTCAGCGCACTTTTCCCACAGAGGAGAATCGCTTCCTTCTTGAACCAGAGCCTCGTAAGGCTCTTCGGGCAAAAAGTCGCCGTTCATCTGCACTATAGCTTCACGCACTTGACGTCGCCGCTCTTCTCTTTCCTCGAGGTGGAAGGTCTCGACTTCTTTCGTCCACGCCTTGGCGTGGTAAGCTTCAATCGCCTGCTTCCCCCTGCGGGAACCCGCTTCGATGACCAGTCCGTCGCTGACTTCCGAAACATTGAGATCGAAGCCCTCCTCACAGAAGGGGTCCAGCCCCATCAATACGCAACTGCACGAGGAGGTCGGACCGGAACAATCTGCTGTCACGACCAGCGTGTTCTCTCTCGCCGCCTTGTAAACAGGATCAATGAAATCGCCCTCGAGGAAAATCTTGTCGAGAAGGTTCAACGCCTGGAGGTCGCACCTCTTGACTCCGGCAATGACTCTTTGAAGGTCCGCCAGGTCTGCCGGAGAAAGAACCTCCGGCCGCCATGACGGATAAACAGCCACTCTGCTTCGCGGTTCGAAGAAAAAGCTCTTCAGCGGATCAACCGGCCTGATCCCGCCCCATATGACCTCTTCGCCGGGGGGAGCGCTACCGGCCACCGAGTAGCGAAGACCGTTCGCGGAACGCCATGGGATGTAAACGTATCGCCCCAACTCCATGAGCATCTTACGGAACTCCGCAGGCTCGATGAGGACCGTCAGTTTCTCACCTATCAGCTCCTCCTCCTCGACGACTGCCGGACCTATGCGTCTCTCGAGGGATTTCGCTGCCGCCGAGCTCAGCTCATCCGGCGTGAAAGGCTTGGGGAGATAGTCCGCCGCTCCCAGCTTCATCACCTCCACTGCCGAGGCGACGGATGCATAGCCTGTGATGACAATGACCACCGTCTCGGGACGCCGTTCCCTGGCTCTCCTAAGGACCCCGATTCCATCTGTCCCAGGCATTCTCAAATCTACGATCACTAAGTCAAAGGGCTCTTTCTCGATGTGCTTGAGGCCCTCTTCGCCGTCCAGGGATGTCCGCACAGCGTATCCCTTCTCTGAGAGGATTCTCTCGCAGCTATCGCACACCGTCTGTTCATCATCAATTACCAGCACATTCGCTTCCGACACCATGTTGCTCACCTCCTCAAATGCCTGGAATTGCTTTCTTGAAAACAGGGACTTTTTTGGCAGCCCCCCGTATCACCGCTTTGACCTCCTCCGCACCAAAAGGCTCCACGAGGTAAAAGAGAATGCCAAGCCTGCGGACGTTCTGCGCCAACTCCTCCGACTGAGCCGATGAGACTACAATGATCGGAATATCATCTTTGATTTCTCTCACCGCCGGAACGAGGTCATCACCGTGCAGTCTGAAAGCCTCCAGACCCAGTATGAGAACCTCCACCTCCCCCGTTCGCACCTTTTCCAAAACCTCCTCAGCATGGTAAGTCATTTCAACGCAGCACTGTTCAGAGCGAGCAATCTCCTGGAGTGCGTCAGCATGCTCCCAGGCGCCCACGATGAGAATCTCCGCCGAAGGCGTCGCGACCTGTCTCTTCGCCACGGTGGTGTGTTGCTCTCCTATCCGGCTGCCCCTCGCCACTACATCTCCGCCCGCACGGATCGCCTTGCCCACCTTCAGGCAAAGCTCATCCGGTGTGAACGGCTTCACCAGATAATCAGTTGCCCCGCCTCTCAGCGTCTCCACCGCCGCTCCAACCGACGGATACCCAGTGATCATCACCACTGCCGTTTCGGGCTTGTGCTCCCTAATCCCGTGCAGCACTTCAAATCCTGATGTCCGCGGCATCCTTATGTCCACAATCACCGCGTCAAAGTCTTCTGTCCACGCCCTTTCAAGCCCTTCTCGTCCCTCAGTCGTTGTACTCACTTCGTAGCCCTCTTGCTCTAAAACCCTCCGGCAGCTTTCGCACACGATCCTTTGGTCATCGATGACCAGAATTCTTGCACTGGTTTTCATTTCTCCGCCTCCATTGTTGAAGAAAGTTCCCCTTCCCCACACCCCTGTCAATGACACCCTGCCTCTCCGATTACCCCAGACGACATGTCCTTCTCTCTGCGCCTTTGCGTCTCTGCGTTGCATATTCTTATTATTTTTCAACGCAGAGACGCAGAGCGGGCTTCCTCTCCACTACCACGCGGCAGGGCCGGTCGTTCATGCCAGTCCTTCCTTGATAATGATGCTCGCCGCTTCGCGAGCTTGCTCCGTCGCAACACATTGACCGGGCAGGCAAACGATCCTAACTTCAGGGGCAATGCCCTGGGCCCTCAGCCAGTGCAGAACTTCCGGATAACCCACCTCTCTCAACCTTCTTCGCTGCTCCTTTGTGGCACGCTTCTCAAACTTCGAGGCTGTGTAGCTTACAATTTCGCCACCCACCGCCCTTCCCTCAAGCGGAGCGACCACGACCACCCTGTTATCCTGCTCCAGATACCTCGGGAACTCCTTAGCACCAACAGCCTGGTGCGCCAGCTCCACGTGCATTGGCATACTCCGGCGTTTCAACCCGCCCATGATCTCTCGATAAAGACGGCTGTTCTCGTCCACCCGCTCGCCTATCGCGACGAACCTGACGTGTGTGCCGTTTTTGGCCACCGTTCGCACCGAGCGGACAAGCGTAGACTTCGGGGGTGCAGGCCGGACCTGCCTTCGGAACATGACAGCCTTTCTGACGGCGTCACGGACCGCAGCCCTGACTTCCTCTGGGTCGAATGGTTCCATGAGGTAGAAGAAGATACCGAATTCACGGATCCTCCGAGCCAGGTCCAGCGAAGGGTCGGCGCACGCAACAATGATCGGAATGTTGCTCCCCAGCTTTTTGACCTCCGGGATAAGGTCATAAGCCTTCATTCCGAGAACATCTACTCCGGTGACGAGTACGTCCGCTTCACCCGCTCGAATGATTTCGATGATCTCCTCATGCCTCTCGACCGTTCTGACCTGCCAGGGCTCCGGGGACAGGCATTGACGAAGAGCCGCCATTTCTTCCGTATCGCTGCCGGCGAGGAGAATCCGTGCCCCTGCAACGGCCCCTTCTGTAACTTCCTCGGCCTCCGCAACGGACATCCTTTCGTGAGAAAGTCGGGCCTTTTCCCCTTCGGGCTCAGGGGGAGTCTTGATGGTTTGGAAGAGCCGGCCTACCCTCTGGATCAGCTCCTTCGGTGTGAAGGGCTTTGGCAAGTAGTCCGCCGCGCCCAACTGCATCGCTTCCACAGCGCTCCCAACAGAGGAGTAGGCAGTAATGATTATGGCCCGAGTGTCAGGCTTCGTCCGCTTGAGTATTCGCAGAACGTCCATTCCGCCGACCCCGGGCATCCTCAGGTCAACAATCACCGCGTCGAAGTTCTCTTGCGACAATTTTTCTATCCCATCTCGACCATTTATGGCCACGCTCACGTCGAAACCTTCTTCCTCGAGAACCCTTCGGCAGCTATGGCAAACGACCTTCTCATCATCAATCACCAAGACTTTTCTTGCCTGCGACATCTTTATTGCCTTCTATTCGTATAGATCGTGAAGTGCAGCTGTACCGGGGTATATGTACTATCTCTCTTCGGAAAACCGCGAATACCATCCACAGATCCCTTCCGGGCAAGTAGGCCATATACGATCAGCAGTAAGCATACGAACAACGCTATTCAGAATCCTCCTTCAGCGACCATATCCAGGGGATCATCCGGGACCCGAGATTGTGACCTATACCCCCCCTGGAATATCAGATGCAGTAGGATTAAAATGACAGCTATCAGCACATACACACCGATAAAGATCACCCATAACCTACGCTCCCGGTCATCCCACCAATCGCAAGACATCGTCCCTCCTATGATATGCGACCAACTAACTGCAATTACTCGGTGAGAGAGGAAGCGAGGTGCCCTCTCCGCGGTCGCCTCTGTGCTCACAATAGGCATTAATACAACTGCCGTGCCAGACCAGAGTTCGCAACGCCAAGCTGCGAGTTTCTGTGACGTAATAGGCGCCACGGCAATGGGTTAGAGAAGTTGACCGGACGCGCGAAACGGAGGAAACATCCCAATTGCAGACCCAGGGTGTATAAGTTGGCTATACATAACGAGGGCGGGCATAGCCCACTGGTCCCAAGGAGTCATTATTCTGCCGACACAAGGTTTCTCGTCGAGAGAATGAATAGGGATGAGACGGAAGCTTGCTCGACCAACATGCCCGCTGCGGCGTATATCAAAGTTATACAGGTGTATGTTTTTGCCGAAGGGCTACGAGGACGGACGGCGAATGCCGTGTTTTCTCATGAGCGCGTGGAAATTGGGGCGTTGAATGCCGGTTTCTCTCGCGGCTCTGGTGATGTTCCACTCACTTCTCTCCAGGGATCGTCAATCGGCTTACTGCTTCTCAACCATACTTCGCGTGGGTGACCAAATAAAACGCCGTCGTTGTCATGCTGCCGTGCCCTGTGATGTCCCGTAGAGTTTGAATGTCGAGTCCCCGCGCGATCGGCCGTGTGCCGCGGGTTTGAGCGAGTGTTGGATTCTATTCACGGGCAATCGGGGACTGCGATGTCATCGGAGAGGGGAGGGCAGCCTTTTTGATGTGATGACTTCCTTTTATGTACGGATACGCTTCGGATGAAAAAGTCCTTGCCGTGACTATCCATCCCGTGTTATTGTTTAATTCACGATGGTAGCTTTCGGGTAGTTGGTTGAGAACTCTTGTCGTTCAGGACACGGACGTCGGAAACGCTGGATTCCGAGAGGGACAAGGCCGTGTTCCTGAGTAGCTACTGAAACGTGACTCAGCCTCGATATGGCGGCGTAGCTCAGTTGGTTAGAGCAGCGGAATCATAATCCGCGTGTCCGGGGTTCGAGTCCCTGCGCCGCTACCATAATAACTGACGCCTGACCTGCGGATTGCGTCAACCCCTGTGACTTGGAGTTACTCCTCAGGGGCGTTTCTGTACCCAAATTGTACCCACCTATCATTCATAGCACTTTACAAAATCCGGGTTCATTCTCAAAAGTTGTGGATGAAGGTCTGCATTGGGGGTAGAGCACAGGTTGCATTGAGTATCGTAAGCAGAAAGTATTGGTCATCGTGGAAGCCATAACTCCTTCGCTTGAGGACTTTGATTTCGTTCTTGATCCCTTCTGAGACGGCGTTAGTGATGGGTGTGGCCGCGTAATCGTGGCAAACCACCGCGGTGTCCCTACGTCCCCCTCGGGGGATGTGCTGGTGGCACGGGGCTCTCTTCTTTTCGCCCTGAAAGGGCACAATAATCCAAAGGGACACAAGGTCACCAAAATCCCCAAGCCCCAACGGGGCGCAATATCATAGCCCAGGGC
>Ga0209979_1000654_pt1 | contig 44425 bp, 42 predicted proteins | sample AnhtaG_FD_183114 | JGI IMG/M metagenome (GOLD analysis project Ga0209979, IMG submission 183114) | Deep subsurface microbial communities from Anholt, Denmark to uncover new lineages of life (NeLLi) - Anholt_01485 metaG (SPAdes) (version 2) | ecosystem: Environmental > Aquatic > Marine > Oceanic...
CTTCAATACCTTCCATGAAACGCCCTACCATGCCAGCTAAATCGTCGTCCAATATGGCCTGGACGCTATGATATGTAAGTTCGCCGTGTACACTGCCATGTAGCAGTAGCAGGTTTGCTCCAGATAAGCCTGCTATCAGAACACGGGAGGTTTTCTCATAGCCACATTGATAATCCGGCATCTTTGAATTGGGGTAGCAAGTAGCATTATCTATGGGGACCCCATACTTTCGGAAGATTTGGTTAGATGCTGCGTTATGTAAGCAGGCTACTATACTGCCAAAACCAGGGGCTCCTGTGCTCATATTCATAGGGTGCGAAAAATCCTTGACCAGCACTCTCATCCCTGGCCTTATCAACTGAGCCAGCACCAGTCCAGTTATAACTTCGGCGTTGTTAGTTATTACTCCTCCAGCAATCGTGGCAGGTGCTGTCCCGCCCATCACCTGACCGCTAAGTATGCGCAGAGGGAATCCAGCTTCAGCGAACCTGAATGCGGATTCGGCAGCGTCTCGGTACATGGCTAAGGGTGGTGCCGCTGCACAGGTGCCCATAATCTCTATACCCAACGCTTGGGCCATTTTTATGGCAAATGCTTCGGAGTCATTGGAAAAACCTACACAAACACACTTGGTCGAGTTCCTCATTCTGGCAGCCTGACTCTCCAGCATCGCCATGCATGGGGGAACTCCCTCAAATCCAAAATATGGTGTGTAAGGACAAAGGAAATGAACGTTAGGCAATGCATCCAGGACAGTTACGCTATCATAATTCTCTTTCCTTGTTGCTACCCGAGGCTCCCAGGTGTCTAGGTCTACGCTCTGTAAGCCAGGTGCTCCGCCGAAATAAAGGTTATTATCTCCTAACATCAAGCTCTTCTCGTAATCCCTTGCCTCGGCATGAAAGCTGCTAGGAGCCTTACGTATGCACTCCTCAACCAAAGCTGGTGGAATCCTCACCCTCATATCATCGTAATCCACCTTGCACCCGTTACTCTCGAAGAGCTTCAAAGCTCTCTCATGCTCCACCCTAACCCCTGTTACCCAGAGAACCTCTAATGTCCCCCTATGAATTGCCTCAACCTGCTCCTCAGTTAATATCTCTAGGGGCTTAAAATTGCGTGTAAAACCTTTCAAAGCCATGCTTTACTCCCTTATTTCCCGATTAATCTCCTGGCTAATTTTACTGCCCCAGGTGCTGTAGGCTCATATCCATCTGCTCCAATGCTATCAGCAAATTGCTGGGTGATAGCCCCTCCACCTACCATTATCTTCACCCTGTCTCGGAGACTCTCTTTTTTGAGAGTTTCGATAACCTTTCTCTGCTCTGGAGCGGTAGTAGTCATAAGGGAAGACATAGCCAGTATGTCTGCGTTATACTTCTTAATTCCCTCTACGAAGTTCTCAGCAGTGATATTGATACCCAGGTCATTCATAACGAAGCCATCAGCTTGTAGTAACGTGGCTACCATAGTTTTTCCTATGGTATGGATATCGCCATAAACCGTTCCTATAACAACGGTGCCCAAGCTTTCTCTCTTGGCTCCTACCCTCTTTATCTCCTCCTCTATTATCGGTGTAGCCGCTGACATGGCATCTGCGGCACCAACTAAATCAGGAAGAAAAAGCTCTCCTCTGTTAAAACCATCGCCTATTTGCCTTATAGCCACTGTCATTACATCTAGAGCCTTAGTAGGGTCTATTCTTTCCTGCACTGCTTTCTTAGCCCAACTGGCTGCTCCTTCCCTATCGTATTCTACGATAGCTTTCTTTAAATTATCGAGGACTTCAACGCTCATGTCTTCCCTCCTTTTTATCTGATTGGCATGATTAATAGCTCCCTTATTACCGCATTACCCTTTTATGCCTTCTCTAACATATCTTATTATCTGCTCTTTGGTTAAGTCCTCAATGCCCAATTCTTTTAGAGTTATTCCCTCTTTGAGGAAGTCCCGTTTACAGATTGCCGAGCCTAGCCGTATCATTGATTCTATTGTAGGAACATCCACACCGAATTTCTTAGCTAAATGGTAACGTATGACTGTTCCCACTGGTATATCCTCAGTAAAGTACCTGTGTTCAACAGAATTGGGGCCAACGATTGGAGGCAGAATCACGTCTGCAAATGGAACCCAATACTCCACCCCCATAATGCCACCCTTCCAGAAGAATTGGTCCTCGCGGTACTCAATCATCTTAATCCCCATTGCACTGGCGATTTTTCTTTCCTCCTGGTAGAAGACGAACTGAACCCTGGCAACTGCCGGACTCATTCCGTGCTTATACATTGAATATTTACCCTTCGGTATGCCTAGAGTCCCTTCCATCTCTGAGACCTCCATGGCACCTACATTGAGGATTGAGCCGGGAACATGAACAGCCGGATTGGGATTGGAAAGACCAACTCCAATGATGGTGTCTCCCTTTTTGAGTTCCACTGTGCCATCGAAGGCAGGAATTCCTTTTAAGGTCTCAAAGAATTTATCTCCATCCTTGCTTGGCAAGGCATCGCCAAGGAGTTCGCGTATCCTTATTATACAATCGAGTTTGCCTGGCTCCATTACCCTAACACCATATGGCATGGAACTCCATCCCCCAAGGATAACATCCACATTACAGCCCTTCTCGTCCATCATGTTTCTGAGCATCAGGGAGCCAAAATTGTCGGGGAATATGCTTATCACCTGTCCGTCCTCGAGGCAGGGAATCATTTTTTCAAAGAAGGGCCTGTGTCCCTTTGCTGGAATAGCTACTATTACCAAACCAGCTCCCCTTAGTGCCTCGGATATCTCTGTGGTGACAACATCAACCTTGGCAACCCCGGCTCTCCTGAACCACTTGAAATTGAGCTGCTTGCCTCCAAGCTCTATTTCATGAGTCCTTAAGACCTCTCCTAGAGTTCCTTGAGCCAGCTCTGGTAGTTCATACAGGCGCACTTTATATCCGGCAAGAGTGAACTCCGCGGCAAAAGTTTGGGCACAGGCACCTCCACCGAGAACCGCCACCGGCTTTTCCAGTACTTTAGCTTTGTTCATAATTTACTTCCTTCTTTTTTTACTTCACGTTTTGCGGTAGGTGTTGGAGTATTGTGTTCCCATATTACAGGAATAACGGTAACGCCTGCAAATCAGACGCTCGGTTTCTTCAACCAGCGCCCCCTTTCTACAGTGGCGGCATTATTTTGTCCATATTCCCGATTCCCTGTCGCCGCAGCAATTGCTTTATGCTCATAGTCAAGGAGACACGGTGAACGATAGGCATCACTTCTTTCTTCGCTGGTAGGATGCTTTCAGTTCCCCCCAGAGCACCTACCGAGGTTCGGTCTAAACCTCAATAGGAAGACGACCATATTTATCTATGAGCTCAGCTATCCTGCCGACTCGTTCGATTTTACCATCAAAGGCTAAATTGTCCCCCATGCCCACAATAAAGTTATACCCTGGAGCTATCTCTTGTAAAAGATGCTTAACATAGGCATCAAATTCCTCATCACTATATTGTGGTTCAAATAGTATTGCTGGCACTCCACCCCAGACAGTCACTCTATCACCCCAGGCCTTTCTCAACTCGGCAGTGGTAACGGAAGTCATCGGAGCTGGGCTCCATGCCTCAGCGACATCAATCCCAGTCTCCAGAAACATGGGGATAAGCCTTTTCATCTCCCCGTCGATATGAGCCAGGGTCAGTTTCCCCTTGGAGTGCAGGAACTCCCCCACTTCCTGAAACCAAGGCACGAAATACTTCCTGAATACCGGTGTGTGGATATCATCGCTCCAGTTACCACATACCATGGGCATTTCTACAGGTGACTCAGCGAGTATTTTGAGCTTTTGCCATACCACCCCCTTCATTAGTTCATAGAGGTGTTCCACCTTACTTGGGTGGTCATTAAGCTCGTAGAAGAACATCTCATAGCCCATAATCTTACGCATAATCTCCTGCATCGGTGAATACTCTGGCGCTGAGCAAATCACCATACCATCCTCCCCCACCATCTCCACCTTCTTGAGATAATCGTCCAAGTAGGGAACCAGCACGGTGTTCTTCAGGAGATGCTCGATTGCTGGATAATCGTCAGCGCTCTTGAATGGCAGTTCTAATTCATAAGGAACCCACGGGCCTTCTTGCGGTGTGAACATCGTCTTCATACTCACTGTGCCCTTTGGCGTTCTATACTCCGTGGTGGTGAAGGGGGGGTCTTCACGGACGACTACCTCGGTGTCCCGATACTCAACTTTCCATAGATAGCCGTGACGTAGCTCGATGCCGACACCTTGGTCGCGTAAAATGTCTGGGATATTCCATCCCCGGTACTTCTCTGGAAGCGTGTCATGCCCGGAGTGATAGTTGTACCAGACATCAATCCGCGCCCCGAAGGGGAGCTTATCTACCGCTTGTTTGCGTGCCGCCGCCAAAATCTTTTGTTTCTGGGTAATTGCCATTGACTTCTCCTGGAAAATCTCCCAGGCGACTTTGAGCTTATTTCCCCACCAAATTGCGACAAAGTTTGATGGCGTTGCCACCATCGGCACCGTACCCATCGGCGCCAATGTGCTCCGCAAAATGTTGAGTTACTGGTGCGCCACCCACGATTACCTTCACTTTGGAGCGTAGCTCTGCCATCTCAAGAGCCTTGATGACGTCTCTCATGGCCGACATGGTCGTAGTAAGCAAAGCGGATAGACCTAGGATATCAGGGTTATACTCCTTCACTGCCCTTGCAAAGTTGTCGGCGGGAATGTTGACCCCTAGGTCGAACACCTCAAACCCGGCACCCCGCAGAAACATGGTTACTAGATTCTTGCCGATGTCGTGGATATCGCCAAAGACCGTACCAATAACTACCCGTCCTAGGGTAGGCATGTCCGAAGCAGAAAGAAGGGGTTGTAGCACTTCCGTGGCTCTGGTCACTGCCCGAGCCGCCAGCAGCATCTCGGGGACAAAGAAATCCCCAGCGCTGAACTTGTCGCCAACGATGCGCATACCAGCTTGAAGTCCCGAACTCACAATGTCTTGCGGGCTGACCCCCTCCTTCAGTGCCTCATTCACTAGCTTCACACTCTTGATGTGATTGCCCGTCACTACCGCTTGAATCAAGGTGGAATAGCTAAACATGGCACCTATAGTTACACTAAGTTAGTTCCAATCTCCTCGGTGTAGGCGAACTCCTCGGTGAGATGGTCGCTGACAAAGACAAAGCCAGGATAGTGCACGATGGCCAGCGGTGGCTTAGCGGCTTTAATGGCGTTCTCCGGGGTACAGGCACATATCCAAGACAGGCAAACCTCGTTGGGCTCTTGAGGTGGAGTAGGATGGGGGTTCCACACATCAGCGTTAAAGATGTCCTTAATGCCGATGCGTGCTGGGTCTCCGATGCAGATTGGACTACCGTGTGAAACCGGGAGACGCGAGGTTATCTGGATAGCTCGAATGGCATCACGGTTAGTCTTAAACAGACGGACGCTGGCAATCATATGCTCAGAGGTAAAACGTCCGGCTGGAATGGCAGCGAGGTTGGTGGTGAAAGCGCCCATGGTGCGGAATTTGACGTTGTACTGCCTTAATGCCCCCTCAAAACCGAAACTGCAGGGCAGGACAAAGGCCACCAGGTCATCTCGCCAGTACTTTAATACATCAGTAGGCTCATCAATAACCTTGCCATACTCATAGACGCGATATCTAGAACAGTCGGTGCGTATGTCTGCCTCAGGTGCGATTAGCATTGGATGCGGTGAGCCTGGCTCACAAACATCGGAGATAAAGAGACCCCGGGGATTACGCGTGCAGAAGAGAAGGAACTCGTAGGCCCAATCCTGGGGAAGAATAACCACTGCGTGCTGACTGTAACCTTGACAGCAAAATTCAGGACACTCGTCAGCTGGCCATTCATTTCGTCTGACCATCAGTCGGTATTCCTTAGGACTTAGTGCTGCCTTCTCGGCGGCGCTTGGTTTTTTTATAGTAGTCATTTCTTCTCCTTTCTTCTTAGGACTGCTGAACTTTATCTTGGGTTGAATACTCTAAGTTACCCACATTAGGTTACAAAATCTTCTGTTCTCTTCTCTTTGTCTCTGGTAGTTGTCCTGTCTCAGCTATACATGGTACTAGGCAACCAGGTAGCAATATCAGGAAAGACGGTTACGATAATTAAGCCTAAAAGCATCATAAAGAAAAAGGGTATGATACCGCGGAAAACCTCGCTCATGGGACGGTCGGGGCGGAGGCCGTGTATCACGTAGACATTCAACCCTACCGGCGGGGTAAGCATTGCCATCTCAACAAGTATCACCAAGGCCACCCCAAACCAGATAAGGTCAAACCCCAATGAATTGAGAATCGGGACGATGACGGGTAGCGTGACTACCATCATGGATATGCCATCCATGAAGCATCCCAGGAAGAGGTAAAGAAGGTAGATGAACATCAGAACTACTAGCGGCGAGACGGCTAAGGAGGTAACCCAGAGAACTGCGTTATCGGGCACGCGTAACATGGACAAAGTACCGGTTAGTAGCTGGGCGCCAACTACCAGGAACATAATATAGGTGGTCGTCTTTACTGTGTCTCGGAGGATTCCTTTCATGATTTGCCAGTTGAGCTGACGGTATGCCAGGGCAAAGACCAGAGATATGAAGGCACCGAGCGCCGCTGCCTCAGTGGGTGTCGTCACCCCCAGATATATTCCACCGAGCACGACGAACATTATGATGGCTACTGGCCACATACTTATTATCTGCCGGGCCCTCAGCTTCCAGGGTATCCTCTCAAAGGTGGGGGCAATTCCGGGTTGTGTTATTACCCTGACCAGGATATAGCCCATGAAGAGCAAAGTAAGCATTATACCGGGGAATACCCCGGCGATGAAGAGTTGACCTACGGACTCCTCAGCCATGGCTCCGTAGATAATCATACATATGCTGGGGGGGATAAGGATGCCTAAAGTGCCGCCGGCAGCGAGGGAACCGAGGACAATTCTTGGCTGGTAGCCCCGTTTCTCCAGCTCCGGTATGGCGACCGTGCCGATAGTGGCTGCCGTGGCTACACTGGAGCCGGAGATAGCGGCAAATATGGAGCAAGAAGCGATGTTGGCGTGCAGCAGACTCCCGGGAAGTCTCCCCAGCAAGGCGGTGCTTCCGGTATAAAGGCGGTCGCTAATCCCGCTATGGAGGAGGATTTGACCCATGAAGATGAAGAGGGGGATGGCGACCAGTATAAACTGAGTGGCGATATTCCACGGGGCGTAGCCTAATGCCTCCACATGGCCGAGGAAGAGAGCGGCAGTGAGGATGCCAACTAGTCCCAGACTCACCGCCACCGGTATCCCGCAGAAAAGGAATAGAAATACCAGCCCAAAGCTTACAATACCAAGTATGTACCAGGGTATCAAGATTTACCCCCCATTCTTACTCTGCAATATAACTAGCCACCATCAGGATAGCGCCAGTCCCCTACTTCCCTTAGGCGGCTCTTTTCGTTTGCCAAGGGCTATCTGGCTCTCAGTATAAAGGTTACAAAATCTCACTAATAGCACGTTCCTCAGGAGCCTCTTTTACTTTGCCACGCGCTATCTTGACCTCGTTATAAATGTTGAGTATCAGTAAAAGGCTAATTATGGCAAGTCCTAAAGGTAGAAATACTTGCCACGGGGCTAGTGGAGGGTCCCACATAGAGCGGGTAGTCTCCCTAAACCTGACAGTTTCCAGGAATATCCTCCAGGTGAAGTAGCCAAGTATGCCGGTGAAAATAAGGAAGGCAATAGAGCTAATTACCTGCATCCAATCCTGAACTTGCCTCGGCAGCCTCACGACAATAAAATCAATCCTGATGTGTGCCTTTTCCCTGAGGGCGTAAGCCAGCCCCAGGAAGGTTACTATCACCAGCAGATAGCTTGAGGCCTCATTAGCCCATATGGTTGGCATATTGAAGACACGTCTCAGGAAAACATCCAGGGTTATGGCAAACATCATAAAGAACACACCAACCCCGGCTATGTCGGCTGCCGTTAGGCTGACCCGCTTGATGGTAAGGTCATATAGACTCCCTAGCCGTTTCAGCATTTGCAAACCACCTTAAGCTTTTAGCGAGCACAGGCATTGCCCTCGGACAATGCCTGTGCCCTTGCTAATCCAGTGTTCTAGTGTAATGTGTCCTAGCGTATTGAGCGACCCAGAGCCGCTTCTATCGCCGTGACCATCTCTGTGGCTAGAGGCTCGCCTGTCTTCGCTATTTCCTCCGCCATGAAGGGTTTGACCACTTTGGTGGTCATCATGTCAAAGTAATCAGGCCCAGGATATTCCACAGTACACCCTTCCGCCTCGACGAGCTGCCATATGTTTCCCATCTCCTCTTCTGAGTAGGCTATGCCTAGCCCTGACCACTGGCTCAGTTCCTCATAGACTATGGACTGCACGTCCTTGGGGAAGGAATCCCACTGGTCTTTAGTGCAACCCAGGAACCATATACCGTGCAGGGGGCCAGTATTGTACCAATACTTAGCAACCTCATAGAACTTGGCGGTATAAGAACTGTCAGCTCCGGTCAGTATACCTTCAGCAACACCCTTTTCCAAGGCAGAGTAGGCCTCTGACCAGGCTATGGGGACAGCAACCCCGCCCATGGCTTCAATTTGCTTGGCGTTGGCTAAACTGTAGCTCCTTATCTTCGCCCCCTTCATATCCCTAGGGTCTACCGGCTTGGTGGTGACTAAACACATGGTAAAAGCTGGCCGATAGAATAGCACTTGAATGTTTTCCTTGTTCAGTTCCCGTTGGAGAATGGGACGAGCCGCGTCAAAGACCTGCCTCTTTTCCAGCTTGGTGCTGTAAAGGTAGGGGACATCAAGGATACCAAGCAGCGGAAAACTTCCGGAGTGATAGCCGCCAGACATCTCGCTCATGCCAAGCTCACCCCTACCGACAGCCTTCGCCCAGTCCTCAGCCTTAATCGGCAATCCTCCCTGCGGGACTTCCCTGATGTCCAGCAGGCCACCGGTGCGTGCCTTGATGCGGTCGAACGCTTTTTGTTTTTCTATGTCATGGAAAGTAGTGATACCAGCCATGTATATCATGCAGTCCCACTGCACGGCTTCCATGGGTGCTTCCGGGGCTGGTCCGGCTGGCCCGGCACAGGCGGCCGCTAAAGACAACACCAGTGCCAAACCTACGCCTACTGCTATTAATCGAGCACGCTTCATTTCTTACCTCCTTTTAGACCTTTAGTCTTGTGTCACCATATACACTATCTCTAGGTATTGGTGCTCTGCCTTTACTTTTGAAAACCATCACCCCCTTTATCATATATTTTGAACAGCCTGGACTACCGACCCTGAGATAATTAGTCCAGCTACCGAAGTTACCGTCCAAACATACTCTCTATTGATTTTGATATTTTATGCCCTATGGCAAGGCTTGTCAACCCCTTTTATTGGCTCACTTCTCCCGTTACACTAGGTTAGACCCAACCTCCTCGGTATAGGCAAACTCTTCAGTGAGGTGGTCGCTGACAAACACATGCCCAGGATAGTGCACGATTGCTAGTGGTGGCTTAGCCTCTTTAATGGCGTTCTCTGGGGTACAGGCGCATATCCAACACAGGGCAACCTCGTTGGGCTCTTGAGGTGCAGCGCCACCCGGCCAGGGATTCCACACATCAGCGTGATAGATGTCCTTAATGCCAATGCGCGCTGGGTCCCCGATGCAGATTGGACTACCGTGTGAAACCGGGAGCCGCGAGGTTATCTGGACAGCCCGAACGGCATCACGGTTAGTCTTAAACAGACGGACGGTGGCAATCATGTTATTACAGGTAAAACGTCCGGCTGGATTGGCAGCGAGGTTGGTGGTGAAAGCGCCCATGGTGCGGTAATTGACCTTGTACTGCCTTAATAACGTCTCAAAACCGAAACTGCAGGGCAAGACAAAGGCCACCAGGGCATCTCGCCAGTACTTCATTATATCGCGGGGCTCATCAACAACCTCGCCATTCTTATAAACACGGTATCGGTTACAATCGGTGCGCAGGTCTGCCTCAGGTGCGATTAACATGGGATGCGGTGAGCCAGGCTCACAAACATCAGATATAAAGAGGCCCCGAGGATTACGAGTACAGAAGAGAAGGAACTCGTAGGCATAATCCTTGGGAACGATGTCCACCGCGTGCCAAGAATAGCCAGCACAGCAAAATTCGGCATCTTCATCTTCTGCCCATTCATTTCGTCTGGCCATAAGTCGGAATTCCTGGGGAGTTAGCGCCGCTTTCTCCTCTAGGCTTAGTTTTTTGGTAGTAGTCATTTTCTTTCCCCCTTTCTTTTTAAGTATCAGTGTTTCTGCCTTTACCTTTTGAGAGCCATCACCTCCTTCCTTTTTTTCCTCCTATAATTTTAGTTATTCTGTTCTTCTCCGGTTTACCATAGACTCTTCATTTCGCACCTCCCCAGTTTGGGATTCCAATGCTCAAGCTAAAAAGGCACCTGCCACAGCTAGATTCCGCGCCAGGCTACACATGGGAGGGGCACCGACACCAATCTTCACATGACTCTCCCCTGGCAGAGCCCGCCTATCCAGCCTCCTCTCCTTTTTCCTCTTTTGCACACAATTACAACATCCTCCAGTGCCTTTAGCTACCTCAAGTAGCTGAATCTAACTTGTTCTCCCTCCACCAAGAATGTAGTTCTTCGATGTCACGAATAGTATTAACCGTAACATTATAGCCAAGCCGGTAACTAATCAGACTAGAACCCAATTTAATCAAGTTTGCAAACAGCTCACGTTTAGCTGGATTCATCCTATATATCGGCACCGCAGCGCCGATAGTTGCTACTGCTTCTCCGCTGCTATCTCGTACTACGCTGGCAATACCCTCAATTCCTTCATACTCACCCTCCGAGTCAAAGGAAACACCAGTCTGTCTTATCTTATCCAATTGCAGTTTCAATTCCTTCTTAGTAGCAGTCGTTTTATCAGTTCTTCTTATTAGACTATCCTCGGGGTAGAGATTATCAATTTCTTCATCGGTCATTTCACTCAATAATGCTTTTCCTAAGGCACAGCTATGAGCAGGCAAAATCGTTCCTACAGGGGATCTCAAAGTCAAAGCATGTTTGGCTTCCTGTGCCCTGACAATTACAACATTGCCTCTATAATGGATAGCCATAGTAATGGCCTCTCTAGTCATGTCATTGAGCGTTCTTATCACTTCTTCGGCAGATTGAAGCACATCTGACGTTTCTGAATACAGATTGCCAATCGCATATAGTATAGGGCCAATGCTATACTTTCTTGTAACGGGGTTTTGCTTCAGTATTCCATCTTTGGTTAAGGTTACTAATATACGGTGTGTTGTGGTCAGGGCCATACCAGTCTTACGAGAGATATCAACAGCTCTCACCTCTGGTTCGTCTGGTGTAAAGCCTCTAAGCAAGGATATTGCCTTACTTAGGGACTTATTAGTATTACTCTCTTTGGACATATAAACTAAATTCCATAATTCTGTATTGTGGAATGGCACTCTATATTGAGGAAATTCATATCAGCAACATAGCACTATTTAGAAAATTTGTCAAGCTGTGTCCTCGTTAGTACAGCTCTAAAGGGCCTCGTATAAAGCATCACCGGCTCAAGACCCAGTCACTGTCTCCGGGAGACTTTTCTAGAATGACCTCAGCTGCAAACCGTGCCGTCTTCTGGGCAACTTCGCCACACTTATCATGTAGACGCGGCTGCACGTATTCAGCTCTCTCCTCAGGATTCTGCAGATTCCATACTTTCCCGTGAAGCTTCTGCATTACATCCCGGCATCTAAGACCACCGAATTCTTCCCGAAAGCGGTCGCAGAGCTTATTAGCCCGCTCCCCGGCTCTTTCATACACTGGTGACTTTACCGACAGGGGTCGCTCCTCAACTTTCCCCTGTTCAAATTCCCCAGACGCATAGACTAGGCCAATAGCCATAATTCCTCCGGCCAGGGCTCCACAGAGCTCATTGTTATGAGCCCCTCCGGAAAAGGGGGTGGCTGCTCTAAACGTCTCGCCGTCGTCAATGCCGAGACCCTCTTGTAGGGCGCGCAGTGTACTTCGGCCGCATCCCCCGTAGAGCCACTCATACTCATAAGCGCTTTGCTCGATTTTGTGTATGACCTGCTCCTGTTCCTCCGGGCTCATCCCTCTAATCTCCTCTAATTGCTTCTTATCAGACATTCTTTTTGTCCTCTTTCATTTTCTTTCGCAGTTGCTGGGTCTCAGTGATGTCCACCTCCATGACAGCTTCGTTGATGACTACTCCGTAGGCTTCCCGGGCTCGCTTTACGCTTACCTTCTCATCACGTACATCCTTCAATACCAGCTCCGGGTCACGCTCAAGTGGGTCACCCCATCCCCCAGCTCCTGATGTTATCACGCGATAGACATCACCCTTCTTTAAGCTTAAGGTTGTCTTGGCAATATGGCGATTCTCGGTATCGGGATTAATGATTGACTCTGAAAGAGTCCCGCTCTTCCCACCGTAAAGGCCATAGGGTGCAGTGCGCTGTCGGTCTGTCCGAAGCTGTAAGAGTGCTTCATCGGCCAAAAGCTTCCATTCGCGAACTAAGGCTACCGAACCCCTATACTTGCCTGCACCACCTGTATCAGCTGCATAGGCATATTGATTGCACATAAGCGGGAAAAGCTCTTCATTTACTTCGCAAGGCTGGTTTCCGTAATTAAAGATAGGGATGGTATTATAATCTATACCATCAGCGAAAGGTCTTCCCCCCCAGCCACCAAATATAGTCTCCATGAAAACAAACGGGCTGCCTGTTTCGTCATAACCGCCAATGCAAAGCAGGGTATCAATGTTGCTGGGACAGGCTAGCATCTTGTCAGGAGCTAACTGCGCCGAAGCTCCCTGTACAGCATCAGACATGCGTCCGAAGGTTGCTCCCCTGCCAGCCACGGCCCCTGGTAACTTTGGGTTAAGTAGAGTGCCATATGGTGAGATAAGCGTCAGTGGGCGCATGGTACCGCTGTTTCGGGGAATATCAGGGTCTAAAATAAGCCTTAGATTAGTCAAGGCGGTGGCTACGGTGGTGCCGTAAGGGTTATTCATTGCCCCTTTCACCTGTGGCGCTGTGCCGGTAAAATCAAAAGTTATGGAATCGCCCTTAACCGTTATTTTTACATGAATGGGAAGCGGGTCAGCAATTATGTTACCTTCAGCATCAAGGTAACCTGTCCCACCATCATCCAGGTAATCAGTGAATTCATATTCACCATCAGGCATTGCCTTTATCTCAGCTCGTGTCAGCCTCTCTGCATAATCTATCAGCTCATCGAAGTAGACCTTGAGGGTCTCTGAGCCGTATGTTTCAACTAGATGCATAAATCGCCTTTCCCCTATAAGACATGACGCTTGCCACGCCTCTACGTCACCTTCTAGTATGTCCGGAGTACGCGACATCGCTCTCATTATCTTGAAAAGGGTATCATTGCGAATACCTCTCTCATAGAGCTTCATCGGGGGTATTCTCAGTCCTTCCTGATAAATCTCGGTGGAGTCGCAGGCACAGCTTCCGGGTACGGCACCACCCACGTCTTTCATATGGCCTCCGGATGCCGTCCAAGCGACCAGCTCATCACCAACAAAAATAGGGTGATACATGTGAAAGTCAGGCAGATGAGAGCCCCCTGCGTAGGGGTCATTAGTGATGATAGTATCACCGGGGTAGGTGGTGTCCCGATGTTCCTTCAACCAGTCCTTGATTAGATTAGGGTATACCATTGAGTATACCGATATACCTTCTCCTTCCAGAATCACATCACCATCAGCGCGGCAAATGGCACACTGAAAATCAAAGGCATCTCTTATGAGAGGAGAAAACGAAGTGCGCACCACTGTCTGAGTCATCTCATCCACAAGGGAATACAGGAAGTTGTTAATTAGTTGCAAAACAATGATGTCAATCTTCTCTTTGGCCACGTTAACTCACCTCACTCTTAATATTGATGAGGACATTCCTTCTAGCTATTTTACTTTCATTGTTTTTCGCAGTTTCTCAGTCTCAGCGATATTTACCTCCATGGCAGCTTTATTGATGACTACTCCGTAGGCCTCCCGGGCTCGCTTTACGCTTACCTTCTCATCACGCACGTCCTTCAATACCAGCTCCGGGTCACGCTCAAGGGGGTCACCCCAGCCGCCGGCTCCGGCGGTTATCAAGCGGTATACATCACCCTTCTTTAGGTTCATAGTTATCTTGCCAATAGGGATATTGTCAGTGTCTGGATTAATGTATGACTCCGAAGGAGCCCCACCCTTGCCACCATAAAGGCCATACGTCTGATATTTCTGCCGGTCTGTCCGCAGTTGCAAGACCGCCTCATCACCGGTAAACTTCCATTCCCGAACTAGGGCCACCGAACCCCGGTATTTGCCAGCCCCCTCTCTATCAGGCAGGTAACCATATTGGTTGTACATAATTGGTTCAAGCTCCTCATTCGCTTCACAGGGCTGGTTGCCACCGTTTAGGAAGGGAGGGGTACAGAAATCGTTACCATCATGCTGTGATGTTCCTCCCCAACCACCCCAGATGGTCTCGATAAGAATAAAAGGCTTGCCCTTCCGGTAACCACCGATATTAAGCAGGTGGTCCAGGTTCGAAAAACAGGCTGGTATCTTGTCAGGACGTATCTGAGCGGCGGCACCTAGCATAACATCACTTTGACGGGCGAGGGTTCCTCCCCGGCTGGCTACAGCTCCTGGTAACCTTGGGTTAAGAAAATTCCCCTCCGGTATGATGAGCGTTGCTGGACGAAATGCTCCACTATTGCGGGGGATGTCAGTATTCATCATCTGCCTTAGAGCAGTAACCACACACGCCTTGCTTGACCCGTAGGGGTTATTCAGTGCCCCCTTCACCTGCGGTGAAGTGCCGGTAAAATCCCAAGTTATCTCATCCCCGGCAACTGTAATCTTACAATGCAGCGTGATCGGCTTGTCGGTAATGCCATCGTCATCCATGTAGTCCGTGAACTCGTATTCACCATCGGGCATTCTCCTGATATCATCTCGCGTCAGCCTCTCAGCGTAATCGAGCAGCTCATCCAGGTAGATACTAAGGGTCTCCCAGCCGTATGTTTTGGCTAGTGCTAGGAACCGCTCCTCCCCGATATGACATGCCGCATGATACGCCTCTACATCACCCATTGTTATCATCGGAACACGCGAGTTCGCCTCAATGAGAGCAATGAGGTCCTTATTGGGGACACCTCTCTCATAGAGCTTCATCGGGGGTATTCTTAGTCCCTCTTGATAAATCTCGGTGGAGTCACAGGCACAACTCCCGGGCGTACTACCACCGACATCTCTCAGGTGACCGCCGGCTACCGACCATGCCGCAATCTTACCATTGATGAAAATGGGATGCCACATGTAAATGTCAGGCAGATGGGCAGCGTCTGAGTAAGGGTCATTGGTGACCATGATGTCGCCCGGGTAGGTGGAGTCAGCGTGTGCCTTCATCCAGTTACTAATAAGAGTTGGGTAAACGAGCGAGTGTATCAGCGTGCCCTCACCTTCCATGAGCATTTCACCATTGGCATGGCAAATGCCACACTGAAAGTCAAAGGCGTCCCTGGTGAGTGGGGAAAAGGAGGTGCGCACTACCCCCAGCGTCATCTCATCCACAAGGGAATACAAGAAGTTGTTAATTAGCCCTAGGACGATCATGTCAATCTTCTCTTTAGCCATGTTAACTCACCTCCTCACTTTTAATATTGATGAGGATATTCCCCCAGTCCCCGGTAGCGATGGTGCAGTCCGGGGGAATCACAATAGTAGTATCATAGCAATCCACCAATACCGGTCCCTCTATCGGGCTTTGCCCAACTTGTTCTAGTTCCAAGACCGGAGTATCTATAAAGTCATGCTCCTTACCCCAATAGGCTTTTCTCTTTTCCGAAGCTAGCCCGGTGGCTTTCGCTCTGCCGGCTCCACCGGTTATGGAGCTCAAAGTCACCCGCTTGGTGGGAATGGTAGCCACTAGTCTCAGGGCGGCTGCCTGCACAGCATAGCCTGGTAAGCGGTGACCATAGGTCTTTTCGTGCTCTGCCTCAAAGTCTTCAGTCGCTTTCACAAGCTCGGCTGGCCCAAGTTTTCCGTTTGGCACCGGGATGGATAGCTCCCACGATTGTCCTTCATATCTGAGGTCGACTAACTTGTCGAGGCGAGGCTTAGCCTTTGGGCGGCCTCCCCATACCTCTACCGAGGCAATAGCTTCATCAATCATCTCTTCAAAGGTACGGTTCAGATTCTCTAACACTGCGTCCTCCCATAGGTGGGAGAAAGCCTTAGCGTAATGACGCTCGATATCAGCACAGGTGAGCCCAAAGGCACTACAGACCCCAGGGGCAGGAGGCACAATTATCTGTGTTATCCCCAATCCTTTAGCTACCCCGACGGCATGCATCGCTCCAGCACCCCCAAAGGCGTAGAGGATAAATTTGCGTGGGTCTCTACCTCGCTCTGAGGAAACTGCCCTTATCGCCCGGAGCATATTGGCGTTGGCGATAGAGTATGCGCCGTAGGCAGCCTCAACGACATCCATCCCGAGGGGTTTGGCTACCTTCTCCTCAATCGCCCGGAAGGCCTTCTGTGGGTCTAGCTTAAGCTCGCCACCTACTAAGTAATTCTGATTGAGGTAGCCCAGCACGAGATTAACATCGGTCAGGGTAGCCTCCTCTCCGCCGAGGTCATAGCAAGCTGGCCCAGGCACTGCCCCGGCGCTCTCCGGTCCGATGTGAAGGGCCCCGCCGACATCTACCCGAAGGATGCTTCCCCCTCCAGCTCCAATCTCAGCAATGTCAATAGATGGAACTCTAACCACATAGCCCTTACCCTTGAGCAATCGGCTTGCCCGGTGAATTCCTCCCCCAACCTCGTATTCCGGTGAACGTGTGTATTGCCCCTCCTCAACAATTGAGGACTTGGTGGTTGTTCCTCCCATATCAAAGGTGATCAGATTGCCAATATTCTGTCGCTGAGCTAGATAGGCACAGCCGACTACCCCGGCAGCGGGGCCACACTCAATTATCTCTACGGGTCTCTCAGCAGCCGCCTCGGGGGCTATCATACCGCCGCTCGACTGCATTACATATAGCGGTGCTGCCACACCGGCCTCGGTTAACTCCTGTCGCAAAGCTCTCAAGTAAGTCGCCACTAGTGGCATAACGTAGGCATTTACTGCTGTCTCGGAGGTCCGTTCATATTCCTTTATAAGTGGCATAACCTCTGTGGAGAGGCTAACGTAGATTTGTGGGGCCCTTTCTCTTAGCAACTCACCAATCTTTTGCTCATGAACCGGGTTTTTAGGAGAGTTAAACAAGCAGACAGCTATGGCTTCAACACCTAGGGAGACGAGCTTATCAATAGCTGCTTTTGCCCCCTCAATATCCAGCGGGCGAATAATCTCCCCTTTTGCATTGATACGTTCGTCAACCTCAAGCCGCAAATACCTCGGGGCAAGTGGAGGTGGCTTGCTCCAAGTAAGGTCATACATTACCGGCATGCGGCCGCGACCTATCTCAAGGACATCACGAAATCCCTTGGTGGTGATAACACCAATTTTAGCTCCCGTCAGCTCTATGCAGGCATTGGTCACAATGGTACTGCCATGGACGACCTCTTCGATATCTGAGGCACTCAGGCAGTGGTCGGCGATGACATCTTGAATACCAGCAATTATTGCCCGGGCATAATCGTCCGGGGTTGAGAGCACCTTCTTGGTAAAGGTGGTTCCGTCATCGCCGATAAAGATAATATCGGTAAAGGTGCCACCAATATCAACTCCAACTCTGAAATTTCTAGCCATGTAAAATCCTCCTTTCTTTTTGTAGACTATTCATAGTTACTTCAAACCATGCAAAATCCTCCTTTCTTTGCACATTGTTCATAGTTACTTCAAACTAGGCAAAATCCCCCTTTCCTTGTAGATTGTCTATAGTTACTGCTGGCCAGGCTGTAACCGGCCATTCTAAATATTCAATCTCTTGCTCTCTAATAGGCAAGTGCTCAACCTAGCGCTTTAATATCTAGGGGATACCGGCCGTACTCCCTGATGGTACGCACCATCTCCACATAGTTCTCCGGCTTGACGGCTGAGTGTATGGTGTTGCTGGAAGCGACAATGAGCCCCCCACCAACACCGGCCTTGCGTATAACATCCTTAGTCTCCTGCCGTACCTCTTCCACAGTGCCAAAGCTCAATGTAGCCGCACAGTCCACATTACCTATCAGGCAGAGCCTGTCCCCGTACTTCTGTTTTACCTCACCGATGTCCATGTCAGCCGTAGGGTCTATTGGGTGGAAGCCATCAACTCCTGCCTCAATGATGCTGTCCAGGAATGACCAGCAGTTGCCGTCGGAATGCTTCATCACGTAGACGCCACGCTTCTTTGCCTGCTGGACCATAGCCTTGAATGGGGGCAGCACAAATTTATGATAGTGTTCCAGCGAGAACATTGGCCCGTTCTTATAAGCCCAGTCGCCGCCGATGAGGATAATATCGGCACCGGCCTCAATAACATTATTGATGTAGCGCAGGAAGTAGTCAAGCACCATCTGGTGTACGCGCAGCACTAGCTCCGGGTTGGTGTAGAAAGCCATCAGCCGCTCCTCAAAGCCCAGTATGTCGCTGCTCATAGAGTTGTGGTCCATAACCATAGCTATGATAGCCCGTTCCCCCTCGTAGCGCTTAACCCACCGCTGTATTTGCTCAAAACGGCTCTCTTTGTCGGGGTCGGGGGGCTGGTAGTTCTCCAGCTCCTTCTCTGACTTGATAGTTGCCTCTAGAGGTACTGGAACGTATTCATGGGTGTAGCTCTTGAGCGTACCCCACTCATCGCGGAATATCCGGCGGCTCTCGTCGAGCACCTCCACCTCCCAGAAGTCCCGGTCAATGCTCATCAGCGCGTCCCAATCCATGTGCTCGATAAATTCCTCAAAGCTCGCACCGGGCAAAATCTTGTTCATGACTTTGCGGTCTATACCTAGCTCGAAGTGTGGCACCATATCCGGCTCTTTTCGCTCCAGAACTCGGAACATTCGCTCGGCGTTGGTATACTTAGCTATGATTATACCCCGCAATCTTTTCCAGCTAGTGCGGTTGAGTCGATATAAGTGCCCTGGCCTTCTCCACTGCCGCCACAGCATCGGCACCGTAGCCATCAGCACCAATCCGGTCAGCGTAGGCTTGAGTGACCGAGGCACCGCCTACCATTACCTTTACCTTTTGCCTGAGCCTAGCCTTTTCCAGCGCCTTTATCGTCGCCTCCATCATGGGCATGGTGGAGGTGAGCAGTGCTGAAAGCCCAAGTATCTGGACATCATTATCACGGACTACCTCCACGAATTTCTCCGGGTCAACGTCAATCCCGAGGTCTATCACCTCAAAACCATTACCCTGTAGCATACTGGCCACGATTTTCCTGCCAATGTCGTGTAGGTCACCACTGACAGTGCCAATAATCACCCGGCCTATGAAGCCGGTGCCTTGCTGACTCAGAATGGGCAGCAGTATCTCTAGCGCCGTCTTCATCGTCTTGGCGCTGAGCAGCAACTCAGGTAGAAACACCTCGCCATCTCTGAACTTAATGCCCACCGCTGACATCCCCGGCACCAGACCCTGGTCTAGTATCTTCAGCGCCGGGATGCCGGCCTCCAGTGCCTCGTTGGTCAGCGCAGCAATTTCGTCCCACTTTAGCTGCACTATTGCCTCTGAGATTTGCTTCGTTCTATCCATGTTTATGCTTCCGTATCGGTAAATGTGTTACTAGTGTCAACTCCAACTCTGAATCTGTTAGCAAGTCTATTCTAACAATCTCACCTTTCTCTTAGGCCATTGGTAGTTTCCACCTTCACACTTTCCCACTTCGGTAGGCATGAAGATAATTGGCACAGTACTCATCCTTACCCAATAGCATGTTAGTTGTAATGATATTAGCCATTAGTTCCTTATCACACGGGTCAATGATAGCAGCGTCCAATCCCTTTTGCAATGCCAGCACAATGAAGTTTCGGTTTATCTGCCTTCTGGAGGGCAGACCAAATGAAACGTTGCTAATACCGCAGATGGTGTGAACTTCTGGGTATCTATTCATGATTTCTTCAATGGCATCAAGCGTTACTAGAGCCGATTTGAAATCGGTGCTAATGGGCTGCACTAGTGGGTCAATATAAATATTATTCAACTCAATACCTTCACCCACCAAACTCTCAATAATTTGGTTGGCTACTCTTAGCTTGTCAGGCAAGGTAGTAGGTATTCCGCTGTCATCCTGGCAGAGGGCTACCACATGGCATTTGTATTCCTTTAGTAAAGGCAAAAAAGCGCTGAGTACCGCCTTCTCACCAGTAATAGAGTTAATCATTGCTTTACCCTTGTGCCATTTCAGGGCAGCGGCAGCCGCCTTTTGATCAGGAGTATCAATAGATAGCGGTTTACCGCAAACCTCTTGCAGTACGGTAAACAGCCATTCTAAGTATTCAATCTCCTTCTCCCTAAAAGGCGCAGCGTTCACGTCTATATAATCTGCCCCTGCCTCTACCTGTGCCATTGCTTCCTTGCAGATAAAATCGGCATCCTTTTCCTGGATAGCCTGTGCGATCCTCTTATTGGTCGCATTGATTCTTTCACCAACTATTAGCACTGACTAACCTCCTCACTATTTTTTACCTTTGGCCGCTGCTGAAATCATCTTTATGTGTTCCAGGCTTGTTCCACAACAGCCACCGACCAGCGATGCCCCAGCAGCAATCCAACCTGGAACCTCTCTAGCCATCTCCTGCGGGGTAAGCGGCTGAACTATCCTATCTAATTTTAGATTTCAGGCTAGTCCCATAAGCTCTTTTGCCTTATCCACGGCAGACCCGGCATCTGGAGCATACCCATCAGCCCTAATAGAATCAGCGTATTCTTGGGTGACAATACAGCCGCCAATCATTGTCTTGACTCGTCCTTTCAGGCCGGCTTTCTCCAGGGCCTCAACAACGGGTTGCATATGTTGCATGGTGGTGGTGAGGAGGGCAGACATGCCAATTATTTGGGCGCCGTTTTGGGCAGCCTCAACAAATTTTTGGGTAGGCGTATTAACTCCCAGGTCTGTGACTTCAAAGCCAGCTCCTTTTAGCACTATTCCCACCAGATTCTTGCCAATGCTGTGTACATCTCCTTGCACTGTCCCCAGGGCTACCTTCCCTTTCGACTCATGCTTGCCGCTTTTCAACAACAATGGTTCCAGAACCGCCATGCCGGCATCCATAGCCTTGGCCGACATCATTACTTCAGGAAGAAATACCTCGTTTTCCTTAAACAGTTTACCCACCACCGTCATGCCAGCAATCAGGCCGTTATCAAGCACATCGTCTGGGCTTATCCCCTCATCCAGAGCTGCCTGGGTCAACTCCTTTACCTTGGCAGCTTGACCTTCCTTTAGATTTTCTGTTATTGCCTGTAGTGTGTCCATTTCTTCTCCCTTCTTGTTTTTGTTCTAGAGTTAATCCTTGCTTTGCCCTTGTGCATTTTAGGGCGGTGGCGGTAGTTTTTTGGTCAGGAATGTAAATCTGGTAGCCTTGAGCCTCTCACTAATCTCCTTACTATTTCTTACCTTTAGCCGCCGCTGTAATTGCCTTTATGTGTTCCAGGCTTGCCCCACAACAGCCACCGACCAGCGATGTGCCGGCAGCAATCCAACCCGGAACCTCTTTAGCCATTTCCTCCGGGGTAACCGGTTGCACTATCTTGCCATCAATCAACTGGGCTAAGCCGGCATCAGGCCTTACTGACACTGGTTTATCGCAACCTTGCCTCATTTCCTTAACCGCGGTAAGAGCATCTGATATGGGATTGGCGATGGCACCACAGGAAGCACCGATAATATCAGCCCCAGCTTCCTCTAGCCTAGCTGATGCCGTTTTGGTGGGGACACCCATCAGCGTTCTAATTCCTGTCTTTCCAGCGTAAAGCATGCTTTGGCCTATTACCGGGAGGTCGCAGAGGTCCTTGGCTACTTTGATGGCGATGGCTATCTCTTCGGTATCATTCTCGGCAAATATTAATAGGTCAACCCCACCGTCTAGCATAGGGGTTATCACTTCCTTGTAGGCATCATAGAGTTCATTAGGAGTCATATCGCCCACCGGCTCCAGGAAAGTGCCGGTGCAGCCTAGTAGCCCAGCTAGATAACAATGCTCCGGGGTAACCTCCCTGGCGAGCTGTACTTGCTTAAGGGTCATCTCATAGAGCCTATCTTCTAAACCAGGAAAATCCCTTAACCTGTATCTCATATTCCCCTGGGTTCCTGCCATTCCAATATCACAGCCGGCGGCATACATTCCTTTGAGTACAGTTTGAAACTCCTTGGGGTGGTCAACAATCCACTCAGCTAGGTGTCCCTCTAAATTACGCCCCGTTTCCTCTTCCAATAAGGTGTGCATTGGTCCATAAGTAATTAGAATTTCACCGTTGGCTAGTCTTTCTAGAAGGTCTCTTCTTGCCATTTTGTTTTCTCTCCTTACTATTTCTTACCTTTAGCTGCCGCTGTAATCGCTTTTATGTGTTCCAGGCTTGCTCCACAGCAACCACCGACCAGCGATGCTCCGGCTGCAATCCAGCCTGGGACCTCTTTAGCCATGTCCTGCGGGGTAAGCGGTTGCACTATCTTGCCATCAATCAACTGGGCTAAGCCAGCATTAGGCCTTATTGACAGTGGTTTATCACAACTTTGCCTCATTTCCTTAACCACGGTAAGAGCATTTCCTCTCGGGCGGTCTAGGTCACCGCAGGTAGCACCGATAATATCAGCCCCGGCCTCTTGCAGCCTGGCTGATGCCATCTTGGCATCAACACCCATCAGCGTTCTAAGTCCCTTCTTGGTAGCACAAAAAAATGTTTCGGCCTATTACCGGGAGGTCACAATGGTCCTTCACTGCTTTGATTTGAATTGCTACTTCTTCTGTGTCATTATCGACGGCCAAGAACAGGTCAACCCCGCCTTCTATCATGGGGATTATCTGCTCCACATAGCTTTCGTAGAGTTCATCAACCGTCATCTCACCCACTGGCTCCAGGAAACGACCAGTCATGCCTAAATGTCCCACTAGATAGCAGTTCTGTGGGGTAACCTCCTTGGCGAGTCGTGTTTGCCTGAGGGTTAGTTCGTAGAGCCTATCCTCTAAACCAAACTCTCTTAGCCTGTATCTACCATTCCCTTGGGTTCCCGGCGTTCCAAAATCGCATCCGGCGGCGAACTGTGCTTTGACTACACTTTGAAAGTCATTGGGATGATTGACAATCCACTTACCTAAATGCTCCTCTAGATTACGCCCTTTCTCCTGTTCCAATAAGGTGTGTATCGGTCCAGAAGCAATTAGAACCTCGCCGTCTCTTATTCTTTCTAGAAGGTCTCTCGCCATTCGTTTTCTATTCGTTATCAAGCGGGGGGGGGTATCCAGCTGGTTTTTATGATAATCCGCATTGAGTTATGTTAGGAAATCTCCTTTAGTAGTGGTTTGCTTGTGCTCAGAAGTTAGGGGTTTCTTGACATGTCCGAAAGAGTATATCACTTTCCTCTCTTCCCGTCAATTCCATAATTCTGTATTGTGGAATGGCATTCTATATTGAGGAAATTCATATCAGCAACATAGCACTATTTAGAAAATTTGTCAATAGGTTGTACTCATTCCAAAACCTTGATGCCCTACTTCGGCTATGATACAATCACTGTGGGTAATTCCACTTTTTAGAGGATTTAAGTGAGGCAAGAGTCAGAATGGAAACCTAGGCTGCTCGGTTTCCTGTGTAAATGGTGCAGTTATGCCGGTGCTGATTTAGCCGGAACCAGCCGCAAGAAATACCCGGCCAACATAAGGATAATAAAAGTACCATGTTCCGGAAGGGTAGACTCCCTATTTATCCTTAAAGCTCTACGCTTAGGCTTTGATGGTGTGCTGGTTTCCGGCTGCCATCCCGGTGAGTGCCATTACCAGACGGGAAACTATCGCGCCCGCAGGAGAATGGCTATAACCAAGAAGTTCCTGGAATATATGGGGGTTGAGCCGGAGCGGATTCAGGCTAGCTGGGTCTCCGCTTCAGAAGGAGGAAAATTCGCCGAGGTAGTTACTGAGGTGACCAATGAATTGAAAGAAGTCGGTCCCAACCGGCTATTTGACGAAGAAAGAGACATCTATGGAACAAAGATTACGGGATGAGGCTAAAGCTCTGCTAGAGCAGGGTCAGGTTGACTATATTGTTGGCTTTGAACCAGGCAGCCTGAAATTTACCACTACCCCACTCATAACCAGGGATAAGAATGATGTTGACCGTCTGGTAATTAACCCATTTATGGTCAATAACCTGGCAAACTTCCTCACTGAACTCAAGGGGCGGGTTGGTATTGTTGCCAAGGGCTGTGATAGCCGCTCCATTGTCAGTCTGATACAAGACAACAAGGTGGCTAGGGAGGATGTGGTAATCCTGGGTATCCCCTGTCCGGGAATTATTGACCTAAGTAAGGTAGAAGGGCTAATTGGTAAAGACCGAGACGAACTGGATGATATCATCCGGGAAGGGGATAAGGTGGTAATAACGGCTGACGGCAAGACAGGTGAATTCCCCATTACCGAAGTCCTTTATGATAACTGCCTGGGTTGCGAACTGCCTACTCCCCAGGAATATGATATCCTTCTTGGTGAACCAACCTCCCCAGTTACTGATAACTCAGCCAGTCAGGCGAAGATAGAACAGCTAAAAGGGATGTCTCCGCAGCCGAGGTGGGAGTTCTGGAGCAACGAGCTCAGCCGCTGCATCCGCTGCTATGCCTGCCGCAATGTCTGCCCGGCATGCTTTTGCCAGCGTTGCTTTGTTGAGGAGACTGAGCCCCAGTGGTTGATGCCAGTGCCACGATGGCAGGATAACCTCATGTTTCAAGTAATCAGGAATATCCATGTCGCTGGCAGGTGTACTGACTGCGGTGAGTGTGAGCGCGCCTGCCCGGTGAATATCCCCTTAAGAAGCCTGACTAAAGAGATGTATGACATAGTTAGTGAGCTGTTCCACTTTAAGGCAGGAATGGATAAGGATGCGGCGCCATTAATGACCCACTATGAACAGGAAGAAGCCGAGGATTTCATCAGGTAGGAGAGGGGGACAAAGGGGGTGAGGTTGATAAACAATAGCAAGAAAGTAAATAAAAGGAAGATAGGGAAGCTTCTTAGCCAGTGGAGTGAGGAGTTTACCGTGTTCGTCCCCTCAAAAGAAAACGGGGTGGTCATGATGGCTAGGTGGGATGGTACGGATACCAGCTTTCTGGATTGGTATCGGAATACGGTGCTACCGCCTAAGGCGCACTTCTTGCCCCCGATGGAGGAAATGTTCCGCTTCCAAAAAGATAAAGGAGGTTATCAGTTAGAACAGCCTGCCTCTGATGGACAGAAGCAGCTCATTTTCGCCATTCACTCCTGCGATGCTAATGCCCTGGCTATATTGGATATGACCTTCAAGGATGCCTACGAAGACCCGTATTATCTTTCCCGAAGAAAAAATAAACTGCTAGTTGGGCTTGGTTGTACTAACCCCTACGACAGTTGCTTTTGCACCTCCTTGGGAAGTGACCCCTTTGACGCGGCTAATGTTGACCTGATGCTTACTGATATTGGTGATGAGTTCTTAATTGAAGGGGTTACTGATGCTGGCAAACAGCTAGTTGCCCAGACTAGTGGACTAGAAGAGGCAACTGAGGCTGAGGATGCCCGAGCTAAAGAGGTAAAAGAGGCGTCCTACCACAAGGTAACCAGGAGGATAGACACTGGGGACATCGGTAGTAAGCTACTCTCCTGCTTTGAGGATGAAGACTACTGGGAAAAGGTAGCCGCTAAGTGTATTAGCTGTGGCATCTGCACTTTACTTTGTCCCACCTGCTACTGTTTTGATATTAGTGATGAGTTGGTTAAACAGCAAGGGACTAGGTTCAGATGCTGGGATAGCTGTGCCTTCCCCATTTATACCAAAATGCCAATGGAAAACCCCAGGGAAGAGAAGTGGCGGCGGGTGAGGCAAAAGGTATGCCATAAATATGAGTTCTATCCAATGAACTTTGGGATTATTGCCTGCACTGGCTGTGGGCGGTGCATTCGCCTTTGCCCGGTGAACTGGGACATTACCCAAGCACTGAACAGCTTACCCGCCAAGATATAAACTGGAGAACTGAAGATGGCAATTACTGATATTAGCCACCGAAAAAGGTTCCTGGCGCAAGGTAATGTATACCTGCCGCACATAGCGGTAATTGAGAAGATAATTGAGGAGACCCCCGGCGTCAGGGCCCTTCATTTTAATTTTAAAGACGAGAAGTTGCGAGAAGAGTTCACCTTTGAGTCTGGGCAATTTGGTGAGTTCTCGGTCTTCGGTGTTGGCGAAGCCCCTTTCTGTATTTCCTCTAGCCCTACCAGACGCGACCGCTTGGAGTTTGCCGTACAGCGGGCCGGTAAGGTAACCAATGCCCTGCACCGGCTCGGCGTTGGCGCTGAAATAGGCTTTAGAGGGCCCTACGGCAACAGCTTCCCACTTGACCAACTACAGGATAAAAACCTGGTCTTTGTTGGCGGTGGCATTGGTCTGGCGCCACTGCGGTCGTTAATCTGGAATGTCATAGATAACAGAGATAAGTATGGGAATATAGACATCATCTACGGTGCCCGTAGCCCGGCTGACCTGTGTTTCGGATATGACCTGGATACCTGGGACAAAGATAAAGGTGTAAATATGATAACCACGGTTGACCGGGGTGATGAAGGCTGGACGGGAAGAGTAGGCTTAGTTCCCCACGTATTGGAGCAGGTGGCGCCGGCAACCGATAACGCCGTAGCCATCGTTTGTGGGCCACCAATTATGATACGGTTCACCTTTCCGGTCCTGGCGAAACTCGGGTTCACCCCTGAGCAGATGCTCACTACTCTGGAAAAGCGGATGAAGTGCGGTATCGGTAAGTGCGGACGATGCAATATTGGTAATCTCTATGTCTGCCGTGATGGGCCGGTGTTTACCTATGCCCAGATTAGAGGCTTCGTTTCCAGCGAGTATTAAAGGACTACCACCAGTCTACCGACCAATAGGACAGGCGACCAGACAGCAGTCGCAGGCTACCAGTTTGCCCAGTTGAGGGAACAACGAGATAGATGCCTGACATTTGTCCCGCTCCCTAAGAAAATAGGGTTCAAGGATTCCTACTGGGCAGGCGTCAATGCAGGCAGTGCAGCCTTCACACAATGGATTTTCCTCATGGTTATCATTTCCGGGACCCGTAGGAGTAAGAGGAGCCTGGATTTTCATTACCATGAAACGCAGCCAGGGCCCAAACCGGGGGTGGAGCACCAGAGAATTCTTGCCCCACCTCCCCAACCCAGTAATCACCGCCTGCTGCTTCAGGTTCAATCCCTCACCCCGGGGGGGATAGCCACATCGCCCCCAGAGCTCAGCAGTCAAGTCCTGTTCCTGAATAAACTGAATTAATGCCTCCAGCCTCGGCTGGGCATAACGTTCAAAGCCACGCATCCTGAAGCTCCCCAACTCCTCTCTGAAGAAATCATCCAGGTCTCGCTGGGGAGTAGTTACCAGCCCCAAGATAAGAAGGCTCCCCTCGTCATGGGAAGCCACGCCGACGACATCGAAAAGGTTCTGTGCTTTCTCTATTATTGCTTTTTCAATTGTCAGATCGGATACCCCCTGGTTATCTACACCAGTGCCCCCTCCATCTCAGCCACAATTTGCTCATTGGTATAGTGTTTCAGGTTTATGGCATCGCTGGGGCAGCCGCTGACACAGGCGCCACAGCCCTTGCACAAGGCCTCATTAACCCGGCAGACTTTCTTTTCCTCATCAAAGTCAATAGCGCTATAGGGGCAAACCAGAAGGCATGCCTGGCAACCGGTGCAGATTCTCTCGTCAATAATAGCAGTGGCGGCCTCAATCTCTACTCTCCCCTTGCTTATCATTGCCAGAACCTCAGCAGCGGCGGCTGAAGCCTGAGCCACCGTATCCGGTATGTCCTTGGGACCCTGGCAGCAGCCGGCAATAAATATTCCGTCGGTCATAGTGGCTACCGGGTCTAGCTTGGGGTGTTTCTCCAGGAAAAAACCATCAGCACTGCGACTGATATTAAATAAGCGGGCAGTCTTCTCCGCATCCGCTTGTGCCTCCAGGGCACAACTGAGAATAACCATGTCCACCGGCAGGCGGCGCTGCAGGCCAGCTAAGGTATCTTCAAACTGAACAATAAGCTTACCTGCTTCCTCAGGAGTTTCGGCAATGTTGGTTACCTCCGCCGGACGACCCCGGATAAAGATTGTCCCTTCACTTAAAATCCGGTTGTAAAATTCCTCGTAGCCTTTACCAAAGCTCCTGATATCAATGTAGAACTCATAGACATCAGCCTCGGCATGCTCTTTTATCAGGTGGGCAAACTTCATTGAGTGCATGCAGCACACCCGGGAGCAATATTCGTGATACTTCTCATCCCGACTGCCAACGCAGTGGATAATAGCAATACTCTCCGGATGCGAGCCATCCTTGAGTACGATTTCACCGTCGGTTGGTCCCGCTGAGTTAACCAACCTCTCAAACTCAAGGCTGGTAATGACATTATCTAGTCGCCCATAGCCATACTGATAGATGGGGGTGGGGTCAAACACCTGGAAACCGGTGGCGACAATTATGGAACCTACCTCTACCTCAACTATCTTATCTTGCTGCTCAAAATCAATCGCCTCGGCTTCACAGACCTTCTCACAGGCACGGCAGGTGCCCTTTAGAAAATAGGCACAGTGCTCCGTGTCAATGACTGGAATATTTGGCACAGCCTGCGGAAACGGGGTATAAATAGCCTTTCTCTTACCCAGACCAGCATCAAACTCACTATCTACCTTCCACGGGCATTTCGTTATGCATAAGCCACAACCAGTGCACCTATCTTCATCAACATACCTTGCCTTCTTCCTGATTTTGACCTTAAAATTGCCGATGTAGCCGGAGACCTCCTCTACCTCACTGTAGGTCAGTAGTTCAATATAAGGGTGGGAGCCGACCAGCGTCATCTTTGGGGTGAGAATACAAGCTGAGCAATCCAGGGTGGGGAATGTCTTATCCAGTTGAGCCATATGCCCACCGATACTGGGGCTTTGCTCCACCAGATAGACCTTGTGCTCTGAGTCAGCAATCTTCAGCGCTGCCTGAATACCAGCAATGCCACCACCAACTACCAGGGTATTGGGGTTAATCGGCACTTCCCTAGTCTCCAGCGGTTCATGATAGTAAACCCGTCTTACCGCGGCGCTGACTAATGCCTTAGCCTTCTCAGTAGCCTCCTTTTTATCCTCGGTTACCCAGGAGCAGTGCTCACGGATGTTCGCCATCTCAAAAAGATAGGGATTTATCCCTGTCTCTTGACAGGCACGGCGAAAAGTAGCCTCGTGCATTGTCGGTGAGCAGGAGGCAACCACTACCCGGTTAAGCCCCAGCTCCTTAATGTCCTGCTTAATGAGTTCTTGCCCCGGGTCAGAGCACATAAATTTATAGTCGCGAGCAATGACTACCCCGTCCAAATCCTGGGCAAAGCGGGTAACCTCCCCTACATCCACTGTGCCGGCGATATTACTCCCGCAATGACAAATATAAACACCAATTCTAGGTTCCAATACTAACCCTCGCTATAACTTCTAATGAGTCGTGATGTAGTTAATATAGTTATATATGTAATCCAGCACCTCGCTGGGTGAGACTAGATTGGTATTTAATCCTAGAGATTCAGGGTCGATTCCTAGAGCAAGGCCAATTAGTTGTGTGATGAACAAAACTGGTAAGTGGTAATGAGTCTTGAACTTACTATTAACTCGACTCTGATAGGCATCTAGGTTTGTCTGGCACAGTGGACAGGGGGTAACTATACACTGGGCGCCATTCTCTAAGGCGTTATCCAGCAGTTTACGGAGCAAACCTAAAGCCAGGTCCTCTTCAGGGATAATCAGAGACCCCCCACAGCACCGGTTCTTTAATGGAAAGGGAACCGCCTCAGCCCCCAGGCACTCCACCAAGCGGTCAAGAGACTGGGGAAACTCGGGGTTATCAAAGCCATAATCAGGGCGAACCAGCTGGCAGCCGTAGTAGGGGGCTACCTTAAGCCCGTTAAGTGGTCGCTTAACCTTGGTGGTGATAACCTCAGGGGTAATATCGTTGACCAATACTTCGGTCAGATGTCTTACCCGTAAATTCCCGTGGTATTCCAGATTGGCAACCGCCAAAGCCTCGTTTATCTGTAGCATAAGCTGCGGGTGGTCTTTTAGTTTTATATCTGCTTGATATAGGGTGATAAAGCAAGAACTGCACGGTGTTACTAGGTCAAGCCCGGTTTTCTCTGCCAGGGCTAGATTGCGAGCCGCCACACAAATAGACTCTAGTTCATCTAATGAGCCATATGGAGTTGAGCCACAACAAGTCCAGTCCTCTAGCTCAATTAACTCCATATCCAAGGGTTTGGCTATAGCCTGCACCGAAAGACCAAGACCTATTGCTGTCGCCTCCGCTGAACAACCAGGGAAGTAGGTGTAATATTTCACTGAGCACCTCTAACTTCTCTAAATCTTTGGATAATCCTGGACAAGTCTTCTTTACCTTCAACCTTCTTAGGCAATAATGGCATGCGTTTGTGTAACCATAGCTTCAAACCTAGAGGTAGCATCTTGATTGTAGCCAGAGGGTTAGCCAGCAAGTCAGGCATAATTGACAGGTAAAACCTAAGCATCATACCAAGTTCGTGAACTCGCCCATTGCCCCTGATAGAGTTAACAAAACTACGATACATAGCCGGTGTACGAGTCCGCTTAATCCTAAAGCCATGCTCAGTTGCCAGGGACTCTAGGGCGTGAGCCAGCTCGGTTGGCTTAACACCCCGCGGGCAGCGCACGGTGCACATATAACAGGAGAGGCAATACCACATAGAGCTACTGGACAAAACTTCATCCCGCATCTCTGCCCGTATCAGAGCAATAATCTTTCGTGGCGGATACTCCATCTCACCAGCCACCGGACAGGTGCCGGTACACACACCACACTGGATACAGGCACGAATATTCTCGCCACCGGGGGTAGCTGCCACCTCTTCCACAAGGTTTTCCATACCAACCTACATGCTACCATATGCCTGCTTTCCGAGCAAGTCGTAGGCTCATCGCTGGAGGTGATTACCGTGTTGGGCAATGAGGGTAGCCTGGTTAGCCAAACTCCTCTCCGACAGGGGTTAGAGCCTGTCAGAAGTCTTAAGGTGGTTTGAAGGGGCGAAGCCCCTTCAAAACCTGTGCTCCCTATGTTTCCAGGGAGAATTAAAGAGAGGCGAAGCCTCTCTTACATAACCAATTCCCCCTCCCTTCATAAGGGAGGGGGATAAAGGGGGTGGGTTGATAAATAACTGACTGCCAATAATTTGTTGCCATTCTCCATTCTGTGATAAACTTTGGTATCAACCAGGAGACTTCAGTATGACTATACTGGTAACCAATGACGATGGTATATTGGCCGAGGGATTATGGGTATTGGCCAACGAACTGAAGAAAATCGCCCATGTAGTAGTGGTCGCCCCAGATAGAGAGCAGAGTGCCATAGGAACGGCGGTAACCCTCCGTCAACCGTTAAGAGTGCGCCGAGTAAGACCGGTGGTACCCGAGGTGGATACTTATTCTGTCAAGGGCACCCCTAGTGATTGTGTTATCCTAGCTTTAAGCACACTAATTGAGGACAAGATAGGCATGGTCATTTCTGGCATAAATCAGGGGGCAAACCTGGGCGATGACGTCTTTATCTCGGGGACGGTAGCCGCTGCCCTCCAGGGTTACTTTCGTGGTCTTCATGCTCTGGCTATCTCAGTAGAGGTGGTGAGTAGTCACTACTTGGATACTGCCGCTGGGTTAGCGACACAGCTAGTTAAGTGGCTTGACTCCAGCGCTGTGGCTAACAATGTTTTTCTTAATGTAAACTTGCCTGACCTACCGCTAGCCGAAATCAAGGGAGTCAAGGTTACTCGCTTGGCTAGCCAAACTCATATTGATACTGCTAGGGAAGGAAATGATGGGAAAGGGAAATACTATTGGCTAGTGCGGCACAGGACAGATAAATCTACTGATAATCAAACCGATATGTGGGCAATAGGGCAGGGTTATATCTCCATCACCCCATTACATGCCGACTTATTTAATAGGTCGGTACCGCCTATCCCCGGTAATTTGAGTTCTGACCTTCTCCAGGGGTTACGGCAAAACCAAAGGTAGCACCTTTCTTTGGATAATCAAATAAAAGAAAGGGAGGCAAATAAATTGCTGGATATTAAAGAGCTAACTGTAGAAGTGGAGGACCGGGAAATCCTGCATGATATAAATTTAACCATAAGAACCGGCGAGACGCATGTCCTGTTTGGTCCCAACGGCAGTGGAAAAACTACCCTAATTATGACGATAATGGGCTTCCCCAAATACAAGATAACTAAAGGCAGTATCCTTTTTCAGGGTAAGGATATAACCGGGTTAACCCTGGATGAGCGTGCCCGCCTCGGAATTGGTGTATCCTTTCAGCGACCGCCGGTGGTCCGGGGGGTAAAGACTCGCGATATGGTTACTGCCTGTCTCAAAGGGCGGGATGGAGAAGCTGTCACCCGACTGGCGGAGAAAACCGACCTGGCTGATTTTCTGGAGCGGGATATAAATTACGGATTCTCCGGGGGGGAATTAAAACGCTCGGAATTGATGCAGCTAATGGCGCAAAAGCCAGAGCTAGCTTTGCTCGATGAGCCGGAGTCTGGAGTTGACCTGGTAAATATCGTTCTTATTGGCCAGCTTATTAATGAGCTGCTGGAAAAGGATTGCCCGATAAGAGACCGAAGGTGCATGGGGCTCATTATTACCCACACTGGTTATATTCTGGATTATGTTAATGCCCGCACTGGCTATGTCCTTTGTAATGGCAGGATAGGCTGCGAAGGTGACCCTCATGAAATTTTGGCAACAATCAAAGAAAAAGGCTACGGGGAGTGTATTCGGTGCATGATAGGACGATGACTTCTAAGACAGATAAGGAAAAAGCCCGGGCAGCAGCCACCAAACCGGCATCCTTTGGCGAGGATATAAATTTAGATAGTTATCTTAGTTCTACCGAGGAACTACCGTATCAAAGTGACCCCTCACAGATGCCATCGCAAACGAAAGAGCAGATGATGCAGGTAGGGGTTGTGCTAGACGGTAGCCGCCAGCGCTCGGGAACCATTATCCAGATGGACCATTCAGTAATCCATAGCCTCGCTCAGCAAGAAGGGATAGAGATAATGAGCACCAGTCAAGCCCTGGAGAAGCATGACTGGCTATCGGACTACTGGTGGCAGGCGGTAGCAGTAGACACGGATAAATATACCGCCCATGTTGAGCTTAATCAGGGCGATGGTTACTTTATTAGGGCTTTGCCCGGCAGTAAGACTATTTATCCTGTTCAGGCGTGCCTGTATCTTGCCAAGAGCAAGCTAGCCCAGAATGTGCATAATATTATCATCGCCGAAGAGAATTCTGAGTTACACATTATCACCGGGTGTGCTACCTCTGTTAGGGAGGAACCGGGACTGCACCTTGGGGTTTCTGAGTTCTATGTCAAGAAGGGAGCCAAGATTACCTTTACCATGATACACAGCTGGACACCCAATATCGTGGTGCGTCCCCGGAGCGGAATTATTGTTGAAGAGGACGGCTTGTTCCTGAGTAATTATGTGATAATGAAGCCGGTTAAATCATTGCAAATGTATCCGGCGGCTAGGTGTGTCGGTAAAAACGCCACCGTCAGATTTAATAGCATTCTGGTCACCCCTCCTGGTTCAACAATGGATATCGGCTCCAGAGTGTTTCTCAATGCCGAAGGAGCTAGAACCGAAATAATATCACGGGCGATTACCACCGGCGGTAATATTATTGCTCGTGGCTATATAGAAGGCAGTGCCCCTGGGGTCAAAGGGCATCTGGAATGTCGCGGGCTAATCTTGCAGGGAGAAGGTTTAATTCACGCCGTACCTGAGCTTAAAGGTAATCTGGCGGGCATTGACCTATCCCATGAAGCTGCGGTGGGTAAGATAGCTGAGGAGGAGGTAGAATACCTGATGGCACGGGGGCTAACTCGCATTGAAGCGACCGCCACTATCGTTAGGGGCTTCCTCAGAGTAGATATTGAGGGACTACCGCCAGAGCTTAATGTAGAATTACAGCGGGCGGTTGAAGCCAGTGAACAGGATATCATGTAGAGTTAGGACGTCATATTTCACTCAGAGGGACAAAAGTCTTGGTTGATTGATGGTGTGTTTATCCTAAGTAAAATAAGGGATATATGGTCCCGCTGAACATTTAGTTGCTGCGTATGTTATAATTATTATACTAATAACTACCTTATTGCCCATATTGATTAACTAAAGCCAAAGTCCAATGGATAAGGAGGTGACCCCAATGGCAGCCAAGGCTTTTGTTCTGATTGAAACAGCGGTGGGCAAAACTAAGGAAGTGGTGGCTAAAATCAGGCAATTAGAGGGGGTGAAATCAGTTGACCCGGTGACCGGTCCCTATGACATTATTACCATTATCGAAGCCGAGAGCTTGAATGAAATTGGCGACCTGGTTACCGGGAAAATCCACCCGATTGGTGGTATTTCTCGAACAGTGACCTGCCTGTCAATATGGACTGACTAAACCCAGTCATCCTTTTGACCTGGGTCTTAGCCAACTCAAAGAAGGGGAGATGTTATGGATTTTGAACTCAGCGAGGAGCAACATAAATTCAGACAGGAAGTCCGTGACTTTCTGGAAGAAGAGTTGAAACAGGGGCGGTGGCAGCCAAGCTGTGATGCCTGGATAATGGGTTTTGACCCGGCGTTCACCAAACGGGTTGCCCAAAGGGGCTGGATTGGCTTGACCTGGCCCAAAGAATGTGGCGGGCGAGGGTGGTCTTTTATTGACCGGCTCATCCTCACCGAAGAGATGCTGCGTTACGGAGCACCAGCCGCCTGCCACTGGTTTGCTGACCGCCAAATAGGTGGTGCCATCGTCCACTATGGTACTGAAGAGCAAAAGAAAGAGTTACTACCCATGATTTTAAAGGGTGAAGCCTACGTTGGTCTGGGAATGAGTGAACCAGACGCTGGTAGTGACCTCGCCTCGCTTAAAACCCGAGCCGTTGAGGATGGCGATTATTATGTCATAGATGGTCAGAAAACATGGACCAGCGGCGGTAGCTACATAAACTGGATTTACATGGTAGCTAGAACAGACCCGGATGCCCCCAAGCACAGAGGTATTAGTGAGTTCTTTTTTGAGACCAGCTTACCCGGGATTAATGTCGTCCCCATAGTAGATATTACCGGCGGCGTGCACTTCAACGAGGTCTTCTTTGATGGCGTGCGTATTTCCAAGAAATGCCTGATAGGGGAGAAAAACCGTGGCTTTTACCAGATCTTGCATCAGCTTGACTATGAGAGAAGTGGGATGGAGCGCCTGATGGCCAATTATCCCCTCTTTGAAGCTCTCATCCAATATGCCAAAGAAACCAAGCGAAGCGGGAAGCCGTTATCTGAGGAGCCGGTGACTCGCTCTCAACTGGCACAACTTAAAATTGAACTTGAAATTGGGCGATTACATATGTATCGTGTCGCTGTGGTTATGGATGAAGGGCGTGCCCCAAATTGGGAATCGTCTATGAGTAAGGCATACGGTACTGCCTTTGAGCAGCACTTGGCCAGCACAGCGATGGAGATTGCCGGACTCTACGGGCAACTTTCACCCGAATCCAAGTGGGTACCTATGCTAGGCATGGCCTATCACTCGTATTTGTCGTCCAAGGGCTATAGTCTTCAAGCCGGTACGTCGGAAATTCTAAAGAATATTCTGGCTTTGAGAAAGTTGGAATTACCCACTGGATAGGTAGTAAAGGTTTTTTGCTAAATAATAATCGCAGTGTAGTAGGAGGAATGACAATGGATTTAGCCTTCTCTGAAGAGCAGGAAATGTTAAAGAAGATGGCTCGTGATTTCCTGACGGATAAATTTCCCAAAACAGCGGTTAAAGAGATAGAAGAGAGTGATTTAGGCTACTCCCCGGAGGTTTGGAAGGAGATGGCGGAGCTAGGCTGGATGGGACTGGTATTCCCGGAGGAGTACGGCGGTGCCGAGATGACCTTCCTTGACCTGGCAATGCTACTGGAAGAAATGGGGAGGACTTGTCTGCCTGGTCCTTACTTTTCCACGGTGGTTCTGGGTGGTTTACTCATTCTTGACGCTGGAAGTGAGGAGCAAAAGCAGGAATACCTGCCCAAGATAGCCAGCGGTGAGGCAATCTTCACCCTAGCTTTAACTGAACCCATCGCCAGGTATGATGCCGCTGCCATCGAGATGAAAGCCGCCGCTGATAATGACGCCTATATCTTGAATGGCACCAAGCTCTTTGTCCCCGATGCTAATGTTGCCGATTATATGCTGGTGGTAGCCAGAACTGATGAAAAATCAAGGGGTGAGGATGGGATTACTATATTCATCGTGGATGCTAAAAGCCCGGGCGTAAGCTGCACGGTTTTGAAGACCATTGCCAACGATAAACTATGTGAGGTGGTTTTTGACCAGGTACGAGTGCCTACGGAGAATATCCTGGGACAGTTAAACCAGGGATGGAGTGAGGTCAAAAAGATAATAGAACGAGCAGCGGTAGGCAAATGCTGCGAAATGGTCGGTTGTATTCAACAGGCGTTGGACATGACCGTTGATTATGCCAAGGAAAGGAAGCAGTACGACCGTCCAATTGGCAGTTTCCAGGTTATACAGCACTACTGCGCCGATATGATAACTGATGTGGAGGGCACGAGACTTTCAGCCTATCAGACTGCTTGGCTGGTGAGCGAAGGCCTCCCCTGCACCCAGGAGGTAGCTATAGCTAAGGCGTGGGCAGGCGAAGCATGCCAGCGCGTTATGGCTCTGGCACACCAAATCCACGGCGCCATCGGCGTTACTATAGACCATGACTTACAATACTACACCAGGCGAGCTAAAGCGGCCGAGGTTACCTTCGGTGATGCTAGTTTCTACCGAGAAGTAGTGGCTCAAGAGATGGGGTTATAAGAGGTTGCATCAACCTCACCCCCTTAGTTTCTATTTGTTAACCCTCCCCCTTTATCCCCCTCGGTGGATTGGATGCAATTGTTCACCCAGAGGAATGATGGTTTGAATCTCAACACCTTGCCCACCGTAAAGTACCTTTTCAACTAGAAGCCTCAACAACTCTTGCTTGCCAGCGAAGTCCAGGTTATCTAACCCTGCGCCGATCTTCTCAGTCAGGCTTCTGATGCGGGCCTCCTGGCTTTGCGTCAGTTGCCTTTGGGCAAGCTGCCTCTCCAGTTCAGCCTTCCGCTTCTCTAATTCACCTTGCTCTTTCTGGATTAGCTCCATGTCCTCACGCATCATAAAATCTACATACAGACCTTTGCGATAGCCTTCCACTAATCGCCTCTGCTCATTCGGTATAGCCTTTAGCCTAGTACTGCAGAGTTGCAGTTCCCGCTCCAGGATTTCCTTCGTCTGTGAATTGTCAGTATTGCGCTTTTGAAGCTCCTGGATTAGAAAGCTCGGGTCCTTGATAAGCTGGCAAATTGTGTCCCAAACTACCGGTTCTATTGCCTCAGCCTTAACCTCAGGACACGAGCAAGGCTGAGGCTTACCATCTGTATTGAAGGGGACTTTATCGGGATTGTCTTTACGATAGCAGCGGTAGTAAGGGACATCATGTATAGCATGCCCTCCCATCCTACCACCGCATTGGGAGCAATATAAAAGCCCGGATAGAAGATACTCTCTTTTGGTATTCCTCCTGGAAAGTTCCGCATTCGTATCGAGCTTCCTCTGCGCGGCCTCAAATAATTCCACCGGAACCAGCGAGGGCACATTCACTGTTATCCATTCCTCTTCGGGACGCAGGACGAGCGATGTCTTTTTGATTCTCGTTGATGGCTGACGCCGCGTCCTTGGCTCAACATGGTATTTCCTGAACTGGTGCAGCTTGCCGATATAAGCTTCATTCCTGAGCATGACCCCGAGGGTACTGGCTCGCCATCTGTCTCCGCCCTTGGGAGTCGGTATATGCAGCCGGTTAAGCCTTTCGGCCAGGCCTTGAAGCGATAAACTCTCGTTGGCAAAGGTGTAAAAAATTAATCTTATCGTCTGGGCCTTCTCGGAGTCCTCTTCCAAGGTGGCTTTTTTCTTGTTGTAGCAGAAGCCGAAGGGTGTCGCTCCTGCGCTAACCACCTTGCCCTGCCTGGCCTTCTCTCGGCTGCCTCTAACGGTGCGCTCTCTTATCTTCTCCCGTTCGTATTCAGCTACCAGCCCCCTCATATTGAAGAACATCCTATCCTCAGGAGAGTTACCCATGTCCTGTGTAACGAACTCCAGCTTGATTCCCTGCTTCTCAAACTCTTCGGCCAGAATCATCTGGTGGTAGAGCTTTCGGGAAAGCCTGTCTGGGTCATAGGACAGAAGCACATCCACTCTGCCTTCCCTGACTGCTTGGCGCAAACGATTCAAGGCCGGTCTGTCGAGTTCAGCCCCGCTGTAGCCATTGTCAATAAAGGCATCCTTATCTCCATCAAGTACAGGAGTCCAGCCCCTTTCCAGACACCTTTTCCTCAATGCCTCAATCTGGCTGGGAATACCGTATTTCTCTGCCTGCTTATCTGTACTCACCCTGGCGTATAATGCTGCTCTCATTTAACCCTCCTCCCTCTTTTGCTCTCTCTTTATTTTCTCCACTATTGCCTCTTCAAGCCACCGCCCCAGGGTCTTCTTCTGGATGACAGCACCAGCTCGTGCTTGTTCAAGGGCAGCAGGGTCTATCCTGATGCTGAAATTCGGCTTCCTCCCAGTCCTAGGCCTACCAATCTTCGATCCCATATCCGTATTCTAGTTTAAGTAATACCAAAAGTCAAGGGGTGATGTGAAAGCACAGGCACCCATTTTCGTGGATGAGGAAGTCTTGGACAAAGCTGCAGTTGAAGTTCCCTCGCCAGGTAAGGTTACCTGGCAACTCAACAAGACAGCCAATCTTCTAAACTCTTATTGTTTTACAGAAAGAATGGCCACTGAGGTCACATTACGATGTTTTAGTATATGGAATAAGAAATAGTGATGGCTCCGGCTACAATAGAAAAGTGTGCGGAATAGCACACCAAATCTAAAGTAAAAGGAGCTATCGAATGAAGAGCACAGTAGCCAGAAAACTAAGGCAAGTACCACAGGGGTATTTGGTAATAGGAGTTGACCCACACAAGAAGAAACACGCAGCGGTGGCAATAACTCAAGATTTTACTACTCATCTTAAGTTTAAGTTCGACAATTCCAGGGAAGGATTAGAGATGATGCTGCAGCGAGCCAGGATGGAGATGGTGAAAAGCGGCTGTCGTGGCGTCATCTTTGCTATTGAGACCGGAGGCCACTACTGGCGCAATCTGGCCTACTTCTTGGATGAGCGAGGTATTCCCTTCCGTTTCATCAACCAGTTTACCTTAAAGCGGAGGAGAGAGGGGAAGGATCTCAATAGAAGAAAGAACGACTATCGGGACAGCGAAGTAGCAGCACAGCTATTGTGCACTGGTGAGTTTACTGAGAGCAAGTTGCCTCAGGGAGTTTATGCTGAACTACGTGCTGCTCACAATGCCTATCGCCGGTTAGTCAAAGAGAGGACTAGGATAACCAATTTAGTAAAAGGACTGTTGGATGCACTATTCCCCGAGTTCACTCAGGTCTTCAAAGACCCTTTTGGGTTGACAGCTCTAAGCGTGCTCTCTACCTGCCCGATCCCTGGAGTGATTTCTGGCATGACAGAAGAGGAATTTGTAGCTACCATCAGAGCAGGACACCAGGGTCGCCTTATGAGAAGGAAACTGCGTGCCTTGCATCACATTGCCAGGACATCAATTGGTATTGAGGCAAGTGCATGGCCAGTGTCAATGGAGATTTCGTTTCTGGTAGAAAAGTTTAGCCTCATTAAACAGCACATCCGTACTATAGAGGGAACCCTGGTGCGACTCGTGGATAAAACTGAGGAGGGTAAGTATCTTCTTTCGATAAGGGGGCTCAACTATATTGCTGTTGCTGGATTACTGGCAGAGCTCGGCAGTTTCAAGCAATATCGGAGTGCTAAACAACTCATAAAGATGGCTGGCAGTAACCCTACTGAGTCGGAATCAGCTGGGAAACGACGTAACCATACGCCAATGAGCAAGAAAGGGCGCCCGGTACTACGCTATTGTGCCTGGACCTCTGTTATTCCTATGCTCCGATTAAATTCTGATTTCCGTGCTTGGGCCAAGAAGATGCGAGAGCGACCTGTTCATGCTAATCCTTTTAATGGGAGAGAGGTTGTGGGAGCAGGTCTCAATCGCCTGCTGCGCTTGTCTTTCGCTCTGGTAAAGAAACAGACCTTTTACCGGGTACCAGAACCAGCTAGAACAACATGGTAGGAGGTGGTAATATTGTATCTGGTGGGCAGGGAGACGCCGATCGATGTTTTGGGAGCTTATTTAAGCAAACCCGTGTGCACAACATGGTGCCCCTGCCCTCCCGGTTAAACCCGCATGAGGTATGATGGAACCTCCTCTCGAGGAGTGAATCCGTATCTAACAGCTAAATTGGGAACCGGGAAGAAAAGGGAATGGGGTCTGCTCACCAGTATATTAGTAGAATTTAGGTCGCCGGGGTCATTGCCTTAAAAAATATAGTATGTTGTTAAATATTAAGGAGTGGAATAATTCTCTGCGATGCGCCGTAGTACCTGCACGGGCACGGGTTCTTTGCCAATCTGGGGTATTGACAATGCCCCAGGGCAGGATTACACTAAAGCTCCAACATATGACAGAGACTTGAGGTTATAGAATGGTAGTGCTGGTGTAGGGCAAGAAAGGTGATGAATCAAGGGCACTAGAACTGCTTAATATATTGCGGTGCTTGGTGTCCTTTTTTGAGGGAGAGTTGAAGGGGGAGTGAGCAATGAAGTGTCCGTTAGCAGATTACTGGAAGAAATGGAATATTGAGTGTCCACTAACACTAAAGCAAGATAAGAAAGAGTGTCAGAAATGTGATTACTGGCGTGATGGCAAGTGTAGATATAAGAAGATTATGGCAGAGGTAGAAAAAGAGATAGACAAAGAGACAAGAGCAAGACTACCAGAGCTTACCAAGCGGGCTATTATGAGGGCGAGGGAAAAGGGTCCCGTTGATGAAGGAGTGGCTAAAAAGCTTGAACAGGCAGCATCTGAGCTTTCTAAAAAATCAGGACTACCCCTTTGGAAGAGGTAGGTCAGCGAGGAACCAACGGAATTGATGAAACTGACGCCTCGTTGAAAAAGAACGCTACCTATCTCTCCCCAACCCCCAACCACCTTCCACAATCTGGGCTCATCAAATAGGGATTTATTAGCGGACCGATAGTTAGGGTCCAATACCCAAGCAGAAGCCTCAGAATTAGATTGTGGGCGTTCCAGCGATGTTGACAATACCCACACCTAGAACTTACTATTGCTACAAATGAAGAGATTTGCAGCCCTCGCCATACCGATTTGCTTCTTGATAGCCCTAACCAGTTGCGTTACCTCTGATGGCGAATGATATGTAGAGGGAGAGCATAGTATGAAGAATTTAATAAAAGGGAAAATTGTTTCAGTTGACGAGCTTGCAGGGCTATCAACTACTGACGATAGTGAGGGCATTACCTATAGTGATATTGAGAAAATGTTCAATACTGAGGACTTAAAAGAATATAATAGATTATGTGAAAACTTTGTTAACTTGATAGGTAATAAGAACAACAAAGAGCAGTGGGATATGCTATTGGATACGGTTACTGGATTCAACTTAACAAGCATACTAAATAGGATTGAAGAGTTGAGGAGCAAATATAATTTGCCTGGCACATTCCATAGAATATGGAGAGCAAAACCATTAAGTAACGGTAAATTTGAATACGATGAGGTCTCGTGGTAAGAACAGATTCTTGCCACATCAAAAATCACCGACTACTAGAACCACGTTAGCTCATGATGACATGTTTTTAGAGCAGCTAAACCAGGCTCGGAAGCTACAGTCAGCTTAAACAGAAGTATAGCTGCTTCCAATGACTTCCCCCAACCCCCAACGACCTTCCGCACTCTGGAACTATGGACTCCTTAAATATGGGTTCATTGTGTCGGACCGATAGTTAGGGGTCCAATGCACAAACAGAGGCCTCAAATTAGATTGTAGGCGTTCTGGAGCTATTGACAACGCCGCTGCTGGGAACTACGATTGCATCAAATGAAGAGATTTGTAGTCCTCTCTATACTGATTTGGCTGCTCATAGTTACAACTAGCTGTGTCACCTCAGAGTCAACGCCTACAACCACACCTACACCTACTACTCCCCCTACTCCCACTACCACTCCGCCTACTCCAACAACCCCGCCAACCCAGGAGCAACTAACAGTTCATTTCATCGATGTCGGCCAAGGCGATTCCATACTAATCGACTTGGGTGAAACCGAAGTCCTGATTGATGGGGGAGACAGGGCACCAGGTGTCGTCCCATATCTCAGGGACTATGTGGATGGACCTCTGGAGGTGATGGTTGCTACCCATCCCCATGCGGACCACATAGGTGGGCTTATTACAGTTCTTGATGCTTTCCAGGTTCAGCAAATATGGCACAATGGCGATACAAGCGAATCCAAGACCTATACTGACTTCATGACTGCAGTGAATACCGAGGGAGCACAGGTCTATATCGGTAAACGAAGAGATAGCATTATTGCTGGAAAACTGACATTCCTGATTTTTAACCCAATAACACTCGCTGGCACCACCAATAACAACAGCCTTGTTCTGAGCCTTAGCTACGGCACGGTTGATTTTCTCTTCACGGGGGATGCAGAGAAAGAAGCTGAGGGAGCTATGCTTGTCAAGTCAGATATGCCAGTTCCCGATGTTGAGATATTGAAGATAGGACATCATGGCTCCAAAACAGCTTCATCATCTGATTTCTTGGCTGTTACTACCCCAGAAGTTGCTATTTATATGGCAGGTGAAGGTAATAGATATGGGCATCCACATGAGGAGAATATTTCGGCTCTTAGTAGTATTGGGGCACAGATATATGGGGCAGATGTTCATGGAAGCATAGTCATAACCAGCGATGGCGAAACATATCAGCTACAGCTAGGGAAGCAAGTTCCACCGATTACAGTGGCTCTCACTCCGACACCAACCCCAACGCCTACTCCCACTCCTACACCAGAATTAGAAAAGCTTGTCAATATGCAAATAACTCATATATTCTACGACGGTCAAGTCCCACGGGTAGAGTCTGATGAGTATGTTGAGATTACAAATCTCGGCACTGAACCAGTAGAGTTGGCTGGTTGGGTGCTCAAGGACATCTCTGAAGGATATCCATCATTTACCTTTCCGTCTTACATTTTGCAGCCTGGGAAAAGTGTAAGAGTATATACTAATGAAATTCACCCTGAATATGGTGGTTTCAGCTTTGGTTACGGCAAGGCTGTGTGGAATAATAGTGACCCCGATACAGCAGCGTTGTATAATGCACAGGGACAAGAAGTGTCAAGAAAGAGCTATTAGAGTTAGCAAGTGAGGAATCAAGTCTGTGGTTATAGGAGCACTGAAGGCGTTCATCAAGAGATTATGGAATGGAATTAAGAACTTTGATGCTTGGATTGAAACACTTCGCCCTGGCGTTTCAATCTTCCTTTCCATGATTATAGTTTTCTATATAATCCTTGACATAGTAGGGAAAGTTCCCCAAGCTTTACACACAAATCTGGCCGTTATATCAGCTACTTTGGGCGGACTCATCCTAGCTGGTGCGTTATTCAGTTCACCGGATGAGCAGATGAGGAGGCGACTGATGGGTGTGGCAAAGAGATTCGTATTAGCTACTTTCCTTTTTCTGATTTTCTTCTTCTGCTTCAGCGTTACGGAGGCCATAGGAGTCGTCCCATTTACGCTTGAAATCAGCATTAAAGGCATGGCGGGGGCTGCGTTGTTCTGGTTTTCGGTCGTGGGAATATATGGCGGCTCATACGTATTTGCCAGTGCTCTTGACCTGCCCCCCGAAAATAGGACCACTTTGAATGCGAGACTCCTGTAGAATAAGAACAGGAGGAAGCAGTCGTGAAAACAAGAAGGTATACGGAGGTGCAGATATTTCGGATTCTCCAGGAGGTTGACGCTGGAAGCCAGGTAGTTGATGTTGCCCGAGAGCACGGGGTTTCACCGGCCACCATCCATCGCTGGAAGAGTAAGTATGGTGGGATAAC
>Ga0209979_1000655_pt1 | contig 44408 bp, 42 predicted proteins | sample AnhtaG_FD_183114 | JGI IMG/M metagenome (GOLD analysis project Ga0209979, IMG submission 183114) | Deep subsurface microbial communities from Anholt, Denmark to uncover new lineages of life (NeLLi) - Anholt_01485 metaG (SPAdes) (version 2) | ecosystem: Environmental > Aquatic > Marine > Oceanic...
ATGGGCTGGGCCGAAATGAAATAACTTGATTGTTTTGTTTCCAGAGTAGAGTTTAAGTTTTTTAGAGAATGTCAGAATTGGAAGATAAAGCCTTTGCTTTGGCTCTTTAAAGGCTTCATCCATATCCTTTCTTGTCTGATGATGAGAAACTACGGTTACATCTGGAGGAAAACCTACAAGACCGTTAATATGGTCGCCGTCGCTGTGTGTGATAATAACATATTTCATGGGATTCGAAGTCAATTTTTTTATTTCAGCGATCATCTGTTTGGCTGACTCTTCGCTCATTTTTGCATCTATAACAAGGACTTCCTTTTCTGTGATAATAAATCCGGTATTGGCGCCGCTTCCGCCTTTGACTTCATAGATATTACCTTTGACCTGGTGAGCTTTAAGTGGAGGAGGTTGTGGTCTGGATTGTTGGGCTTTAGTCTGTTGAGCAGCTGAAGATAATGAAAAAGAAAGGAACAAGACAAACAATATTAAGAGATAAAACCTGAAAGTATTTTTCATTACAGTCCTCCTTGAATGATAAAATTAATTCCTGAGAATAAAGCCTTCCCAGGAAAGTAGTTACATCTTATAGTAGGGCTTAAATTTATGAAAGACAAAAAAGTTCATAACAACCCTGCCCATAGTGAGAAGTGAAAGGGGAGTTGTGCAGGTCTCGATTTTACCTTCTTTTATGGCTTCGATTATTGAGGAAAGTTCTTTTTTTGTTTCAACAAGAGTATAAGAGCTTCCGAGTTGCCAGATATTATGGCAGTCTGATGTTCCAACAAGGGGGATTTTATACTGATTGGAGACATGGACAGCCTTTTTGTTGCAGTTTATCAAATGGTTGTAAAAGAAGGAAAATTCAATAGCGTCAAAATATTCAATATAGGAGAAAAGTTCTTGTTGGAGTGATTTTGATGTTGGGAAAAAAGGGTGAGGAGCAATAATCAGATTCTTATCGTTCTTAATTTTTACCAGGTCCTCTAATGGCCTGTTCAAAGGATTTTTGTTAAAACCGGGATTAATAAGAAGGACATGTTTCCTTGAAAAAGTCGCTTCCATTCCAGGAATGAGAACGATTCCCTTGTTTTCCGCGTACCTGACTAATTTTTTATTATATGTAACTGTGTTGTGATTTGTGATAGCGAGGGCATCAAATCCTTTCTGGCTTGCCCTATCGATAAGCTGGTAAGCTGTATAATTTATATATTCGTAAGGATCCTCAGCCGTATGGGCGTGAAGATCAACTTTTAACTTTTGTTTCATCGGAAAAATTATCCTCTCTGATGCTTCTTATGTCAAATATAAAAGGTAAAATTTCCAGGCATAAACGAGTAACACTTTAAGTCAATTACTTGCAATCTTTATTAATTGCCAGGACATAATTTTGTATGACTTTTATTTCTTTAGCTGTTTCCCAACCCATAAAACCTTTTAAATCATCATAGCTTACTTTATTGATGTATTGAGCCAAGAAAAATTTAGCAAGGGGGATATAGGACCAGTGCCATTTTTCTTCTTCATAACCTGTTGCCCTTAATGAGTCTTTTTGTGTATATGTTTGGCAAAAACCATAAAGATGAGCATTTTCTTTGAGCCATTTGTAGATTTTTTTCCCTTTATCTGTCAAAAAATAATCATTTTTATCCTTATTTAAATCGATGTCTGTTCCCCAGTGGTGCCGGGAGGTTCCCGGCATAGAGCTGTATTTTAGAACAATTATGGCTCTTTTAATGGGATTGTATATGTTTTTTGCAAGGTTTTTTCCGCTGACGAGTTTTTTACCGCTCCATTTCCTTTCCCATAAGTATTTTTGAGTTTTAAAGTTTCGTGTTGCTGAGATGATACTCAGTTCTATCCCATCTTTAAGGGCTGCTTCAAACATTTTTATAAAAGCATCGTAGGTTTCTTTTCTCAAATACAGACCTTTTCTATTTGCACATTTTAAGTCAACCTCTACAAAAGCACGCTCTTCGGCAGGATTGAATTTTCCTAAAAGATATTTTTTATCAACCGTAGTATTAATTATTGTATCCGGAGCTTCTTGTTTATGGAGATTTTCTTTTTTTTCTGCTGAATTTAAAATAAAAAATTCAGGATATCCACTTTTGGAATTGAATTCTAGTACAGGGATTAAGAATAGGATCAGAGTGAAAAAGCCGAAAAAAACTATTTTATAATTTTTCATTAGTGTCCACACTAGAAATTCATGATATTGTGTGTTTTTTTAAAAGAAATTTCCCCTTTTTTGCCTTTTTTCTGTATTTTGATTTAATCGCTATTAGCTCAGTGCTTCTTTAACTTTTTGGCCGATTTCAGCAGGGCTCTTGGCTACATAGACACCAGCATCCTCCAGGGCTTTCATTTTTTCTTTGGCTGTTCCTTTTCCGCCAGCAATGATAGCACCTGCATGGCCCATTCGCCTTCCAGGAGGAGCGGTCTGGCCTGCAATAAAACTTACAACTGGCTTTGGGAATTCTTCCTTGATGTAAACAGCAGCTTCTTCCTCGGCAGTTCCTCCGATCTCTCCGATAAGTATAACGGCTTCTGTATCTTTATCTTCCTTAAAGAGTTTTAAAAGTTCTATGAATTTTAGACCAACAATAGGATCGCCTCCTATGCCGACCGCTGTTGATTGTCCATACTCTAACTTAGAGACTTGGTCTACAGCTTCGTACGTCAATGTGCCAGAACGGGAGATAATGCCAATTGTTCCAGGAGTATGGATATGGCCGGGCATGATGCCAATTTTGCATTTTCCGGGAGATATGATGCCTGGAGTATTGGGGCCAATAAGGTAACAATCTTTTTCTTTGAGGAAAAATTTTGCTTTTATCATATCAAAAGTCGGGATTCCTTCGGTTATGCAGACGACACATTTGACACCTGCATCTGCTGCCTCCATGATAGCGTCCGCGGCAAAGTAAGCCGGAACAAAAATTACAGATGCATTGGCTCCTTCTTTTTTTACAGCATCGGCAACCGAGTTATAGACAGGAACGTCGAGGTGGGTTGTGCCTCCTTTTCCAGGTGTAACTCCAGCGACCACTGCTGTTCCATACTCCTGCATCTTTTGGGTATGGAAAGTTCCTTCTCCTCCTGTGATTCCCTGAACCACAACTCGCGTTTTTTCATCAATGATTATACTCATGCTCCACTCCTTTTATATCTTATTGTTTTGCAAGAGGAACAATTTTTTCAGCAGCTTCTTTCATTGTCTCTGCAGGGAAAAAAGACAGCCCTGATCCTTCAAGGATCTTTTTTCCTTGTTCTGCATTTGTTCCTTCAAGTCGGACAACCATCGGGATATCGAGGCTCAATTCTTTGGCTGCTTTAACTATGCCATTAGCTACTAAATCGCAGCGTACAATGCCTCCGAAGATATTGATCAAGGCTGCCTTTACGTCTTTATCCGAGACAAGAATTCTAAAAGCATTCTTTACAGATTCTTCTGAGACTCCACCGCCTACATCGAGGAAGTTTGCCGGCATTCCTCCAGAGTGCATAATGATATCCATAGTAGCCATGGCTAAGCCTGCCCCGTTAACCATGCAGCCAACATTTCCATCCAGCTTGATATAATTCAGGTTGAATTTTGAAGCTTCGGCTTCTAAAGGATCTTCCTCATCCAGGTCTCTCATTTCTTTAATATCAGGGTGGCGAAGGAGAGCGTTGTCATCAAAATTCATTTTAGCATCCAGAGCGAAAACATTTCCCTGTTCTGTGACGAGCAAAGGATTTATTTCTGCCAGAGATGCATCAGTGGATTTGAAAGCTTCGTAAAGCCTCATGATGAACTTGACACCTTGTTTAAAGGAATCTCCTTCGAGTCCCAGTTTAAAAGCTAAGCTTCGTGCTTGAAATGGAAGAAATCCAAAGGCTGGATTGACATATTCTTTAAAGATCAGTTCCGGGATTTCAGCAGCGACTTTTTCAATTTCAACTCCGCCTTCTGAAGAAGCCATGACAACAGGAGCCTCTTTTGCTCTGTCAATGACAATTCCTATGTAAAGCTCCCGGGCAATATCAAGAGCTTCTTCCACGAGAATTCTTTTTACAAGTTTTCCTTCTGGTCCAGTTTGATGAGTGACCAGAGTCATTCCGATCATTTCCTGGGCAATTTTTTCTGCCTCTTCTGGAGTTCCGACAAGCTTGATGCCGCCTCCTTTGCCTCTTCCCCCTGCATGTATTTGGGCTTTTAGCACTACCTTAGGCCCGATCTTTTCTGCAATATCGCGAGCTATAGAAGCTGAGTCAGTTACCTCTCCCTGGGGGATTTGGACATCAAACTTGTTTAGAATTTGTTTGGCTTGATACTCATGAATTTTCATTGTATTTATCCTTTTCTATAATCGTTCGTTTCTCTGATTTTATAAATTATGTTGCAAATGAACTGGGAATATTTTTCTAACCCTAAAATCTTTCTTAAACGAAAGAATACATTGTGAGGTTGCCGCGTCTCTTCGTTCCTCGCAAAAACAATTCCCAGGTAGGGTGAAACTTACAGCTTGTTTTTTTGCCTTGAGGTTAATCTCTCTTGTACTGTTTTTTGCCTTCTTCGTACAGGTCGCCGCCATACATGTCATTGATTACGATACAAGGGAAGTCCTTGACCTCAACCTTTCTTATAGCTTCAGGGCCCAATTCTGGATATGCAATAACCTCTGCTCCTTCAATGCTCTTAGAAATGAGGGCTCCGGCTCCGCCAACAGCAGCGAGATAGACAGCTTTATATTTTTTCAGGGATTCTTTGACTTCTTCATTTCTGGAGCCCTTTCCGATTGTTCCTTTGAGACCAAGGGCATGAAGAGTTGGAGCAAAAGAGTCCATCCTGTAGCTTGTAGTTGGGCCGGCAGAGCCGATCGGCTTTCCGGGACGGGCGGGAGTTGGACCGACATAGTAGATAAATTGACCTTTGACATCTATTGGCAGCTCTTTGCCTTCATTGACAAGATCAATCAGTTTTTTGTGGGCTGAGTCTCTTCCTGTGTAAAGGTAGCCAGTGATAAAAACTCTATCCCCAGCTCTAAGAGTGGCTATAAGTTCGTCTGAAACCGGGGTTTCAATTCTGTGTTCAGCCATTCTTATCAGAATTTAAGCAGATCTATAACACTGCGAACAGCAGCTTCCGAGCTCTTTATTGCTTCCTTCTCTTCGTCTGTTAAATCTATCTCAATGATCTCCTCAACTCCATTTGCTCCTAATTTGATCGGTACTCCAAAATAGAGGTCATTAATTCCGTATTCTCCTTCGAGATAGGCTGAACAGGGGAGAACTTTTTTCTTGTCTTTAACAATAGATTCAACCATTTCTGCTATTGCAAGAGAAGGTGCGTAATAAGCACTTCCGGTTTTCAAATATTTAACGATTTCACCGCCGCCTTTTCTTGTTCTTTCAATAATAGCATCAATCCTGTCTTGTGGCAGGAAGTGGCTGAGCGGAATTCCGGAAACAGTGGTGTATCTGGCTATAGGAACCATGGTGTCTCCATGTCCTCCCAGAACTAGAGCCTGGATATTCTCAACAGAAACATTGAGCTCCATAGAAATGAAAGCCCTGAAGCGTGTGGTGTCGAGGATTCCTGCCATCCCGAAGACTTTATTCTTTGGGAATCCACTGACTTTAAAAGCAGTGTAAGCCATGGCATCTAGAGGATTTGCGACAACAAGAATCATTGCATTAGGGGAGTGCTTGATAATTTCTTCGGTTACTGGCTTGACAATATTGAAGTTTGAATCAACCAGCTCATCCCTGCTCATTCCAGGCGTTCTGGGCTTTCCTGCAGTGATGACGATAATATCAGAGTTGGCTGTATCTCCGTAGGCGTTTGTCCCGACTATTGCGGAGTCATATTTACCGACAGGTCCGCCTTCCCGCATATCCAGACCTTTTCCAATAGGCATATCTTCAATAACGTCCAGCAGAACAACATCTCCCAATTCTTTTTCGGCCAGTTTAAATGCAGTCACTTCTCCAACATGGCCAGCTCCAATAACTGTAATTTTTTTTCTCATTATTAAACCTCCTGTAATATTTATTTATTAAGAATGAAATTATTTCATCCTAATCTGTTATTTATATTCAGCTCCTTTTTTGTGACTTAGACTTGTTTAGTATAGTTTTCCCACTTTTCTTGTAATTGTGGGTCCTGAAGGGTCTCCATGAGGTAATCAGAATATTCTGCGCCTGTTGTTCCTGTATCTCGGCCTGTAATAACCAGTTTTTTCTCGTATTGGCCGCAGATGTCTAAAGCCATCTCAAGGTTTTTGGCCTTTTCAGGATAACCAATGTGGTTGATTAACATTGCTGCAGCCCGGATCATACTGAATGGGTCTGCATACTTTGCTCGCCCTTCTTTTACCATGCGGGGAGCAGAGCCGTGAATAGCTTCAAACATGGCATAACGTTTTCCTATATTTGCGCTTCCGGCTGTCCCAACTCCTCCCTGCAATTCTGCAGCTTCATCAGTAATGATATCTCCATAAAGATTGGGGAGGACTATAACCTTAAACTGTGTTCTGCGTTTGGGATCTATAAGTTTAGCAGTCATGATATCGATGTACCAGTCATCACATTCGATCTCAGGATATTCTTTTGCTATTTTGTAACCTATATCAAGGAATTTTCCGTCTGAGGTTTTAATCACATTGGCCTTGGTTACTATTGTAACCCGGTTAATTTTATTTTTTTTGGCATATTCAAAAGCCAACCGGATGATTCTTTCGGCGCCCTGGGATGTAATGACTTTAAAATCAACAGCCAAGTCATCAGTAACGTTTATTCCCTTGCTTCCCATGATGTAGGCACCTTCAGTGTTTTCTCGAAAAAACATCCAGTCTAATCCCTCTTTGGGAACTTTTACAGGTCTAACATTGGCAAAGAGGTCTAAGTAGCGTCGCATAGCAACGTTGCAGCTTTCAATGTTCGGCCAGGGATCTCCTTTTCTGGGTGTTGTAGTTGGGCCTTTGAGTGTGATGTGGCATTTTTTGATTTCTTCCAAAACATCATCGGGGATAGATTTATTGTGCTCAGACCTGTTTTCTATGGTCAGCCCTTCAATATTGCGGAATTCAATTTTACCTTCTTTTAATCCTTCTTGGAGCATGAACTCTAAAACTCGCTGGGATTCTTTAGCGATAAAAGGCCCGATTCCGTCTCCTCCAATGATTCCGATAATAATCGGTTTGACCTGTGAATAATCAATCCAATCCTGAGCTTTTTTTAATTCCTCAACACGTTTTAGCTGTTCTTCAACTATTTGGGCAAAATGTTCTTTGGCTTTCTCAGTTGCGGTATTATCCATAATTTATTCCTCCAGTTATATAATTATGTGAAAAAGATGAAAAAAAAGGAAATAAAAATCTTATAATTTTTTGAGATGAAAATCAACATAATATCCAAGAAATTTGATAAAAAAATATTTTTGATAAATAATTTTAGATATTCTATATGGTATACTGAACAAGATAAAATAAATAGGGAGAACCTAGAATGCTGGAATCATATTTTAAACAAAAAGCTGAACGACTGAAACAGGGGATTCCCCCCTTGCCTTTAAATCCTGAGGAGACAGAGGAAGTGTGTAAACTTCTGGAAAATCCGCCTGAAGGCAAAGGGGAGCTCCTCCTGAACATGTTGAAAAATCGAATAGCACCAGGGGTGGACACGGCAGCAAAGGTCAAAGCAGCCTGGTTGACTAAAGTTGCACAAGGAGAGGTTTTTTCGCCACTGTTATCTAAAATGCAGGCTGTATTTCTTCTTGGAACAATGCTTGGAGGATATAATGTCGATCCTTTGCTGGGATTTTTGGAGAATAAAAAACTAGCGACTGAAGCTGTTAACGCGTTAAAACAGATAATTCTTGTTTATAACACTTTTGACAAGGCCGTTGGACTGTCAGAAAAAAATCCCAAAACAAAAGAGGTTCTGGTCTCCTGGGCAAATGGAGATTGGTTCCTTTCAAAACCTCAAATGCCAGAAAAGATACCCGTCAAGGTATTCAAGGTTGAGGGAGAAGTTAACACTGATGACCTATCTCCTGCAAAGTACGCCTGGAGCAGGCCTGATATTCCCCTTCATGCACTTTCCATGGGAGAGACAAGATTCCCCGGCGGTATAAATACAATCAAGGAGTTCCGTGATGAAGGAAATGGTGTTGCCTTTGTTGCAGATGTTGTAGGGACTGGTTCTTCGAGGAAGTCTGCCACAAATTCTTTGTTGTGGCATATTGGAGAAGATATTCCTTTTGTGCCGAATAAGCGGAAGGGAGGGATCGTTATTGGGAGTATGATTGCCCCTATTTTCTTCAATACAGTGGAGGATTCAGGGGGGCTGCCGATTAAGTGTGATGTAACGAAGATGAAAACAGGTGATATCATCACCATTAACACAAAAACAGAAACAGTAATAAGTGAGACAGGAGAGACGATAGCCTCGTTTAAATTCCATCCGGCAACGATTAAAGATGAGTATCGAGCCGGAGGACGTCTCAGCTTGATCATCGGGCGGGCGTTAACAGATAAAGCCCGCAAAGAGCTATGTATGGCCGAGGCAGATTTTTTTGCCACTCTTGAAAATCCTTCTCCTAAAGAGGGGCAGGGATATTCCCTGGCGCAGAAGATTGTTGGAAAAGCATGTAATGTGGATGGAGTTCTTCCTGGTTCAGCATGTGAGCCAAAGATGACAACTGTAGGATCCCAAGACACCACTGGCCCTATGACTGCAGATGAACTAAAAGAGCTTGCATGTTTGGAGTTTCAATCAGATTTGTTTATGCAGTCTTTCTGTCATACTGCTGCTTACCCGAAGCTAACAGATGTAAAAATGCACAAATCCCTTGCCCGGTTTATTGTTGAGAGGAAAGGTGTGGTCCTTAAGCCTGGTGATGGTGTTATCCATTCCTGGCTGAACCGCCTCCTGATCCCTGATACTATGGGTACTGGTGGAGATTCTCATACACGTTTCCCAACCGGACTCAGCTTTCCGGCAGGCTCAGGCCTTGTTGCTTTTGCAGGGACATTGGGATTCATGCCGCTGGATATGCCGGAATCAGTGCTTGTGAAATTCAAGGGAAAACTGAACTCGGGAATCACCCTTAGAGATGTAGTAAATGCTATTCCTTATTTTGCAATTCAGGAAGGATTACTTACAGTAGCAAAAGAGGGAAAAAAGAATATTTTTAATGGTCGAATTCTTGAGATGGAAGGACTGCCTCAACTTACTGTGGAGCAGGCATTCGAGCTTACAGACGCAACAGCAGAACGTTCTGCTGCAGGAGGGACTATTGCTCTGAGTAAGGAGAGCGTAGGCAGTTATCTCCGAAGCAATATTGCTTTGATGAAGAAGCTGATAGAAGATGGATACCAGGATGCCGACACTCTAAAGAGAAGAGTGGAAGCCTGTCAGAAATGGCTAAAAAATCCATCACTTCTCGAGAGAGATGAAAATGCTGAATACGCAGCAGTTCTTGAGATTAACCTCGAAGATATCAAAGAGCCTATTGTTGCATGTCCAAATGACCCAGATGATATAAAACTCCTCTCTAATGTTGCTGGTGACAGGATTGATGAGATATTTATCGGATCCTGCATGACAAACATTGGGCACTTTCGAGCAGTCGGAAAAATCTTCGAAGGAGCAGGATACCTGGGAACCCGAGTTTGGATAACCCCTCCAACAAAGATGGACAGAGCTCAATTAATAAAGGAAGGTTATTATTCCATCTTTACAAGTGTCGGAGCCCGAACAGAAATTCCTGGTTGTTCTCTGTGTATGGGAAATCAGGCCAGGGTTCGCCCCGGAGCCACGATTATCTCGACTTCAACCCGCAACTTTGATAACCGGATGGGAGATAAAGCTCGTGTTTACCTTGGTTCAGCAGAGCTTGCTGCTATCGCAGCTCTTTCGGCTGTGCTCCCAAAACCTGAGGAATACTTTGCTGTTTTAAAAGATAAGATTGTTCCAAATGAGGATAAGATCTACCAATGTCTCCAGTTTGATGAAATAGAAAACCTGTCTCTGGACTACTGACATCAGAGATCAGATAAGCTAATTATAATGGGCAATAGCCTATTTTGGAAAGTAGATTATTATAAGGATAACTCAATAGGCTTAAGTCTAAAAGACCGAGAGTTAGGTTAAACCATATAGCGGGAAGAATAAGATATAAATCAACAGTAGATATTTTATAAATCTTTATGGAGGATAAACTATGATTCATTTAGGGGAGAAGAAGGTTTTAATCACAGGAGGCTCAAGAGGGATTGGACGAGCTACAGCACTTTTGTTTGCTAGGGCAGGCTGCGATGTAGCCATAAGTTTTCAAAAACAGAAAGAAGCTGCTGAAAAGGTTAGAGAAAAAATTGAAAAAATTGGAAGTGAATGCTTGGTATTCCAAGCAGATATCTCTCAGAAGAAGGATGTCAACCTCATGATAGAAGAATTGATCAAGAAGTGGGCTCGGATAGATATATTAGTTAACAATGCTGGGATATGGACCTATGGAGAGATGGGTAGTATGTCGGAAGAAGTCTGGGCGGAAACCATGAAGGTTAATTTGGACGGTGTTTTCTTCACCTGTAACGTTGTGGTTCCTTTCATGAAGAAGGAAAAAAGAGGCTGGATTATTAATGTTTCTTCCACAGCTGCTATAAGGGGTGAGTCTTTTCACTCTCATTATGCGGCCAGTAAAGGTGCCGTTGTATCCTTAACAAAATCCCTTGCATCAGAATTGGCTCCTTATAACATCCGTGTTAATTGTATCGCGCCAGGCTGGGTAGAAACAGATATGTGTTCAGAAGTTTTTAAAAATCCAGATTTTCGGCGGGAAGTTCAGGAATCTATTCCTTTAAAAAGAATTCCCACTCCGGAGGATATCGCCGGGCCGATCTTGTTTTTAGCCTCAGACTTGGCTAAACATATAACAGGTGAAGTTTTAAATGTGAATGGAGGCTCTGTCCTTTGTGCTTGAAATAGCTTGCGTAATTTTCCTGGTTTTGGTAGTTTTTAAATAAGCATTCAGATAGGAGGCTTCAATGGAGGAAGAGATTGGAAGAATCACACATTATTTCTCAAAGATAAATGTCGGAATTTTAGAATTGTCTAAAGGAACGCTCCAGGTTGGAGATTCAATTCATATTAAAGGACACACTACTGATTTTTACCAGAAAGTAGAATCCATTCAGGTTGAACATGCTTCTGTTGATTCAGCCAAACCAGGTGAGCCCGTAGGGATAAAAGTTGAAGGCCCTGTTAGAGAAAACGATATTGTTTTTAAAGTCACAGAAGATTAAGAATATAATACTTGTTTAAAGGTTAGATTTTTTTCAAAACACTACCCAATAAGTATCACATTTTACTTAAATATAATGAATAGTTGCGATAGAGCAGCAGACACTCTTGAAGTAGAATTTGGAGATAAAAAATCACCCCTTGAATCACCCAGTAAGGTGATTGACACGGACAGGATACTCTGTCAGGATAAGGAAAAAATTATACTAGTGAGAGATCTAAACAAAGAGAGGTAAAACTCGCTTGAAAAAGAACAATTCCCCTAAGAAAGATTTAGAACGCTCTTTTAACCTCTGGAAAGAAGAAAAGTATAAGAAGGCCTTGGAAAACGATTTTTCTATTCAAAAAGAATATTCAACAGTATCTGGGAGAAAAATTAAATCTGTTTATACACCTCTTGATCTTGAAAATTTTGATTATTTGAAGCAATCTGGTTTTCCCGGTGAGTTTCCGTACACAAGGGGGGTCCATCCGACAATGTATCGCGGCCGTTTGTGGACAATGCGGCAGTTTTCTGGATTCGGGACCGCAGAAGATACAAACAAGAGGTATAAATACCTGCTTTCTCATGGACAAACAGGATTAAGTGTTGCTTTTCATCTTCCTACCTTAATGGGCATAGACTCAGATCATCCTCTTGCTGAGGGTGAAATTGGAAAATGTGGTGTCACAGTGGATTCTCTGGCTGATATGGAGACTCTCTTTAATGGGATTCCTTTGGATAAAATCTCAACATCAATGACAATAAATCCACCTGCTGCTGTTCTTTGGGCTATGTATATTGCTGTTGCTGAAAAACAGGGCGTTTCTCCAAAAGTTATATCAGGAACGATTCAAAATGACATATTAAAGGAATACATCGCTCAAAAAACCTTTGTTTTTCCTCCCAAACCGTCCATGAAGCTGATTGTTGACACATTTGAATACGGAACCAAGGAAGTTCCCATGTGGAATACCATTTCTATTTCCGGATATCATATAAGAGAAGCGGGTTCAACAGCCGCCCAAGAACTGGCTTTTACTCTGAGGGATGGAATTGAGTATGTGGAGTGGGCACAGGAGAGAGGGCTTGATATCGATGAGTTTGTGCCGCGGCTTTCTTTTTTCTTTAATGCACACAATGATTTTTTTGAGGAAATTGCCAAATACAGAGCTGCCCGTAAGATCTGGGCTGAAGTGATGAGAGAGAGATTTGGAGCAAAAAATCCGCGGAGTATGTGGCTGAGGTTTCATACCCAGACTTCAGGAGTTTCCTTAATGGCACAGCAGCCTTATAATAACGTTATTAGAGTTGCTATCCAGGCCCTGGCTGGAGTTTTGGGTGGAACCCAATCCCTTCATACCAACTCTCTTGATGAAACTTATGCCTTGCCTTCTGAAAAAGCTGTCACAATTGCCTTGAGAACCCAGCAAATCATTGCTCATGAGAGTGGCGTCATTAACTGTATCGATCCCTTAGGAGGATCCTATTTTATAGAAAAACTGACGTCTGAGATGGAGAAAGAAGCCAAAGATTATATTAAAAAAATTGATGATATGGGAGGGATGGTCAAGGCGATAGAGCTCGGATTCCCTCAGAAAGAAATTGCTGATAGTGCTTATTGGTATCAACAGGCTGTAGAGAAAAAAGAAAAGCTCATTGTTGGAGTTAATGCCTTTGAAATGGAACATGAACCTATTCCCTTATTGGATATAAATGAAACTGTGGCTAAGCAACAGCTAGCTCGATTAAAAGAGATCAAGAAAACACGGAATAATTCACAGGTCAGGGAAAGATTGCGTGATCTTAAAAAAGCTGCCGAAGGAGACATAAACCTGATGCCTTTTATCTTAAAATGTGTTAAAGCCTATGCAACCTTGGGAGAGATCATGGATTCCTTGAAGGAAGTTTTTGGGGAATACAAGGAGCCTATAACATATTAGATGGAAAATATCCAAAACAGGAGACAATAAGAGGGAAAAACATCATGGATTTTTCGCTTTGCTGATTTGGAGGAATTTATGGCAGAGAAAAAACTTAGAGTTTTGATTGCAAAGCCTGGCCTGGATGGACATGATCGGGGAGCAAAAGTAATCTGTCGGTCTTTAAGAGATGCTGGATTTGAAGTGATCTATACAGGCTTAAGACGGACGCCGGAGGAGATTGTCAGCTCAGCCATTCAGGAAGACGTTGATGTAATTGGATTAAGCATTCTTTCTGGAGCCCACAATGTGCTTTTCCCAAAAATCATGGATCTCCTTAAAAAGAAAGGAGCCGGTGATATCACTGTTATTGCCGGTGGGATTATTCCTGACAAGGATATTCCTCATTTAGAGAAAAACGGTATATCCAAGATCTTTTTACCGGGTTCATCAACACAGGAGATTATTGAGTGGGTAAAGGAAAATGTAAGGGAGGAAACGCCTAAATAAATCAAATAAATTCTTGACTTTAAAAATTTAAATATGATAAGTAAGAAGAACTGATGGCCAAAAAACTCTTCTCTTTGATTGTTGTTCCGCATAATAAAGGAAAACATAAAACCATAACTCTGACTGATAAAAGAGTAAAAGTTCTGGCTGGGATCTTCACATTTATTTTCTTTGTTCTTACTGCATTCATCATTGATTATTTTACGATGAATGTTACGAGAAAAAAATTCAAAGAACTTACTGAAGCGAATACCGTTCAAAAACAAACCATCACTAAGTATAAAGTATCTTTTAACAAACTTAAGGCAACTCTCAAAGATTTTGAAAGTTACGCCAGAAAGATTAATGTTATGTTAGGGGTAGAATCTCCTGAAGTTCTTAGAGAGCTTGGTGTAGGTGGAGGCGGGAGAGAATCTGACCAGGGAATAAGCTCTCAGAGTTATCTTCAAGATAGAGGCCTTGCTCATATGAATAACGTCAACCAGAAGGCTGAGACAATTGATAAAAATTTGAATTCAAATATGAGAATTTTGGACCAACAGTTTACAAAGCGTGCTCATACACCATCAATCTGGCCGACAACAGGATGGTTAACTTCTGATTTTGGTACGAGAGACGACCCTTTTACAGGGAAAAGAACTTTCCACTATGGTTGGGATATTGCTGCGAGTTACGGAAATTCTATAGTAGCAACAGCCGATGGGATAGTAGCTAAAACAAAAAATGAAAAAATCGGAGGAAATACAATTATCATTAGCCATGGAGGAGGAATAACAACTGTTTACTGCCATTTGAGCAGATTTAATGTTAAGCCCGGTCAAAAAGTTGAAAGAAGTGATGTCATCGGTAATGTAGGGCAGACAGGAAAAGCTATTGGCCCTCATGTTCACTATGAGGTCCGCATTAATGGAAAAGCTGTTAATCCCTTCAATTATATTCTAGAAGAAGAATAAAAATCCTTTAAGCCTAGGTAAACGTTTCCCCTGGTTTTAGTTTTGCTCCAAGAGAATAGGCGTATGCAAACATCTGTTTTTTGTTCTCTGGCTGAAGTATCTCAATGAGATAGATGCTGCCATCCCCGCAGCATGCTTTAATACCTTCTTTATTTATTTCCAATATCACGCCAGGTAAAGAATAAGGTTTGGTTTGGCTTTCTTTTTTTCTGCCTTTATGAATTTTTATCCTTTTGTTCTTAAAGAAGGTATAGGCTGAAGGCCAGGGATTGAAAGCTTTTACTTGTCTTTCTATATAATTGGCGTTTTTTGCCCAGTCGATTTTTCCATTTTCTTTGCTTAATTTAGCAGCGTATGAAGCCTGGGAATGGTCTTGTTTGTATGGCTTTATTTTATCGATTTGGGCAATCGTCTTTATAAGAAGCTCTGCACCTTTCTGTGCTAAACGAGTTTCAAGCTCAGCGGCATTCTCATATGGGGAAATTTTGACTTCATCTTGAATAAGAATATCTCCTTCATCCATCTTTTTGTTGAGTTCAAAAATAGTAATTCCTGTCTTTTCTTCTCCATTTAAAAGAGCCCACTGGACAGGGGATGCTCCTCTGTATTTAGGCAAGAGGGAGAAGTGTACATTTAAAGAGTTATGTTTTGGTAGATAGATGATTTCAGAAGGGATGATCTGCCCGTAAGCCACCACAACATTAAGGTCTGGCTGGATTTTCTTTATTTTATCGAGTGCAAGGGAGTCTTTCCTGATTTTTATTGGCTGATGGGTGGGAATGTTTAGCTCCTGAGCCATCCTTTTTATAGGGCATGGCATAAGTTTTTTTCCTCTTCCTGAGGGCTTGTCGGGCTGAGTGATGATGAGTTTGATGCTGTGACCTGCTTTAAGGATTTTATTTAAGGAGGGGATAGCTGAATTAGGGCTTCCAAAGAAGACAATGTTCATTAAATCTTGCCCTCTTGGATCCATTTTTTCAGTTTCTTTTTGATAATATTCCTTTTAAGGGAAGAGAGCCTGTCGATGAATAATTTTCCGTTTAAATGGTCAATTTCGTGACTTAAAGCTCTAGCTAGAGGGCCTTCGGCTTCATAAATTTTTTCGTGGCCTTTCAAGTCAATACCTTTTACTACAACACGAGAGGGTCTGGCTACTTTTTCATTAATATCAGGGATTGATAAACAACCTTCTTCAGAGACAATTTCCCCTTCTTGGCTAATTAACTCAGGATTTATGAGGATAATTAGATTTCGACTTTTTTCCCCCAAAGAAAGATCAATAGTTATAAGTCTCTTGCTTTGATTTACCTGAGGAGCTGCGAGGCCTATACCAGGAGCTGCGTACATGGTGTGGACCATATTTTGAGCAAGCTTTTCGATATATTTATCGATATTTATTATTCCCTCAGCTCTTTTAGTGAGGATCGGATTTCCGTACTTAGTAATTTGGATTATAGACATGTTTCTCCAGATTTTAGTATTATATTTTAAAGGAAATTCCCTTATTATTCAACGCTGTACTTAATAGAAGCGGTCCCTAATTTACTAGGTTCTCCTTCATTTTGTATGAGTAAAATATGTCTTAATAGTATAAAAGAAGTATTCGGGAATAGATGAGGCGACCTTTGAAGATTTAGCCTCCCTGAATCGCTCTTCGAGGGAATCCGACAGAGTCGGGCGGCGAGTATGTTTGAGCGGAGCGAGTTACGCAGCCGCCGAGAAAAGCGAAGAAGGGATGGCGTAAAAAATCTGAACGGGAGCGAGACCATTCCCGAATACTTCTTTTGCTTACCCATACAAAATAGAAAAGAGCTATTTATTTATCCCTTTGTATGTTATAAAACGATTTTTTTCCAGACTCTGGAGAAAGAGAGCTAATCGGTCATAGAGAGGTTCGATTTCGTCTCCGAATTTACCTTTTAAACTTTTACCTATATCTTTAACAGTAAAACTTCCACAACACATCTCCCAGATAAAGCTTCCCACAGCATCAAGTTTTATCTTGTAGTAAGGTTTTTTCAGACGTGGAAGGACGTGTTTCTTGAAAAAGGGATATTTGAGTTTAGGCTTGAGAAGAACAATCAGCCCTTCTTCTTCTTTCCATTTAATATTTTGGACTGGGATTAGTTCAAGAAGATTAACCTGGGATTCTTGGACTTGTTTCTTTTTCACGGAAGCTGAGTATTAAGTTAATATAACCGGATGTTTAGCTTTCGTTTTCTGGCGAGGGAACTCCGTGCTCTCCAGAGGCGACCATCTTCTTATAAGGGATGTAGATCAGGATAAATCCGAGGATAAAGAAAATCAGAAGGCCAAGCCATTCACTGCCCCGGACCTCTGGAAGTTTTATCGTCTTCTTTAAGGCTTCTAAGCCTGAAGTAAAGAGTCCCCCCAGAGCTTGCCCTGCGATTATTCCAGAGGCTAAAAGAAGTCCCATGTTTTGCACAATTTCTTTTCCTTTTACTGTTGGATTTTTCTTAGCAGCTGTTCTATCAAGGAAGTATTTTAAAACTCCCCCAAAAAAGATGCAGGCTGTTGCACGAAAGGGAAGGTACATTCCTACAGCGATGATCATTGGGGAGGGAGACCCGATAAGGATAAAACCAACACCCATAAGCATTCCTGCGATTACAAGAGGCCAGGCCATCTCTCCTCCAACTATTCCCTGGGCCATCATAGCCATCAAATTTGCCTGAGGCGCAGGAAGAGCGTCAGTCCCGATACCTTTAGTTGAGTGGAAGAGCTGGAGGGCAAAAGTCAGTGTTAAGGCCGCAGCAACCACACCTATCATTCCACCTATCTGCATGCGCCAGGGAGTACCGCCTAGTATGTGCCCGACTTTCCAGTCCTGGATCATATCTCCTGCTACCCCGGCTATGCAGCAGACAACCGCAGCCACGCCGATGACAGCAGCGATTCCAGATGCTCCCTTTTGTCCCATAAGAACCATCATCAAGGCTGCGATAAGTAGAGAAGTTAGAGTTAAACCGGAAATTGGATTGGAAGAAGACCCGATAATACCCACAAGGTAACCGGCCACAGCCGCAAAAAGAAGGCCCATGACTATCATGACCAGTGCAGACACAAGAGATGAACCAATATTGCGGGTGAACACATTGTAGAGAAAGACCATCGGGATGATCAAAGCTACAATAGCGATTACGATAGAAGGAAATGGCAGGTCTTTATCAGTTCGAATCGTTTCTGAAGGGCCTCCTGCCTTTGTTGTCTTAACATCAGCAAAGGAGCGGCCGATGCCTGTAATGAGGCTTTTTCGCATCTTAAACAGCGTATAGAAGGCACCAATAAGCATGGCTCCGACTGCCATGGGCTTAACCTGGGAGTTGTAGGCGGAAACAGCCATATCAGTCCAGTTTCCATCAAACTTAGTGACAATCTCACTCAAGTCTCCACTGATAAAAAGTAGAATTGGCATCAGGAAAAGCCATCCCAGTACTCCGCCAGAGAAAGTGAGCGCTGCCAGCTTGGGCCCAATGATGTAGCCAACTCCTGTCATAGCTGCGTTTGCCGCAGGTGTCTCTAAAAACATTCTTCCTTCTATAGGGCCCGTTTTTGTAACTTCAAGATTATCTCTATTGAGATAGGTGATGCGTGACAGGCCAGGAATTTTAAAAACTAGTTGTTTGTAAGGTTTAATAAATTGAAGACCACTTTTGCTGGTGAAGAATTCTATAAGACCTCCTAGCCCCATAGCCCAGAACATGTAAGCGGCGCCTGAGCCCGCTTTCTGTCCGGTTTTGACCATCTCTGCACAAGCGACACTTTCCGGAAAGGGGAGTTCTGCATCTTCAACTAAGGTGCGGCGGACAAGTATAATGAGCAGGACCCCGAGGATTCCTCCCACGAGCATAAGCAGGGAAGATTTGAATAAATCGAATTTTTCCCAAAGAGGTTTGCCATCTATTCTTACTAGAAGAAATGCAGGGATAGTAAAGATAGCTCCTGCTGCCAGTGCTTCTCCGACTGCTCCTGTTGTTCTTGCCATGTTTTCCTCTAAAATCGTGCCCTTAAATGGGCGAAGCACAGCCATGGCAATAACTGCAGCAGGGAAGGTGGCTGCAACTGTCATTCCGACTAAAAGGCCTAAATATGCATTTGCAGCTCCTAGGATAACAGCCATAATAATCCCCAGGAAGATTGCTTTAAAAGATATTTCTTTCATAGATTGATCTGGAGAGATATAAGGCTTGAAGGATTGATTGCTCATGAGAACCTCCTCATGTTATAAATCATTGTTTTTGATTATATATTTTTTAATGGCTAAAAAGTCAAGAAGAAATAATATTTGCGTGGAAAGAGAAATTATGTTAAATAAGACCTGTAGAAAGAGAGGAATAAAGATGAGTTTCATGAGTTCTCTGAGAGAAAGGTTGTTTTGTGATTTAGCAATTGACCTTGGGACTGCCAACACACTGGTCTATTTAAAAGGGAAAGGAATTATTGTTCAGGAGCCTTCTATTGTAGTTGTCAATAAGAAGACTGGTAAAGTAGAGGCAGTGGGTACCCGTGCAAAGGAGATGTTAGGGAAAACCCCTGCTGATGTCCTTACCATTAAACCCATGAGGGATGGCGTTATTGCAGATTTTGAGATCGCAGAAAAAATGCTTGATTATTTTATTAAAAAGTCCACAAACAATCGAATATTTTTGATAAGGCCAAGAATAGTAATCGGAATTCCCACTGGGATCACTCAGGTTGAAAGACGAGCAGTTAAAGACGTTGCTATGAGAGCAAAGGCTTCTGAGGTCTATCTGGTGCTGCAGCCAGTTTCTGCCTCTGTTGGAGCAGGTCTTCCTATTTCTGAACCGACCGGTAATATGATTGTGGACGTAGGTGGAGGAACAACTGATATTGCAGTAATTTCTATGAATGGGATCGTCTTTAATCATTCAATACGGATTGCTGGTAATGAAATGGACGAAGCTATCATCCAATATCTTAAGAAGAAATACAATTTGCTCATCGGAGAAAGAAGTGCTGAGAAATTGAAAATAGAGATAGGTTCAGCTTACCCCCTGGATGAACCTATGACTAAAGAAATAAAAGGAAGGGATTTAGGAGAAGGAATCCCAAAGACTATTATTATAGATGACCAGGAGATTCGAGAAGCTCTTGAGGATGTTGTCTCAGCAATTATCAATGCCATAAGAGTCTCTCTTGAAAAGACTCCTCCCGAACTATCGGCAGATATTATTGATCGTGGCATAATCTTAACAGGAGGAGGCGCTCTTTTAAAAAATCTGGACAAACGTATACGGGAAGAGACCAAGCTGCCTGTATTTATCACTGACGATCCTCTAACCACAGTTGTTATGGGTGCAGGTAAGATGCTTGATGATTTAGACCTTTTAAAAAAGATATCTTTAATTTAATTCAATTTTAATTTTATGCCCCTTTTTCTAAAAGAGAAAAAAAATCTCATAATCCTCATAGCTTTAATCTTAGTTCAGTTCATACTGATTTCTATTCAAGTCCCTCTGGGTCAGAAGGATAATTATTTTGAAAGAGCTTTGTTTTCAATTTTTTCTCCTATCCAGCATGGAATTATTTCTTTTTTCAGCTCTATTGGAAAAATCTGGAAAAATTATTTTTATCTCCGGGAGGTTCAGAGTCAAAATCAAATAATGGAAAAAGAGATATTTATGCTTCGCCAGGAGAATAACCTTCTCACGAATGCTCTGCAAAAGTTTAGAAGTGAAAAAGAAATACAGGAAAATCTTTTAAAGATGCATGAGAATATTTTACCTGCTCAAGTCATTGGGCTTGATGCTACAAATTATCATAAATCCGTAATTATCAATAAAGGCACTATGGATGGACTTAAGAAAAATATGGTAGTTCTGGATAAGAACGGCAATTTAGTGGGCCGGGTCATAGGCCCTATTTCGCTTAAGGAAGCCAGGGTTCAGCTTATTACAGACAACGAAAGCGGGATCGGTGTTTTTTCTCAGCAGGAAAGGGCTATGGGAGTTCTTGTTGGCGATGGACAAGGGCAGTGTTCTCTAGAATATATCCTTGCCACAACAAAAGGTATCTCTGAAGGGGAAGAAATTATCACTTCCGGTTTTGACCGTATGTATCCCTCTGGAATCAAAGTAGGTAAAATTGTTTCTATAAACAAAACCAAATCTCTTCATTGGCAGATAAAGGTTGAGCCTTATTTCGATTTTCGCTATCTGGATCAGGTGGCTGTTATTATGAAGGATCCAAAGGAATTTTTTGAGAATTAGCTCTTATGAGAAATTTTGTTAAGGTTTTTCTTGGAATATTTATTGTTTTTTTACTCAATACAATTTTCAGTAAGGTTTCTCCCTCTCTGATTCTGCTTTTTAATCTCTTCAGTTTGGTTACAATATACTTTGCCATAGAAAAAGGTGAGATTTACGGTTCCTGTTTGGGAGCGGTTTGCGGGCTTCTCCAGGACCATTTTTCTTTTGGAGTTTATGGAGTGGCCGGCCTTGCTAAGACCATAACTGGATACTTGGCGGGATATATATCCAAAAAAATCGATATCCATCCATTCTTCCGCAATTTTATTTTTATTCTAATCTTGGTTAGCGTAGAATTTATATTATGGGCTTTGCTTTATTCTTTTATATTCCCAGATAGTGTATACACAGGAAGAAGCCTGATCTTTTTTCAGCCTTTTATCACCGCTCTCCTAGGAAGCGTTTTATTTCTTCTATTTAGGAAATTCAAAAGGAGTGAGCCTTAATCTTATCCATGAAAAACGACAAAATTTATGAGGATCTTTTCCTTGTTCAAAAAAGGGCAAAGAGAATATTTATCCTTGTTGGATTATTATTCATTTTTTTAATTCTTAATTTTTGGAAGATCCAGATTCTTGACCATGAAAAATACTGGGAGAGATCCGAAGCTAACCGCATGAGAGAAATCTTATTGCCTTTTCAGCGGGGGCTAATTACTGATAGAAACGGCACTATTCTGGCAAATAATAAATCCTCATTCAGAGTTTCCCTCATCAGAGAAAACTGTGAAGATTATGAAAAGTCCTGCCGGAAGATAGCAAGGCTTTTAGGGATTGAGGAAGAGGTTTTAAAGGAAAGAATTAAGAAGTACGAATCCTTACCTCTATTCAAACCGATAGTGGTCAAGGAAAATTTGACCAATGAAGAAGTTGCGATGATTAAGGCTAGAAAACTTGAGTTACCCGAGTTAATTATTCAAACAGAACCAAAAAGGTTTTATCCATTCGGAAGTATAGCCGCTCATGTTATAGGATATTTACAGGAAATATCACCAGAAGAACTAGAAGATGGAATCCATCCGGAAAGACGCCTTGGAGATCTTGTTGGAAAAACTGGAATAGAAAAAGAGTATGAAGCAGGACTTGTCGGAGTTGACGGGCAACTTGTTGAAGTTGTTGATAGCCTGGGAAGAAGCAAAGGAGAGATAGCAAGACTGGAGTCCAGGAGGGGGAGGGATCTTACTCTTGCCTTAGATTTTGACCTTCAAAAGAAAGCTGAGGAACTATTGGAAGGAAGAGAGGGGGCTATCGTTGTTTTGGATGCCAAAACAGGCGAATTACTGGCATTAACCAGCTATCCTAATTTTGATCCTAACAGTTTTATCAACCGTTTTACTTCTGAAGAATGGTTGGATTTGGTTAATAGTCCTGAGTTTCCCTTGGAGAATCGGGCTATTCGGGGATTATACGCTCCTGGCTCAGTCTTCAAGCTTACAATGGCTTTAGGAGCTCTTGACTTGGGGATAGTGACTGACCAGACAACCTATTTCTGTGGAGGGACAATTCGAATTTATAGTCGTCCCTTTTCCTGCTGGCTTGAACAAGGCCATGGGAAGGTAAATCTTTACGACGGGATAAGGCATTCCTGTAACATTTACATTTATCAGCTTGGAAAGGAAATGGGCATTGAAGAAATTGCCCGCTATGCAAGAATGCTTGGCTTTGGAGAAAAAACCGGGATTGATTTACCTGGAGAGAAAGATGGATTGATGCCTGATCCAAAGTGGAAAAGAGAATTCAGGAATGAACCTTGGCATCCAGGAGAAACAATTTTAGTTTCTATCGGCCAAGGTCCCATAATGGTGACTCCTATTCAAGTTGCTGCTCATACAGCTCTGATTGCAAATAGGGGAAGTGGTATTTCTCCTCATTTGTATAAGTCTTATTCTCAGGCCGGGAATAAAAAAATGAGCAGCCCGCACTTTTCAAAGAATTATACCGTAAAAATTGACCAGGCCATTTTTGAAAAAGTTATTCAAGGCATGTGGGAAGCTGTAAATAAGGAAGGAACCGGAAGAGCCGCTAAGGTATCTGGATATGATATTTGTGGTAAAACAGGTTCAACTCAAACTATCAGCACTAAAAAGCTCGAGGAAATGACTGAGGAAGAGGAAGAAGAGGTTAAAACCCACTCCTGGTTTACAGGATTTGCTCCAAGGGAAGATCCGAAGATCATAGTAACTATCCTTGTTGAATACGGAGGCATGGGGGGTGAAACTGCTGCTCCTCTGGCGAGACAAATATTTGATTTATACAGAAAAAAATATGATAGACAGAAATCTTCTTAAAAATATCGACTGGATTTTGATTGGTCTTTTGCTGTTAAACTCTATGATCGGAGTGGCTTTTATTTACAGTAGTTCTCATTATTTACCGGGAAATTATTTTTTAAAACAGATTATATGGATTATTTTAAGTTCTGCAGCTCTTTTTTTGTTTCTATCTATAGATTATAAAATACTTGTAGCGATATCTTTCTATTTCTATATTATTACAATAGGCCTGCTTGGGGTGGTTTTACTTTTTGGGAAACTCGTGGCTGGAGCCAGGAGCTGGATTAAATTTCCCTTTTTTCAAGTTCAGCCTTCTGAGATCGCAAAAATAGCCCTTATCCTTATTTTAACTTATTTTTTTTCTAAATATAGAAAAGACTACATTTCCTGGGGAAAAGGATTATTAGGTGTCGCCCTTACCGCTGTTCCCGTTTTTCTTGTAGCATTACAACCTGATTTGGGAACTGCTCTGAGTTATATTCCAATTTTTTTGTTAGCGTTGATCCTTGCCGGGTTAAACAAGAAAACGTTTGTTTATATATTAATTGTTATTTTGACCCTCGGCATTGCTGTTTGGAATTTTGGCCTTAAAGATTATCAAAAAAAGAGAATAACGACCTTGATTTTTCCTGGCCAGGACCCTCTAGGTTCAGGTTATCAAATCCTTCAATCAAAAATTGCCATCGGTTCAGGAGGTTTTTTAGGAAAAGGCTTCAGAAAAGGAACCCAAAGCCAGTTAAGATTTTTACCTGCCAGACATACAGATTTTATTTTTTCTATAATAGGGGAAGAATTTGGTTTTATGGGTATACTGCTTGCATTGCTTTGCTACTTTTTTTTCCTTTTGAGATTGTTTCAATCTATCAGCCTATCTAGAGATAGGGCAGGGGTATATCTTATTTTTTTATTGGCAATGATGATCTCTTTCCAGTTTTTTATAAATGTTATGATGGTCATCGGGCTTTTTCCCATAGCAGGAATCCCCTTACCTCTGTTCAGCTACGGAGGCTCCTCTCTTCTTACCAATTATTTAGCAATTTCCCTCGTTTTAAACGTGAAAATGAGAAGATTTTATAATGTGTAGAAATTAGATTTAAAGATTCTCTTCCATTTTGTGTGGATAATAATCAGTAAGTATTCGTGAATGGTCTTGCTCCCGTTCAGATTTTTTACGCCATCCCTTCATCTATTTTTTAACGCATAGACGAAGGGCAGTGGGTGAAAAAACCGTTTGAAGGCAGAGCGGGCATGGTTCCTCTCCATGATGGAGAGGAGAGCGAGGCCTGAAACCGAGCAGCTTTTGACTCGCTGGGGCAAAAGTTGCGTGTTTTCTGAATCCACTGGCCTGAGTTCAAACATACTCGGTGTCCGGCTTCGCCGTATTCCCTCAAAGAGCAATTCAGGGAGGCTAAATCTTCAAAGGTCGCTTCATCCATCCCCCAACACTTTCTATTCATCTATCAAGATATGTTTTGCCCACACAAAATGGAAGAGAAGCGATTTAAAAACCTTTCCATATTGTTGATTGAACAATCAACTCAATAGCAATAAAATAAAGAGTCTATTAAGAGTAAAAATCTGTTATGGATTTAGAATATCTGTAAATGATTAAATGAAAAATTTGGAAGAAATCCTCAAAGAAGTAGAAAAACCCGGTCGTTATCTCGGTGGAGATTGGAACGAGGTGCGAAAAAACCCCAAAAGCGTAAGAACAAAAGTTGCCCTTGTCTTTCCAGATGTTTATGAGATTGGGATGTCTTATCTCGGTCAGAAAATCCTGTATTCTCTTCTTAATGATCGTGATTCAATTTTAGCAGAGAGAGTGTTTGCTCCTTGGATTGATTTCGAACAAAAGCTTCGATCCCGGAACATTCCTCTTTATTCTCTTGAAAATAAAATTCCCATTGCTCAATTTGATATATTAGGTTTTTCTCTCCTTTACGAACTCAACTACTCCAATGTCCTTACTATTCTTGATTTAGGCCGTATCCCTTTTTTTTCATCAGAAAGAGGTATGGAATATCCCCTGGTTATTGCAGGAGGGCCGGCTGTTTTTAATCCCGAGCCCGTGGCTGATTTCTTTGACTTGTTCCTTATTGGAGACGGTGAAGATGCATTCCTGGAAATCATTGAAAGATATATGATCCTGAAAAAAGAGGTCATGGAGAAAAGTGCTCTGTTAAAAGAGATGGCAAAGATCAAAGGAGTTTATGTGCCTTCCTTGTACAGTCCCTATAATCCTCCGGCCTCTTTTCTTCTGGCTGTGAAGCCAGATCAAGGAGCGCCTGAAAAGATAAAGAAAAGAGTTTTTTTATCTTTTTTTAAGGCGCCTTTTCCAGAAAATATTGTGGTTCCAAACATTAAAGTTGTTTTTGATAGGGTGGCAATTGAGGTGGCAAGAGGTTGCCCTCAAAAGTGTAGGTTTTGTCAGGCATCGAACATTTATTTCCCTCCCAGAATAAAAAGCCCTTCTTTGGTCTTAAAAAATGTCCTTAATAGCCTACGGTCAACAGGTTATGAGGATTCTTCATTAGCCTCTCTTTCAATAAGCGATTATCCTTATCTTGATAAAACAATCAAAATTCTAATGGAAGAATTGGTAAAACAGAAAGTCTCTCTCTCGTTGTCTTCCTTAAGGCCAAAAGGCTTATCTCCGGAAGTGGTTTCGGACATTACCAGGGTAAGAAAGACTGGATTTACCCTGGTTCCAGAAGCAGGGACAGAAAGGTTGCGCCAGGTTATCAATAAAAACCTGGAAGATAAAATGATATTGGAGGCTTCTCAGAATGCTTTTTCTCAAGGATGGAGGCTTCTCAAGCTGTATTTTATGGTAGGGCTACCCACAGAGAAAGATGAAGATTTAGAGGGGATTGCGAGGTTGGTGGAAAAGATAGTCGGAATTGGCTATAGAGTTCTTAAATCAGCACCTCGTATCAACCTCAGTGTATCCTCATTTATCCCGAAGCCCCATACACCTTTTCAGTGGCTAAAGCTAGAAGATGAGAGCATTCTAAGAGAGAAACATAAGTTTCTTAAGTCCCGGCTGAAAAAATATCCCTCTGTAAAATTTAAAAGTAATTCTATCAAGAATTCTATTCTGGAGGCTGTATTTTCCCGTGGAGACAGAAAGTTGAATCAGGTTTTGCACAAATCCTGGAAAGAAGGTGCACGTTTTGATAGCTGGAATGAGCTTTTTGATTTTCGCTTTTGGGATAAGGGATTTGGAGAAGAAGGTATAAATTACCATCTTTATTTATCTTTTTTGGAAAGAGAATCGGTCCTGCCTTGGGATCATATCGATACAGGGATTAAAAAATCTTTTCTTCTTAATGAGTTCGATAAAGCTTTCAAAGAAGAGCAAACTTTGTCTTGTTTGGAGAGTCAGTGCGCTTTATGTGAAGGTTGTACATTGCCGTCCTTGCTCGAAAGGAAATTTCAGGAGAAAATTAAAATTCCAAAAACAGTAAGCCCTTCTTTCGGGAAGAAAACTGAGAATGTTTTTCGCTATCGAGTTTTTTATTCAAAACTTAAATCCACTCGCTTTATATCTCATGTTGATTTAATAAATGTTTTACAGAGGACTTTAAGAAGAGCTGGAATTTCAACTGTTTTTTCGGAAGGATTTCATCCAAAAATGTTAATTACCTATCCTTCTGCTCTTCCCCTGGGAATGGAAGGAAAAGCTGAATGTTTTGAATTTAAATCAAATTTTCTTTATATAGAGAAAGAGTTTGTCCCTCACGTGAACAAATTTCTTCCTTCGGGAATCAAATTATTAAGTTTGAAAAGGCTCAAAACCTTTAAACCATCCTTGAATGAGGAAATCAGAACATTGGTCTATTCAATTGATTTAAAAGATCGAAAAATCAAGGAAGCGGTGGAGATAGCTGCTAAAGGAATAAATGTTACTTCTCTTGGTTATTATGAGAGGATCGAGAAATTGATCGAAAAATTTTTAGCAAAGGGCCTTAATGAATTAATCGAAAAGGTATTTATTAATAGAAAAAGAGGAAGATTATTTATTTATATAAAACATGATCCACAAAAAAATATCCGTTCGCAGGAAATTTTTGAGAATATTTTAGGAATAAAAGAACTTGTTTTTCTTATGGCACGAGAAGAGATTATATTTAATAAAGAAGTATAATAAATTGACATGCTAAAAAGTTTCCAGTATAAAATTCAAAGACAATAAGGAATATTTATGCTGTAAGCATTTAGAAAACAAAGGAGGAGAGAGTGATAAGCTTTAGTTTAACTGAAGAACAGAAGGCCCTTCAAGATATGGCAAGAGAATTTGCCGAAAAAGAAATGAAACCCAATGCAGCGAAGTATGACAAAGGTGAAGAGTTTTCTGAAGATGTTATGAAAAAAGCCTTTGAAGTCGGATTTCTTACTTGCACGGTTCCTAAAGAATATGGAGGAGGAGGATTAAACGACATTGACACGGTTATAATAAGTGAAGAATTGGCTGCCGGCTGTGCTGGGATGTATACAACGATGATGGTTAATGCATTAGCATACTCACCAATAATTCATTTTGGATCTGATGAACAGAAGAAGAAATTTCTAACTCCTCATACTGAAAAAATGTCTTTTGCATCTTTTTGCCTCACAGAAAGAGAAGCTGGTTCTGATGCAAGTTCCTTAACAACGCGTGCAGAAAAAGTAGGAAATGAATACATCATCAACGGCTCTAAATGTTTTATCTCCAATGGGGGAATAGCCAGCCTCTATATAGTTTTTGCCAATTCGAATCCAGAAAAAGGAGCTCGAGGGCTTAGTGCTTTTATTGTTCCCCGGGAGACACCTGGTCTAATCGTAGGAAAAGAGGAAGACAAGATGGGGCACAGGGCTTCAAACACTGTTGAACTCACTTTTGAAAATGTAAAAATTCCAGAGGAAAACCTCCTAGGAAAAGAGGGGATCGGTTTTATTATAGCTATGAGAACTCTGGATAAGACGAGAGCTCCTGTTGGAGCGGCTGGAGTAGGAGTAGCGAGAGCTGCTATGGAGTATGCGGTTGAATACGCAAAAACGAGAGTTCAATTTGGAAAACCCATTGCTCTTTTTCAATATACAGCTTTCAAAATTGCCCAAATGGCTATTGAAATTAACGCAGCTCGCCATCTTGTTTGGCATGCAGCCTGGCTTTTGGACGAGGAGATGCCGTGTGGAAAAGAATCAGCTATGGCAAAAACATTCGGCTCAGATGTCGCTATGAGAGTTACTACAGAGTGCGTCCAGATTTTAGGCGGATATGGATATATGAAAGATTATCCTATGGAAAAATTAATGAGAGATGCAAAGCTTCTTCAGATTTATGAAGGGACAAACGAAATACAGCGGCTAGTTATCTCACGCGAGGTTATAGGCCCGATAAAATAAAGGGATTAAGACACGGATTAGCGGATTAATAAAACTATTGTATGTCTTCTTCTTCGAAATATTCAGGGATTATTCCTAAAACTTCCACCCCGGCACCCCTGGCTATATCAATAATTTCAATAACTCTACTTAAAAGGATTCCTGCCTCGGCTCTGATGAATATGGTTTTATCCTGGCGAGGAGCGTAGATGCCTTCGAGTGCACTCTGAAGAAGTTCAATCTCATAGTATTGTAAGTTGATGTCCACTTTCCCATTTTTATGTAGTGTTATGACAATAACGCCAGCAGGAGTTGCAGAGCTATCTGACGTTGTTTCGGGGAGCTTCACATCCATCCCTCTTTGCACTGATGGAGTGATAACCATAAAAATAATGAGCAGAACCAAAAGAACATCACACAGAGGAACGACATTAGGTTCAGCTTTTGCGACCATAATTTCCTCCTTGTTTTCTATATTGCCTAAGAAATTATTTTACGATAGATTTTTCTGCTTTGTCAACGTGATTATTGATTTTTTCCTTCTAGACATATATATTTGAACTAATAAAGGAGGAGGCATGAAAGATTTAAAAGTAGAAGTGGTGAGAATTAAAGAGCGGTGTGGTGCAAAACATAAAGTAGGCGATGTATTTTTTATTCGAGGGGAGGGGACGATTGAAATACCTGAAGGGAAAAAAGTATGCATATATGCCCTCAACAGCCTTTTTCCCTTTTTAACAGCCAAACAGAGAGAAGATGAACTTCCCCATAATGACTGGATTTCTGGGACAGAAACCTTATGCTGCCCTGACCCAGATGGAGTTGTATTTAAGGTAACACCCCTTTCTTAAGTTTGTTATAGTTTTCAGTTATTAGCAGCACAACAGGAAACCTTCTTCCATCAGCCAGATAGTGTTTGATAAAATAATTCTTTACCAGTTTACTGATTGGGAGTAGTGGTTTCTATTTGGCGCGAGAACAAGATAGCTCTTGCATCATAAACAATAATACCTGCCAGAAAGATCAGGATAAGGCTTACACATCCCAATAGATATTTTTGGTCCTGGAAAAAGTGATATCCCTGGTAAATTAGAGCGCCAAATGTAGTGAGTAACATGAATATAGCCGGATAGACTGTATATTTTTTAGGTCTTTTTACTCCAACTAGATAGGAAGAGACTACGATTAAAGCCAGGGCTGCAACAAGCTGATTTGAAGCTCCAAAAACAGGCCAGATTTGCTTGTAACCCTCAGTTCCTCCAAGGATAGCTGCAAACACAAGAATAAAAAAAGAGGCTATCCATCTGTTGCGGAGAAGTGGAATCCTTTTTCCAAAAAGTTCTGTTGTGATAAAGCGGCCCAGTCTGGTTCCGGTATCAAGAGTAGTAAGGACAAAAGCATTTAGCATAATCATTCCGAAAAAAGTGCCGATCATAAGTGTTATAGCAGGAAGAGACGAGACAAGCTTCCCGTATCCAGTTGCAAAAGCTCTTATCGGCTCTCCTAGAGAAGTCATAAAGTATTGAAATCCGAATTGACTTTTTACGCCGGAGGGATCCCAGATCAGCGCGCTTGCAGCAATGAATATTACCAGCCCCGCAAGAGCAGCTTCTGTGACCATGCTGCCGTATCCAATCTGCTTTCCACTGATTTCATCGGGCAACTGCTTGGCAGTTGTTCCTCCTGCGACGAGCGAGTGAAACCCAGAGATAGCTCCACAGGCAATAATAACAAAAAGCATGGGCCAGAGAGGGCCTCCTTTGCTGTTAAAGGAAATAAAAGCAGGGGCATTTAATGAAGGATGGGCTACGATTAAGCCGAGATAGCCTAATCCGAGTCCAAAAAAAAGAATCCATGTACTGATATAGTCTCGAGGCTGGAGGAGAAACCAGACAGGCAGGGAGGAAGCGAAGAGGCTATAGATGATCAGGATAAAAAACCAGAAATTCTGGCTGGACATTCCAAGTATCTGAGCAGGAAGGGCTATTGGGAGCAATTTCCCGAGATAGATCAGAAAAAATAGGAACAGGAGTGAAATAAGAGTTCCTGCGACAATGTTTATACCCTTTTTATAAATTAGCCACCCAAAGATTATGGCAATAAAAATCAATCCAAAAGTAGGAATGACGATTTCGGGCTGAGAGACAAGGGTTTGAGAAGCTACAACAGCAAAAACTGCAATAATAAGAGCTAGAGTCATCCAGATAAAAACAGAAAAAATTATTTTTGTGCGGAATCCTAGAGTGTTTTTAGATATGTCTGCCAGAGAAGTCCCTTTGTTCTGGACAGATGTCATAAGAGAGGTGTAATCGTGGACTGCCCCCAGGAAAATACTGCCAATGGCTACCCATAAAAGAGCCCCTAGCCAGCCGAAGTACAAGACTCCGAGCAGAGGACCCAGAATGGGTCCTGCCCCGGCAATCGAAGAGAAATGATGGCCAAAAAGAAGGGATTTTTTTGCAGGAGAATAATCAATTCCGTCTTTGAATTCGTGGGCAGGAGTGACACGGCTTCTGTCTACCTGAATAACCTTTCTCTCGATAAAACTTCCGTATATCTTATATCCAAGGATAAGCCAAACAATGAGTAAAAAAGCGATAAAAAGGGTGTTCATCTTTTCTCCGTAAAATATTAATAAAAAAAATATATTTTATATTTTAGAGATTTGCAAGTGAGTTTAAATTTTTAAATCGGATTTTGTTTTAACATCAAGAAACAGGATTACTTCTTAGAACTTTTCAGAACAAGGTAGCCCGCTAAGAGAATGAAGGCTGCTAAAGCTACAAATTCCCCCATGTCTCCTGGCCAGACAAGACCTATTCCTGTTGGTAATTTCTTGGTGATATAAGCGTATGCAGCAACCAACACCATGGCTATTCCTTCCCCTGCAATGAGCCCTGAGCCAAGAAGAATTCCTTTTTCTGATTTCCTTTTTTTCAACTCTTCGTTTTTACCGGCTTTTCTCTCGATAAATTGTTTGATCATTCCCCCGCAGAAGATTGGAGTCATTGTTGAGAGAGGGAGGTAAATTCCAACAGCAAATGGAAGAGAAGGAATTCTGAGAAGTTCTGCCATAAGGGCAAAGGCTCCTCCGATGAGAACCAGGCCCCAGGGTAAATCACCTCCGAGGACTCCCTCGATGACTGTTTTCATCAGTGTGGCTTGAGGGGCAGGTAAATCTGTTGAGCCGAAAACAAATGTTTTCCCCAAGAGCCAGACTGTCCATGCTATAGCAAATGCTGAGACTAAAACTCCTATTAACTCAGAAGTTTGTTGTTTTTTTGGGGTGGCTCCGATAATATAGCCGGCTTTGAGGTCTTGCGAAATATCACCGGCGATAGAAGCCCCGATGCAGACGACAGTCCCAACAGTAAGGGCTGCAGCCATGCCAAATATATCTGTCCATCCAAGGGATAAGAACAAAAGACTTGTTCCGAGAATTGTTACAATGGTCATGCCTGATGTGGGATTAGAAGTTACCCCAACCATGCCAACAATTCTGGAGGATACGGTCACAAAAAAGAATGCGAAAACAGTGATACAAAGAGCAGCAATAATACGAATAAAAAGCGATGTTTCGATTCCAATAACTTGAGGTAATAGTATTATTAAGACTATTACCAGGAGAATCCCGAGGCCAAGGACATAAAAAGGCAGGTCAGTTTCAGTTCTTTTTTTCTGTGCTTGACTGTTATTTTTACGGAGACGAAAGTCTTTTATTCCCATTTTTAGAGCATTAAGCATTGTTGGAAAGGATTTGATAACGGTGGTAATTCCTCCTACAGTTACAGCACCCGCTCCTACAACTCTTATGTATTTATCCCAGATCTGTGATGCTGTCATTTGGGCTATGGGAATTTCTATTTCAGGAAATAGAGGAAGATTTAGATGCTCTCCAAAGTAGGCTATTAAAGGGATAATTCCTATCCAGGAGAGAAGCCCTCCTGCGACCATGATTCCTGCAATTCGAGGGCCCAGGATAAATCCCACACCCAGAAGAGCAGGTGTGGGTTCCATGCCCAGCATGGCTTTTTTAAGGACAGGAATCTTAAGATAAATTTTGTCAGGCCAGAGATGCAGGATTTTAATACAGCTTTTGAATGCAGCTCCTAATCCCAATCCTATAAATATATTTTTAGCTGAAAGACCTCCTTTATCAGTAGTCACAAGAACTTGGGCAGCTGCTGTTCCTTCAGGATAGGGGAGTATACCATGTTCTTTGACAATCAGGGCTCTCCTTAAAGGCACCATAAAGAGTACTCCCAGTATTCCTCCTAAGAGAGCCAGAGAACCTATTTTGAATATACTTGGATTAAATCCCCAGAGAAAAAGAGCAGGAATTGTGAATATGATTCCGGAAGCCAGGGAGGAACTGGCCGAGCCTGTAGTCTGGGCAATATTGCAGTCTAAAATTGTGCTTTTTCCAAGGATAGGAGTTAAAGCTTTGAATACTGCTACAGAAATAACAGCCAGAGGTATGGCTGTAGAGATGGTGAGACCAACCCTGAGCCCTATATAAGCATTGGCTGCACCAAAAATAATACCAAAAATAGCGCCGATAAAAACAGCTTTGAGGCTAAAATCTTTATAGGGAGTAATATCAGGTACGTAAGGTTTGTGTTCTTCCATCTTTTAACTTCTTTTTGTAACCTTTTTTTGTAGCTTAAAACTGGAAGCAGTCTAACATATAAAAAATATATTTTCTAATAAAATTGACCAAAAGAGGTTAAGGGTTCTAACACCTTGGAGACAGTTACGCCTGCTGAGGCAACAAGAAGAACCAGAACAAGCGATATTTTATCATCAGTTCCTCCTGAAGAGAATGGAGTGATTATTGAGGAATTTTTTTTCCCTCTTATCCATCCATGGGGACGTAATCTCTTTCACAAGAGTTGATATCTCCTGGATGAGACTTCTGGTGAGGATAGAATTCATTAAATTAAAAAGGTGGGGGTCTTTTTATCGGTTAAGCCAGAGTTTCAAGTGCTTTTTTATTGTTGCTTGTGTTAAACACTAATAAAGCTTTGCCGTCTCCAGAGGACGTTCCATAACAGTAGTTAATATCAATGGCTGCATTCCCGAGAAGAGCGCCGATTTCTGCTCCGGCGCCGATGCGGTCACTGATTTGGACTGTAACAACCTTGTTAGTTTTCACTTTATATCTTAAGACGTTAAGGGCCTTCTCAGCTTTTTTATTATCTGATGTTATAAGCAGGAAAATTCCTTTATTTTTTTCAGAATGAGCACGGAGGCCTCTGAGATTTACCCCGGCGTTGGCCAGCGTTCCCAGGACTCTACCCAGAATACCTGGCTCGTTAGGTGTGATAACGTGAAGTTCAGTTTCTAATTTTACGCCTTGCAATTTTTCTCCTCCTTTATCGAAAATGAATTATACCAGAATCAGCGTTTTAAACACAAAGAAAATATTAAGGAATAAGAAAGAAGTTGTTTTTTTTATCCGCGGATGTTTATAATCTGAGGGAAGTGGCTCTATAAGAATAAGAAAACATGATAAATAAGAAAGAAGTAAAAGTTGCTTTCTTAAATAATTCAATAGATACCTCAATTTACAATCCTGAGGAACACTGGAAGCCATATTTAGAAGCTGAATTAGAAGATGGATGGGATTCTTTTAAAGCCACAAAAAGCCACTTTCCTGACTTAGAAAATGGTTATACACATTTGCTTCTAACCGGCTCGGAATCTTCTATCCTTGAGAGAGAAAACTGGGTTTATGAAGAGGTTGAACTAATTCAGGAAGCTGTTGAAAGAGGGCTCTCTATCCTCGGCAGCTGCTATGGACATCAGCTTCTTGTTTTTGCTCTGTTGGGGCCTTCTGCTGTTCGGAGAAGTATTCAGCCTGAAGTGGGCTGGATTCCTATCCAGATAAAGGAGAGGAGTGAGCTTTTAGGGGAAAAAAGACAGGCTTTTTCTTTTTCCGTCCATTTTGATGAAGTTGTGAATTTGAGTGAAGCCTTCCTTGTTTTGGCTTTTTCCAGTCACTGCGCGGTTCAAGCCTTCCAGCTGAAGGGGAGACCGATATGGGGAATTCAGATTCATCCTGAGATAAATATTTCGAATGCACAAAAACTTTTAAAAAACCTCATTGGACTGGAGCTTAATACTACACCTATCTTTGAAAATGCCTTAAAATCAGACCCAAAGGATTCGGGTCTCATTCATAGTATTGTGAAGAATTTTTTAAAACCGAGGGAATGATTTTTCTATGAAAAAAATTGCTGTTATCGGTGCTGATGGTCAACTCGGGTCTGATTTGGTAAAAGTCCTTAAAGGAAATAAGATTTTTCCTCTATATTATCCTGATTTTGATATTACAAAGCCTGATAAGACAAGGGAGATTCTCTCGCAACTCGATCTAGAAATTGTTATTAACACCGCTGCCTACCATAGGGTTGATGAATGTGAAGAGAATTCCCAACAATCTTTCGAAATCAATTCAACAGCTGTCAGGGATCTTTCCCTTATATGCAGGGATAAAGATCTGGTCTTGGTTCATTTCAGTACAGATTATGTCTTTGATGGAGCAAAGAAGACACCTTATGTGGAAGAAGACAAACCAAATCCTCTGAACGTATATGGAGTTTCCAAGTTAGCCGGGGAATATTTTGTCCGCAGTCTTATGAAGAAATATTTCCTTATCAGAACCTGCGGCCTCTATGGAGAGGCAGGCTGCTGGGGTAAAGGTTCCAATTTTGTTGATGCGGTTATTTCCCTTGAGGAGAAAGGTAAACCTTTGAGAGTTGTCGATGACCAGTGTGTTACACCCACATCTTCTGCAGAGCTTGCACAAAGAATTGTTGAACTTATCGAGACAGACCATTATGGCCTTTATCATTTAACAAATGAGGGCCAATGTACCTGGTTTGAATTTGCTAAGACTATTTTTGCTTTAATCGGGAAAAAACCTCGTCTTATTCCTGTTGATTCCAGAACTTATGGAGCTCGGGCTCTCCGGCCTTCTTATTCTGTCTTAGAGAACAAGAGAGCAAAAGAGATTGGATTAACAGAGTTTTCCTCATGGAAGGAAGCCCTTAAGAGCTATTTAATAAAGAAGAATTATCTCCCTGTCTAGAAACTCATACAGTTTTGATAATTAAGCTGAAAGATTAATAAACTGGGGAAAGTGACTACCTTGCCATCATCTGCTTAAGCTTTTTTTTACTCTTTTAGTTTATTCAGAATATCAGGTGGAAGTGAGCAAACCTTAGCCTTTGAATCTGTCACAATGTGGACAGTATAGCCTGAAGCAATCAATTTTTTATCATTTTTTGTCACAAGTTCATAAGCAAATACAGCTTTTTTTGGAGAGATTTCTTTTAATGAGACTCGAATAAGAAATTTTTCATCATATCTAAGCGGTTTTTTATATTTACAGAAGGCTTCCACAACGACCAGGTAGTATCCCTTTTGTTCGATGTTTTTATATGGAATATTTTTCTGGTGGCAATAATATGTTCGTCCTATTTCAAACCACTCGAAGTAATTTTTGTTGTGAGCAACCCCCATTTGGTCTGTTTCGGAATAACGGACTTGTTCTTCGAATTCTATATAGTTTTTTTCTTCCTGAATTGAAGGAATTTTATTCGAGGAACTTACCGAGTTTTGAGATTTCATCATTGTAATATTTGCGGTACAGGATTTCCCACTCCCTGCTTCCTTCTTCTATGGATTTTTTCTGAGATTGGATTTTTTCTATAGCCTTTTTATCTATTAAATTATAGAGTTTTATCTCTTCTTCAATGCTTCTCACAATGGAAAGCCTGATTTCATTAGGCTCATCGAGGAATTCGACTTGGTCATTTTCAAAGAGAAAATCAAGGATCTGGCGAGCTAAAAAATTAATTTTTTCTCTTGAAAATCTCATACTCACAGTACAATATTCCTTTCTTTAGCTAATTTAGTTTTGATCATTCTGAACATAATTTGGTATTCAATATTTTCATTACGGATTTTTTCCATGTGTTTGCTGAGGATTTCCCTGACTTCCTGGTCGAGTTTATCCTCTTTTTGAAATTCATCAGTAATGAGATTTATAAGGCTGTCTACAAGTCTATTCTTGTCATCAGCAATGATTTTTTCTTCTTTTAGGAGATTTCGCACACCTACAAAAGCCAAATGTTCAATTTGATTTTTATTTAGTCTCATTTCTACAATAAAATACAACACCTTGTGGTAAAATTCAAGGATTGATTGAAGATGTATTCCAGAAAATTAATATTAAGCGGACTAAATTATCTTTTTTTATAAGATAGATAGAGACTGTAGGCAAAACCCCCTAAACAGACCGCAAAGATAAAGATCATAAAAAGAATAGCTTCAAGTCTCATTTTTATCCAAAAAGATTTTTTTTGTGATGATTTTATTTAAAAGAATAAATAAGCCGAGTGCGAGAGACCATTGGAAAAGGATTGTGCCTAAAGAGAATGGGGAAAATATTTTAAACCAGTTATGGGGATTATCGGAGTAGCTCTTCCAGAGCCACCAGCCAAGCATCGCTACAAACTGGATGGGAAGTAACACGAATACCAGTATATCGAACCATTTTCCAACTTTAATTTTATTCTCTGGGGTGGAGATGATTTTTTGACGGAAGTTTTTTGGGCCATACTTGAGACACACAATTGTGAAGAAAAGGCCGCTGACCATTAAGCCAAATGACCAGACCCAATCCTGGTTGTTAAAAAATCCCATGCTGATGGCGGAAGGAAAGCCGAGGAGGAGAGCGCAGATTGTAATTAACAAAACGGCTTTTTTTCTTGATAAACCCGCATCCATTAATATTCGTGTATCAAGTTCCATCATGGATATAAGAGAAGAAAAGGCAGCAAAGGAGAGAGCGAGAAAGAAAAGAGCCAGAAAAAAAGAGCCTCCAGGGATTTCCGTGAAAAGCTTTGGAATCCAGATAAAAGTCAGGCCTTGATTATCTGATTTCATCACTTCAAGGGCTTTTTGTTGGGATTGATTCTGCGCCGAGAAGAAGGAGAAAACAGTTGGAATAACAGCCACTGCTGCCAGGAGGGATGCAAGATTATTGCCAAAACCAAGTGTTGTGGACGTGAGAACAGGGTTTTCCTTTTTATGGGAATAAACTGCATAAGTAAGTATCAATCCCCAGCCGGCCCCTGTTGACCAGGCAGATTGAGTCAATGCATTAAGCCAGAGCTTGTAGTCAGTTAGCCTGGCAAGATTCGGAGAAAAGAGAAAATTTAAACCTTGGGAAGCAGAAGGAAGAGTCAAGGACCGAATACAGGCTATTATAAGCAGAATAAATAGAGAAGGAATAAGTATTTTATTTGCTCTTTCTATCCCTTTAACAACTCCTGCGTAGATGATAAAGGCGCCAATTCCCATAGCTGCAAAATGGAAAAAGACAGGCTCCCATGAGGAAGTGAAAGAATTCCAAAATTCCGTGGAATCTTTTTGGATCAAGCCTTGAAAAGATGTTGCCAGGAAATATTTTAAGCACCAGCCGGTAACCACGGCATAATAGAACATGATAGCGGTTGTGACAAAAGTGACAAAAGTTCCCATCCAGGCATAATTTTTTCCTATTATTTTCCCAAAGGACCCGATCACACCCAGTCGAGTTTTCTTGCCGATGGATATTTCAATGATAAGGAGGGGAATAGACCAGAGGAAGAGGAATATAATCCAGGCAATAATAAAAGCTCCTCCTCCTTGTTGAGAGACGATACGAGGAAAACGCCATATGTTTCCAGTTCCTACCGCCATTCCCAGGCCTGCGAAAATAATTCCCCAGCGGGATGCGAATATTTCCTTTTTTACCATTGTTAAAATTTATGGTTCTATTTTACTTGAGTTTAGAACTATAAAAGGGTGAAAACATTTTATTTCCGGTACCTTTTTAGCAACGGCAAGAAATTTTCCTTCAAGACTAAACATCCTGAAAAAGCTTTCTTCTTTATTAGGAATATTTGGTTGAAAAGTCTTTTCGTGGATGATTTTTAATATATTTTCAGGAGATATTTTATTGCCATTTTTTGCCAAGACTGATCCTCTTTCTTTGAGGATAATCTTTGGAAATTCTGGGAGAAGGAATTCGAGCGGTAAAAAGAACTCCCCGGTCTTTTTTTCTTCAGTGAATCTTTTTATATTTTCTAATGTGAAGCTCTCCCTTATATGAAAATTACCTACTTCTGTTCTGGTAAGCTTAGAAAGATGTGCTCCACACTTCAGGCTTTGGCCTAAATCAAAAGCGAGAGATCTGATGTATGTTCCAGAGGAGCAGCGAACTTTAAATTCAATAAAAGGGCGATTGTATTTTATCAGTTGAAAAAAATGGATAAAAATCTTACTCGGTCTTAGTTCAAATTCCTTTTTTTTCCTGGCAAGTTCATACAAGGGTTTTCCTTTATATTTTTTTGCAGAAAAAGGAGGAGGGATCTGATGGATCTCTCCTTCAAATTTTTTCATTGCCTTAAGAAGGATGCCTTTTTGTGGATATTTCTTATTTTCTGATGAGGTTGGCTTTCCAGTAGAGTCATATGTATCGGTGGAGAATCCTAATCTCATCTGGCCTTCATAAACCTTACCAAGTTTGGAAAAAAAGGGAAAAAGCCTTGTTGCTTTACCTACGGCGAGTAAAAGAAGACCCGTAGCTAAAGGGTCCAGAGTTCCGTAGTGGCCGACTTTTTTGTTGTTTAAAATGTCTCTTATCTCAACAACAACATCATGAGATGTATAGTCTTGAGGTTTTTCTACAAGGATGAGCCCGTCCATGGCTTAATAGGGTTCGCTGTATTTCTGTCTATCTGAAACTTTAGTTTTTGGGTGTTTTTTTAAAAGTTTGTTAACAGTCTCAGGGATTTCTTCCAGTAAATTTTTGTATTTGCCTTTGACGGTAAAACCTGCGGCATTAAGATGTCCGCCGCCTCCAAAATATTCTGCAATAAAAACAGCATATGCCGTTCCCTTTGACCTGATGCTAACTCTAAAAGTGTCTTTTTCCATTTCTTTGAAAAAGAGAATTATTTCTACGCCTTTAATAGAACGTGCTAATGTTGTGATGTCTTCTGTATCAACTTCTTTAAGATTGAGGGAATCGAGGTGTTTTTTAAACATAATGATAGTGGCAATATTGCCTTTTTTGTTCATCTGTAGAGTAGAGAGGACCTGGCCTAAAAGTTTAATTTTTTCTGGGCGATTGTTGCTGAAGAGAAGCTCAGATACCTTTATAGAGCTTGCTCCATGGTTGATGAGTTTGTAGCAGACTTCGAAGCTCTTTGCGTTGGTGTTAGAAAATTGGAATGATCCTGTATCGGATACGATCCCATAGTAAAGATTATTGGCGATTTGAGGGGTGAATCGCACTTTTAATATTTCGCCCAGGCTGTAGATCATTTCTGCTACTGCTGATGTTTCCGGATCAACCCAATTTATGTCCGCATAATAATCGTTAGAATAGTGATGGTCAATGTTGATTTTGAAGTAGTCGTTTATATTTTTTTGTCCGGACCGGGAGACATTAGCACATTCGAGGAGAATAACCATATCAAATTTATCTGGCGGGATTTGACCGATCTTTATTTTTTTAATATCAGGAACCAGGTTGATAGGAAAAGGTATATTATCCTTATTTATAACCTCTACTTCTTTTCCCAGGAGTTCTCCTATAAAAGCCAAGGCAAGACTCGTGCAGATTGAATCACCATCTGGTCTAAGGTGTGAAGTAATAACAAAACGCTGACTTTCGAGAATTTTTTTACATATCAGATTTGCAGCATCATTTTTCATTTTTTTTAATATCTTCTAAAAGCTTATCGATTTTTTTTTCATATTCAGGATTTTGATCAATAGAAAAAATTAGCATGGGATTATACTTTAATTTAACTTTAGAGGCAATAGATTTTCTCAGGTATCCTTTTTTGTTTTGTAAGAGCTCAAGGATGGCTTCTTGTTGTTCACTACCAAAAAAACTCAGGTATATGTGGGCTGTTTTTAAGTCAGGGGTCATTTCAACCCTCGTGATAGTAATCAATCCAGATGACGAATCTTGAATCCCTTCGATGAGAAGACGGCTGAGTTCCTTTTTTATTAAACTGGCTACTTTTTTCTGTCTTCGAGTCACATTCATTATCGATATATTATCAGAATATTAGAAGATATTTAGCAAAAAAAATCACAGTATTCCGGCAGTTATTTTGCTACAAGTTTTGTTACGCCTCTTGCTATTTATTATCCCTGTCCTCCATTCCCAGCTTAACTCTTTTTCATTTTTGTTTGTTATTAAAAGTACTTGGATTATGTAATCGATGATCTGGCCGTCTATGCTTTTCTCTGCATCCTCTATAATTTTATTAAATATATTTTCTATAGGCCTTTTTTGGTTGTTGAGGGTTACTATTCCGATTTTTGCTCTTTGCCATTTGTCCTGATAGTCAAGCTCGGAAAAAGCCACGTTGTATCTTTTCTTTAATCGATCTCTAATGCTAGATAGCCTTTTTCTTTTTTCCTTTAAAGAATGGGAGTAGGGGATGTATATTTCTAAAGATAATAAGCCGATAATCATTGAGGAAATAAAGAGCCAGATATTACTCTGGCTTTACCTTTTCAGTTACAAAAGCTTCTATAATATCACCTTCCTGGGTTTCCTTAAATTTTTCGAGGCGGATACCGCATTCGTAATCTTTGGTGACTTCAGTAACATTGTTTTTTAGATGTTTAAGTGAAGATATTCGGCCTTGATGGATTACTTTTTCGTCTCTGATAACTCTAGTTTCTGCATTTCGAGTGATTTTCCCATCAATAACGTAGCAACCAGCAATAACTCCAATCTTTGAAATGCTAAATATTCTTCTTATTTCAGCCCTTCCCAGGTATGTTTCCTTTATGATTGGCTCCAGTAAACCTGACATGGCATTTTTTATGTCTTCGGTTAATTCATAAATAACATTGTAAGTTCTAATTTCTACATTTTCTTTTTTAGCCAGGTTCAGAATTTTCTGGTCAGGTTTGGTATTGTATCCAAGGATGATTGCGTTTGATGCCGATGCCAGAAGAACGTCGGATTCGGTAATCTTCCCTGTGGCTGAATGTACAATTTTTACTTTAATTGTATCACTGCTTAAATTGGGGAGAATGCTGGTGAGAACCTCTGCCGAACCCTTAACATCTGTCTTAATGATAAGAGGGAGCCCCTTGACTTCGCCCTCCTCAATTTTCTTGAATAGTTCGTCCAGTGTGAGGTGTTCAGGCCTTTGAGTTTCTTCTTTTTTTATTTGGGAAAGCCTGTACTGGATGATTTCTTTAGCTGTTTCCAAATCTGAGACGGCTTGAAAAGTATCTCCTGCTTCGGGGACATTAGAAAAACCTAATATTTCAACAGGCATAGAGGGCTCGACTTTTTTTAATGGTTTTCCGTTTTCATCAAAAAGTGCCCTGGTTTTTCCGTAACAGGTTCCGGAGATAAATGCCTCTCCCTGGCTAAGAATACCATGTTGAAGGATGACCGTGGCGACTGCACCCTTTTTGGCATCCAGTCGGGCTTCCAGGACGACTCCTTGAGCTTTAACTTTGAGGTTGGCCTTGATTTCTATAACGTCGCCCAGGAGGAGGATCATATCTAAAAGATCATCCAGGTTTGTTTTTTCTTTTGCGGAGATATCAACGCTGATAACTTTGCCGCCCCAGTCTTCTACTAGCAGGCCTTCCTTTGACAATTGCTGCTTGACCTTGTCAATATCGGCTTCAGCTTTGTCAATCTTGTTGATGGCAACAATTATGGGAACGTCTGCATCTTTAGCATGGCTTATAGCTTCCTTTGTTTGAGGTTTAACTCCATCATCTGCTGCAACAACTAGAACCACTATATCAGTTAATTTTGCTCCACGTGCTCTTAATTGAGTAAAAGCTTCATGGCCAGGGGTGTCGATAAAAGTAATTGGCCTTTTGTCATGATAGACTCTGTATGCCCCGATATGCTGAGTGATTCCCCCGGATTCTTTCCCAACCAAATTTGATTCTCTAATAGCATCCAGAATTGTAGTTTTGCCGTGATCGACGTGACCCATTATGGTGACAACAGGAGGTCTTAAGGTCAGTTCTTTGGGATCGCTTTCTGCCTGGATTTGAATTTCTTTCTCAATTGAAACCAATTCTATGTTAATACCAAATTCCTTAGAAATTTCGCTCGCCAATGATTCGTTGACTACATAATTGACGCTTATGTTGTAACCACCTTCTGTAAGCTTTCCTATGATTTCTTTAGATTTGACTCCTGTCTTTTCTGAGAGCTCTTTTATAGTAAGACCCTCTCTTAACTGGATTTTTTTTTCAGTAGTTTTTTTTGTTTTAGGTTTTGGCTTAGTTTTCTTTTCCTTTTCTTTTTTTTCCATTGGTTTATCGCTTCTCCAGATTCAGGGCTTTCCTTCTTATTCTTCCTTGATTTCAATTTTCCAGCCGATAAGCCTAGATGCAAGCCTGACATTAATTCCTTTTTTGCCAATCGCGAGGGAGAGCTGGTCTTTTGGTAAAATTGCCTGCATGATTTTTTCTTCTTTATCAAGGATAAAGACCTTTGTGACTCTTGCTGGGCTTAAGGCATTTTTGGCATAAATTAGAGAGTTTTCTGACCACTCTATAATGTCGATTTTTTCTCCTTGTAATTCTTTGCTGATGGCCATGATCCTGTTGCCTTTTACTCCTATGCAGGCCCCTATAGGATCAATATCTTTCTCTTTTGTAAGGACCGCTACTTTTGCTCTTTCTCCAGGCTGGTGGACGATATCTTTTATTTCAATCACGCCGTTAGCTATTTCAGGGATTTCCAGTTCCAAGAGTTTTGTCAGAAATTTAGGATCAATCCTGGAAACAGAGACCTGGGGGCCCTTATTATCTCTCCGGACCTGGGTGATTACAGCCTTAACTCTATCTCCCCTCGTGAACTTTTCATTTTTCAGCATTTCTCGAAAAGGAAAAAACACATCAGTCTTATTTACTTCAAGAATCATATTATTGTTCGTCTCGAACCTTCTAAGAACACCCGTTACAATTTCTCCGAGCCGGGGAGCAAAGAGGTCATAAATTTTTTCTTGCTCAGCGATCCTCACTTTTTGAAAAATAACCTTTTTGGCAGATTGGGCTGCAATGCGGCCTAAAGTATCTGAGGGGAGGTCAATCTCAATAGAACTTCCGATTTTTGCTTTGGCATCGATTTCTTTTGCGTCTTCGAGAGGGATTTCAGTCGCGAGATTTTGTGGTTTTTCACATACTTTTTTGACAGTAAAGACTCTTAATTCACCCTTCCCAGGAAGGAAATGGATATTAATTTTTTCGTTATTGTTAAAGTATTGGGATGAGGCAACTTTAAGGGATTCTTTGATAGCATTTACGATGACATCAGTCTCCACTCCTTTTTCTTTGCTGAGTTGTAGAATTGTATTCCACACGTTGACCTTCATCTTTGTGCCTCAATTATACTTACTTACATGGAGTCTAAAGAGGCGAGAATTATAACTGAAATAGGAAAGAATATCAAATTATATGAAGATCAAAGAAGTGGCGTACCAGGCTAACAAGGAGAGTTGAATCAGATAGATGAGATAAATAAAATTTAACGATCGCGGGGGCAAAAACAAGACTGACAACAGCCATAAGCTTGATCAAAATATTCATTGAAGGGCCAGCAGTATCTTTTAAGGGATCACCAACAGTGTCACCGATAACAGAGGCTGCGTGGACTTCTGTCCCTTTACCTCCCAGGTTTCCTTCCTCTATCCATTTTTTGGCGTTATCCCAGGCAGCTCCAGCATTTGCCATAAAAATTCCCATAAGAACTCCGGTTGCAGT
>Ga0209979_1000656_pt1 | contig 44387 bp, 30 predicted proteins | sample AnhtaG_FD_183114 | JGI IMG/M metagenome (GOLD analysis project Ga0209979, IMG submission 183114) | Deep subsurface microbial communities from Anholt, Denmark to uncover new lineages of life (NeLLi) - Anholt_01485 metaG (SPAdes) (version 2) | ecosystem: Environmental > Aquatic > Marine > Oceanic...
CCCTCGGTTTATCGACTTCGAATCATCTATATGCTATCAAAGTTAATATTGTCTCCAATGACAAGCTGAACCGGCACCAAAAAAGTTCTTGAACATAATATTCCAACGCTATGAAAGAATGTTATATGAGAACACCCCGTAAAGGGGAATATACGCGTTTTGAGTCCGACGCTTACAATCACCTGATTATCTCAGGAGGCTTTATGCCACAATAACTGTCCGTCAGGTAACAGGCCAATAAGTCTCTTGAGTAGTAGTCTATTACCGTTACGCTACTTGAGCAGGCTGTATTTTCGCCTTGAGAATTGCTTACTGCTGTGTCATAATCATTATAAGGCTTCCCTGGCAAACGGCTAAACATAGATTCGGTTCACCGGGATTCTATCTTTCGAGGATCTTTTATAGGCTCCTGTCACGGCTTGGCTCTCGTCTTGGCGTAGCAAGCCGTAGCCAGGCCGCCAAGCGAGCCAAGACGGGCAGGAACATAGGAATTTGTTCGGAGAAGATCGACAAAATGATCAATTTAACGGAAAAGGATATTTTGAAAGCGGTGTCAATCGATGAGATATTGGATGTAATCGAGACATCGATGTACCTATACGAAAAGAAAGAATTCCACATGCCACAAAGGCTCCACGTAGATCATGAAGAAAACACTTTACTACTCATGCCGTGTTTCACTAAGGATTGCTTTGGAACCAAACTCGTAACTCTGTTCCCAGGGAATCCCGAAAAGCATATTCCCGTCTTGAATGGAATAATGGTTCTCAATGATGCACAAACGGGCGTGCCCCTTGCATTGCTTAACGGTGCTGCCCTGACAGCCTTGAGAACCGCAGCAGTTGGAGCTGTGAGTATCCGCCATCTGTCTCCAGACAATACTCAAACTGTGGGGATAATCGGAGCAGGCGTTCAGGGTTTTTACCAGGCTTTAGCTGCTTGTACGACCAGGCATCTGACGGACATTTTTATTTATGACCTGTATTTGGAAAAGGCTTTGGCGCTGAGAGACAAACTGTCAGAGATGATCCCTTACGTTAAGCTCCATCAAGCCACCTGTGTCGAGGATCTGCTCGAAAAAACCCAGGTCGTCATTACGGCAACAAACTCATTGGAACCTGTATTGCCGGACAAAGAAGAATTATTAGCCGGCAAGCATTTTGTCGGTATTGGTTCCTACAAGCCAAACATGAGAGAGTTTCCCCGAGCATTATTCAATATGCTCAAGACCGTCTTTATTGACACTGAGCATGCTTTGCATGAATCAGGAGATCTTATAGTTCCACTGCAAAATAATTGGATCAGGCAAGAGCAAGTTATGACCCTGGGGCGATTTCTAATCGAGAACAAATCGCAGGAAGAAGTTAAGAGAGAAACTACATTGTTCAAGTCAGTGGGCATGGCTTTGTTTGACGTTTGTGCATCTAAGTTAATTTATGACAAGGCGATCCAGAAAGGCATAGGACAGAAAATCATTTTGTAGCGGCCGGGACGGCAATAACGAGGGACGAGGGACGAGGCAAGAGAGACGCGTCCATCGTCAATCGTCTATCGTCAATCCATCTTTAGGCCCAGCCGGCAGGTTCTCCTTTAAATATCTGGTAAGCAATTCATAGAGGTGAAGCCTGGTATTTTTACCTTCTTTTATCGAGTGAGTGCGGTTCGGATACGACATCATTGAAAAATGTTTGTTGTGCTTAATCAGCTCATTGATAAGGGCTTCGCAACTCTGATAGTGGCAGTTATCATCACCGGTGCCGTGGACGATAAGAAGATTCCCCTTGAGCTGGTGCGCGTATGTTATGGGCGAGCCGTTCTTGTAGCCATCCTTGTTGTCGTCCGGCAGGCCCATGTATCGCTCCTGGTAAATCGTGTCGTAAAACCGCTGGTTGCTGATAAACGCAATCGCCATGGCGGTATGATAAATGTCGGGATACCTGAAGATAGCATTGAGACTCATAGAGCCGCCACCGCTCCAGCCCCATATACCTATTCTGGCTGGGTCGATGTAAGGCCAACTTTTAATGATAGCTCGTGTCGCAGCGGCCTGGTCGGCAGAGGCAAGAATGCCAATCCGGCGATAGATGCACTTACGCCATGCACGACCACGGGGCGCCGAAGTACCTCGGTTGTCCACGCTCATTACCAGATATCCCCGCTGGGCAAGCATGAGATGCCACAGATATCTTTTCTCACCCCATCTATCCACGACCGTTTGACCGGCAGGCTCACCATAGACATAGAAAAATAATGGATATTGTTTTTCCGGATCAAAATCAGGTGGTTTCATACACCAGCCGTCCAGAAGTACCCCTTGGCCAATATCTATGCGGAAAAATTCAGTCGGATGTCTCTTAAGATTGCTCAACTTGGCCCGCAACTCGGCGTTGTCTGCCAGTGTCCTTATGGTCTTATGCCCTGGTAAGCTAACCAGCTCAATAATCGGTGGGGTATCAAAAGACGAATAGGTGTGAAAGGCCCATTTTGAATCCGACGATATCTGGTATCTATGGGAGCCCTTCTGGTTTATTGGAGTTAATCGTTCGACCTTGCCGCTGCCGTCCAGAGCGGACCGGAATAGATAACGTTGAGTCGGATTATCAGGTGAAGTGATATAGTACACCCAGCCTCTTTTTTCGTCGATGCTCTGAACACTTATGACATCGAATTGGCCCGGAGTCAGGAGAGTTAGCGTCTCGCCGGAACGTGAAACCAGATACAGATGCCGCCAGCCGTCACGCTCGCTGAGCCATGTAAAGCTGCTGCCGTCATCCAGCCATTTCAGGTCGTCACTAACGTCAATCCATGCTTCGTCTTGTTCAGTTAGAATTGTCCTGACAGGGTCTGTATGAATATCTCCGAACCATCCGGTACGAACTTTGCCAAATATGACCTTGTTAGTGTTTTGTAAACGATTGAGCTGCTGAAGAACCACCTCTTTCGAGCTGGCGGCCCATTGCATCTTTGGAATGTAGTTATTGCGGGGGTCACCGGGAACTTTGAACCATTGCGATTTTCCTCCATAGATACTCACCACCCCAACGCGGCACGCCGAATTCACCTGGCCCACCTTAGGGTATTTGAACGTCGTTAGTTGAGGATAAAGAGAGTCCGTATTATTGATCAGGTAAAACTCCTTCACCCCCGAAGTATCGAACCGCCAATAGGCAATTAATTTGCTGTCAGGACTCCAGCGAAAACCATCCCGCAGACGGAACTCTTCTTCATAGACCCAATCGGATGTGCCGTTGATAATGGTGGCTGAGCCATCCTTTGTCAATTGTTTGATGCGATAGTTCTTAAGATACTGAACGTACAGGTTTCTTTGGCAAACATACGCGACGTAACGGCTGTCTGGTGAAAACTTCGCGAACATCAGCGTTGAAGGTTTGGCATCTCCACCGAGCTTGTGCAATTCCCCCCCGCTCTTGCTTTCGCAATCCGCAGGATGCCTTTCGGCAGAAAGCGCGGGGGTCAAATCGAGTATCCAGTAGTCGCCGCGTGTATTTTCCCGCCAGAGGCGCTTTGTGTTCGTGAATATAAGAAGCTTATTTCCGTCTGCTGACCAGGAGTAATCATTAATATCCAGCGGCCTGGATTGCCCCGGAGGTATAAGGTGCTCCGCTGATACCAATACTTCGCGAGCTTCACCTGTACCCGCGTTTTCTGTGCGGGAAGCACAGGTGCGGGCACTCTCAGGGTCGTATCGAACAATATCCTTTCCGCTTTCCTGGGAATTTGAATCTTCCAGCGTTGTATATCCCGTGCCGTCTTCCAGCCAGCGTACAGGCCCAAATTTCTCGGTCTTAAACTCATCGGAACTGAAAATCCTCTTTAAGGTAAGAAGGGAGGGGTCTGGTGCCTTTTCCGCCCAAACAGGCTCAGCCACCTGTACCCGCGTATTCTGTGCCTGCACCTGTGGATACCTCGCCACCTGTACCCGCGTTTTCTGTGCGGGTAGCACAGGTGCGGGCACAGGTGGCGCAGGTACAGGTGCGGGTAGCACAGGTGCGGGCAGTACCACAAGCAAGATAGTGATGATATAAGACTCAATTACAAAACTTTTAATTATTGCCTGCACCCCCTTGTCTGCTGTCGCAGACAGCAAAGGGGGTTTCGCAGGCACAGGTGTTTTGCTTTTGAAATAGACCATCGTTTTTCCTCGTATTAGTAGGGTGGGATTTACCCCACCAACATCTCTGAAATGGTGGGGCAAGCCCCACCCTACGAATCTATTAAACATTTCTATCCATTTAACGGGATTTTGTACTAATCTTTACTGTCCCGTCAGGTTCAATAGTGAGATGGTCGTCTTCTCTGATGGAGAAAAAGTCTTTTTCCGCCAAGACCACGATGGGTACAGCTTGATGGTACAATTCGTCCGAGACTATACTACCCAGTGCTAAAATTGGATCCACCTTAAGGTTAATGATGGCTGCGGGAGCGACACCAGCCTTGATGCTTTCCATAAATGTAGCGCTGGAGGTGCTGGAGCCTCTGCCCTGTGGGAAGACGAACACCCGGCCGGTAACAACCACTCCTGAACGCTCATGACGTCGGTCAATAATTTCACCGGTACGCGGACATAAACCTCCCCAGAAGCTCAGAGGCTCTCTGGAAACGAGGGCTGCGCCTTCGGCTGAGCCTGGAACTACGGGTCTTCCAGTCAGCAACCTTTCCATAATTCTTCCTTTCGACACACATGCCCTTTGATGGCGGAATCAACACACTCAGCCGTGCTCCCAAAGGCAACCTGTACGCCCAGCTCGCCCGGCGCATAGTATGCACACTTTCCTGAATTTGTCATAATTACCTTCGTATTGCCAGAGGCCATCGGAGTGTGAAAAATACAGGTGTCCAGGGTGATCTCTATCCCAAAGTCAGTCAGCACATCGAGAAAATCACTTCTTTGCAGCAGAGAGTAAGATGTCTGGGAGGAAATAACAACAAACCTGACGTCAGGATGAAGCGTTTGACCTCTTTCGGTTTGTGCTCGTATAAGCCCGGCCAATTCACGAAACTCGTCGAAGGAAAAATGAGGACAGCCTAACACGACCAAATCAAGATTCGCTCCTTCCTTGGCCGTGGACAAGTCGGACCTGGCTTTCTGCAAATCAGAAAGATGGATATCGACGACTCGCTCTGGTTCCTCGCCCTGGAATGCTTCCTCCAACATGTTTGCTTCCGGTGTGACGCCGATAGCGTGAAAAAGAGCCACCGCACCGGAGGAAGCAGCGGCGGCACACAAAGCCTTCAGTTGGTCGCTTGAAGCCTCGATGGGAAGTCCTTCGATTACTGGAATTTCGTCCTCAACCAGAGAGCCTACAAGATGTCCCAATGTTGCGAAAAAAGCATTGCTTTGCATGATGGCAGGGTCGATGTCCACCAGCCGCAACAGAATTTGTCCCTTGCGGTTTTGTTTTAGATGTAGGCCGCACTTAGGAACCCTGCCCGTTATGGCGGCACAGATATCAATAAAATCTCCGTATCTATTGGTTCTGGCCCCGATGACCGAATTGGCATAGCAGATAGCGTTGGATTCACCCCAGGCAATTTGTTGGCCGAACCGAGGCGTTAAGTAGCTTTGGTAAGGCGCGCATGTCCAGGTAGGGATACATCCCATATCTGTATAAGCCTTCGCCTGTCTGATGGCTTTGGCGGCGAAATCCTCATTCACTCCAAATTGCCTCCAGTTCTGAAGGTCGAGTGGTCCCATATTCAGGGTCGTAGGGATGGAGACTTTTGCTCCTTTTGCTGTTAGGGTCTCTGCAAATTCCAAACCGGTTTCACTGAGCAGCCCACAACCATCAATATGAGCCTGGCTGACATCCATCATCTCCGGCGCATCAACGACTTCAGCCATTCTTACCATAATTCGCATGGCCATCTGGGCTGCTTCGCCGTGCTGACCATCTAAAAACTGTTTATCCCGTCTGCTCAACTCTACTGACATTGTATTCTCTATTCCCCCGAAGTTTTACCCCATGAGATAATTCCTTAACCCGGGCGAGCCGGAACCAAACAGGTGACTAAAAGGCTGACGCCTTAACGAAACCGCCTTCTGCTGCTAAACATCTTCTCTGATTCACACGACCGCAATCTCCCTCCCACCCTCTTTCGAGGGAGGGAGATTGCTTTCTCTGTTAGTGATACTTTGGCGTAATGAACGCCTGAGCCCCATAGTTCTTCACCCCCCTGGCGTCCCAGGCATTGAAAGACTCCACACGCCCATCAAGATAGCCGGCATTGAGTCTTATCTTAGGCTGTCTCTGCATAGCGGGGTCCTTGAAAACCCAGTACGGATGGCTTCTTGCACCATGCTTGAACGGGTGAGATGAGCACCAGGTCTGCTGGGGGCTCGGCCATAGCAAATTAGTGTTGTTTGTGAGATAGAAAAGTGCATCCTGCACAACCAGTTTCGTCTTGGAATCGAGTCGGTTGGCGCCCTCGAAATGTGCCTGGGCCTTATCCACATGCCCGGACTGCTTGTGATTATAGCCTTGATAGCTCCACAACAACATGTATGTTGAATGCAGAGGGGCAAAGGAACCGTTTAAATAGAACTGGCCATAGGTTCCCTGGGCGGTCTGTCCGGAGTTCACCGGAGGCCAGGGCGTGTTATCTCTGATCGCCGAGAGCGTGCAGTTGAAAACACGAACGTCCTTCAGATAGGATGACAAATACTTGCCGGCGTATTTGTAAGCTATGCCGTCGATATCTGCCACAGGACCCACGTTGTTGCGATTCCAGTTCAGCTCGAAGGGCCGATGGTAGTTCACGGGAGCTTGAATCGTAGATGGATGAGGAGGCAATCGTGAATCATTGTCCTCCGCATAGGTCACCAGGCCAAAGATCAACTGGCGTATATTGCTGCCGCACGAGATAATCTTTGCTTGTTGTCTGGCCTTCTGAAGGGATGGCAAGAGAATACCCATCAAAAGAGCAATGATGGCAATGACGACGAGAAGCTCGATTAATGTAAACCCCGTTAGAAATCTTCCGCTTTGGCGATCAGAAATGTTAATTTCTAACGGGGTAAACCCTCCTGATTTATCCATAATAATTACCTCCCGCTTCTATCGAAATATCACTGTTTACTCAACATACAAGATGCGCAAAACAGGCTTTTTGTTCCGCCAATTTGCAATTTTACGCTGTTTTATAACCTTATTTTACTCCAGTCATTATACCTTAAATCTAATGTTCTTGCAATTTCTAAACTGCAAATCAGGTAGTAACAAACTCGATTTTTTTCATCCATTCCAGCCTTCCCTCCTGCCCCATCACCCCACTATGGAACGGCCGTTGTCGGGTCAAGGGGGCCCCTGAGCGTTCCGTGAGATTCCACAAATAGACTTTACTGCATTTTCTTAAACACGTCTCCCATAAGCTGGCGAAGCTGCTCCAAATGAGCGATATTTCCTTGCCCTTTTCGCCTTTGTCCACAATTTTATCAAAAACGCATTCTAATGCAATGACCCAGAGATTTTCCTTGACGGGAAGGTAGCTGATTTTGTATAAATATAATAGGTGTAGTTTGTATTCGCATAGGACCTGCCCTGAGCGAAGCCGAAGGGGAAGTCGAAGGTGTAGCCGAAGGGTCGTATGGGCGAGCATCTGTGGATTTTGGTCCTCTGAGTTGTGGAATCTTTGTGGTTTTTCGATAGAGGAGGAGTTATTACACGAAGTACGTAGTTTCAAACAAGTAAGGACTTTGTGCTTCGCAGTAAAGTTTTTACATTTCAATTAACAACCTATATTAAATTTTTGAAGGAGAACTATTATGTGTAGGAAAATGATTTATTTGGTTTCTCTTGTTTTGCTACTGAGCATGGCCAGCACTGCTTCGGCTGGTTTAGTGGCGCACTGGAAGCTTGATGAGGGCTCCGGGACCACGGCCTACGACTCAAGTGGCCAAGGGAATGACGGGACCCTCATAGGCGACCCACAATGGGTGGCCGGGCTCCTGGACGGGGCGCTAGAATTCGACGGAATTGACGATTATGTTGATTTTGGTAATCCGCCGGATTTGCCGGCCGGCAGGTCTGCTCGCAGCATGTGCGGGTGGGGCAAGACCAATACGGTTGCCGCCGGCTGGCGCTGGATTGCGGCATATGGTTCGGCGGCGACGAGTCAAGCTATGTTCATCGGCATAACCGGCGATGACCTCTTCGGCGGAGGCTATGGCGATGATATCCAAAACAACGATTTTTGGGAGGTGGGTGTCTGGCACCACATCTGCCTGACCTATGACGGAACCACGGCGAGATTGTACGCTGACGGTATCGAGGTGGCCTCCGGGGCGAAAAACTGGGACCTGGTTTTGAACCGTGCCCACATCGGACGACAGGTTAATGACGCGGTTGAATTCTGGGATGGAGCAGTCGATGATGTACGCATTTACGACTACGCTCTCTCGTCGGCTGAGATAAAGGAGCTGGCGGCCATTCCAAAAGCCACCAGGCCCAGCCCGGCTGATGGTGCCATACATGAGGACACATGGGTAAGCCTTGGCTGGACCACGGGAGCTTATGCAGTCTCGCACGATGTCTATTTGGGCGAGAATTTTGACGATGTGAACGACGGCACCGGCAATACGTTCCGGGGCAACCAGGCCTCGACATCTTATATTGTCGGCTTTTTTGGATTTCCTTATCCGGATGGCCTTGTTCCAGGCACAACCTACTACTGGCGAATCGATGAGGTCGATGCCGTTAACACGTATAAAGGCAAGGTTTGGAGCTTTACGGTCCCCTCTAAGACTGCCTATAACCCCGACCCGGCTGATGGTGCCAAATTTGTGGACCTGAATGTGGAGCTCAACTGGACGGGAGGTTTCGGTGCAAAATTGCACACCGTATATTTCGGCGAGAATTTTGAGGATGTGGACAATGCCGTTGGCGGATCCTCACAGGCAGATACAACCTATACTCTCGACCCACTTGAATTAGATAAGACTTACTACTGGCGGGTCGATGAGTTTGATGCTGCCACAACCCATAAAGGCGATGTCTGGAGTTTCAGAACTCTACCTGTTATACCGATTTCTGACCCTAATCTTGTCGGCTGGTGGAAACTTGACGAGGGTGAGCGTAGCACTACCGCCGTTGATTGGTCCGGCCACGACAACCATGGGGCGCTCCGGGGTGACCCTCAGTGGGTACCTGGGTATGACGGCATTGCTCTGGAGTTCGACGGAAGTGGTGATTACGTTGATTTTGGTAATCCATCAGATTGGTCGTCCGGCACATCTGCTCGCAGCATGTGCGGCTGGGCCAGGACCGATACAGTTATCGCCGGCTGGCGCTGGATTGCGGCCTATGGTTCGCCCGCCACGAGTCAGGCTATGTTCATCGGCATCAATGGCGATGATCTCTACGGCGGAGGCTATGGCGATGATGTCCAAAAGGACGATTTTTGGCAGGTAGGCGTCTGGCACCACATCTGTCTGACCTATGACGGAACCACGGCCAGATTGTATGCCGACGGTATCAACGTGGCTTCCGAGGCGAAAGACTGGAACCTGGCTTTGAGCCGTGCCCACATCGGACGACAGGTAAATGACCTGGCTGAATTCTGGGATGGCCTGGTCGATGACGTCCGGGTTTACAACAAGGCGCTGACACAAGATGAGGTTAAGGAGACTATGCGAGGTGACACGTCGCTTGCCTGGGGTCCGAATCCGGCTAAGTGGTCAACACCGTACATCAGAGATGCGACGCCCCTTAGCTGGTCGCCGGGAGATAATGCATCTCAGCACGATGTGTACTTCGGCATTGATAAAGGCGCTGTTGCCGATGCCGATGCATCCGATACGACCGGTATATATCGAGGCCGACAAAGTGTTACCATTTACACTCCAGCCGAAGGCGTTGAATGGGGCGGCGGGCCTTACTACTGGCGTATCGACGAGTATAATACCGACGCGACAATCAGCGAAGGCAGAATCTGGAGCTTCACAGTAGCTGACTTCATTGGGATAGAGGATTTTGAGGACTACAACGACTACGAACCTGACAGGATATTTGATACATGGATAGATGGATGGGGCGTGGAGACGAATGGCTCCACGGCAGGTTATCCTGACCCCAACTTTGACCAGGGAGAACATTTCGTTGAGACGAGTATTGTTCACGGTGGCTCTCAGTCGATGCCTTATTTCTACGAGAACAATTTCAAATACTCTGAGGCAACTATGACGTTGGTCTGGCCGCGTGATTGGACCGAAGAAGGTGTTGGAGTATTGTCGCTGTGGTTCTACGGTGATGCCTCTAATGCTGCTGAGCGGATGTATGTGGCTCTTAACGGCAGCGCGGTGGTCTATCACGATAATCCTAATGCAGCGCAGATAGATGAATGGACGGAATGGACCATCGACCTGCAGGAGTTTGCAGCCCAGGGCGTGAACCTTGCCAATGTCAATACGATTACTATTGGTTTCGGCGATAAGAATAATCTGCAAGCTGGTGGTTCAGGTATGGTCTTCTTTGATGATATTCGGCTGTATCGGCCGGCACCACCAGAACCGGAACTGGCACCTTAAACCGAGAATTAGATGACAATTGAGACTGCGTGGTTGATACGAGGCTGCATAAGTCTAAGATTGCGAGTCCGCCTTGGGCGGTTAGGCGGACTCGCATTGATTTTGAAGATGTTAGTGTATTCTTTGAAGGAAACGCCATTTGGTCAAGGCGTGCTTTATTGATGCTTGTTGAAGACAACTAATGTTTTGGTGTGTAGCCAAAGCATGTTTAATTCAACTTCTTTTGAAGGAGTATTATCATGTTTCGGAAATTAATTTACTTTGTTGTGGCTCTGGGCATGACTTTGGCGAGTACTGCCAGTGCCGACCTGGTGGGCCATTGGAAGCTTGATGACGGGTCCGGGATCGTCGCTGTCGATTCGTCCGGCAACGGTCACTACGGTACCTTGCAGGGAGAGCCGCAGTGGGTCGAGGGGCTCTTTGGCGCGGCCCTGGAATTTGACGGCTCGCCGGACCGGGTCGACGTACCGTACAGTGAGCAGCTCAACCCGGAAAACGAATTCAGTGTGACCGTCTGGGCCAACGTGGATCCCAGCGGCGGCGGTCATCGCTCCCCCATCACCTCGCGTGATGATTCCCCCCAAAGGGGGTACATCATCTACGCAACTCCGGGCAACGTGTGGCAGTTCTGGATTGGCGCGGGTGCAGGTTGGGCCCAAGCAACCGGTCCTGCCGTCGAACTGGGCGAATGGACCCATGTGGGCGCAGTCTACTCCGCGGACGGGATGAAGCTCTACATCAACGGCGAGCTGGAGGCTGAAGGCAGCGGCACGCTCAGCCCGAACAGACAGCAGAGGGTGTCGATCGGTGCCGGGGCCACTGAGGGCGCAGCAGGCAACTATTACTTCGTCGGCAAGCTCGACGACGTGCGCGTGTATGATGTGGCGCTGTCGCAAGAGCACATCAAGACAGTCATGGATGTCAAGCCCTATCCGTTCGCCCTGGCTCCTGATCCTGCGGACGGAGCCGTGCTGGAGAAGACATGGGCAGTGCTAAGTTGGATACCGGGTGAGCTTGCAGTCTCGCACCAAGTCTACCTCGGCGAGAGTTTCGACGATGTCAACGACGGCGCCGAGGGAACGTTCGTAGGCAATCAGACCAAAACGGATTTGATTGTGGGCTTTACGGGATTTCCTTATCCGGCCGGCCTCGTCCCCGGCACAACCTATTACTGGCGAATCGACGAGGTCAATGACGCCGATCCGAACAGTCCGTGGAAGGGCGATGTCTGGAGCTTCTTCGTTAGGCCGAACACCGCCTGGCAGCCCAGCCCGCCGGACGGTATGAAATTCGTGGATCCCAACGAGAACCTGAGCTGGAGGCCAGGCATGGGGGCGAGTTTATACCAGGTCTACTTCGGCGAGAGTTTCGACGACGTCAACAGCGCCACGGACGCTCCCATGATAACCGAGATGATGTATGATCCCGGTCCGCTTGAACTGGGCAAGACGTACTACTGGCGCGTTGACGGGCTGGATTCGCAGATGACGGTCACCAAGGGCACCGTATGGAGTTTCACGGTGACCTCCGACAGTGGTGGCTTGCTGGGAATGTATTATGACAATGGGAACCTGAGTGGTGAGCCGATCGTCATCCGCATAGACCCTCAGATCAACTTCAACTGGGGCGATGCTTCCCCGGACGAGTCGATCGAGGCACGCCCCTACTCAGCCAGATGGCTGGGCGAAGTGGAGGCCGTCTTCACGGAGTCCTACAAGTTCATCGCCGTGGCCGGCGACGGGGTGCGCCTGTGGCTCAACGGGGAACTGATCATTGATCAGTGGGTCGTCGGAGGTGCCCTCCCGTATCCAAGCAAACCGGTCAATCTGGTGGCCGGTCTGCGGTATTCCATCTGGATGGAGTATGTCAACTCCTCTTGGTGGCCCGCGGCGGCCCAGTTGTTCTGGAGCAGTACTTCCACGCCGGAACAGGTTATCCCGCAGGGTGCGTTTTCCCTGCCGGTCAGGGCCGGCGTTCCGAACCCTGCCATGGGCGCCGTGGATGTCACGAACATCCCGACACTCAGGTGGACAGCCGGCATTCACGCAGTCCAGCACGAGGTATACTTCGGCACTGATGCAAATGCCGTGAAGAACGCCACGACAGCTTCGCCCGAGTACAAAGAGACCATGGACCTTGGCTCCGAGAGCTATAATCCGGGCAAGCTTGACTTGGCGACTACTTACTACTGGCGTGTTGACGAAGTCAATAACGTAAATCCCGACAGTCCGTGGGTCGGCAACGTCTGGAGCTTCACGGTAGCCGACTTCATTGAGATAGACGGTTTTGAGGACTACAACGACTGGGAACCTGACAGGATATTTGATACGTGGATAGACGGATGGGGGACCACAACAAACGGTTCCACGGTAGGTTATCCTGACCCCAATTTTGACCAGGAAGAACATTTCGTTGAGGTTGATGTTGTTCACGGCGGTAGCCAATCGATGCCGTATTTCTACGAGAACAATTTCAAATACTCTGAGGCAAGTATGACGTTGAGTTACCCCCGTAATTGGACAGAAGAAGGAGTTGGAGTATTGTCACTGTGGTTCTACGGTGATGCCTCTAATGCTGCTGAGCGGATGTATGTGGCTCTTAACGGCAGCGCGGTGGTCTATCACGATAATCCCGACGCGGCGTTGATAGATGAGTGGACGGAATGGACTATCGACCTGCAGGAGTTTGCGGCTCAGGGTGTGAACCTTGCCAATGTCAATACGATTTCTATTGGTTTCGGCGATAAGAACAATCTGCAGCCCGGCGGTTCAGGTTTAGTGTTCTTTGATGACATTCGACTGTATCGGCCGGCACCACCGGAACCGGAACCGGCACCGTAAGCCGGAATTTTGGTGGCCCCCATTGCTTCTTGCCCGCCGCCCCGACTCGCGTCGAAAGACGCGGGGGCAGGCGAAGCAAGATATGGGGGCGTGGCTGATACGAAGCTCTCAAAGTATGAGATTGCCGCGTCCGCCTTTGGCGGACTCGCAATGACAAACGAGAGGGCAGCAGATTTGCGTCACTTGTACCTGCCTGCACTTGTTGGTAACGCAGGCACAGGTGCGGTTACGCAAGTGCAGGCAATTCGGGGCTTATACCGATTGATTCGGTATAGGCCCTTTTTTAGTTGATAATTGATTAGCGTTGTGTGTAGATTGACGCGTTGGGGGTAGAAAATCTTGCCATTCGGCCTCTGGTGGTGTATTTTATGGCACCAATGCAGACAAAGGTTGTAAAACTCGATGCTACAAATGTTGATTCGGCGAAAATCAAGGAAGCGGCATCTTTGGTCGATGACGGTGGACTGGTTGCGTTCCCGACCGAAACCGTCTATGGGATTGCCTGCCGAGTCAAAACCGATTCATTAGCAAGGCTCAACAATATTAAAGGCAGAGACCGCGCCAAATACTACTCATTACATATTGGTCAAAAAAACGATGTCAAGAAATATGTACCGACCATCGGATTAAGGGCTGAAAAATTAATCAGGAACGCCTGGCCCGGACCTTTGACCATAGTCTTTGAATTAGACAACACGGACATTTACAAACAGAAAAAGATCCTCGAAAGAGAGTTTTTTGAAAATCTATATAAAAATAATTCCATAGGTATTCGCTGTCCGGACAACCCGATAGCCACAATGTTGCTGCAAGGAACGAATAATCCTGTTGTTGCTCCAAGCGCAAACATAGCGGGTCAACCGCCGGCGGTCGATGCCGACCAGGCTCTTGCCCAGTTATCAGGTCAAATCGAGCTGCTGCTGGATGCCGGGCCTTGTAAATACAAAAAAAGCAGCACTGTTGTTAAAATAGGCAAAATGGGCATAGAGATTTTAAGGCCCGGCGTATATTCTCAAGCCCAGTTAGATGCAATGTCAGCGGTTAAGTTTTTATTCGTTTGTACCGGCAACACCTGCCGAAGCCCAATGGCTGAAGGAATATTTCGAAAATATTTGGCGGAAAAATTGCAATGCAAACTTGACGACCTGGACAAAATAGGTTATATAATATACTCTGGTGGGGTGATGGATACTGCTGGTTTTCCAGCAAGCGCCGAAGCGATAGCAGCTTGTGCAGCTAAGGGAATAGATTTAACAGCTCACAGGAACCAAGGATTGTCCAAAGAGCTTATCGAAGAGAGTGACTTAATTTTCGCAATGGAGCGAATGCACCAGGAGAAAATTATTGCTCTTAGTCACGAGGCTGCGAATAAGTGTTTTCTGTTAGCAGGAGATAAATGTATTGCTGACCCGATAGGTCACCCCCAGGAGTTTTTCAATAGTTGTGCTGATATGATAGAAGCAGCCGTGAAGGAAAAGATTAGCGAGCTTGTGATATGAAAATAGCAGTTGGAAGCGACCATCGTGGTTTCGAAGCAAAAGAGCAAATCAAGGTCATAATTGCTGAGCTGGGCCATGAGTGTATTGATTTTGGCACCAACGACAGCAATCCGGTTGATTTCCCTGACCCAGCTTATTCAGTAGCAATAGCGGTGTCGAAAAAACAGGCCGACAGAGCCATTTTAGTCTGCGCAACCGGTATCGGAATGAGCATAGCGGCAAACAAAGTAAATGGGATTAGAGCTGCACTGTGCCATGATGAGCTAAGCACCCAGATTGCACGTGACCACAATGATGCAAATATCCTTTGTTTGTCAGGGGACCAGGTCGGAGAAGTATTATTGCGAAAAATGGTGGAAGTGTGGCTCAACACCGAATTCAGCGGTGGAAGACACGAAAGAAGAGTAAGAAAAATAAAAGCCATCGAAGAAGGCAAAGACCCCAGAGAAGTTCAAAAACGGCTAACGTATAGCGAATAGCTTATAACGAGTAGATTTTTGTATTACGGTGAACGTAATGCATGTTCTGGAGGATAGATTTAGCAGATACGCAGGATAGTTTGTGGAAATATTTATCCGGAAATTTCACGTCCGTTTGAAGGTCTGTTATTAGGGTGGGCAAGGAGGCCTGCCCTATATTTTTATGGAATCAAACCACTTCCGGCCTTTTCGCCATCAGAGGCAAAAATAGTAACTCAAATTGACCGATTCAGACCTTATATGGTAACGGAATAATTTGCCACAGGTCTTAATTAGTATCTGTTACGGAAAACAAGAACCGACGATGTCACCCCTGCGAAGTATGCGTTTAGCCGCTGTTGATTTTTTGGTGGCACGGCCATCTTGGCCGTGTTTTCACGGGCTGGAAGCCCGTGCCACGTCAGGAAACTACTGATTCAGTTGTCTGGCTAAACACATACCCTGCGAAAGCAGGGGTCCAAAGTGAAAAAGCTGGATTCCCGCTTTCGCGGGAATGACAAATATGGATACATACGTGCGTCATCCGGCGCTCCGTCTGGCACCGGACAGGCCGCATCGACGGACTCCTAACAGGCGTACTGTTTCCGCAACAGGAACTAATTACAACTTCAAGGGGGGTATTTTGACCTTGAGGTGATTCTGTAATCTGTTTCTTAAATCTTTTACTACTTTTGGGAATTTTTTAATAACATTCCTGGTCTGGTCAGGGTCTGTTCTTAAGTTATAAAGGCAGGGTCCCTTGCCGAGGCTTTTACCTGTAACGTTCTGGAAATAGTGCCAATCCAGATTATGAATCGCGCCGAATTTGTTAAAAACCGTGTAAACATTATCGTGGATTGAAGGAGCCTGCCCTGTTACCAGCTTCCACATATTCCCCCCGTCCATATTCTTATAATCATCAATTCCAAGCAGCGCAAGAAAGGTGGGCATAAAATCGACAGCACTGACAAGTCCGTCAATACGCTTCGCGGCAAATCTCTTATCGGGGTGTTTTATAATTAACGGAATACGAGTAACACAGGCATTAAGAAGACCGGGGGTTTTCTGTACACAACCTTCCTCGCCGAGATGAGTGCCGTGGTCGGTCGAAAACACGATGATTGTATCATCCATCAGCCCTAACTGCTCAACTCTTTTCAAAAGGCGACCGATACAATAATCACTGAATGTAACTTCAGCCGCATAAAGGTCCCTGATAACAGGTAAATCATCCAGGCGAATATCAGCATTCCTGACCCCATATCCGAATAAATATCTTTCATAGGGATATTCATCACGATACATCTTCTGAAACCTCGAAGGTGCATCCCACGGCTCATGAGGGTCAAACATATCTATCCAGAGCATAAAGGGGTTACCTTTGGCATTTTGTTCGAGCCAATCCATAGCCGAACTGCAGGACTGGGCACAGAAGTAATCTTCCTGGCTTTTTCTGTCCTGTGTATTCATCAGGTACTTACGCATATTTACGTCATAGCGCTGGTTCCACAAATGAGCGGGCATATACTTTTTCGGGTCAAACTTTTCTTTCGGGCCGCTTTTCCATCTATCAGTTTCCTGTCCGCGAACCCAGTGCCAGGAATCAAATCCGCGATGAAAATTGTAATTGGGCTTGAAATGATGATAGGTATCAACAATAAAACCAGTTGTAACACGATGCTTCTGCAGAACTTCGGCAAAAGTAATATCACTATCAGCAAGGGGCTCCCACTTCGCCTCAGGAAGGACGCTTTTGCCTGTGTGATAGACCCTTCGGCAGGGAATGGTGGGCAGTCCTTCGGCAGTGGCGTCTGCAAATAACACACCTTCTTTTGCCAGCTTGTCAAGATAAGGCGTCTTTATACGGGAACTGCCATAACAGCCGAGATGGTCCGCACGGAACGTATCTGCAATGATTACTATCATATTAAGGCCGTTAGGTTTTGATGTAGTGGGAATCCGGGGAGCCGGCTTTGTGGAGCTTTTTAAGTCTCCCGTCCATACGGGCATTGTTGACTCTTTTTTTTTCGTCTTCTCAGTGCTCTTTGCAACAACGCCCATCGCGCCCATCCCGGCTGCGGCTGCGATGAAATTTCTTCGAGTTAATAAGTTTTTGTTCTTCTTTGGTGTGCGGAAAGATTTTTCTTTTTCTGAACTGTGTTGTTTATTCGCCATAATTGCTCTCCTTCCAGAAGCTTGTAAATGTTGAGGCCCATTTGAGGACCAAAGTTGCGAAGATATTTTACAGCCAAAGCTGCAACACCTGCTTTTGCAGGTGTAAACTTGTCCCCGCGGAAGCGGGGATCAGACCTTGGCGGGAATTCGTTTTCGTTTGGTCGGGATGGCTTCCAGTGCTTCCTTCACTCTTTCTTTGCCTGCCAGGGTTTTGCGGCGCAGCTTCTCTGCGGGACTGACGCCTATCGAGCGCAATTTTTTGTATCTGTTGTCGAGTAGATTATCGAGCTTTGTGCGTTTGAGGTTCCGCAGTGTTTTTACAATATATTTTTCGACGTTATAAACGGTGTCGTGAAGATTCCGATGAGCACCGCCGAGCGGTTCAGAAATCACTGCGTCAACCAGTCCGAGCTTATACAAATCCCTGCTCGTTAGTTTAAGTGCCTCGGCAGCTTTGGGTGCCTGTGAGCCGTCGCGCCACAGGATTGCGGCACAACCCTCAGGCGATATCACCGAATAATATGCGAATTCAAGTATTGCCATTCTGTCCCCCACGCCTATTCCGAGAGCACCGCCGGAACCACCTTCTCCAATGACAATACAAATTATCGGCACCCTCAAACGTGACATTTCTATAAGATTGACGGCTATTGCCTGGGCCTGGCCTCGCTCTTCAGCGCCAATACCCGGATAGGCACCCGGGGTGTCAATGAGTGTAACGACAGGAATGCCAAACTTTTCAGCAAATTTCATCTTGGTCAGGGCCTTGCGATAGCCCTCAGGATTCGGACATCCGAAATTACAGGCGACCTTTTGCTTTGTGGTTTTGCCTTTATTTTGGCCGACAACCAATACCCTCTCCCTTCCGATGTGGCCAAGGCCCGTTACGATTGCGCGGTCGTCGCCGAAGCATCTGTCGCCGTGCAATTCGCGAAAATCCTTTACCATCAGGTCAAGATAGTCAGAAAGAAGAGGTCTGTTCGGATGACGTGCCACCTGCACGGTTTGCCAGGCGGTCAGATTTGAATAGATTCGCTTCAACTCGGTAACCTGCTGTTTCTGTAGCCGACGAACCTCGGTAGAATAATCAATGCCTTTGATTGAACTGAGCCTGCGCAGCTCATTCATCTGGCTATCAATGTCAGCTACCTTCTCTTCAAATTCGAGATGGCCGCCGTTGCTGAGACTATTTTTATTATCCGGCATTTTAGCTATTGTGGTATTCCGCCCTGCCATAAGCACACAACGAGAATGTTTACAAAAAAATTGCCCACAAACAACGGGCGTTCAGTTAAAATCAGAATCTTAGCATTTTAATAACATAAATCAAAGAAAAAAATTGACATTCGAGGGGCTTTACAGTATTTTTTAGCGGAACCCGTTCTGAGGCATATTTTCATAAGGTCTTGGTTATGAAAGACTTAAGGCAAACAACTGTTATAGGATTAGGCCTTTTAGGCGGCTCGATTTCATTAGCTGTTTTACGCACTTTTACCCGAGTAAAAGTGATAGGTTACACACATCGGCCTTCCACTCGCGCTAAAGCCAGAGGATTGGCGGTGGCAACCGAAATCGTCGATTGTCTCAAGTCAAGTGTATCTGAGGCAGACCTTGTCATCTTGGCTACGCCCATAGTTACATTTGAAAAAATATTCAGCGAAATAGCCGATGCACTACCGAGCAGTTGTATTGTTACCGATGTCGGTTCGACAAAGGTCCTGCCCCACCGCTGGGCAGCTAAGAAGCTGCCGAAGAGTGTCCACTACGTCGGTTCACATCCAATTGCCGGCTCAGAACAAAGGGGCATCGAATTCGCCAGAGATGACTTGTTCGACGGGGCAATGTGCATTTTGACAACGACAAAAAAGACTAACCGGCAGGCGGTACAAACCCTTAAAAGATTCTGGTCGAAACTTGGGTGCTATGTGAAGATAATGACGCCGGCTGAGCATGATAGAATCTTTGCAAACGTAAGCCATTTGCCGCATATAACGGCAGCGGCATTAATAAATGCCAATAATAATGAGGAGTTGAAATTTGCCGGCAAAGGGTTTATGGATACATCGAGAATAGCATCGGGACCGGCTAATATCTGGGCCGACGTGCTGCTGACAAACGCGAACAATACCACCAAAGGTATCGATAAAATCATCGCCGAATTAGTGAAACTTAAAAAGGCAATAAAAAAAGAAAATAAAAGAGAAATCGAAAAACTGCTTAAAAAAGCAAAAACAAAACGGGCGGCAATGATAAAATACAAAATTAAAAAGAAGGAAATAATATCGTGAGGCAGTGGCGATTCGAGGTTTTTAATCGGTCGGACTTTTCCGACGTGCACGGCAAGAGCGTGCTGGAAGATATAAGGGAACTGGGCATCAGTTCGGTGCAAGCGGTCCAGTCGGCTAAGGTCTTTCTTATAGAGGCGGATTTCGATAAGAATTTTGCCGAGCGTGTTGCACAAGAGCTTCTGGCCGACCCGGTCTGTGAAGAGTATTATATAGGCAGAAGCGGTCCACCGGCTGGCCTGGCAAAGGCAACACTAATCGAAGTGCATCTTAAAAGCGGCGTTACCGACCCTGTGGCTGAGTCGGTCATGGCAGCGGTTGCCGATATGGGCGTTAAAGCCGACAATGTTCGAACAGCCCGAAAATACGTTCTGTTGGGTGAGATTACGCAAAGCCAGACAGATACAATCGCAAAGAAACTCTTATCAAACGATTGTATTGAAGATTGTGTTATAGGCAATGAAGCAGAACCGCCAAGCCCACATCTTAAACCATACGAACTGCAGATAATACACTGGCCCATACGCGAGCTTGACGACGATGAGCTGACAGCTCTGAGCAAAGAAAAGGACCTGTTTTTAAATCTGGTCGAGATGCAAACTATCCAGAAATACTTTCAAGAACTCGGCAGAGAGCCCACCGACGTTGAACTTGAAGCAATTGCACAAACCTGGAGCGAACATTGCGTGCATAAAACTCTCAAAAGCTCTGTCGATATGTCAGTCGATGGTAAGCAGGTGCATTTTGACAACCTGCTAAAAGATACGGTTTTCAAAGCGACCAAACAGCTTAACAAGAAATGGTGCATATCGGTTTTTGTCGATAACGCAGGGGTGGTGGAATTCGACGCTGATTCCGCCGTTTGTTTCAAAGTCGAAACGCATAATCACCCCTCGGCACTTGACCCTTACGGTGGGTCGGCTACGGGCATCGGCGGTGTAATTCGTGACCCAATGGCGACCGGCATGGGCGCCAGACCCATCGCCAATACAGATATATTTTGCTTCGGTGAACCCGACAAAAAACTCGAAGATATTCCGAAAGGAGTTCTACATCCGAGAAGGATTATGAAAGGCGTTGTGGCAGGTGTTCGCGACTACGGCAACAGAATGGGAATACCAACAGTCAACGGTGCAATTTTCTTCGACGACAGATACTTAGCTAATCCGTTGGTTTATTGCGGCAATATCGGCTTGATAGACAAAAGTAAATGCTTCGATAATCCGCAAGCAGGAAATCTGGTTGTGGTGGTCGGCGGCAGAACGGGACGGGACGGAATACACGGAGCAACTTTTTCGAGCGGCGAAATGACCCACGAGCACGAGACTATCTTTTCCCACGCCGTACAAATCGGCAACCCAATAACAGAAAAGAAAACGTTAGACGTACTGCTTCAGGCAAACAAAGCTGGTTTATACGAGGCAATCGCTGACTGTGGGGCCGGCGGACTAAGCGGTGCCGTGGGCGAAATGGGCAAAGAGCTCGGTGTAGAAGTCAATCTGGAAAAAGTCCCATTAAAATATGCCGGTCTGAACTGCCCGGAAATCTGGATTAGTGAAGCACAGGAGAGAATGGTCCTGGCCGTTAAGCCGGAAAATTTAGAAGCGATAACGAAAATCTTCGACGGTGAAAACGTCGAGTCAACTGTAATAGGCAAATTCACCAACGACAAAAAGTTAAGATTACGATACAACGGCCAACAAGTGGCCGAGCTGGATATGGAGTTTCTGCACGATGGCGTGCCTAAATACTCACGCAAGGCAGTGTGGAAAGGTCATCAGCTCACCGAGCCGAGCATACCTGAAAAAGATAACTACAACGATGAGCTTTTGCAAATCCTTTCATCTTACAACGTCGCCAGCAAGGAATGGGTAATCCGTCAATACGACCATGAGGTTCAGGGTGGCTCGGTCGTCAAACCGCTGACGGGTGTAAATAACGATGGACCCGGTGATGCAGCGGTGATACAGCCCAAGTTCAATTCGGACAAAGGCCTTGCTATTAGCTGTGGAATGAATCCGCTTTACGGTGACATCGACCCGTACTGGATGGCGCTGGCGGGAATCGACGAGGCCATCAGGAACCTGATATGCGTAGGCGGTCGGGTTGACAGGATTGCGCTGCTGGATAATTTCTGCTGGGGTAACTGCACGAAGCCTGAAACGTTAGGCCCATTAGTGCGGGCGGCCCAGGCCTGTTACGACGGGGCGATGGCGTTCGAGGCACCATTTATCTCCGGCAAGGATTCCTTGAATAATGAATTTGCGTGCGAAGATGGGACACGAATATCCATACCATCGACACTTTTGATAAGTGCAATATCAATAGTTGATGACATCAACAAGTGCGCAACGATGGACGCCAAGAAGGCCTCTAATCTGCTGTTTATCGTCGGTGAAACGAAAAACGAATTAGGCGGCTCGCACTATTACAAGATTAACGATCAGGTCGGGGCTAACGTTCCGAAGTTAGACCTCGGAACAGCCCCTAAAATAGCCAAAAAGATTTCTGCTGCAATAGCCCAAGGCCTTGTGGTCAGTTGCCATGATTGCTCTGAGGGCGGTTTGGCTGTGGCACTTGCAGAGATGGCCTTTGCCGGCGGACTCGGAATAGAAGCAGACTTGCGGGGTCTGCCGAAAAGTAAAGACTGTTCGCGTGTGGATATGCAACTATTCAGCGAATCAAACTCACGCTATATCGTGGAAGTTGAGCCGGAAAAATACGATGCCTTTGCAAAGCTGATGCTCAATTTACCCTTCGGCCAGATTGGAAAGGTAACAGAAGAAAAAACACTTATCATAAAAGCAGAAGACGGCAAAACCGTTATCGAATCGGATATAGACTTACTTAAACAGGTGTGGCAGAAGCCGTTCGATTGGTAGTCGCAAAACCTGGTGTTTATAGACGAATAAATAAATAACAAAGCAAAGCGATAAAATGGATGTGAATAGCATTAGAGTGCTCTTAACTTTTTTGGGATTAATTCATATCGTAGCCGAGCGACCATTGGGTTACACTCCTCCTGATATTCCGGAGAAGAAAATCTCTACCGATATTCCTAACGACCTAAAAGAACATATTGAAAAATTGTATTCCTCAGATGCAGCGGTACGCTTGATTGCTGCTGAGCGTTTGGAAAGAATGGGTGAGCGGGCAATTCCAGCAATACCGTTTTTGATTGAACTTTTAGGCGATGATACACGGCTGTTAGGGGGATGGAAGGGAGCTTCGCCAGGCATAGAAGCTGCGGAAGCCCTAAGTAAAATAGGCAGCCCTGCGGTAAAGCCTCTGGTTGCTGCGCTGAAAGATAAAAACTATACAAGACGGAGGAATGCAACGCGGGCACTGGTATGGATAGATGTGGATGCAGTAAAGCAATTGATCGCCGCGTTAAAAGATAAAAATCCAAATGTCCGGGGACAGGCAGCAATAGCTTTGGGAGAAATAAAAGATAGACGTGCGGTAGAGCATCTGATTTCGATGGCAAAAGATAGAGATGCATTTGTCCGAGCCAGTGTGGTTCAGGCACTTGGTGAAATAAAAGATTCCAAAGTATTAGATGTCTTGACTTCAGCACTTCAAGATGAGAGTGTAGAGGTAAGAAGAAATGCCGCAAGAGCATGGCAAAATGGAGCATGGTATAGGGACTCTCGCGGAGTCGAAGGTCTAATCGCTGCTTTAGAGGACAGAGATGCAGAGGTTCGACAAACCGCTGCATGGGCATTGGGTGCGATAAAAAACCGCCGCGCTATAGAAGCATTGATTATTACACTAAAAGATGAAGAGGACTTCGTACGCAGTTGCGCAGCATGGGCACTGGGAAATATAGCAGACACTCGAGCGTTAGGGCCGTTGATTCTCGCTTTAGGTGATGAGCATCACAATGTCCGGGCAAGGGCGATATGGGCACTGGGACAAATAGGTGACCATCGTGCAGTAGAATTTTTGGTTCCTTGTCTGAAAGATAAACTACGGGGAAATCGAAAGTTTGCGGCAGAAGCGCTTGGAAAAATAGAGGACCCGCGTGCAGTAGAACCACTAATTGACACATTCAATGATGAGAACCGCCGAGTCAGGGCATTTGCAGTCCAAGCACTGGGAGAGATAGGAGATACTCGCGCAACCGAAGTGCTTATCAGCGCATTGAAGACAAACGACCCAAAGGACGCAGACCACTTAGTGAAACAAAAAGCAGCAAAGGCTTTGGGGAAGCTCAAGAGCAACCGAGCTGTCGAACCACTCATTGACGCCTTTGCAGACAAGAATAATAACCGCATTGTCAGAATAGCTGCGGCGAGGGCGCTCGGCGAAATAAGCGATCTACGAGCTATAGAACCTTTACTCAGAATCTTGTTGGAATGGGAAATACATGTTGACCTGCGGAAAGAGGCAGGACGTGCGCTGGGAAAGATAGATGCCCCCCAAGCGTTCGAACCTTTTTTGACAGCACTAAAAAACAAGCACGAGACCTGCGGTAAGCGAGAAAGAGCAGTATGGTTACTTGGGACGATAGGGAATGCTCAGGCAGTAGAGGCATTGGCCGCCGTTCTGGAGGACGAAAGCGAGAACGTTGAGATGCGATGCTCAGCGGCAGGAGCGCTGGGAAAAACAAAAGCCTTCCGGTCAGTAAATACTTTGATTGCCGCATTGAAGGATAAGGATTCACGTATCCGAAGTAGGGCTGCATCGGCATTGTGGAGTATCAAAGATCCCAACGCAACTGAAGCCCTAATAACTGCTTTGAAGGATGAGAATCTTCGTGTAAGAATAAATTCAACATTGGCACTGGTATATATGAAGGACCAACGTGCGATTAAACCTCTAATAGATCTGCTTAAAAATCAAAATCCTGATATACAGGAAACAGCAGAATCACAGTTGTGGAAAATAACGTGGAAAAGATTTGGCAAAGACCATGCAAAATGGCAAAGATGGTGGAAGTATAACAAGGATAATATTTATTATAAGAATTGATTTCTGAAACGGCAAATGAGCAGAAGTAAAAAATACAGAATTGCCCACAAGTAAATATAGTCTGACACGGACTAAATAAAGACAGAGAAGGAAAAGACAAAGATTAACACGAATTTACAGAGAAATTAAATAGAAGCGAAAAAAGAAAAAGATAGATTCTCGCCCCTGCTTTCGCAGGGGTGACAACCTTGCGCGGGAATGACAATTCTGTTAGGGGATTGAATCTGTTAAGGGATTGAAAAGGTAAGAGATGATAGAAGTTAAAGCGATAGTTTTGCGTGCGGCGGGGATAAATTGCGATATGGAAACTGAGTATGCGCTTGAATTGGCGGGTGCAAAGGCACAGCGTATGCACATAAACAGGATAATCGAGGATAAAACTCTGCTGGACAAATTCCAGATAATTGTTTTTCCCGGGGGCTTCAGCTATGGCGATGACGTGGCTGCGGGTAAAATCTTGGCAAACCAAATCATACACCATCTTTCCGAGCCGATACAGAAATTCATTGATGACGGCAAATTAGTACTCGGAATCTGCAACGGCTTCCAGGTACTCGTCAAGACGGGCATTCTGCCGGACGATAACTCAACTAAACATCAGGAAGAAACTACTATAACCTACAACGACAGCGGCAAATTCGAGGATAGATGGGTGTACTTAGCTCCCCAAACGGATAAGTGCATTTTCATCGAGCCGGGCAGACAAATCTATCTGCCGGTTGCACATGCCGAGGGCAAAGTTGTTACAAAAGATGATGCCACATTGGATAAATTAAAATCTGAGGGACATGTTGCGTTTAAGTATGTGGATGAAAACGGCAAAGAAGGCGACTATCCGATTAATCCAAACGGGTCAATGGATTCAATAGCCGGCCTGACGGATGCCACCGGCAGGATATTAGGACTTATGCCACATCCGGAAAGGTTCGTAAGGCCGACTCAGCATCCGCACTGGTCCCGCCTAAAAGAAAAGCCAGCCAGTGACGGAATGACAATCTTCAACAACGCTGTCAAATACATACAGGAAAATTTCTGAACCCACACCGGCCAACCACCTGTCTTCAACCTCTGTAACTTTGCTTAATCGGAGAGTATCGGGATAATCACAATGTTGCGGTACTGTACGTGGCTGCCGTCTGCCTCAAAACCGATTTTCCCAGATGTTTGCTCACACTTTGTTGCTGTGGCTCGAAGGACATCATTAACTTTGACCCTAAGCTGGCCTTTGTTCAACACAATCTCACACTCGTTCCAAAGCTTCTCAGACAGCTTTTTGAATGCCGGAGTGTTCCTTTGCCGCTTTCGCAGCTTCGGTGCAAAGTCCGTAGCTCCAATCCGATTGAAATCGTCACCTTTTCCGTAGAGGCGAATACACTTCGGCTCAGTTCGGTCCGAACCTTCCATTCGTAACATCACGCTGCCCTTACGCCTTCCCAAGCTGCGGTACTGAAACCGCAGCACATAGTTAGTGTAATCGTCCTTTGTACAGATATACCCCTTAGTACGGCCTGTGTTTACAAGCACGCCCTCTTCCACAACCCAGGCGCTCTCGGTCTGGGCGTTTGAAAATGTCCAGCCGGCCAAGTCCTTGCCGTTGAACAAAGGCTCAGCCTGACCGAAAGCATTGTTGGAATGTCTGATGCGAATATCTTTGAATTCATTCAAGAACGGGCCGGGACCGGAGTGAACCTGCAAGCCAATCACACCTTCTCGGCGTGTATCGGAACTATTGTCGATGAATTCGACCACGAGGTAGCCGTTAATTCTATGCAGAATGTGCGAGCCGCGGGCTATGATTGTGAATTCGTTCCAGTCGTCCGGCTTGTAGTAGCCCACATCAGACAGGACCTGTTTATCCGCAACGGCACCGATATATTTGCTCACGGTCTCATCGCCGGTAACCACAACTAACTGACCCGGCTGTGCACCGGGCTTACCCCAGTTATATAGACTGCCCATCCAGCCCTTGGCAATATCCGACTGATACCCTCGTATAGTCCATTTCAACTGGTTACCGTCTCTGTCCGTAAGCACTGGTTCGGCGCGGTAATCGACACCTGAGTTGCCCTGGGTTGAACGAATCTTCACGCTCAGCTCAAAGTCCCTGACCTTTGGGCCCTGCCAGATGAGGTACGTGTGATTTTTCACGCGAACTTCAGGACTTACCCGTGCAACGATGCGTCCGGCCTCGACCGACCAAAAGACCGGCTCGCCATCCCAGCCGGTCAGGTCTTTGCCATTGAAGATTTTTACGAATCCTGTTTTGGTTGGACGTGTACTCTCTTTGTCATCTTTGGTAATCGGCCTAAAGCCGGCTGATAACAACAATATTATTATCCATATAAAAGTGAGAAATTTGCGTATCATAGTCCTCTCCTGTGAATAGTGATTTGTTAAGTATTTCTCTATCCCCCGTACCTTTCATAAAAAGCAAAGGTGCTGAGAAACTAAACGATTTCCCAGTCGTGCAGCCAGGTGTATTCCTGCGGCAGCTTTGACCAGCGCGGCTCTGTTATGTGCACAAGCCAATCCTCATCCACGGCTGTCATAGCAAGAGGACGCGTGTACGAGGCCCTGGCAGCATTATCGACTTCGTAAATGGTCGAAAGTCCCGGTATTACGGCCGTAACAGCATCGTTCAAATTAAGGATGCACTGAAGCGTCAGTCTTGCCAAATCGTTATCTACCTTACTGCCTACACCTAATTTTGGTTTGCCATGGTTCTTGAAGAGACTGCCGCCGAAGAAGGGCTTTATCGTTATCAGTCCGACATCATGTTCTCGCAGCGATTGGAAAATACTCTTATTCTCGGGCCCATAGCCGGCATTGACCTCTTCAATATTGCCCATCATCGGAGGCTTGCTCGTTTGCTTTGTTTTGGCAGTGCAGGGGAAGATGAACATCTCGACATCGGGGTACTTCTCAATGACGTGTTGTGCCCAGGGACGGCTGTGGGAAGAAATGCCAAAGTGCAGTACCTTCCCGGCTTTGTGCAGCTTTTGAAAGGCCTCGAGCATAACCTCCACATCTGCGTCTGTGTTGGTTCCGTCCATCTTGGCCTGGACACGCCAGATGTCAAGGTAGTCTGTTCCGAAGTGACGAAGGCATTCTTCGACGTTGTGGAGCTGGGCCTTGACGTTGCAGTACTCATCACGCCGGGGGCACAGCTTGGAATCATCAGCGCCGACTATCATCTTCTCCCGACGTCCCTTTAATGCCGCACCATAACAGAGGCACTCTTCGGCTCCGGTGATGTCCAGATAATTCATCCCAGAATCTATGGCCCTGGAAACAACCTCAGTGCGGTTCTTGGCAACATCATCAGGGACCTCTTCCTTGGCGAATTTTCCCCACCACCAGCCGCCGCTGCGGTCCCTCCAGGGCGCCCTCCAGTGTCCGCCCAGACTGACCTCGGAAATCATCAGGTTTGTCTTGCCCAGCCGGCGGTAACCCATCTCAGGATTATAATTGAGTATCTTTGACGTATCTATCTTCTTTTTGTCGCTGGGCATGACAGAAGCATGTGTCTTAGCTGCTAATGCAGCAGCGATTGTCCCAGCAGTCGTTAGAGAAGTATTACGGAGAAAAGTTCGTCTTGACAGTTTATCGTTGTTCATAAGTCATCTCCTTTCTCGATACTCGATACTATGTGTTACGCCTAACCTAAATTTTGCATAAGCCTTATGATACTATAATCCGCTGTCCAATTCCAGTTAGTTTCATAAAGATTTGCAATTTGGAATCTGTCCGTTCTTCTGAGCGTAAGCGCACCCATACCGATTATCGAGAGCGTAACAGGCAGTACCAAAAAGTGCTTCAGTAAGCAACCAACAGCAGGAGGAATGATGACAGGCTTGTCAGCTAACTGGCTGCTGAACAGTTGCCAAGGCCGAAGATCTGTCATCAACAAAATTGAAAATTTCATTAAGGCCGGCCACGACAAAAATGCATTTGGTTACGGTGGCGACATTACAAAGAATAAGCCGATGTTCAGAGTTCTGCAGCAGGTTGTGCAATATTAACAGATTGCTGATGTTCGAAGAATTTATTATCTCGACTCCGGAAAAGTCGATTATGACGTCGCAGCTACCTTTCCTGCTGACAGCTTCGTTGACGGCTTTAAGCTCGTGAGCTATTTTGGGGCTCTTAGAAGGCAGCTCAACGAGAAGAACATCTTTTGATAGATTTTTAATGCCCATTGGTATTAATTCCCATTTCTTGCTCTTTGCTTCTGACCTAACACATTTTTCTGAGTATTTTGAGATTATATCGGAATAAATTTCGGCCAAGTTAAGCAAATAATAAAAAGATTGAGCAACTCTGAGTGAACTAAAGCTTGGAGTGCCTAAAGTTATTTGTTTTTTTAACTTTAGCTCACTTTAGGCACTTTCTTGGTTCCGATAAATGTCCCGGAAACCACAGAACAGTCTAAGGGTTCGGATTATCGGTAGAGACTATGTGCATCTGGAATCTATCATCGGGCCAACCCAATTTCTCAGCGACGGCCTGTGAGAATCGCCATCCGGAGTTGTCCTCCTGATAGAGCCGTATTTGACTGCGCTCGGCCGCCATCGCTACAGCCTGCGGTATGTCCAGATAGCGCAGCACATTGAGGAAGGCCGGGCCATCACGGTGTGAGTCGGGCAGATGCCACAGGTCGAGTCTGACGATGTCAGGCTCGAACAGCGAGGCGTACAGCACGATGCCTGCCATCCGGCCCTTACCCTGAAGAGCCATTGGTACCTCTTTGGTCGAATCGAGGTTACGCAGCGTCTGAATCGCCCGCCTTACGTCCCAGACCCGCATGCCATCAATTGTCTGGCCGAGCAGCATAAACCGCCGGCGGATTTGTGTTCGCTTACGTTCGTCGGTGTTCCAGGCAGTCGGCCCAATCCCCCGCGGCGCCAGGTACGCCAGCATGTCCTTGTTATTCTTGAACATTTCCTGATAGCGTTGAAAAGCATTTTTATCCGGCTCAGGTAGCGTCTGGTCGCTAAGTTTGTCGGCAAAACCCACGCGCATAGCGGCCAGCCACTTGGTCCATCCCTGTTCATCCAGCACGTTCAGTGTAACCATCTTGGGCTTATCGAGTCCGGCGCGGTGCGCCAGGTATAAGCGCAGGCGAACATTAGGCTGGCTGGTGAAATCGAACGCACTGAAGTGAATACCGCCGCGCTTGACAGAGAATAAGCACTCGATATCGAGCGGACCGGCCTGTGTCCGTCTCGGCCAGCCGCGGAACGACTTTTCCCGAAGCGCTTTCATCCAGGCTTTACGCTGCTTTGCCCATTTGTCGGCTGATTGCGGCACCGATGGTTGCGGGGCCTTGGCCACGAACGATTCGTGTATTTGTATGTTTATCTGGTCAGCGGGCAACTCGTCGAAAACCTTGAGTTGTGGCCACTGGAAAAAAGGCACAGCCGGCTCGTCGATCAATGGATTTTCACCTTTGAGGAAACGATTGAACCAGCTAAAAGTGTGCACTCTGGTCTGCTGTGTATCCTTGTGGGGGCCTTCGGTGATGTGCAGGCCGAGGTTCTTTCCGGCGTTATAAAGCCTGTAGATACGGCGGACTTTTTCGTGCAGCCGCAGGACTCCGTCCAGCGGGAAGATTGTATCCTTGTCGCTGTTAGAAATCAAAAGCGGTCGCGGCGCCACCAGTGCCGCCACAAGTGGATAGTCCCAGCGATAGGTATTGACCAGATACATACAATCGCAGTGGCCTTCGACGCAGCCGTCCACAACGTGGTTTTGAAGGTCGGTGATTCCGGCCACCGGGACAGCGACTTTAATACGGTCATCGATTGCAGAGAGCCACCAACTGTACGCGCCGCCGCCGGAGATACCGGTCACTCCGATGCGGTCCTTGTCAACTTCTTTGCGCATCTGGAGATAATCCAGTGCGCGTATGCAGTTCCATGCTTCAACGCCGGCGGACGTATAGCCGCGACTATTCCACCACCACATTTTGTACCGGTACGTTCCGTGATGGATACCCTCTATCTCGCCACGATGCACCGTGTCAATGACCAAGCACACATAGCCATGCCGCGCAAACCAGGCGGGGTGGTGCTGGTAGGGAGCCTTGTTACCATAGCGGATACCGTTTTTCGTGCCGACGGAGTGACCACAGACGTACAGAACAGTCGGTGCGGGTTTCTCAAGACCTTTTGGAATATACAGATTACCCGTTACGTAAAGGCCGGGTCTGGACTGATAGTGAATATTCTCGACGGTAAACTGGTCATGCTCGACTTTGCCTGTAATGACAGGTTTGAGGTCAGTTTTTTCAGGAAGTGGCTCAAGCCCGAGCATCTCGAACAGTTGCTTTCGATAAACTTCTCGTTCTTTTTCCCAATCCTCAAGGGTTTTGATGTCGGCCAGGCATTGTTCACGGAGCTTTGCGGTCTCGGAACGAAAGTATTCGGCGAGCATTTGGTCGCCGCTACTTGTGCCTATTACCGACCACTCCGCAGCTAAGCATTGAAGAGACATAACCAACAACACTAATGTAACACGAACAGCTTGTCCAGTCACAGTTGGACCGCACAGCCTAAAATTTTCAATTTCCGCTTTACAATTTTTATTGGCTTGCTGAGTCATTTTACTCTCTCCCAAAAACATAAGAAGAAGCATGAAAGCTTCTCTCCAAAAACAAAAAATAGAGTACTTTATCTACCAATAAACTGCCAGCAAATATTTTTCCGTACGTTGAACATACTCAGGGTAACAACCACTTATGAAGATTGTCTCTGACAAAATCGTCATCAGTAAGATGTGGATAATCGCGTCTTATTCTATCAATCTTACCGGCCTGTCCGGGTGATAGCTGTTCGTCAGGATTAAGTGTGCCCAACTCTTTTAAAAGACCTTGTTGTTTCAAGACGTAAGATATACCCGGAATGCAGCCGGCGAAGTGGTTGTCGGCATCGAAAATTGCCTTATTGGCCAATGTCAATTGATTAGCTAACGTCAACATCTTTTGCGGGACTGTAGTGTTGGAACCACGAATGGACTTAATACGCGCGAGGTATTCAACCGCTCTTTTAGTCCAGCAAGCCCATTGACCTAACAATCCGCCGACAATGTGAAGTGAAACCAGACGACCGTTGACGTTAAACTCATACTGCGTTAGCAAATCGTAAATTATATTGTCATCGTTGCCGGTATATAATGCGACCTCGCCGGCTCTGCCGGAATGGGCAACTGCTTCGAGCACATCAAGTGTTTGGTATCTGTTGAATGGTGAAATCTTTATAGCCATGACGTTTGGTATCTCAACTAACTTTTGCCAAAATTCGATAGGCAACACCATTCGGCTTATGACCTCCTGCAGATAGAATCCCATAACAGGTATTATTTGGGCTACTTCTCTGGCGTGGTCCACAAGCTCGTCAGTTGATTTGCCTCTTAGAGCCGTGAGGCTAAGCAGTCCAAGATGATAACCGAGGTCTCGGGCCAATCGGGCTTCTTTGACAGCATGCTTGGTGTCACCTACTATGCCTGCAATCATTATCGGCCCACCGAGACCTATGGACACGGCAAATTTACAAGCAGTCTCGATGGCCAATTGCAGCACCGGCTGATATGAACCTATTTTTGGGTCATGGATAGCAAACTGGGTGGTGTGGACACCTACCGCCAGACCGCCTGCGCCGGAAGCTAAATAATAACGGGTCAACGCCTTTTGGCGATGCTCGTCGAGTTTTCTATCCGACTTCAGAGCCAGCGGATGGGCGGGAATTACACAACCCGATCGCAGCGTATCGATTATGTTTAAATCCAGCATAAAAGGAAACCTTTAGAATTTGCCATTACGAATATCATACTTGGTCGGCTTGTTTAGAACCGTTTTGCCCGATGATACCCACTTGGCAATCAGAGACACCATCTCCTCAAGCGTCGTCTGCGGATAGCCAAACATGCTGAAACAGAAAGACGCATTTGAAAGCAGAGCTGTCCGCGCTTCCTGGGATGTGAATTTTGGTTTGCTATTTAGCTCTTTGCCGATTTGCTCAGCAAGTTGACGAACCAAAACGGTATCCGGCCCTGTAACATTAAGAATAGCCGGCGGTGATTTCGCGAGACTGATAGAGCGGATGATATAATCATTAGCATCTCTCTGCCATATCAGATTGACCGCTCCCGTAGTCAGATCAACGGGTTCATCATTTAGAATCTTACGGGTAACATCAACAACAATGCCATATCGAGGTTCGTTTGCATAATTGAGTCTGACTATGGTCACGGGTGTATTGTGAAGCTGCGAGAAATATTCAAATATCCGTTCTCTGCCGAGGCACGACTGGGCATATTCGCCTACCGGGTCGGGAGCAGTTTCTTCGGATGCTCCGCCACTATTGACGTCAACCAAAGGATAAACATTGCCGGTGGAGAAAACCACAATGCGTGAGTTCTTGTAATGTCGTGCTACAAGACCCGGCAGGAAGCTGTTCAGCGCCCACGTCAACGGCTGATTACCGGTGGAACCAAACTTCATGCCGGCCAAATAGAATACATTTTCCACGTCGGGCAACTGCGAATAAAGTGACTCATCCAGCAAGTCAGCCTGGATGGTTTTGATGCCCGCCCGCTCGATTCTGGTTCGGACGGCCTTGTCGCTGAATCGGGAAACAGCGTAAATTTTTTTACTGCTTGAGGCCTTTCTAAGCATCATCGCCAAGGTCGGTCCCATCTTGCCCCCTGCGCCCAAAACAACGATATCACCGTTCAGGCCGGCAATTAGCTCTTTGGTCGCGTCGGTAGGCTCGTTGAGAATATCCTCCAAAGCGCTTTCGTCTAATAAAGATATATCTATCATAGATAAGTCTTCTCGTAAATCGCTGACATAAAGACCCTTGTTCAACTTAACTTTAGCACAATAAGACTCAAGACCCGGATAGCCATAAACACGACAACCAGCAGGCCCAGTCCGCCGAGGATGTTGAGAATGAGCGTATTGCGGCGACTGCCCATAATGTCTTTTCGGTTTGCCAGCCAGAGGAGCGTCGCGGCCATCAGCGGATTGCCGACAACCGTAAGGGCCTGGCCGAAGATAATTGCATCAACCTTCTTGACGGGGGTGTGCAGAACAATCATCGCTACGGCCATTCCGACCAGCAGAACCACGACCGTGAAACGCCGGGACCAACGGTCGCTTAATCCGGCTGGTTTGCCGAGACCATCGGCTAAGATACTGCCGCCAATCATTGCGTTGATGACAAAGGGGTTCATAGCCACCGCCAATAATGCCACACAAAACAGTGCGTGGGCGGTCGTACGAAGCAGTGGCCGTAGTTGTGTAGCTAATACACTAATATCATTAGCCGGCTGACCCCGAAGGACCGTAGCGCTGGTCATCATAATAATTGCGCTGACGCCGGTCAGGACGGCGACCCCGGCAATGGCGTCGCCAATCCCACGGTCGTAGTCCTTGATTGTCCATCCTTTCTCCCGAACGAGATTGCCCTGGTATAATGCAGCAGCTACCGAAAAGGTCGTGCCGAGCAGTGAAGCAATGAGCAGCATAGGGTCGGCAATGCCGGCTTCGCCGCGGCTCGGCAAACCAAGAGATAGACCTTCCGGCAGGTGCGGGATAAGTCCCTTCAAGAGTCCGAGCAGGTCCGGCCGCACGAGAAAGAGATTGGCGCAAAAGCATACCAACATCACAGCCACCATAAACTTCATAATCCGTTCCAGAGTGCGATATACCTGTTTCAATGTGAAGACAAGAGCAATTATTGCCGCATTGAATACCAGCAGGACGCCGCTGTTTATAAGACTCCTGGTGTGCTCGGTCATTTCGTTCGGGTCTCCGAAGAGACGGGCGACGCCGAGGGCATCCGCAGCGGCGGCCACAGCTAAGTTGTTTGAGAATTGAAAGGCCGTGCAAATAAGACAGAGATTGATTCCGATTACGGCAGCAATTGGCCGACCCAAACGCCCGGCGACCAGTGTGCAGGGCGTGGCACCACCCACGACGCCAATTCGCGCGGCCATTGTCATATACGTGCCCATCAGGACACCGGTCAGGACAAGCAGCCACAGTAATTCGTATCCGTGATTGGCTCCGACGTTGGAACTGATTAACAAACTGCCCGGTCCGAACACCACGCATGCGGTGATGAGGGCTGGTCCAATCGACCGCCACCATGGGGGACGGCGTTCAGGTTCTGAATCTACAGACGGTTCGGACATAAAGTGTCTTTCTGTAAACCGAACTTCAATCAATACGGACCTAAACCAATTGCGCGAAAAGAGGTTAAGTTACCTGAAAAAAGTTCTTGGACAATAATGGTATCACGAGAATATTGAGAGATTGCTTCGCTTCGCTCGCAATGACATGATTATCGCGTCATTGCGAGGAGCGTAGCGACGAAGCAATCTCTTAATGTCTAAAAACTTTCTCGTAGTAGCTTAAATCAATCGGGGAGACAGGATTTGAACCTGCGACCTCTGCGTCCCGAACGCAGCGCTCTAGCCAAGCTGAGCTACTCCCCGTCAAAGCAAAAACGTAAAATAGCACATTAGCTCTTTAATTGCAAGCTACAATAAATTAACAGGGTCTATATCTATAGCAACCTTGACTGTTGGTCGAACAGGCCCCTCAACTCGCAAACAGGCAAACAACTGCTGGATGGTTGCCGCCTGGGGGGCTTGAATAATTATCTGCATCCTGTGAAAACGCTGTATCCTACTTATCACCGCCGGCATCGGCCCACGAACGGTGGCTTTGAGTCCTTCCCGTTCGATAATCCGGTCTATTCTCTGACGCATTTGCTTGCAGGCTGTGTCAAGTTTATCAAAATTCCAGTCCCGCATAACGATAACCGCCAATCGCCAAAACGGCGGCAAATTGCAGGCCTTGCGATGCTTTAATTCCTCTTTGACAAAGCCGTCGAAGTCTCCGCCGACGGCAAACTGTATCGCCGGCTGACTCGGTAGAAATGTTTGGACGAAAACCATACCCTTTTTCACGGAGCGCCCCGCCCGACCGGCCACTTGAGAAATCAATTGGAAGGTTCGTTCATTCGCGCGGAAATCCGGCAGATAAAGCGATGTATCAGCACTGATAATGCCCACCAGCGTTACGTTCGGAAAATGCAAACCCTTAGCTAACATCTGCGTGCCGGCTAATATATCGATTCGACCCTCGCCGAAATCTCTCAGAAGCCGGTAATAATCTCTGCTTGCCATAGAATCACTGTCAATCCTCGATACGCGAGCCAGCGGAAACTTTTTAGCCAATTCTTCTTCGAGCCGCTGCGAACCAAGCCCTATCATTGCAAACCCGCCGCCGCATAGAGGACATTTTTCAGGCACAAGCGTCTGGGCCAGACAATAATGACAGACCGCATAACCATAATTGATGTGTTTTCCCGTAACCGTTCGCATTCGCTCGTGACGGCTGACCCTTGACTTATGAAAGGTCAGCGTTACGTCACAGTTGCGACAGTGCAGCGTATGTTTGCAGGATGGACAGAACACAAAATTACTGTAACCGCGTCTGTTCAAAAGCAAAATTGCCTGCTCCTTTTTCGCAAGTGTCTCGTGCAGATGCTCGGCCAACGGCTCACTTATCAGATTAATACCCTTCTGAGTTACCTGTCCCAGCCGCAAATCGATGAGCTTCATCTTGGGCATAGGTAAGTCCATCACCCTTTTGGGCAGACGCACCAGGCTAAAATATTTCTTACTTTGACAATTAGACAACGTCTCCAATGACGGCGTGGCACTGCCTAAAATACAATGTGCATTTGCCAACTGCGCACGTTTTATCGCTACATCTCTGCCATTGTACCGCGGCGCGGTGTCCTGCTTGTAGCTCGGCTCGTGCTCTTCGTCAACAATGATAAGACCCAGTCTTGACAGCGGCGCAAAGACCGCAGAGCGAGCGCCTATAACCACGTTAGCCTGGCCCGATTTTATCTTTTGCCACTGCACGTTACGCTGGGCAGCGGTTAAGCCCGAATGCATTACAGCGATTTTTTTGAACCTTTCGTTGAATCGCTGAACGGTCTGGGCAGTAAGAGCAATCTCAGGGAGCAGAACGATAGCGCCGGCCCCTTTTCGCAAAACCGCCTCGATAGCCCTCATATAAAGCTCGGTTTTGCCGCTGTCGGTAACGCCGTATAAAAGCGTAACGCCGAATTCGCCTGAACCTATCACAGTTTCAAAATGGGCCAACGCCTTGCGCTGGTCCTGATTGAGGACCACTTGTTCTGTTTTTATCGACATCCCTTTGGGAATGGCAGGCAAAGATTTCAATATTGTCTTGCGGGCTATCTTAACGATTTGTTTTTCCGCTAATCTCTTTATCGGCTCATCGCCACAGCCGATTGCTTCTAATAAACCCCGTATCTCCACAGCATCATTTGCACTCGAAGCCCCCTTGCCGTCTAAGAATTTGACAATTTGCTTTTGCTTTTTGCCTCTTAATTCGTTGATGGTTTTTTCGATATCAGAAGCGCCGGCTCTCAGGTAAACATATCTTTGTGTTTTAACGCCGGCCCCTCTTTTCACCGCCGACGGCACCATCGCCGCCAAAACCTGACCGAGCGGACAAACATAATAGCTGCTTATCCACCGTGCCAATTCCATCTGTTCGGAATCCAACAACGGCTCTTTATCGATTAACCCGGTTACTCTTTTTAGATTCCTCCCGGTACCGCGTGCGATAAAAGACTCTTCGGGGGGAACGTCCGATTGGGTACAGAACCCAGCTTCAGATTTGTCTTTTCTGCCGAACGGCACTTCGACTCTCTGGCCCACCTTAATCGGCCAAATTTCATCCGGCACTGCGTAGTCGAACTCCGTATCAACCGCCGACTCAAACGCCATACGAATAATGTGATTGCAAACCACCCCCCTGCCATTCTCTTTGCTCTTTATGTCATTCCCGCGCAAGTGGGAATCCATTTCCACAAATAAACTGTCTGTTTGGTATTTGCTCATAAAACTGCTATTTGACTTTAGCTTTTGAGATGCCAATTTGGCATCTCAAAAAAATCTCATACTCTGCTTTAGTTAGCTGAAACATAAAATCAGTAGGGAAACGTTCTATGTTACGCTTAACTGCTCTGACCAAAGCCCCTGTCTCCACCCCATATAGTTGCGCTAAGTCGCTGTCAAGCATAACCTTATGTTTGCGAACAAGGTAAATGCACTGCTGTATTCGCTCGATAGGAATAATTGAGCCTGTGCTTTTAGGCATTCTTGAACGCTCCGGAATTTATGAGAATCTTGAGGTCACAATTTGTGACCACCTAATCTCTAAATTCCAGTTCGGAACTTCAAGTTACAGCTTATCCATAATCCTCTTTGCCGTAAAACTCAAACTCCGAGCGTCCTTAGTACAACCAAAAGGCCCCTTAATTCTCAATAAGGTAAACAATGCCCCCTACTTCTTTGGTGCGAAAAGCTGGAACTCCCAGATGGTCGGGCCATCAGTGACCTTGAGGATGTTCAGCCGAACATAGCGAGCGGTTACGGGTTCAATTTGCTTCAAATAATCGGAGCCGATTTTTGTGCCCCGAGCAAATGTTTTCCATCGACTGCCGTCCCTGCATTGTAGCTCAAATTCCCGCACGCGGTCGTAGGCTTCACTGATTTTGACGCGGTTGAACGTCATCGGTTTTCCCAGGTCCACTTCGAGCCAGACCTGTTTTGTGCCGGTGTCGGTGGCCCAGCGTGTGGCCGGGTCATCGTCCACGGCCTTGGCCGGGCCGTGTGTGGACATATTTTGAAATGTGTTCGAAGCCTTAGCTTTCTTTGTCGCCGTCAGTGAACCGGACAGTAAAGCCCGTGGAGTGATTTCGTTCGCAGGGCCGTCAAGTTCCAACACAATGATTGTGTCGAGCTCCCGCCGGTAAGCCTTCGGGACGGAGATTTCGATGGCCTGCTTGGTTTGCCTGACAGTTACGGCCCCGCCGGTCATAACAGAGCTTGTGATGATTTTCTTTGGGATAGGCGGCAGCGTAAGGGTATCCTCGTTCCAATTCAGAACGTGGACGTAAATAGTATTGCCCTTGTGTGTGCTGGCACCCCAGTTGCCCGGTTTAAATGGTCCGCCGCGGGTGGCGTAAATACTTCGACCGTACTTTTCCAGCCAATTTCCCATTTCTTTGAGTCGCGCGACCTGCCTCGGCTCGATTCTGCCGTCCGGCATAGGCCCGACGTTGAACAACAGGTTGCCGTCACCCCCTGCCGTCTGAACTAGGATCTGGATGCACTGCTCAAGTGATTTCATCTGGTCGTTGGGTTTCCACGCCCACTGCCGGCAAATCGTCATGCAGGTTTCCCATGGTCTCTCACGGTTGAACCCGCCGACATGCTGTTCAGGCGTGTGGAAGTCGCCGGGAAGACCGCCGCGGTTGTTGAGAATGATGTCCGGCTGCAGCGTGCGCAGCATCTTGTACGACTCCACCGGTGTATCACCCCACAGTTCACGCGGGCTGTCCAATCCATCAAACCACAGAATATCCACCTTGCCGTAGTTCGTGCACAGCTCGCGTAACTGATTCATGTAGAATTCCAGGTACTTCTGGTGCTTCTTCGTAACGAAGTCCGGATGGTACCAGTCGCGCGGTGAATAGTACCAGCCCAGGCCCAACCCGTGCCGGTGGCAGGCGTCGGCCAACTGCTTGCATACATCCTTGCCGTAGGGAGAATCCTTGCTGGTGATCTTGTAGTCGGTCTGCCGGGTGTCGAACATTGAGAAGCCGTCATGGTGCTTGCTGGTAAAGACCATATACTTCATCCCTGCGTCCTTGGCGATCTGCGCCCATTCGTCGGCATTGAACTTAACGGGATTGAATGTCTTGTAGAGATTGTCATAAATCTCAACAGGGATTGAGCCTGTTTTTTTATCGTTTCGACCTCGCCGCGGACCTTTCCGAGACCAGCCGATCTCTGTGCCCTTCAGTGACACCGGACCCCAGTGTATAAACATTCCGAAGCGCTTGTCCTGCCACTGCCGGATCAGTTCGGGTCTGGCGTGTAGATACGCCGGTTCGTCAGGCACATCCACCGGCTCGATGTCCAGAGCTTTGCCCTTGACTTTCAGCTTAATCACCGTGGCGATTGAGTCCTGCTGGGCCGCCGGCATATCTATCTCTATGCCGTATCCATGCTGCGTGACCCGGGCCTCGCCTGCGCTGAGTGTGCGGTGACCGACAAGCTTACTGCGGATGGGTGGCAGGACCAGCTTGCCCTCGGCATGCCAGTTCATCACATATAGGTAGATGCTGTCACCTTTGCACGTGGACGCACCCCACTTGCCGGGCTTGAAGGGTCCACCACGCGTGCCATAGACGCCATCGCCGTACTTCTTCAGCCACGCGCCCATTTCCTTCAACCGCTCAACCTGACGCAGTTCGATCCGTCCGTCCGGCATAGGCCCGACATTGAACAGCAAATTACCGTCCCCGCCGACCACCTTTATCAGAGTCTGGATACACTGCTTTAGCGATTTGAGCTGGTCGTTAGGTTTCCAGGCCCACTGCCGACAAATTGTCATGCAGGTTTCCCAGGGACGGTCGTCCTGGAATCTGCCGATTCTCTGTTCCGGCGTGTCGTGGTCACCAGGCAGGCCTGCCCTGTTGTTGATGATAACGTGGGGCTGAAGCTGCCGAATCATCCTGAACAGATTCTCCGAATCCCAGTCCTTTGCCTTGCCGCCAAGACCATCGAACCAGATGATATCAATCTTGCCGTAGTTGCTGCAAATCTCCCGAAGCTGGCCGTGCAGAAACCTGATGTAACGCGGATGATTTTCCGTTCGGTAGTCCGGATGGTACCAATCGGGTGGAGAATAATAGTAGCCGAGTTTTAATCCTGCCTTGTGACAGGCATCGGCTAATTCTTTAACCACATCACGCTTGAATGGCGAGTTAGTAATCTTATATTCCGTCAACTGGCTGTCGAACATCGAAAAGCCATCGTGATGTTTGCTCGTGAACACAAGGTACTTCATACCTGCATCTTTGGCGGTTTGTATCCATTCGTCCGCATTGAACTTGACCGGGTTGAACTGCTTGTAGAGATTGTCGTAAATCTCAGCGGGGATGGAACCCCTGCCGGTTCTGCCTCGTCGTTCACCGCCCCGGGACCAGCCGATCTCCGTACCCTTTAGGCTGACCGGCCCCCAGTGGATAAACAGGCCGAATTTCATTTCACGCCACTGTTGTACCTTTTGCTTGTCGGCCTTTAAGAAATCCGCGGACTTTTTTAAGCTCTTGGCATTGACCTGCTCGATAGAACAGGCTGTAAGTGAACACACTACCAATACCAACCAAACTACAAGCGACCTTTTAACCCATTCATTTCTTAACATAATTCCTGCCCTTTCCATTTATTTATAGAATACGCGTTTACACAAAAACAATAATATAACGGAAAAGGACAAAAAATGAAACCTAATGTTTGTCTTTTATAGCAAAATAATCCTGCCTTTTTAATACCTTATCACAGCCGAATTTTTCCGCAATTTTTTGTAGACGGAAGGGTGATATAAAGGTATAATAATTTGTGGACTCAATTAACTACTTTCACGCACAACCAGAACTGGGCATCGGGTCTAATGTAGAAAAATGACAAAGCCAAAAACTTGGTTAGTTTTGCTCGTAGCAATGGTATCATGAGCGTTTTTTGGACTCGTAGTTGCGCAAAAACCCCCAACTGACACCAAAAAGATACTGAATATAAGGCCGTGGTAGATCGGAGTACTCATATCCAACAAAGTGAAATTTGAGATTGTGATAGCTCTGAATGCGGGGTAAGTACAAGCTGGGCAGCAGAAGAAGAGCTATCCCTGATGTTAATAAACTGGTTAAAAAAATTAATACCGAGAGGAGACATAAAATGAAGGTTTCCAATACAAGCATCTGGATTATTATCGTTTTGGTGTGCATGTTAGCTGTCTTAGCATGCGTTACACTTAGCAAGGGTAACAACAACGAAGACAAGAACAGGTCGTCGACCGCAGTGCCAGCAAAAGACCTGGGTGTAAAGCTCGCGATGTCTCACGGCCCTGTAAAGGATGGATTGGCAGCTTTTCTCATATGTGAGCAAAATCAGTTCAAGTTGGATGAGCCGATTCCACTTTTGTACGGCGTTGTATACTATGGGCTGGCAGAGTCAGAGTACCCTACTATTCCGGTGCCATATCCTGCTGTTGACCCTGGTAACATATCCTGGCTTTCAGTAACAGGGCCCGATGGCAATGACATTCCGTACATTGGTGTTTATGTAATGTTCCCGCTTTTGGATCCTCGAGATGTACTGCGATTGAAGCGCCGATGCTTTCATGGACGTTTGACTCCCAATATTCGGGATGACTTTAAATTGTGCACACCTGGGCTCTATACTATCAAATGGCATTATAGAATTTCCCCTACTTCTGATGCTTCTTGGTGGACTGGCAAACTAATATCCAATGAAGTGCAATTTGAGATTGTGAATTCGGACGTGTCTAGCAGATCGCAAACGGTGCAGATTGGTAACCAGATCCTGTCGTTCAGTGGCAACATAAGTGCAGGCGGTCCGTTTCTCCGTATTCAGCTCCTGCCTCCACAAGGTGTATACAGTAACTACCCTTATCGCCTCGAAATAAGAGGCAGGGAAGATGTGTTGATCCAGTCCGTGAGCATTAGAAATGGCGTTCCAATTTATAAGGATGGCTTTGAAGTGGTAGACTTGAACGCTGATGGCTATAAAGATATTCGATTGCTGGGCGGAAAAGACAGAGCAGGAGACAGATGGTACAAATCCTGGTTGTATAATCCCAATACCAAGAAATACGTCTGGCCCGGCATTCAACCAGGCCCCCGCTGATTCGCCCCTTGGGAAGTGTGAGCGCAAATGACTTGGCCAAGGTCAACAACATAATTGCAATCTTGGAGCCTCAACTTGCCAAGCAAAAAACCGGTAAAGAAGAGAAGGCGAATAAGGAAAGTCTAAAAAAGACCACCGAACGCGCCTTGAAGGTGCTGATGCGTGGATATGGAGTGTCTGATTATGATGAGGAGCTGATGTGGGAGGAGATGTTTGGACAGCAGGGACAAAAGCCTGTAGACTGTTAGTTAATTTTGCTTGGCAATGGTTGTATAAGCAGCATCAAACATTCTTATACCGCCGGTATCTAATTGGAGGATTAGGCCTTTTTCGGGGTCAATTCCGATGCAATTGCCGGCAAATTCCCGGCCGTTATAAATGAGCTTTACTCTATGACCTAATTGAACGCTCAGGTTACGCCATTGGTCTATTACTTTTTCGCTCGTTTGGGCTGCCACTTCGAGCCAGTGTTCCATTAAGGTAAGCAATCTTTTCGCTAACCAGATACGGTCGGAAGTTGAGTGACTTTCGATGTCAATACTTGTTGCGATTGATTGTAACTCTTCAGGAAAAGAGTCTTTCGTTTGGTGACAGTTTATTCCAATGCCGATAATGCAGGTACTGCCGCTGTTATCTGTTTTTGATTCGAGCAGGATTCCGGCCACCTTTTTGCCGTTCAGCATTATATCATTCGGCCATTTGATTTTTGCCTCGCCTTTGGCTGATTTGCCGATGGCTTCGGCGACCGCTACTGCGCAGGTCAACGAGAGCAGCTCAGCATTAAGTTTATTATCAGTTAAAACAATCGAACAAAGAATACTGTCCGAACGGCTGCTGTACCATTTGTTGTCGGCTCTGCCTCTGCCTGCGGTTTGTTCTTCAGCGAAAATTACAAGGCCGTCGTTTCCTTTGCTCTTTGCGTATTTGGCGGCGATTGCCTGTGTGCTTGATGTGCGATTATAGATGAGGATTTTTCTGCCGATGCGTTTGGTTTTCAGATTCGCCTTTATCTTGTCAGGATCCAGCTCGTCTCGGCGAAGGCCCGAGCCGGAGCCGGGCAGGTCGGTTATTGGCATAACTTTAATTACCTGTCGAGTCCAATATCAACGGCTCTTGCCGAATGAGTGATTGCGCCTACGGCGATTCTGTCGATGCCGCACTGGGCGATGGCAGAAACACTGTCTAACGTTATGCTGCCTGAGGCCTCGAGTAACGGCTTTTTGTTTTTGCCGCACATTTTGTTTCGCATATCGACGGCGTGTTTTAACTGCCATTGGCCCATATTGTCGAGCAGCACAATGTCAATGCCCGGAATCTCCAAGACGTAGTTGAGCTGGTCATCGACGTGGTCAACCTCTACAGCGACGAATTTGACGCCCTTTAGCTTTCTGGCTTTACAAATTATTTTTCGCAGTTTTGGCTGGAAGTTTCTGCCCAACTGGGCCAGATGGTTATCTTTAATCAGGACACCATCATAAAGTCCGAGCCGATGATTGTACCCGCCGCCACAGCGGACCGCGTACTTTTCGAGGATGCGCCAGCCGGGCATTGTCTTTCGAGTATCGTAAATTTTTGCTTTCGTGCCGTGGACTGCCCAGACATATTTGCGGGTAGTCGTAGCTATCCCGCTGAGTCTTTGCAGGAAGTTGAGCATAACCCGCTCGGCGCTGAGCATAGAGCGCAAAGGCCCTTCGATTGCAGCGAGTTTGCTCCCGACGTGGGCAGACTCGCCGTCATTTACACGTACTTTCAACTTGAGTCTTTCGTCATAGCATTTGAGA